>Ga0222427_100380_pt1 | contig 74260 bp, 67 predicted proteins | sample 2B20Ametagenome_FD_182890 | JGI IMG/M metagenome (GOLD analysis project Ga0222427, IMG submission 182890) | Enriched microbial communities from leaf-cutter ant dump, University of Wisconsin, Madison, United States - 2B20A (version 2) | ecosystem: Environmental > Terrestrial > Nest > Insects nest... | reverse complement strand
TTTCGGAGAAGACCGAAGCACTTCCGATACCACCTGAAACGTTCAACTCGTTGATTCTCAAGGAGTTTTCCGTTCCGACTGCGCCGGAAGTGGGGCGAATTATAGAGACATAAAACGGGGCGTCAAGGATTTATTTAGAAAGCAATTCAATAAAGAATTTTGAGCAATATATTGCTCACTCACCCCGGCGTTTAGCATCATAGCCACACTCATCCGACCTTCCACACTGCTTCTATATAAGGAACGCCCTGCCGCAATGAACAACCAGACCCGCAGCCTCGCCGCCACGCTATTCCCCGTCGGCGTCCTGCTCATCGCCATGGCCTCGATCCAGTCCGGGGCCTCCCTGGCAAAAAGCATGTTCCCTCTGATCGGTCCGGAGGGCACCACCACCCTGCGCCTGCTGTTTGCCAGTGTGATCATGCTGCTGTTGCTACGCCCCTGGCGGGCGAAGCTCAGCGCCAGCACGCTGAAAACCGTCATCATCTACGGCGCAGCACTGGGCGGCATGAACTTCCTCTTCTATATGTCGCTGCAGACCGTGCCGCTTGGTATCGCCGTGGCGCTGGAGTTCACCGGCCCGCTGGCCGTTGCGCTGTATGCATCAAGACGCCTGGTGGATTTTCTCTGGATCGGCCTGGCGATCATCGGCCTGCTGCTGCTGATCCCCATCGGAGAAACCAGTGTCGGTGTCGATCCGCTAGGCGCCGGCTATGCGCTGGGCGCGGGGGTCTGCTGGGCGCTGTACATTCTCTACGGACAGAAAGCCGGCGCCGAGAACGGTATCCAGACCGCCGCCCTGGGGGTGGTCATCGCGGCATTGTTCGTCGCCCCCATTGGCATCGCCCATGCCGGTACCGCGTTGCTCAATCCAGCACTGATCCCCGTCGCCCTGGGGGTGGCAATTCTGTCCACAGCCTTGCCCTACACCCTTGAGATGGTCGCCCTGACCCGTTTGCCGGCACGCACCTTCGGCACTCTGATGAGCATCGAACCGGCCTTCGGCGCCCTGTCCGGACTGCTCTTCCTCAACGAAGTACTCAGCCTCGCACAATGGCTCGCGATCGCCGCGATCATCACCGCGTCGGTGGGTGCGACCCTGTCCATGCGCAAGGACACACCTCCCCCGGTAGCCGCCGACTGATTGAGAAATATTTTCATTTAAATTGCCCTAAATGATTGTGCGAGCCGACCTACCCTGTTTAACTGTGCGCCGTGTTTTACTTTGAATTTTTCACTGAACGCAGGGACGAACTAGCATCAGGAAGATGCAACTCGAACGAACACGGGCGCAGACCCGCGCAAAGCGTTAAGGACAGGAATGAAACGAATTTTGCTCATCCTAGCTATCCTGGCTGTCGCTGGTTGTGCCGCGACCGCCAAGGACGAGGTCAAGCACGGCAAGAAGGGGCTGCATATCAACTGCTCCGGCCTCTCCTCTTCCTGGAACAAGTGCTACAACAAGGCGGAAACCTCCTGTGGAGCCAAGGGCTACAAGGTCATCGCCAAGTCCGGTGACAACGATGAAGAACCGGGTGACTATCCCTTCGGCATCAACCCCGCCGGCTACACCAGTCGCAGCATGATCGTCATCTGCAAGTAAGAAAGGGCAACCCATGGGTTGCCCTTATCGTTTCAGTCAGCTGACCGCCTGGGTCCTTTCCCGCAGCCAATCCAGTGCGGCGCCCTCCAGCAGGGGCTCCAGACGTCGACGCACCTCGGCGTGATAGGCATCAAGCCATGCCGCATCTTCCTTGCCCAGCACATCGAGCAGCAGGCAACGAGTATCGATCGGACAAAGCGTCAGGGTTTCGAACTCGAGGAAGTCACCAAACGTGCTCCTGCCCGAGTCACGGTTGATCACCAGGTTCTCGATACGTACGCCCCACTGCCCGGGTCGATAGGTGCCCGGCTCGATGGAGGTGATCATCCCCGCCTGCATCGCCGTGTGAGGGGTTACGGCAGCCTGATAGGCAATGCTTTGCGGCCCCTCGTGAACATTCATGAAATAACCGACTCCATGCCCGGTGCCATGACCGTAATCGACATGCTCTGCCCACAAGGGTGCACGAGCGATTGCGTCGAGCAATGGCGAGGGGATCCCGCGGGGAAACTTCGCCCGCGATAGTGCGATCATGCCCTTGAGAACACGGGTGCAATCCAGCTTCTGCTCGTGACTTGGCGTGCCGATCGGCACCATCCGGGTGATGTCGGTGGTCCCCCCCAAATACTGGCCACCCGAATCGATGAGCAGCAGACCATCGCCCTCGATACGCGCATATGACGCCGGAGTAGCGTGGTAGTGCGGCATCGCGCCATTGGCATTGAACGCCGCAATAGTGGCGAAGCTGAGGCAGACGAAGTCCGGCCGCTTCGCACGCGCTGCCGTCAGTTGCACATCGACGTCGACCTCGGTAACCACCTCACGCCCCTGGGTCTCCTCGAACCACGAGAAGAATTCGCACAACGCCGCACCATCCTGCTCCATCGTCCGGCGAATATGCGCCAGATCCGCATCGCTCTTGCGCGACTTGGCCAAGGTTGTCGGATTGATACCCTCCACCAATCGCACCCCTTCATGCAGATTGGTCAAAAGCCCGCTCGTCACCTTGGCGGGATCCAGCAGCACGCCGCGACCTGCTGCGATGCCAGCAAGCCCGGCCGCAACCTCACTGTAATCGCGCAGTTCGACGCCCTCGGCAAGCAATTGCTGACGCAACGACGCATCCACCTTGCTCTCGGCGACAAACAGAATCGCCACCTCCTGACTTACCAGTGCAAAGGAGACGAACACCGGGTTGTAGGAAACATCACTGCCGCGGAGATTGAACAGCCAGGCGATATCGTCGAGGGTGGCCAGAAAGTGCCAGTCGGCACCGCGTTCGGAAAGCGCCTGGCGCAACGCGGCCAATTTTTCGCGGCGGCCAAGGGTGGCGTGGGGCGGCACATGGGCATACACCGGGTTGGTCGGCAACGCAGGACGATCCGGCCAGATCTGCGCCAACAGGTCCTTGTCCTGGCGCAGGCGCACATTGCGCACACTCAGACGCTCCTGCAACTGCCGCGCCGACGCCAGGGCCATGACCGCCCCATCCACGGCTACCACACCATTGGCGGGGGTGTTGTCCGCCAGCCAGTCCAGCGGGCCCGGTCGACCCGGTTGCAACTTGACCAGTTCGATACCGGTCCCCTCCAGCTCCTGCGCTGCCTGCTCCCAGTAGCGGCTATCGGCCCAGAGGCCAGCGAAATCCGCGGTCAGTACCAACGTACCCACCGACCCCTGAAACCCGGACAACCATTTGCGCCCCTGCCAGTAACCCGGCAGATACTCGGAAAGATGAGGATCGGCGGAAGGCACCAGCAGCGCATCGACCCCTTCGCTGCGCATCACCTCGCGCATCTGCGCCACGCGCGTCCTGATCGCATCCTGCGTTGTCGGTTGAGTGTTCATGCTCGCTCCTTTCATCGCCACGGCCTTGTATTTCAGGCCGCTGATAATGGAGCAGGCCTCAGCCTCGGGCAACACCCCAGAACGCTGCGGGATGCAGTACTGCATGGATGGAGGCAACCGCCTGGTCGACATCCGACACACTGGTGAAACGCCCTAGGCTGAGACGGATGGTCTGCCCCGCCAGGTACGCGTCATGCCCCAATGCCAGCAACACATGGGAGGGGGCCGCACTCCCGGAATTGCAGGCTGAAGTGGAAGAAAATGCCAGGCTCCGGGCAAGTGCCGAGAGGTCCAGGGCATCACCGCTGAACGTCAGGCTCAACGTGTGGGGAATGGATTGTTCAAGGCTGCCGTTTACCAGAAGCCCGGAAATATCCCGCAGCCTTGTAAGAAAACGCTCACGCAAACATCGGATGCGATCCAACTCCTGCTGTTGTACTTCACCCGCAAGTGCAAAAGCCGCCCCCATTGCCGCGATCTGATGCGTCGCCAAGGTCCCGGAACGCAGACCGCCCTCATGACCACCACCATGGATCTGCGCCTGCAGCAGCGGGCGAGCACGATCTCCGACATACAGTGCACCAATGCCCTTGGGGCCGTAGACCTTATGCGCAGAGAACGACGCCAGATCCACCGGCCAATGAGCAAGATCGATCGCCACCTTGCCCGCCGCCTGAGCCGCATCGACATGCAGCAATGCACCCCGCTCGCGCACCACCTGGCCTATGCCCTGAACATCATTGAGCGTGCCCAGTTCGTTGTTTACCAGCATCAGCGAAACCAGGAAGGTATCCGGGCGCAGGGCCTCGGCCACCGCCTGCGGGGTGATCAGCCCCTGGGCATCCGGCGTCAGGTAGGTGACCTCGAAACCCGCCTCCTGCAGATGTCGTGCGGTATCCAGCACCGCCTTGTGCTCGATGCGGCTGGTGATGAAATGTCCACCGCGACGCCCCTCGGCCAGCCCCTTGAGGGCGAGGTTGTTCGACTCGGTCGCCCCGGATGTCCACACCACTTGCTCAGGCCGCGCGCCCACCAGTGCTGCTACCTGCGAACGCGCCAGTTCCACCGCCTGGCGTGCCTGCTGGCCGTAGTGATGCGAGCTTGAGGCGGGGTTACCGAACGTGCCGGCGAAACCGAGGCACTTGACCATCACCTCGATGACTCGCTCGTCGACAGGCGTCGTGGCGGCATAGTCGAAATACAGCGGCAGATTTTCCATGGTTCAAGGCTCTCTGGCAGTTGTCGCCCCGGAAGGCGTTACGCCGTCCGAATCCTGGAGGGAATAGTGCCTCAAACGACATAGAACCAATAATTATCAATTTTCATATTTATATAACTGTATTTTCATCCTGATGAGCCCAGTGAACTTCCCTGTCTTTCGGCACTTCAGAACAGATAACACCCCTGCTGATGGAGCACCTCACCATGCGTCGCCAGACCGACCGCAAGCAGGGCGTGCTGTTGCTCGATACCCGAGAAAGCACGCCCGACCATGAACGAGCCGTGCATCAGGCCCTGGCCCGATCTCTCGCGACCCTGCTGCATACCGAAGTGGTGGAGGCCAGGATGGACGCGCACGACAACCTCTACTACCTGCCCACTGCAACCCTGATCGACCCGCAACGCTATCAACAGTTGGGTATCACCTCGATCGAGGACTTCTTCGGCGGCCTGGTCCCCCATCCCTACATGGCTACCAAGGCGATTTCCCACCCATTGCCCGCCGGAGGTCTGTTTCCCCAAGGCTGGACCGATGATTTCGCCCGCCATGCCAGTGACGCCCTGCTCAAGGGCTACACGGTCTTCAGCCGCGACGATGCCCTGGCCGCTGCCACCCTTTTACTGCGCGACGGTCCCTTGCGAATGAAGCAGGTACGGGCCAGCGCCGGGCGTGGTCAGGAGGTGCTCGACAGCATCGACGATCTCGAGCGCGAACTGCAGCAACTGGATAGCCACGACCTGGCGCTATGGGGGCTGGTACTGGAGGAAAACCTGAAGGACGTTGAAACCTTCAGCGTCGGCCAGGTCCTGGTGGCCGGGATCGTGTGCAGCTACTACGGCGTGCAGCACTGCACCCGCGACCACCAGGGCGAATCGGTCTACGGCGGCTCGGACCTGGTACTGGTACGCGGCGACTACGACAAGCTGCTGCAACTCGAACTGGAAGATCCGCTCCGTCTGGCCATCACCCAGGCACGCACCTATGAGGACGCCGCCTGCGCTTCCTTTCCCGGTTTCCTGGCCTCCCGGCGCAATTACGACGTGGCTCGCGGCCTGAACGCCCAAGGCCATATTTGCAGTGGCGTACTGGAACAATCCTGGCGCATTGGCGGTGCCAGTGGCGCCGAACTGCTCGCCCTGCGCGCCTTCGCCGAAGACCCGAGCCTGCAACGGGTCCGCGCCTCCACCCACGAGGTGTTCGGCGAAACGACCTTGCCCGCCGACGCCACGCTTTTCTATCAGGGGGACGACCGTGAAGTCGGACGAATCTGCAAATACGCGAGGATCCGCGACTATGACCATCCATAGCGAAAGCCTCGACATTCTGGTCGACGGCGAGACCATCGCCGGCACGCTGCTCAGCCCCAGCCCCAAGGTTCCCGGGATTCTCTTCGTTCACGGCTGGGGCGGCAGCCAGCAGCGCGACCTGGCCAGGGCCAAGCACATCACCGGCCTCGGTTGCGTGTGCATGACCTTCGACCTGCGCGGCCATGAAAAGACCGAAAGCCAGCGCCGCAGCGTGACCCGCGAGCAAAACCTCGCCGATCTGCTGGCCGCCTACGACAGGCTGGTCAGCCATCCGGCGGTGGACACCAGTTCGATCGCGGTGATCGGCAGCAGCTATGGTGGCTATCTGGCCACCCTACTGACTCGGCAGCGCCCGGTGAAATGGCTGGCGCTGCGAGTGCCGGCCTTGTATTGGGACGATGAATGGAGCCAACCGAAACAGGCGCTGGACCGCCAGCGGCTATCGCAATATCGCTTGATGACCCTTGGTCCCGGCGATAACCGCGCCCTGGCGGCCTGCGCCGAGTTCGCCGGCGACGTGCTGCTGGTGGAATCGGAAACCGACGACTACGTCCCGCATACCACACTGATGAGCTATCGTTCGGCGTTCGTCTGCGCCCACTCTCTGACCCACCGGATCGTCGACGGTGCCGACCACGCGCTGTCCAGCGATCGCAGCCAGAAGGCCTACAGTGCGCTGTTGACCGCCTGGGTCAGCGAGATGGTGATCGGGGCTCGGCTGGATCGCTACCCGCATCATTCGCCCTGGTACTCATGAACTGGAGTCAGCACTCTCACTGCCGGTTACCTGCCGCCGATAGTCGCTGGGGGCCAACCCGGTGACCTTGTGGAACACCTTGCGAAAGGCTCCCGGATCCTGATAACCCACCCCCCAGGCAATCTGGTCGATGCTGCGCCGGGTGAATTCCAGCATCCGGCACGCTCGCCCGACCCGCACCTGCTGGCAATACTCGGTCGGCTTCAATCCCGTGGCGCTACGGAACCGTCGCAGAAAGGTGCGCTCCTCCAGGCCCGCGCACTCGGCCATCAGCGCCACGCTCACTTCCCGCGCCCCGGTACTCTGCAGCCAGTGCTGGACCTTCAGCACCGCCTCATCGCCATGATCCAGCCGCGGGCTGAAGCTGCTCCCTGCCGGCTTGATCCGCACCGGCTCCACCGCCAGAAAACGCGCGGTCTCGGTCGCCAGGGTGCGCCCGAGAAAGCGCTCCACCAGCTTCAGCCCCACGTCGGTCCAGGCCATCAGGCCAGCACTGGTGATCACATCGCCATCTTCCAGCAACGGCAGGTTGGCCTCGACCCGCACCCGCGGAAAACGCTCGGCCAGTGACTGGGCGAAATTCCAATGGGTGGTCGCCGAGCGACCATCCAGAACACCACTGGCGGCGATGAAAAACACCCCGACACAAACCGACACCAACAATGCGCCCTCGCCATGCCAGGTACACAATTGCTGGCGGTAACGCTCCAGCAGCTCAGCAGTCGGCTCCTGGGTCAGGCTCGGCGGCACGATCATCACCCGTGGCCGGTAGCCCTCCTCGCGATGACTGTCATGAGCGACCGCCAGAACCCCGCCCTCACCCTCCTGCCAATGGCATACCCGTAGCGGCGCGCGTTGCGCCATGCCCAGATCGGCGGCCAGGCGATTGGCCACGCTGAACAGGTCGGTCAAACCATGCACGGCGGCCATCTGCGCGCCGGGATAGACCAGGATGCCGACCTCGATGATTTCGCCTCCACGGCTCATTGTCAGTTTTTCCCGTCAATTTGTCGGTCGCGCCAATCCGCAACGACGCCGGGCAAGCCTATAACTATCTGCCACAGCGTCACCACTCTCCGACATGAGGAAACGACATGAGCAAAAAGGCCCTGGTCATCATCGATATCCAGAACGACTACTTCCCCGGCGGCAAATGGACCCTGGTCAATGCCGACACAGCCGCCGACAACGCGGCGAAAGCCCTGGCTGCCGCACGAGCCCGAGGCGACCTGGTGATCCATGTCCGTCATGAATTCGAATCAGCCGACGCTCCCTTCTTCGCTCCCGACTCGGAAGGCGCTCAGATCCACCCGAAACTGGCGCCACGGGACAACGAGGCGGTAGTGCTCAAGCACAAGGTCAATGCCTTCCTCGACACGCCGCTGCTGCGCCTGCTGGAAGAACAGCGCATCAGCGACCTGACCGTGGTGGGCAGCATGAGCCACATGTGCATCGATGCCGCCGTACGCGCCGCCGCCGATCTCGGTTACAGCGTCAGCGTGCTGCATGATGCCTGTGCAACCCGTGACCTGGAGTTCAACGGTGTCGTGGTGCCAGCCGCTCAAGCCCATGCGGCCTACATGGCATCGCTGGCCTTCGCCTACGCCCAGGTGCTGTCCACCGAGGAATGGCTGGCCGCCTGAGTCAGATCACCACGTTACGCACGAAGCGCGTGGCGACCTCGCCATCGTTGCGATAGCCATGGGTGCGGTTGCTGGCATAGGTGAAGAACTCGCCCGCCGCCAGCACCCACGCTTCGCCGTCGATCAGCAGGGTCAGGGCACCCTCGAAGACGAAGACCTGTTCGCTGAAACCCTCCGGATCGGCATTGGTCTTGTAGAACTCGCCCGGTTCGAGGCGCCACTCCCATAGCTCCACCTCGCGCCGCGCCGGGGTGCTCGCCAGTAGCACCGCCTTGCTGCCGGGGTGTTCACCGGCCCAGGCCAGTTCATTGATACGGCTGGAGTCGCGGTTGTCCGGAGCCTTGATCAGGTCGCTGAAGGCCACGCCCAGGGCTTCGGCGATCAGGTCGAGGGTCGACAGGCTGACATTCTTCTCGCCCGCCTCGATCGCCACCAGCATCCGCCGGCTGACCCCCGAGTTCTCGGCCAGCACGCTCTGACTCAAGCCCGCCTCGTTGCGCAGGCGTCGCACATTCTGGCTGACATGCTGGAGCACCGGAGCGCGATTGGAATCTTTATCCACTGGAATACTCACCGAAGAGAATTTGCGCAGTATACTGCCCACTTTTGCCGCGCGCATTGTGCGGCGTCCTCACTTTCGCGTGCAAGCCATGACTACCGATACCCCTGTACGTCCCTCCTCCACTTTCCGCTTGAGCAAGGCGGAACTGGTGCTGGTGTTCATCACCATGCTCTGGGGTGGCACCTTCCTGATCGTGCATAAGGTGATGACCGTCAGCGGTCCGATGTTCTTCGTCGGCCTGCGCTTCGCCGCTGCCGCTTTCTTTGTCGGACTGTTCTGCTTCCGCTCGCTGCCCGGTCTGACCCTGCGTGAACTCAAGGCCGGGGTGCTGATCGGTGTCTCGATCATGCTTGGCTACGGTTTGCAAACCGTGGGCCTGCAGACCATCAGCAGCAGCCAGTCGGCCTTTATCACCGCACTCTACGTACCCTTCGTGCCAATCCTGCAATGGCTGGTGCTGGGCCGTCGCCCTGGCCTGATGCCGAGCATCGGTATCGCCCTGGCGTTCACCGGCCTGATGCTGCTGGCCGGCCCCAGCGGCGGCGCGGTGCATTTCAGCCCGGGCGAAATCGCCACCCTGGTCAGCGCCGTAGCCATCGCCGCAGAGATCATCCTGATCGGCAACTACGCCGGCAGCGTAGACGTACGCCGGGTCACCGTGGTGCAACTGGCCACCGCCTCGGCCCTGTCGTTCATGCTGGTGGTGCCGACCCAGGAACGCCTGCCCGACTTCTCCTGGCTGCTGCTTAGCGCCGCCATCGGCCTGGGGGCGATGAGCGCGGTCATCCAGGTAGCCATGAACTGGGCGCAGAAGTCGGTTTCACCAACCCGCGCTACGCTGATCTACGCGGGTGAACCGGTCTGGGCCGGGATTGTCGGACGTATCGCCGGCGATCGTTTACCGGGCCTCGCACTGCTGGGCGGTTTGCTGATCGTGATCGCGGTGATCGTCAGCGAACTGAAGCTCGGACGCAAGGAAGAAAAGCCGGCGATAACTGCCGCCGACGAGAAGGAAGCCGATACCGGTTTGTGAGGAAACAGCTCGCTCGTCATGCGGAAACTGTTATAAGAAAAAAGCTTTTTCTTACAATTCTTGTAGGATTCTGCGACAGCTTGCCGGTTGGTGATCACCGGAGCGGCACGTATGATTCCCTGCAAATTTCCGCAGATTAGATATCTATGTCCTTGATAGTTCTACTGCTTCTGCCATTCGTGGGGAGCTGTGTGGCCGGTCTGCTGCCGCACAACGCACGCAACTCGGAGTCGCTGCTGGCCGGCATCGTCGCCCTGATCGGGACGGTGCAGGTGGCCATGCTGTATCCGCAGATCGCCGATGGCGGTGTGATTCGCGAGGAGATCCTCTGGCTGCCGAGCATGGGACTCAACATCATCCTGCGCATGGACGGCTTCGCCTGGTTGTTCTCCCTGCTGGTGCTGGGCATCGGTACCCTGGTGTCCCTGTATGCGCGCTACTACATGTCGCCGCAAGACCCGGTCCCGCGCTTCTTCGCCTTCTTCCTCGCGTTCATGGGCGCCATGCTCGGCCTGGTGATCTCCGGCAACCTGATCCAGATCGTGTTCTTCTGGGAACTGACCAGCCTGTTCTCCTTCCTGCTCATCGGCTACTGGCACCACCGCGCCGACGCCCGCCGCGGCGCCTACATGGCGCTGATGGTCACCGGGGCCGGCGGCCTGTGCCTGCTGGCGGGGGTCATCCTGCTCGGCCATGTGGTCGGCAGCTATGACCTGGACAAGGTCCTGGCTGCCGGCGATACCATTCGCGGCCATGCGCTCTACCCCGTCCTCCTGCCCCTGATCCTGCTCGGCGCCCTGAGCAAGAGCGCGCAATTCCCCTTCCACTTCTGGCTGCCCCACGCCATGGCGGCGCCCACGCCGGTTTCGGCCTACCTGCACTCCGCGACCATGGTCAAGGCCGGGGTCTTCCTGCTCGCCCGGCTATGGCCGGTCCTCTCCGGCACCGAAGAGTGGTTCTGGATCGTCGGCGGCGCCGGTGCCTGCACCCTGCTGCTCGGCGCCTACGCGGCGATGTTCCAGAACGACCTCAAGGGTTTGCTGGCCTACTCCACCATCAGCCACCTTGGCCTGATCACCCTGCTGCTCGGCCTGAACAGCCCGCTGGCGGCGGTGGCGGCGGTGTTCCATATCCTCAACCACGCTACCTTCAAGGCCTCGCTGTTCATGGCTGCGGGGATCATCGACCACGAGAGTGGCACCCGTGATATCCGCAAACTCAGCGGTCTGTTCCGTTTGATTCCGTTCACCGCGACCTTGGCCATGGTGGCCAGCGCCGCGATGGCCGGGGTGCCGTTGATGAACGGTTTCCTGTCCAAGGAAATGTTCTTCGCCGAGACCGTGTTCATCTCCTCCACCGCCTGGGTCGAAGCGGCCCTGCCGGTGATCGCCACCCTGGCCGGGACCTTCAGCGTCGCCTATGCCCTGCGTTTCACCGTCGACGTGTTCTTCGGCCCCACCGCTACCGATCTGCCGCACACCCCGCACGAGCCGCCACGCTGGATGCGCGCACCGGTCGAGCTGCTGGTACTGACCTGCCTGGTGGTCGGCATCTTCCCCGCGCAGTCGGTCGGTCCGCTGCTGGCCGCTGCGGCGTTGCCGGTGGTCGGCGGCGAACTGCCGGAATACAGCCTGGCGGTCTGGCACGGCTGGAACGCACCGCTGATCATGAGCCTGATCGCCATGTGCGGCGGGATCCTGCTCTACCTGGCGCTGCGCAAGCAGTTCCAGCACGGTCGCTTCCGTTATCCGCCGCTGATCGAGCGCTTCAACGGCAAGCGCCTGTTCGAGCGGGGTCAAGTCGTGATGATGCGACTGGCCCGGCGCATCGAGCGGATCTTCACCACCCAGCGCCTGCAGAAGCAATTGTTCATGCTGGTCCTGGCCGCCCTGGTGGCGGGCATGCTGCCGCTGCTGGCCCACGGCCTGAGCTGGGGCGATCGCCCGAAAATCCCGGGTTCAGGTGTGTTCGTGATGCTCTGGCTGATCGCCATTGCCTGCGCCATCGGCGCCGCCTGGCAGGCCAAGTACCACCGTCTCGCGGCGCTGATCATGGTCGGTGTCTGCGGCCTGATGACCTGCATCACCTTCGTCTGGTTCTCCGCCCCTGACCTGGCCCTGACCCAGCTTGTGGTGGAAGTGGTCACCACGGTGCTGATCCTCCTCGGCCTGCGCTGGCTGCCACGGCGGATCGAAGGCGTATCGCCACTGGCCGGCTCCCAGGAGCGGGCGCGCCTGCGCCGCCTGCGCGACCTGGTCCTGGCCGTGCTGGTGGGCGGTGGCATGGCGGTGCTGTCCTACGCCATGCTGACCCGGCCGACACCCAACTTCATCTCGTCCTTCTACCTCAGCCGCGCGCTGCCGGAAGGCGGGGGTACCAACGTGGTCAACGTGATGCTGGTGGACTTCCGCGGCTTCGACACCCTCGGCGAGATCACCGTGCTGGTGGCCGTGGCCCTGGCCGTGTTCGCCCTGCTGCGGCGCTTCCGCCCTCCACGCGAGAGCATCCAGTTGCCAGCGCAACAGCGCTCGCTGGCCCCGGACATGGTCACCGACCTGGTCAACCCGCGCCACGCCGAAGACACCGCGCTGGGCTTCATGATGGTGCCGGCGGTGCTGGCGCGGCTGGTGCTGCCAATGGCCCTGCTGGTCTCGATGTACCTGTTCATGCGCGGCCACAATCAGCCGGGCGGCGGTTTCGTCGCCGGCCTGGTGATGTCGGTGGCGTTCATCCTCCAGTACATGGTCGCCGGTACCCAGTGGGTCGAGGCGCAAATGAGCCTGCGGCCGCTGCGCTGGATGGGCACCGGGCTGCTCTGCGCGACCCTGACCGGAGTCGGCGCGCTGCTGTTCGGCTACCCCTTCCTCACCACCCATACCGCGCACCTGCACCTGCCAGTGCTGGGTGACCTGCATATCGCCAGCGCGCTGCTCTTCGATATCGGCGTGTTCACCGTGGTGGTCGGTTCGACCCTGCTGATCCTCACTGCCCTCGCCCACCAGTCGGTACGGGCACACCGACCGCAGCCGAAAGCCACCACTACTGCATCCACTACAGGAGGAGCCGCCTGATGGAAGAAGTCATCGCGATCGCCATCGGTGTTCTCGCCGCCTCCGGGGTCTGGCTGATCCTGCGCCCGCGGACCTACCAGGTGATCATGGGCCTGTGCCTGCTGTCGTACGGGGTCAATCTGTTCATCTTCAGCATGGGCAGCCTGTTCATCGGCAAGGAACCGATCATCAAGGACGGCGTGCCCCAGGACCTGCTCAACTACACCGACCCGCTGCCCCAGGCCCTGGTCCTCACCGCCATCGTCATCAGCTTCGCCATGACCGCGCTGTTCCTCGTGGTGCTGCTGGCCTCCCGCGGTTTCACCGGTACCGACCACGTTGACGGACGGGAGCCCCAGGAATGAGCGGGATGCAACAACTGATCGTCGCACCGATCCTCCTGCCGCTGCTGACCGCCGCCCTGCTGCTGTTGCTCGGGGAAAAACGCCGGCCACTGAAAGCGCGGATCAACCTGCTGTCGACCCTGACCGGACTGGGCATCGCCATCAGCCTGCTACTGTGGGTCAAGGACCAGGGCCAGGCCACCTCCATCGGCGTGTACCTGCCGGGCAACTGGGCGGCGCCGTTCGGCATCGTCCTGGTGCTGGACCGCCTGGCCGCGCTGATGCTGGTGCTCACCGGCATCGTCGGCACCAGCGCCCTGCTCTTCGCCCTGGCCCGCTGGGACCGTGCCGGCGCCAGCTTCCACGCGCTGTTCCAGATCCAGCTGATGGGCCTGTACGGCGCCTTCCTGACCGGCGACCTGTTCAACCTGTTCGTGTTCTTCGAGGTGCTGCTGGCAGCGTCCTACGGCCTGCTGCTGCACGGTTCGGGACGTGCGCGGGTCAAGGCCGGCCTGCACTACATCGCCATCAACCTGTTCGCCTCGTCACTGTTCCTGATCGGTGCGGCCATGCTCTACGGCGTGACCGGAACCCTGAACATGGCCGACCTGGCGATGAAGATTCCCCTGGTACCGGAGGCCGACCGCGGCCTGCTGCATGCCGGCGCGGCGATCCTGGCCATCGCCTTCCTGGCCAAGGCCGGGATCTGGCCGCTGAACTTCTGGCTGGTGCCGGCCTATTCCTCGGCCAGCGCGCCGGTCGCGGCACTGTTCGCGATCATGACCAAGGTCGGTTTCTACACCGTGCTACGCCTGTGGACCCTGCTGTTCTCCGGCCAGGCCGGCGCCTCGGCGTTCTTCGGTGGCGAGTGGCTGGTCTACGGCGGCCTGGCCACCCTGGCCTGCGCCGCCGTATCGATCCTCGCCGCGCAGCGCCTGGAACGCATGGCCAGCCTGAGTATCCTGGTGTCCGCCGGAACCCTGCTGGCGGCCATCGGTTTCGGCCAGGCGGCCCTGACCTCGGCGGCGCTGTTCTACATGGTCAGCTCGACCCTGGCCCTGTGTGCGCTGTTCCTCCTGGCCGAACTGATCGAACGTTCGCGCTCGGCCAACGAGCTGCCGCTGGACGACGATGCCGACGTGCTGCCGTCGCCGCTGGAGTCGCTGCAACCGCCCAAGGGCATCAACCTCGACGACGAACAGAAGGCCGTGGTCGGCCAGGTCATTCCCTGGACCATGGCCTTCCTCGGTTTCAGCTTTATCGCCTGCGCCCTGCTGATCATCGGCATGCCGCCGCTGTCCGGCTTCGTTGGCAAATTCAGCCTGATCACCGCCCTGTTCAATCCGCTCGGCATGGGCATGCCGAACGAGCAGGCCCTGCCCGCCAGCGGCTGGGCCCTGCTGACGCTGCTGATTCTCTCCGGCATGGCGTCGCTGATCGCCATGGTCCGTTTGGGCGTGCAGCGCTTCTGGAAACCCGAGGAACGCCCTTCACCGCTGCTGCGCCTGTATGAATGCGTGCCGATCGTGGCCTTGCTCAGCCTCTGCGTCGTGCTCAGCCTGTGGGCCGAGCCACTGATGCGCTATGCCCAGGACACCGCCGCCAGCCTCCAGGACCCTGGGGTGTATGTCGAAGCGGTACTGGGCACCCGGCCGATTCCCGGTCCTGCCACCCTTGAGGGCACCACCTTGGGCAACGTCGGACAGGTGCAACCATGAAACGACTGCTCCCCGCCCCGCTGCTGTCCCTGGCCCTGTTTGTCCTCTGGCTGGTGCTGAACCTGTCGATCAGCCCGGGCAACATCCTGCTTGCCCTGCTGCTGGGGATAATCGCACCGCTGCTGATGTCGCCACTGCGCCCGCAGGCCGCGCATATCCGCAATCCGCTGGCGATCATCCGCCTGATCCTGCGGGTCGGCCTGGATGTACTGGTGTCCAACCTGCAGGTGTTTCGCAGCATCTGGCGCCTCGAACGCAAGCCGCCGCGCTCGCGCTTCGTGCACATCCCGCTGGACCTGCGCGATGCCCATGGCCTGGCCGCGCTGTCGATGATCACCACGGTGGTACCGGGCACGGTATGGTCGGAACTGGCCCTGGACCGCAGCGTCCTGCTGCTGCATGTGTTCGACCTGGACGATGAAGCGGCCTTCATCGAGCACTTCAAGAGCACTTATGAACGTCCGCTGATGGAGATCTTCGAATGACCGGCCTGCTCGCCAACGCCATCATCGCCAGCCTGTTCATCTTCACCATCGCCATGGCCCTGACCCTGGTCCGTGTGTTCCGCGGCCCTTCCGCCCAGGACCGGGTGCTGGCCCTGGACTACCTGTACATGCTGGGGATGCTGATGATGCTGGTACTGGGTATCCGCTACGCCAGCGACACCTATTTCGAAGGGGCACTGCTGATCGCCCTGTTCGGCTTCGTCGGCTCGTTCGCCCTGGCCAAATTCCTTCTGCGCGGCGAGGTAATCGAATGACCGCTCCGGTATTGCCGTTCTGGCTGGAAATCGTGGTTGCCGCGCTGATCCTGATCAGCAGCCTGTTCGCCCTGACCGGTGCCATCGGCATCCTGCACCTGAAGGATTTCTTCCAGCGCATGCACCCGCCGGCGCTGGCCTCGACGCTCGGCGCCTGGTGCGTGGCGCTGGCCTCGATCCTGTATTTCTCGGGATTGAAGGAAACCCCGGTGCTACATGCCTGGCTGATCCCGATACTGCTGTCGATCACAGTACCGGTGACCACCCTGCTGCTGGCCCGCACCGCCTTGTTCCGCAAGCGCATGGCCGGCGAGGATGTACCGGGCGAGGTCAGCAGTCGCGAACAGGACTGAAGCCCGTCACGCCCCTTCGCTCAGGCGCTGCAGCTCGCGCCTGACCATTGCCGCGTACTCCGCAGGTTCGAGCTGATACAACTGCCCGGCGACCCAGTTCAGCCACTGCCCCTGCAACTCGTCCCGCCGCGCCAGCCACTGGCGCGCCTGCTCTTCGGCGCGGGCCTGGTGGCGCTCATGGAAGGCGCGGCGCCCGGTCACTCGCTGGCCTTGAAGGTCAGCTCGCCCTTGCGCCATTTGGCAACCTTGGCGGTGGCGGCCTTGAGGGTCTTGGACAGCCCCTCGCTGATACGCTCGTGCGCGGCGAACACCATCATCACCGCGCGCCCTTCGCGAAAGACGATGCCCTCGCCTTCCGGCATGCTGACGAAGGCGTATTCGCCCAGACCGTAGATGGTCTGCTTGATGTCGCGGAAGCGAATTTCGAACTTGCCGCCTTCCCGGCTTGGCAAGACGGCGGCACGGAAATGATCTCCGACCTTCAGTTCCAGACGTTGCTTGTCGTCCACCACCAGTGTGTCCGCCGTCTCGACCTCGGCCATGTACAGGCCGTCGGGGCTTTGCTCGGTGATATAGACGAAAGGCGACTGAAACTGTTTGACCAGTTTGCCGCGAAGATCTCCCAGCACGAACAGGGCGTGCATATCCAGATTGCTGACTGCCAAATGAAAATTCCTCAAAAACCGAGATCACACTGACGCCCGTGACGAAAATGTCCCACGGGCATGCCGTACTTCATTAATTCGAAGTCCGAAAGACTAATGAGTTGGAACCAATAAGTAGCGGCCCGGAGGCGTCGCACATTGTGGGAAATTGCACTTTCCCATGCCTGAATTGGCGTAGTTGCGAACGTCTGACCGACATTGCGCGGTGAAAATTCCGTGTTTCACCGCTTCCTCGCGGCGCGAGGCGATCCGTAAAAGATCGCCCCGTTGCGTCGGGAAGCTGATGGCCCACCGCACAGGGAAGCGAATATGCACGAAAACACGGAAACCCGTCGAGGGGTGTGTGCTGTTTGCAGGTGAGAAATTTCTGTTCCGAGGGCTGTTACAGGATTTGATTCAGGTGCTGTTCTTCCGGGCCCTATCGCTGGCAACGCCAGCTCCCACAGGTATTGCGTGCGACAAGGCCCTCAAGAACAACTAACGAGCTCCCGGCATTTTCTCCGGCCGGTACCCCAACCGCAGCCCGCCCCAATGCCGCCCATTGACCTTGATCGGCACCGACAGGTCATGCATCAGTTCCCCGGTATCGCGGGTGTAGGTCTGCAACAAGACCCGCTGCTGATGGCTACCGCAACGAATCCCGGTTCGGTCGTCGAACTTGCGCTTGCTACGGTTGTGCGCAGTGTCGGTGGCTTCGTCACCGGTGAGCGCCTGGTTGAAGGCGTTGTTGTGGGTCGGCACATAGCCCTGCTGGGTGCAGGCGATCACATAGATCAACCCTTCGTGCTCGCGCAGCAACGGCTCCTGGATTCCCGGCAGGACCTGGTCGGTGTAGTGGTCGAAACGAGTGCGATAACGGGCCGGCCGGGTACCCGGCAACAACTGGTACTGACGGTCGAACAGGTCGTCATGACTGATCCGCCCGTCGCGGATATCCGCTTCGAAACGCTCGGCGATCTGCTGAGCGCCGCGCAGGGCCAGATCGAACACCCGCTGGTGATACTCATCCAGCCCAACCTCGGCCAGGCGCTCGCTGATGTTTTCCGCCTGCCCTTCCATCTGCACCGCGGCCTCGGCCAGGCGCTGGGTCTGCTGGTCGCTGATGGCCAGGTCGCCACGCATCTGCTCCACGGCCTGGAACAGGCTATCGAGTTGGGTGCGGGTGGTTTCGGTCCCGCCGGCGATCTCGGTGATCTGCTGCTCCACATTCGCCGCCAGGCCAGCGATGCTGTCCAGTTGCTCGCCGGTGTGCTCCACCTGGCCGACACCGTTGTGCAGGTCATCCGACAGCGCGCGGATCTGCTCCACCACCTGGGCGGTGCGCTGCTGGATTTCCGCGACCATCTGCCCGACTTCCTCGGTGGCACTGGCGGTACGCCCGGCCAGGCCACGGACCTCGTCGGCAACCACGGCGAAGCCGCGCCCGTGCTCACCCGCGCGGGCGGCTTCGATGGCGGCGTTGAGGGCCAGCAGGTTGGTCTGGCTGGCGATGGCCTGGATCACCAGGGTTACCCGGGCGATATCCTCGCTGCGCTGGTGCAGGGCCTCGATCAGCTCGCGGCTTTCATTGGCGCGGGAACTGAGCAGGTGCATCAACTGGATCGACTCGGCCAGCACCGAACGCCCGGCGGCACTGCTCTCGTGGGCCTGCTGGGCCGCCACCAGGGCGTCGCGGCTGAGCTGGGAAGTGACTTTCTCGGTACCGATCATGACTTCGGCGCTGCTGACGATACGCGCCGCCGAGGACAGTTGGGATTGCAGCTTGTCCGCCAGTTGCTTGACCGAATAGGCCACGCCGGCCGCCGACAGGGCGTTGTGACTGGTGACCTGGGCCAGGTCGCGGGTCAGTTCGGCCAGGGGGTCATGCACCGCCACCGGCGCCGGGCGCGGCCGGCTGCGCAGATGGGGCAGCCACAACACCAGCAACGCCAGTGGCAGGCAGAACCAGAAGGAAATATCGGCAAAGGCCATGGCCGCCAGCAGTACCACCAGCACCAGGCTCTGCAGTACCACGCCCGACCAGCCGCGGCCGACCTTGGGTGCCGGGTCCGCTTGTGCCAGGCTGGCTGGCAGAGATCCGTCTCGCATCATGACTGTGGCTCCCCGTTGTTATTGTGGTGTCATTAAACGCCACTACAACGCCATTAGCCATGCTTCCTTCGGCGTAAGCCGACCCGGCCTTGATACAGGACAACTTCCGCGATTTTCGCGCGCGCGAAAACGAAAGCCCCGGGCGCGTGGCCCGGGGCTTTCGTGGTACCGCGCCGGATCAGACCTGGCGCTGGTGCTTGTCCAGTTGCTCGTGACGCTCTTGCGCCTCGATGCAGTACTTGGTGGTCGGGCTGATCAGCAGACGCTTGAGGCCGATCGGCTCGCCGCTGTCGTCGCACCAGCCGAAGCTGTCGTCGGCGATGCGGCCCAGGGCCATTTCCAGCTGCGGCAGCAGGCGCTGGTCACGCTCGATGGCGTTGACCAGCCAGTGGCGCTCTTCTTCGACCGAGGCGGCATCGGCAGGATCGGCAGGCGAGTCCAGGCTTTCGATGGTTACACGGCTCTGCTCGATGCGCTCCTGGGTCTCCACCTTCATCTGCTTGAGCAGATTGGAGAAGAAAGCCTGTTGCTCGGCGTTCATGTAGTCATCGGCCGGCATGGCCAGCAACTTTTCCTTTGTCATTGATATCTCTAATAAAAATGTACGTGCATTTAGACGAATCGGGTGCCGCGGCGAGCGCGTCGCCAGCAGCGGAATTCTTCAAGCACCAGCCGGTACTCAATTTACAGGGGGCGGCAGTCTAAGGCCGAGCCTCATGGCGGGCAACAGAAATGACTGCGGTTTTGTCCGAAAAGCCCCTTATCCCGCACAAGCTGGGTGCAAGGGCAGCGTTTATAACAAAAAACCCTCGGGCGGGTGAAGCACGGCAACGCCCGCTTATCCGAGCAATTGACTTAAAACCGCACGCAACTTGCCGGGTTTGACCGGCTTGTTCAGCAACGGCGCGCCCAGCCGCTGCATAGCGCGACGGCTCTGGTCGCTGCGATCGGCGGTGATCATCACCGCCGGTATGGCCACCCCGAAGTGCTTGCGCAGGTCGCGTACGACCTCACATCCGGTTACACCATGATCGAGGTGAAAATCCGCCAGGACCAGCTCCGGCGCCCGTCCCTGCAAGGCTTCCAGGGCCGCCTCGCGATCGGTGGCGGTGAGCACTTCGCAGCCCCACTGCCCGAGCAGCGCCGCCATGCTTTGCAGGATGCTGGTTTCGTTGTCCAGCACCAGCAGGCGTCGCCCGGGCAGCGGGTCGCCCAAGACCGGCAGCACCACGCCGGGTGCGACCACCGGACGCGGGGCCTCGCGCGACAGCGGCACATCGATGCTGAATACCGAACCGCGTCCTGGCCACGAACGCACCTGCACCCGGCAGTCGAGAATCCGGGCGATACGCTCGACGATCGCCAGGCCCAGGCCGACCCCCTTGCGGTCGGCGGCGCGGCCGACATCGAGCTGGTTGAACTCAAGGAAGATCGACTCCAGCCGATCGGCGGCAATCCCCCGGCCACTGTCCCACACCTCCAGGCGCAGCACCTGGCCACGACGCCGCGCACCGAGAAGAATGCCGCCCTGCTCGGTATAGCGACAGGCGTTGCTGAGGAAGTTGCGCAGGATCCGCGTCAGCAGGCGGATATCGCTGCGGATCATGTACGCCCCGCTGCGTACCCGCAGGTGCAGCCCGGCGGCCTCGGCCACCGGCTGGAATTCCGAGGCCAGCGGACCGAGCAGTTCGTCCAGGTGATACAGATCCAGATCCGGCTTGATCGCCGCCTGGTCGAGACGGGAAATGTCGAGCAGATCGGTCAGCAGGTCCTCGGCGCCTTCCAGCGCCTGATGCGCGCGCTCCACCAGCACCTGCTCGGCGGCCGGCAGGCTGCGCTCGCGCAGGGTCGAGATCAGCAGGCGCGCGGCATTCAGTGGTTGCAGCAGGTCATGACTGGCGGCCGCCAGATACTTGTCCTTGCTGCGGTTGGCCGCCTCGGCGGCGTCCCGCGCCTCGATCAGTTGATTGGTGCGCTCGACCACCCGCTGCTCCAGCTCGTCGTTGAGCTGCTGCAGGCGGGCGTGATGCTGCTTGCGCTCGGTGATATCGGCGACAAAGCCTTCCACCACGCCCTCCTCGTCCGGACGCAGTAGCAGGTTCATCAGCACGTCCACTGCCGTGCCGTCCTTGCGCTGCAATTGGGTCTCGTAGCCGAGCAGGGCGCGCTCGCGCTGGAGCTGCTGGGCGATCGCCATCAACTCCTCTTCACCACCGACGAACAGATGCCCGGCCAGGTCGGTACGGGCCAGCAGCAGCTGCTGCGGGTCGGCATAGCCGAGCAACCGCGCCATGGCCGGGTTGGCCGCACGCAAGCCATCTTCCAGGCTGGCCTGGAAGATCCCGTGCACCGCGTGCTCGAACAGCCAGGTGTAGCGATTGCGTTCGGTTTCCAGCTCGTCGAGGCGCGCCGCCAGCTCCGGGTAGTGGCTCTTGCGTACAGTGTGATTGCTCAGGCCGAGCAGCCCGGCCAGGGCTTCGTTGCCCGGGTCAGAGGGCCTCGCCATAGACCACCTCGACATCACGCTGGCTCGAGGCACGGGGGTTGGTGAGGATACACGGGTCGTCCATGGCATGTTGCGAGAGGAACGGGATGTCGCTGCCGCTGACCCCGTGCAGGCCCAGGGTTTCGTGGAAGCCCACGGCATGCTTGAGGGCGATCAGGTGCTCGACCAGGCGCTGGCGGATCTGGTTGTGGTTGAGCCCGCGGCAGTCGATGCCGAAGGTCTCGGCGATCACCTTGAAGCGGTCTGGCGCGGCGCTGTAGTTGAAGGCCACCACATGCTCCACCAGCACCGCATTGCACAGCCCGTGGGGCAGGTCGAGGAAACCGCCAAGGCTGTGGGACATGGCGTGCACCGCGCCGAGGATCGCGTTGGAGAAGGCCAGCCCGGCCTGCATGCTGCCGAGCATGATCGACTCGCGCAGGGCGATATCGCTCGGGTTGGCGATCATCTGCACCAGGTTGCCGTTGATCAGGCGCATGGCTTCCAGGGCGTGGGTATCGGTCAGCGGGCCATGGCCGGTGGAAACGAAGGCCTCGATGGCATGCACCAGCGCATCGATCCCGGTACAAGCGGAGAGGAACGGATCCATGCTCAGCGTGGTTTCCGGGTCGATCAGCGACACATCGGGCACCACCGCCTTGCTGACGATGGAAAACTTCATGCGCTCCTGCTGGTTGGAAATGATCACGAACTGCGAAACGTCTGCCGAGGTGCCGGCAGTGGTCGGGATCAGGATCAGTGGCGGGCTCGGCACGCGAATGGTGTCGACCCCTTCGAATTCGAGAATGTGCCGGCCGTGGGCGACCACGATGCCGATGCCCTTGGCGCAGTCCATCGGGCTGCCGCCGCCGACCGCGACGATCACGTCGCACTGCTCGGCGCGATAACGTTCGGCGCCGTCCATCACTTCCTCGATCCGCGGATTGGGCGACACCTGGCTGTACAGCACGTAGTCGATGCCCTGGGCCTGCAGGCTGGCTTCGATATCGGCGACCCAGCCGGCGGCGATCACCCCGGGGTCGCTGACCAGCAGCACCTTGCGCGCGCCGAAGGTGCGGGCGTAATTGGCGACGTGATGGCGGCAGCCGGCGCCAAAGATGATTTCGGGGGAGACGAACTTGCGCAACGGGCTGAGAGTCGGGCTCATGCAACGCCTTCTTGTTTTTTTAAGTTAGCGCCAGCGTAAAGCAAAGAGGGGGGAATGCAATGCGACCATCGAGAAGCAGCGCCGGCCGCTGGAGAACCGGCCGGCGCCAGAGGGATCAACGGTTGGCGAAGTACATGGTCACTTCGAAACCGATACGCAGATCAGTGAACGCAGGCTTTTTCCACATAGGTCCATCCTCTTCTGGCACCGCGGGTTGGCGGTGCGTCTAGTGATACACCGTTTCCGGTGCGTGGCGAATGCTACTTTGGAAGCGTTTTGCTGCAGCTATCCGGGCAATCAGAAGAAGCCCAGCGGGTTGATGTCGTAGCTGACCAGCAGGTTCTTGGTCTGCTGGTAGTGGTCGAGCATCATCTTGTGGGTCTCGCGACCGACACCGGATTTCTTGTAGCCACCGAACGCGGCATGTGCCGGGTACAGATGGTAGCAGTTGGTCCATACGCGGCCGGCCTTGATCCCCCGACCCATGCGATAGGCGCGGTTGATATCGCGGGTCCACACCCCGGCGCCGAGACCGAACTCGGTGTCGTTGGCAATGGCCAGGGCTTCGGCTTCGTCCTTGAAGGTGGTGACGCCGACCACCGGGCCGAAGATCTCTTCCTGGAACACGCGCATGCCGTTGTGGCCCTTGAGCAGGGTCGGCTGGATGTAGTAACCGCTGGCCAGGTCACCGGCCAGTTGCTCGGCGTCGCCGCCGGTGAGGATCTCGGCACCTTCGTCGCGGGCGATCTGCAGATAGGAGAGGATCTTGTCGTACTGCTGCTCGGAGGCCTGGGCGCCGACCATGGTCTCGGTGTCCAGCGGGTTGCCGCGCTTGATCTGCTTGACCTTCTTCAGCACCTCCTGCATGAACTGCGGATAGATCGACTCCTGGACCAGCGCGCGGGACGGGCAGGTGCACACCTCACCCTGGTTGAAGAAGGCCAGGACCAGGCCCTCGGCGGCCTTCTCGATGAACGACGGCTCGGCCTGCATGATGTCTTCGAAGAAGATGTTCGGCGACTTGCCGCCCAGTTCGACGGTGGACGGAATGATGTTCTCGGCAGCGCATTTCATGATGTGCGAGCCGACCGGAGTCGAGCCGGTAAAGGCGATCTTGGCGATACGCTTGCTGGTGGCCAGGGCCTCGCCGGCCTCACGGCCGAAGCCTTGGACGATGTTCAGCACGCCTGGCGGCAGCAGGTCGCCCACCAGCTCGACGAACACGGTGATCGACAGCGGGGTCTGCTCGGCCGGTTTGAGCACGATGCAGTTGCCGGCGGCCAGGGCCGGGGCGAGTTTCCAGGCGGCCATCAGCAACGGGAAGTTCCACGGGATGATCTGCCCGACCACACCCAGCGGCTCGTGGAAGTGATAGGCGGCGGTGTTGTCGTTGATCTCGGCGGCGCTGCCTTCCTGGGCGCGGATGCAGCCAGCGAAGTAACGGAAATGATCGGCGGCCAGGGGCACGTCGGCGTTGAGGGTTTCGCGGATCGCCTTGCCGTTGTCCCAGGTCTCGGCCAGGGCCAGGACTTCCAGGTTCTGCTCGATGCGGTCGGCGATCTTCAGCAGGATGTTGGAGCGGTCCTGCACTGACGTGCGGCCCCAGGCGTCGGCGGCGGCGTGGGCAGCGTCCAGGGCCTTGTCGATGTCCTGGGCATTGGAACGGGGGAATTCGGCGATCAACTGGCCGTTGACCGGCGAAGTGTTGCTGAAGTACTGGCCGCTCAGCGGCTGGACGAACTCGCCGCCGATGTAGTTGCCGTAGCGCGGTTTGAAGGAAACGATGGCATCCGGGCTGCCGGGAGCTGCGTAGATCATGGTTCAGGGCCTCTGCTGAGCGGCGCCCGTCGTGGATGACGGGCAGTGACTGGATCTTAGTCAGCCGCGCCGGGGCAACGAATCAGCCCTTGGCAGGGAAGCGCTACTCATTTGGTAGTAAGGGCCCATCGCCGGCAAGCCGGCTCCGGGCCCTTGTGGGAGCTGGCTTGCCAGCGATGCTTCTACAGGCTCAGGAACAACTGCAACGCACTGCTCCTGTCGATCCGGCTGCGATACACCTCGATGATCGCCTGGTTGCTCTGCGTGGCCACCACTTGCGGGCCACGCTCAAAACGTTGCTCGCGGGTCTTCAGGTGGGCGGCAGTGAACTCGGCGTCCACGGCGTCGGCGCTGGCGTAATGGAAATGTGCATACCACAGCGGCGTGGCGTCCTTGTCGCGAATCACGAACTCCTGCAGGTAGTCCTGGGGGAAACCCTTGCGCTTCGCCAGGGCGACCCGCTCGCCTTCCCTGGCGATGCTGACCTCGTGCTGATCGAGCAGCCACGACACATGCCCCACGGTAGGCGCCTGTTTCTTCAGGATGTCCACCCGCAGGCGCCGCCCCTCGTCGCGCATCGACTGGGCCTTGCTGGTCAGCGCGGCAATCTGGCGAGCGGCATCCAGGCCATCGACGGAGTCATCGGTGGCGTTTTCCCGGGTCAGTGCCTCCTGGATCTGCTGCACCAGAACGTCCAGGGGGCGCGCTTCCTGGATCAGGATCTCCTCGATATCGGCACCCACCGTGGCGGTCTTCGCCTGGCTGCGCACCTTGGCGATCCGCCGCTCGGCGTTGTTGAGCAGCGGCGTGGAGCGCTTGATCAGCGTGGCCAGGCTGGCCGGCGTCGGTGCTGGCGGCTCGTTGCGGGTGTCCGCCACAGGCTGCCACACGCCCGGCTCGGAGCTTTCCTCGTAGCTGGCCAGTTCGGTGTTGTCGATAGGGTCGACCACCACCACGGTCTCCGGCCGATCGCCTTCGGCCTTGCGCCGCGCACCGACCACGACACCGCGGTTGCGGGTGCGGATCAGTACCTGCTTGCGCTTGGCCGGCACCGTCTTCGGCGGCGCTTCGCTTTGGCTGGGCAGCATCTGCAAGCGCGCGGCCAGTTCACCCTGGGCCTCTTGCTGGAGCGATTCGAGAATTGCGACGAAGGCATCGAGCTGCTCCTTGCCACCCGCTTGACGCGGCAGCGCCTGGTACAGGCGGGTAGTGTCCAGCGCAACGCCGAGGCGACCGACCACACTGTCGAGGACCTCCACCTGCTCGGCGTCGCTGAACGCGTCCTTGACCTCGATGGAATCGCGCATGCTCAAGCCGGTCCGCGCCGCCAGCAACGCACTGTAGAGCACCTTGTAGTCACTGCTCTGCTCGGTATCGAGGATGTTCGCCGCGCGCAGGCTCAGGTCCACCGAGGTCCACGAGCGCAGGCTCGGCTCCTTGTCCAGCAACTGCGCAGCCTTGTCCGCCAATTGCGGACCACCGGGCAGGATCTCGCGCAGCAAGCGGCTCATCTCGGCGATCACCTGGTGGCAGGCGATCAGACCGTCCACTTCCTCCTTGGCCTTGCGACAGGCTTCCATCATGCGCTTGAACTTCTCCACATGCTGCGGCGCCTGTTCTTCCTGGGGCGAAGAGGCGGGGCGCAGATCGCGCATGATCACCTGGTTGTCGCTGAACAACGAATGCAGCACATAGGACAGTTGCGCCTGCACCCCGGCCCGGTCGTAGAGATTGCGCGCATGCATGCGCTTGAACTCCGACTGCGGCTTGAGCTGGTGCAGTTGACTCAGGTTGTCGTCGAACTCCACCAGCACGCGGTCCTGCTCGCGCAGGTGCGCGGCATAGGTTTGCAGATGCGCCTCGACCGGATACTGCTGGCGGGCGGCCTCCTCCAGGTCGGCCTGGACCTGTTCCGCCGTGGCGATCCGGCGCGACAGCAACCGGCCATGGTTTTCCTCCAGTTGCACGATGCGTTGCCGATTGCTCTCCCGCAGTTGCGCGATGCGCCGGTTGGCGGGCATGCCGCCGCGCAGGCGCAGGCCGAAGTCCAGTTGCCAGGTACCGTCGGCGCTGCTGCGTACCCAGGGCCCGAGCTTGCCATCGGCATCGATCAACCGAGGCCCGTCCGCAGTGAAGGACAACTGGTAGGTGACGCCTTCGATCGATGCCCACCACTGCTGCTGGTACTGGTACAGCCCCTGGTAGTCACCCTCGACCTGCGCCGTGCCCAACTGCTGTGGCGTCAGCTCGCGACGGAAGCTGGCCAGGGCCTGGCGCTGGGCCGCAGTCAGTTCGCTGCTGCCCCAGCCGAACCGCGACCAAGCCGGCGCTTGCGGCAACTCGACCACGGCCGGCTCGATGCTCAGCGGCTCGCCGCTCCCCGCCACTGGCGGCGGAGTGACCTCCCGCGGCAACACCGATTCGCCTTCCGGCAGCAACAGCAACGCCAGGCTGAGCAGCAGTTGCTGCAACTCGCCCGGTTGCCCACCGCCATGGGCATCGGAAAGCACACCGCGCAAGCCGGCGAACAGCGGCAGCATCCACGTCGCCCTGACCAGCGGACCATCGAAGAACGGCAGCACGGTATTGAGCATCAGCCAGCCCAGCTCCTGGTAACCCAGCCAGCGACTGGCGCTGGTGGACAGGGTTTGCCGCTGTGCACGCTCGATCAGCTCCCGGGCGCAGGCTTCGTACAAGGCCATCGTCACATCGCCGTCGAGGCTCGCCTCGCCCAGCTTGGCCAGTGCCGGCACGCTGATCATGGAAAACTCGTCACCGGGGAAGAAGCGCACGACATGGGGCTCGGCAAAACCACCCCGAGCATAGACCGGCTGCCGGTTCGCGGGCAGGCGCTGGAGGATGTCGTCCTGCAGCGGACCGGGCTCGCAAAGGGCCTTGAAGAACGCCTCGCGACTGCTGAACTCAAGCAACGGCTCACGCTGCAATGGGCGATACAGCAGGCAAGGACCCTCACCGATCCGCGCAGCCTCGATCAGCCAGGCATTGACCGCGACATCCGGACTGGCCCCGGAGCGCGCGATAAAGGACAGCGGCCGCAGGGCCACCGATATCTGGCTCAGCAATAGCGGACGCAACAGGCTGTCGATCCGCGCCAGGCTCTCGGCACTGAGCCTGGCCGGGTCGCGCAGGCGGGTTTCCAGGGCCAGCAGTGGCAGCTGTTCACGGATCTGCCGGGCGAAACGTTGCTGACGGACTTCCCGCTCGCTGGCGTCGTCGAGCAGATGACGCTGCAACAGCGACGGATAGTGCCCGCCGACATCTTCGCGGGTCACCACCTCCTTCAGATAATCCACCGTCAACCATTCCGGCAGCGTGGCGCCGGAGTGGCTGTGCAGAGTGACCGTGCCGGCCTGCAGCAACGCCAGGTTACCGAGGGCGAACTGCATCGGGGTCATCCGCACGGTCTGTTCTTCTCCCACTGGAATCACGCTGCCGCCAGTGCCGCCAGCGGCGGCGGTGACCTGCTTGTTGACCAGCTCCAGGTCGTCCAGGTCAGGTAGCGGATCATGCGGATGATCCTTGCGCATGGCGTCGCGCAACTGCTCGCCGGCAAACTCGATGGCGTCCGGAACGCCGTCGAGGAACGACTTGTCCTCGCCCTCGCGCTGCATCTGCGCCAAGCGCAGCAGGCGCGCGGCATAGTCACGCCGCTGCTCCTCGCCAGCCTTGCCGAGCCAGTCGGGCAACTGCTGACGGAAACGCTGGCGCATCTCGCGCTGGCTGGCCTGGCAGATCTCCAGCAACGAACTGGCCTCGTCCAGGCGTGCCTGCAACGACTGTCCGGCGCTCATTCCCGGCAGCACCGGCAAACGGGCCAGCGCGCTGATCAGGGTCTGTTGCTGCTCGCGCAACAACAAGGCCTGGTCGATGAACACCGAGCCCGGCGCACTGTACTGATGCAGGAACCGCGACGTAGTCGTATTGGTGCAACGATCGACCAGCGCACCGTGCAAGGCATTGCGCGAGTCGAAGCGATGGAGCGCGCCGCTCAGGGTGAACACCAGGGCCATGCGGCGTTGCAACTGAACGATGTCACGCTCCAGCAGGATCGCACTGGACAGCTGCGGATCCAGCCCCTGTTCGACGCAGGGCGTCAGGCCGAGCAGGCTGACCTTGACCTCGACCAGGTTGTTCAGCAATGCCCTGTCGCTGGCCTTCGGGAAGCTGGCGATCACCCGCAACGTCGCCGCCTCCAGGCTGTCCAGGGAACCATCGGTAAAGGACTGGTTCAGGACTGCGCTGCATTGCTGTTGCAGGTGGTCGGCCAACCAGCGCAAAGGGCTGCCCTCGCCATCACCGGAGAAATTCCAGTACTCGTACAACGCCTGTTGATAGGTGGAGAGCAGGGAGCGCGCACTTTCGTTGATCAGCAGCTGTATCTCGGCAACCGGGACCTTGCTGCGGAATGGTGTTTCCGCACCCTTGTAGAAGCTCAGGTAATCGCTGTCGGCATCCAGGCTCAGTGATGTCCCCTGGGCACAGCATTCGATCAGTACATCGGCCAGTTCCTCGACATGCTGGACGCCCTTGGCGTCGGTGCGATAAAGCAGCAGCGCCGACGGATCCGGTTCGGTGAGGCCGTGCAGGAAGCACTGTTCGAAGATCAGGCACCAGGCCACATCGCGCAATGACGGGCGCCTGGCGAAGCGCTGGGCAATGGGGCCGCAGAAGGGAGAGTCGATGGCCAACTGGCCCAGGGGCGAAGGGGTAGGAGTCATGAGGGCGCTTCCTTGCATTGAATGGAAGCGGCATTTCAGCGGTGAAGGGTTTGCGGCGGGCGGTACATCTTGCTGGAGCAGTTGCCACTGCCCTACAGGGCGGCGCGGACCCTGTGGGAGCGGGTTTACCCGCGATTACGATGGAGGCTTAACCGACGCCATCGCGGGTCAACCCGCTCCCACAGGGTTCCACTAAATCAATAGGTCATGCGGTGTGCCATGAGAGCCGCTTGCTAGCGAATGCGTCAGTGAATTCACCAGCGCATTCGCCGCGAGCCTCCCCACCCGCCCATCAACAATCCTTGAACTGCGCCTCGCGCTTGGCAATGAACGCGGCCATGCCTTCCTTCTGGTCGGCGGTGGCGAAGGCAGCATGGAACACCCGGCGCTCGAAGCGCACACCCTCGGCCAAACTGACCTCGAAGGCGCGGTTCACCGTTTCCTTGACCATCATCGATACCGGAATCGACTTGCTGGCGATCACCGCCGCCACCTTCAGCGCTTCATCCAGCAGTTCCGCCTGGAGCACGATGCGCGCCACTACGCCGGCCCGCTCGGCTTCCTCGGCGCCCATCAAACGGCCGGTCAGGCACAGCTCCATGGCCTTGGCCTTGCCTACCGCACGGGTCAGGCGCTGGGTGCCGCCCATGCCCGGCAGCACGCCGAGGTTGATTTCCGGCTGGCCGAACTTGGCGTTGTCGGCGGCAAGGATGAAGTCGCACATCAGCGCCAGTTCGCAGCCGCCGCCCAGGGCGAAGCCGGACACGGCGGCAATGATCGGCTTGCGCCGGTTGGCCACGCGGTCGCAGTCGCTGAACAGGTCGTCGATATAGATCTGCGGATATTGCAGCTCGGCCATTTCCTTGATGTCGGCACCGGCGGCGAAGGCCTTGGCTGAGCCAGTGATGACGATGCAACCGATGTTGGCGTCGGCCTCGCAGGCGTCCAGCGCCTGGTTCAGCTCGCCGATGATCTGGCGGTTCAGGGCATTGAGCGCCTGCGGCCGGTTCAGGGTGATCAGGCAGACCCGGTCACGGTTCTCGACGAGGATGGTTTCGAATGTCATGAGCTGCTCCCTTCAAAGATTGCGCGCAATGACCATGCGCTGAATGTCGCTGGTGCCTTCGTAGATCTGGCAGACCCGCACATCGCGGTAGATCCGCTCAAGCGGGAAGTCGCTCAGATAGCCATATCCGCCGAGGGTCTGCAAGGCATCCGAACAGACCTTTTCGGCCATTTCCGAGGCGAAAAGCTTGGCCATGGACGCTTCGACCAGCGCCGCGCGCCCGGCATCGCGCAGTGACGCAGCGTAATGCACCATCTGCCGGGCCACGGCAATCCGCGTGGCCATATCCGCCAGGCGGAAGGCGACCGCCTGGTGTTCGATCAGCGGCTTGCCGAAGCTTTCGCGCTCACGGGCGTAGTCGCGGGCCACCTCGAAGGCCGCACGGGCCATGCCCACCGACTGCGCGGCGATACCGATGCGGCCGCCTTCGAGGTTGGCCAGGGCGATCCTGTAGCCTTCGCCCTCCTCGCCCAAGCGGTTGGCCACCGGCACGCGAACATCATCGAAAACGATCTGGCAGGTATCGGAGGCGTGCTGGCCGAGCTTGTCCTCGACCCGCGCCACCTGGTAGCCGGGGCTGTCGGTGGGCACGATGAACGCCGTGATGCCACGCTTGCCTGCGGCGGGATCGGTCACGGCGAAGACGATCACCAGCCCGGCGTTGCTGCCGGAGGTGATGAACTGCTTGCAGCCATTGATCACGTAGTGGTCGCCGTCGCGGCGGGCACGGGTCTTCAGGCTGCTGGCATCGGAGCCCGCCTGGGGCTCGGTGAGGGCGAAGGCGCCGAGCATGGCGCCGCTGGCCAGCGGGGTGAGAAAGCGCTGCTTCTGCTCGTCGTTGCCGAACTTGAGGATCGGCACGCAGCCCACCGAGTTGTGCACGCTCATGATGGTGGAACAGGCACCGTCACCGGCGGCCACTTCCTCCAGGGCCATGGCGTAGGCCAGGTAACCGGTATCGCAACCGCCCCACTGCTCCGACACCAGCATGCCGAAGAAGCCCATGTCAGCCATCTCGCTCATCGCTTCTTTCGGGAAACGATGCTCGCGGCTCCATTGTTCGGCGAACGGCCGCAGGCGCTCCTGGGAGAACTGCCGGGCGGCGTCGGCGATCTGTTGTTGCTCGTCGTTAACCAGCATGGTGCACCTCAGTCCAGGATCTCGACAGCCATGGCCGTGGCCTCGCCACCGCCGATGCAGATCGCCGCCACGCCACGGCGCAGGCCTTTCTGGCGCAGGGCGGACAGCAGCGTGACCAGGATCCGCGCACCGGACGCACCGATCGGATGACCGAGGGCGCAGGCACCGCCGCGGATATTCACCTTGTCGTGGGGCAGTTCCAGCTTGTGCATGGCCGCCAGGGTGACCACGGCGAAGGCTTCGTTGATCTCGAACAGATCCACGTCGCCGAGGTTCCAGCCGGTGCGCTGCATCAGTTTCTCGATGGCACCGATGGGTGCGGTGGGGAACAGTGCCGGGGTGTCGGCAAAGGCAGCATGACCATGGATCACCGCCAGCGGCTTGAGCCCCTGGGCCTGGGCATGCGAACGACGCATCAGCACCAGCGCCGCCGCGCCGTCGGAGATCGAGCTGGAGTTGGCCGCCGTCACAGTGCCGCCGTCGCGGAAGGCCGGCTTGAGTTGCGGAATCTTGTCCAGGCGCGCCTTCGGTGGTTGCTCGTCATCGCTGATCAGCACCTTTTCCTTGCCGACCGTGACCTCGACCGGAACGATCTCGGCGGCGAAGCTGCCGTCCTTGATCGCCTGCTGGGCGCGGGTCAGGGAGGCGATGGCGAAGTCGTCCTGGGCCTGGCGGCTGAAGCCATTGGCTTCGGCACAATCCTCGGCGAAGGTGCCCATCAATCGACCCTTGTCGTAGGCGTCTTCCAGACCGTCGAGGAACATGTGGTCGAGAATCCGCCCATGGCCCATGCGATAGCCGCTGCGCGCCTTGTCCAGCAGGTACGGAGCGTTGGACATGCTCTCCATGCCGCCGGCCACCACCACCTCGGCGCTGCCAGCCAGCAGCAGGTCATGGGCCATGATCGCCGCCTGCATGCCGGAACCGCACATCTTGTTCAGGGTGGTGCAGGTGGTGCCCTTGTCCAGGCCGGCACCGAGGGCTGCCTGACGCGCCGGGGCCTGACCGAGGCCGGCGGGCAGCACGCAGCCGAACAGCACCTGCTCGACGCTGCCGGCGGCGATGCCGGCGCGCTCGACCGCCGCGCGGATTGCCGCAGCACCCAGTTGCGGCGAGGTCAGGCTTTTCAGATCGCCCTGCAGGCCACCCATGGGGGTGCGCACGGCGCTGACGATAACGATCGGATCGTTGGCAAGACTCATGTTCTTCACTCCTTACTTCGCAGCCATGCGCAGGGCACCGTCGAGACGGATGGTTTCGCCGTTGAGCATGCTGTTTTCGATGATATGGCGGGCCAGGGCGGCGTATTCGGTCGGGCGGCCCAGGCGTGGCGGGAACGGCACCCCGGCGGCCAGGGAATCGCGGACTTCCTGGGTCATGCCGGCCATCATCGGGGTTTCGAAAATGCCCGGAGCGATGGTCATCACGCGAATGCCAAAACGGGCCAGTTCGCGAGCCGCTGGCAGGGTCAGGCTGGCGATAGCGCCCTTGGACGCGGCATAGGCGGCCTGGCCGATCTGGCCATCGAAGGCAGCGATGGACGCGGTGTTGATGATCACCCCGCGCTCGCCCTCCTCCGTTGTCGGCCCTTCGGCCATGGCCGCGGCGGCCAGGCGCAGCATGTTGAAGCTGCCGATCAGGTTGACGTTGATCACCCGGCTGAAGCTGTCCAGACCATGGGGGCCGTGCTTGCCGAGGACTTTCTCGGCACCGACGATACCGGCGCAGTTGACCAGCCCGTGCAGGCTGCCGAAGGCGGCGACGGCAGCATCGACGGCGGCCTTGGCCGCTGCCTCCTGGCTGATATCGGCCACTGCATGGCGAGCCTGTTCGCCGAGGCTGGCGGCCTTGGCCGCGACGGCCTCGGCATTGAGATCCACCAGCATGACCCGGGCGCCGGCCTCGACCAGCATTTCTGCGGTGGCAGCCCCCAGGCCGGAGGCGGCACCGGTGACGATGAAGTTGTGGTTGGCGATATGCATTTTCGGTTTCCTCAGGCGCTGGCCTTGTGGGCGTGCGCCGCTTGTTGAAGGGCTATTTCCTGGTTGCGCAGGATGAAGCGCTGCAGCTTGCCGCTCGGGGTCTTGGGCAACTCGCTGACGAATTCGATTTCACGGGGATAGGCGTGGGCATACAGGCGCTGGCGCACATGCTGGCGCAGGGTTTCCTCCAGCTCGGCGCTGCCCTGCTGGCCGGCGCCAAGGACGACGAAGGCCTTGATCAGCTCGGTGCGCTCCGGATCCGGCTTGCCGATCACCGCCGCCTCGACCACCGTCGGGTGCTCGATCAGTGCGCTTTCCACATCGAAAGGCCCGACCCGATAGCCCGAGGTGGTGATCACATCGTCGCTGCGCCCGACGAAGCTGATGCTGCCGTCCGGGTTCAGCTCGACGGTGTCGCCGCTGAGGTAGTACTTGCCAACGAAGGATTTGGTCGGCAGGCCGTGGTAGCCGCCAAACCAGCACAGCGGCGATTGCTCGCGGTCCACGGCGAGAATCCCCGGCTGTCCGGCCGGCAGCTCGCGGTGCTGCTCGTCGAGCACGACGATGCGGTGCCCGGGAATGGCATAGCCGGCCGAGCCCAGGAGCACCGGGTGCTCCAGGCCGTGGTGATTGCACAGGACCATGCCCAGCTCGGTCTGTCCGTAGTGGTCGTGGATGGTCACTTCCAGCTCCTCGCGGAACCAGCGGATCACCTCCGGATTGAGCGGCTCGCCGGCGCTGCTGACCACCCGCAGGCGACCCTTGATCGGGTCGGAGAATGCCGCACCGGCAGCGATCAGCATGCGGTAGGCGGTGGGCGAACCGGCCAGGTTGTTGATGCGGTATTTATCGATGACCCGGCAGGTGCTTTCCACGCTGAACGGCCCATCGAAGAAGGTGGTGGCATGGCCCAGGGACAGCGGGCCGGTGACCGCGTAGTAGAGGCCGTAGGCCCAGCCCGGATCGGCCAGGTTCCAGAAGGCATCCTCGGGACGCAGGTCGATGGCGTCGCGCATGTAGCCCTGGAAGGCGACGATGGCGCGCAGCGGCACTTCCAGCGGCTTGGCCGGGCCGGTGGTGCCGGAGGTGAACATCATCAGGAATGGCGCATTTCCGGGCAGCAGCAGCGGCTCGCACTCGGCGTCGGCAGCCTCCAGCGCAGCGTGGAAATCCAGGTCGCCACTGTCCGCGCGGGCATTGACGCAAACGATGGCCGGACATTGCTCGACCTCGTCCAGCTTGGCCCGGTTGTTCGGCTCGGTAACCACCACCCGGGCGCCGGAGGCGTGCAGGCGGTGCTCGATGGCCTTGGGCCCGAACGCGGTGAACAACGGTTGGTAGACGGCGCCGAGGCGCCAGGTGGCAAGCACGGTAACCAGCAGCTCGACCGTGCGCGGCAGCAGCCCGGCCACCCGGTCACCCGGGCCGACGCCCTGGGCCTTGAGGACATTGGCGAAACGCGCGGCGCGCTCGCGCAGTTCACTGAAGCGGTAGCTGGCGCTCTGGCCGTCACGGCCCTCCCAGTACAGGGCAACGGCGTCGCCTTCGGCATGCCGGTCGCAGCACTCGACGCAGGCGTTGACCGCGTCGAGGCTGCCGGCCAGGGCCGCCCCGGCCGCCTGCTGATAATTGAAAGAACGTGCCGCCGCGCTGTACTCACGCATTCGCCAGACTCCCCGTTGTTATTTTTGGAAGGAATTCGAAGGTCTGGAAATAGTCACCCCGGTGCCGCGGTGCGGCAATGGTCAAAGCTGTCAATCTGGCTGACTGCTTTGGCCATTGCCGGCATCTGGATCAGGGCTTCCCGGCGTCCTCCAGCGCCCGCTCGGTAAGGCTCAGCGCGAGTGCGTCAAGCGCCGTCTCGCGATCACTGCCGAGCTGGTTCATGCGTTGCAGATAGTCCCCTTCCGGCAGTTGCTCGTGCTGCTCGCTCAGGGATTCCAGGCGCGCCCAGAAATCGCCTTCGACCTTGCGGAAGTCCCGTCCATGCTGCTCGCGCAGGTAGTCGATCCAGAAATCGCAACGGGCGATGAAGGTTGCCAGTTGCGGCCCCGCTTCGGCGCTATCCACCGTGCGCCTGGCTTCCGTCAGGTCCATGGGCGAGACGCCGGAGAGGTAGCCGAACTGCATGGTCCGGGGTTGCCCCGGCAGGTCCAGGTCCTGCGCCAGGCGTACGCGGAAGGCCAGGCTCATCTCCACCTCGTCCACCGTGTCGCCCAGCAGCCGGCGCTGGGCGATGACCTCGCGCGCATGCTGTTCCAGGCGATCCAGGCGAAACAGTCGGCGAGCGAGCGCCAGCAAGGCCGTGCCCTGGTCGCCACTCAGCGCCCGGCCGCGGGCGAGGCTGACCAGCAGACGCACCTCCAGTTGGCTGAAGCTTGAGGTGACGCTGTCGACGCAGGTAGTCGGGGCATTGGCCACCTGGAACAACGACTCGCGCAGCTCGCTGTCTTCCACGGCGGCAGCAATCATCTGCCACACCCGCTCGCGCAGATGACTGGGCACCAGGCGGAACTCGGAGGTGTCGAGCAGGCGCGCCAGCAGATCGAAGAACGCCTGCGAACCGGACTCGTCGCGCAGGCTCTGCCACTGCTCGCTGCGCTGTTGCAGGAGGATATCGCCGAGCCCCTCCAGCCATTGCTCGCGAACGGCATCGGGACTGGTCTCCTGCAACTGCACGCCATGCTCCAGGGTCCAAAGACGCTCGCGCACGGCCGCCGGCAGCGGGTTGCCGAACAGGATAGTTGCTACCCGCAAACGCACTGGCGCGGTGAAGTAATCCTCGGGCAGCGAACGCAACTGGTTACCGCGCAGGTCGGCGAGCTCCAGGAAGGGGCGGCGCAGCAGGCCCCGGGGCAAGCTGCTGATCCCGGTACCACGCAGGCTCAGGCGGCGCAGGCGCGGCAACTGGCTGACATCGAGCGTGCGCTCGAGCGGGTTGCGATCGAGGTCCAGCACCTCAAGGCGGGTCAGGGTGGACAATGTCGCCTGGCCGGCGTCGCTCAACTGGATGCTGTTATCGCCCAGGTGCAGCTCACGCAGGTCGGTCATGTTCGAGAGTGCCGGAGGAATATCGCGGCAGCCGTTGTGGCCCAGGTCGAGCCAGCGCAGCCGCGTAAAACTGCGCAGGAAAGCGTCGACCCTGCCGGCCTGCCCGGCGCCGGCCAGGCCAAGGTCCAGCACATGGGAGAAATCGACGTCTGCCGGCAGTTCGGGCAAGTCCCCGCCGTTGGAGTATTCAAGACGCAAGCGATAGCCGATGACCCGACCTTCGACCGTGCGCACCGCCGGGGATTGCCTGCACCAGCTACGGCGGATCTCGTCGGCGACCCGGCGCCGTGCACTACGCCGGAATACAGGGGATTCACGTAACCAGCCAGCAAGGCTGTCGTCCAGTAGCCGCAGGTGTTCCAGGCCACGCAACAGCTCGCTCATCGGCTCCAGGTTGCGCTGCTGCAACTCATCGAGCCAGATACTGGCCTGCAGGTCGTCAAAGCTGGGATACAGGGTGCGGACCATGCCGGTCAGGGTGACCCGCCCCGGCGTGCCACGGCCGCTGAGGGGATAGCCCAGGCGGCCGTCGACGAGCCGCTGTGGAGTACGGAAGAAGCTCGGGCGCGGACTCATGCCGAGCAGGCCGGGCAGTTGCTGGCGATCGCCGGTGGCCTGGGTGCAGAGCAGATTGCGTAGCACCTCCTTGCCCCCCTGGCCGCCATAGCCCAGTTGCTCGCTGCGCTGCGGTCCAAGGCCTTCGAGGATCGCCTGGTACAGCCCCAGCGGCCGCCCGGTGGTCCCGGCCAATGGCACACCGCGCTCGTCGAACACTTCGAAGCGTCCGCGGTCGCCCACCAGCACACAGGTTTCCCGGGCCTCGAAGGCCGGCAGCAGGCGCTCCAGCAGCGGGCCGGCGAAGTGGGCCTCGCGCAATTCGAAACTCAAGCCACGCGGCCACCGGGGCAGGCGGCGGAACAGGGCGAAAACCAGGCGCACGCTGTCGCTGCCACACACCGGATCCAGATACAGGCCTTCCAGGGCCTGCATCACGCGGACTTCACGCAGGGTGTCGCGGGCCTGCTCCTGCACCGCCAGGGGAATGCGTCCGCCGCTCTCCATTCGCGCAAGCTGCGGGGCAGCGACATCCGCCAGCAGCGCCTCGATGAAAGGTCCCGGCAAGCCTGGGAACACCCGTTGCAGCGCTTGCCCGGGGACTCCCAGGGTGGGCCTGGAGCGCCCTGCCACCTGCTCGAACAACTGCACCCGCAACGACGGCGCATCAGCGCGCCAGGCCGCCGCCTCGTCGGCATCGGTCGGGTTGCCAGGCACAAGTTCACGGCAGCTACGACACAGTTCATCATCCAGCCGGTCCAGCGCCACGCCCTCGTCCAACTGACGGAAAAACCCCTGGATCCGCGTCTCCAGATCGAAATCCGCGAGCACCTGCCGCAGCGCCACCGGCATGGCGCGCTGCTCCACCAGCAAGGCACGCAACCGCGCTTCGTCGTAGCCACAGATCAGCGCCGCCTGCTCGCAGGCGGCGTCCGTCAGGTTGGCACTGCGCGGGCCGAGGCGGCGCAGCAGAGTGGCCACGCCCTGCCATTGCAGTGGATGCTCGCCGACCGTCCACCAGGCACCATCACCGTTACCCACCAGTTCGGGGCTCCAGGCCTGGCCGTGCAAGGGATCGACGAGACGCCAGCGCTGACTGTGCGGATCCTGACGGACCTCGAACAACTGCCCGGCGCTGCGCCACCAGTGGCGCCCCTGCTCGCGGGTCAGACCGTCGGCATCGGCCTGGCCGCGCAAGCTCACGGTCGACTGGTAGCCCTCCAGCTGCGCCGACCACAGGCGGCGACTGCCATCACCGCGCAGCACCGGCACCAGGCGATCGACGAAACCGCTGCGGCGCAACGCGTGAATTGCCACCACCGAACCAGCGGCGACCAGCGCCGTGGCCGCCAGGTTGCTCACCACGCCCAGCAGGTGTTCGAGAGCCTCCTCGCGCTGCCCATGGCTCCAGTCGACGACGCCTTCATAGACTTCCGAGAGCAGGTCCTTGACCAATCCGGCCAGCATCAACTCGCCAACCCCCGGGATGAACGACGCCAGCACGCCGGCCACGCTCAGCCCGGCCGACTCCAGGGCCTGGACCCAGCGGCGATGGGCTTGCTGGTCCACCGCCGCCGTCGGCACGACCAGCGCCGCAGCTTCGCCCTTGATCCGCTCGATCTGCTCCTCGGCCAGGGCGGCAAAGGGATCGCTGGCGATGACCAGGGCCTTGGCCTGCAGTTGCGGACTCGCCTGCGCCAGGCTCGCGCGAAGCTTGCCCAGAAAACCCAGACGCTCGTCGCGCTTGAGGCGCAGGGCCAAGGCGACCACATAGCGTTCGTCGCGCAGGTCGGCGACCAGCCCGTCGTTCAGCTCGTTCCAGGAACCATACTGGCGCAGCGGTCGCAGCGAATCGTTGGGCAGGTACAGCAACAGCTGTCGGGCCAGACCGCTCTGGTCGGCGACGGGGACCTCCAGAAGCAGGGCATCGGGCACCTTGCAGCCCAGCAACTGGAGGCCACGGGCGCTGGCGGCGGCCGGTCCGGCGTTGGCAAGCTCCAGCAGCAACGGCAATGCGGCTGCCTCGATCTGGCCCTTGAGACGACTGCACCAGGCATGGGCGGCGAGGGTCGCGCGCTTGTCGTCGCCGAGCAGTTGCAGCACTTGCCGGCGCGCGGCCGGATCCGCCGGAGTCAGCACCTCGTCCAGATGGGCCTGGTACTGGCCGCCGACATCCAGCTCGCGACAACGAGCGGCGACCCGCTCCGGCCCGATCTTCAGCAACCGGCCCTGGTCGACGATGCCGGCGCCGGGATAGTAGTAGCCGGCACTGGCCTGGTCGGCGCCGAAGTTCTGCAACAGTCGCTGCAACAGATCGCTGTCGCGCGGGTAATGGCGGAACACCGGCAGGTCGATGTCGGTGATGCGGAACACCGGGTATTCGACCTGCAGGCGGACATCGCGCCACACCGCGCGGCGCACTTGCGGATCGCAGCCGCAGAGCTCGCGCAGGGCCTCGGCCAGACGCGAAACGGCGAACGCCTCCACCGGCTGCAATTGCGCCAGCAGCGTACTGACCTGAACCTGGAGTTGATGGTGATGCAGAAGACTGCTGCGCAGTCCTTCCACCTCATCGTAGGAAGCCGTCTTGAGCCAGTCCGGCGAGGTGTGGACGATAAAGCGGTCGAGCGCCTGGTGATCGTCCAGGGGCAGCGAAACAACGGAAGGTGTGGCGTCGGTCATGAGCAAGGCTCCTCGGATTGAAGAGCCGGCAGCCTAGGCAAGCTTCCTTGCCGGCGAGCAGCGGGAAGCCCGTCCCCGCAGCGGGATCAGGCGTTGGCCAGGACCAGGCTGCGGTAGTGCCCCGGGTTGCTCCCGGACCATTTGCGGAAGGCCTTGTGGAACGAACTGGTATCGGCGAAACCGAGGCGTTCGGCGATCTCGGCGAAACTCAGCTCGGGCTGGGCCAGCCAGCCGATGGCCAGGTCCTTGCGCACGCTGTCCTTCAGCGCCTGGTAGGTCTGGCCCTCTTCTGACAGACGACGGCGCAGGGTCGAGGCGGAAATGCACAGGCGCTGGGCCAGGGCCTCGGTTTCCGGCCACTCGGCGGCGGGCTGCTGGCGCAGGTCGTCCTTGATGCGCCGGGCCAGGCTGTCGGGGTCGCGGTACTTGACCAGGATGTTGCCCGGCGCCTGGGCGAGAAACCGCTGCAATTCCTCGGCGCTGCGGCGAACCGACAGGCCGAGGCAATCAGCGGCGAAGATCATCCGCGTGCGTGGCCGCGAGAATTGCAGGTTCTGCGAGAACATCACCCGGTAGTCATCGCAGAAATCCGGCTCGGCGCAGCGCAGGTCGATGGCCAGGATCGGGATGCGCCGCCCGGCCAGCCAGCAGGCCACGCCGTGCACGATCATCCAGAAGGTGAAGTAGGTGAAGGGGCGGCGGGCGTCCTGGTGCGGCTCGCCGATCACGATCTCGGCCAGGCTCTGCTGGCGCACCAGCACCGGTTGCAGGTGCTCCAGCATCAGGCCGAGGAATTCCAGGGCCGAGGCCAGTGCCGCGCCCACCGTGGGCTGGGCCATGGACGAACGGCACAGGAACGCCAGGCTGCCGCTGCGCAGGCCGCGCGGGTCCATGCAGAAGAATTCGTCGTTGCAGCGCCGGGCGAGCAAGCGCCACAACCGGGCGTAGGCGCTGGCGGGGACGCGGGCTTCGGCCTGCTCCAGTTGCGTCGCATCGATGCCGGCCCGGCCCAGCACCTCCAGGGTCGCCGCTCCGGGCGCACAGCTTTGCAGCAGCGCCTCGCGCACCAGTTGCATGGAGATGGTGTCTTTCGCCGTGTTCAACAGAAATTCGCCTTGGGTCGTGCCGGTCTCGGCCATGTTAGGCCCACCGTGGGAAAAAGCCAGGTTCATGCCTGCGGCGCCAGGCCAAGGAAGGCCTGGATCAGGCGCAGTTCGCGGCGCCGCTCCAGGCAGCCGAGCATATGCTGGTTGACCAGCCCGGTCGCGGCGATGGGCCGCGCCACCACGCGCGGATCGTGGCCCAGCTCGGCCGAAGAGACGATGCCGATGCCCAGCTCCGCCGCCACCGCTTCGGTCACCGCCTCGCGGCTGTCCAGTTCCAGCACCACCTGCGGTTGCACGGCGGCATCGACGCAGGCCTGGTCGAAGGTCCGCCGGGTGATCGAACTTGGCTCGCGCAGGACCATGATCTGCCGGTCCAGCTCAGCCAGCGGCAGTTCGTCGGAGCTCTGCGCCCAAGGATGCCCGGCCGGCAGCAAGGCGCAGATCCGCGACGGCTCCAGGGCTTGCAGGTACAGGCCCTTGCGCGGTTCCACCTCGGTCAGCACGGCGACATCGGCGTGCTCGGAAAGCAGCGCCGCCAGGGTCTCCTGGGCATTGCCCAGGCGCAGGTTGACGGTGATGCCCGGATAGCGCTCACGCAGTTGCGCCAGCATCGGCATGACCCGGTGCGGGCCGTCCGCCGCCACCTCCAGGCGCCCGGTGAGCAACTGGCGGTTGGCTTCGAGCATGGCCTGGGCTTCCTCGGCCAGGCCGAACAGCGCCCGGGTGATCGCCGCCAGGCGCGTGCCCTCCTCGGTCAGTTCGACCCGACGGGCGGTACGCCGCAACAGGGTGATCTGGTAGTGCTCCTCCAGCGCCTTGACGTGCCCGGTCACCGCCGGCTGGCTGATGAACAGGCGCGCGGCGGCACGGGTAAAGCTGCCTTCACGGGCAACGGCATCGAAGGCGCGTAGCTGGAACAGGTTCATATCTATCGGCCTGACTTATGGCTGGCATAACGACAAGCAATTTGATTGATGGATCGAGGAATTGCAACCTAGCGCCATCAGCTTTCTGCCAACGCCGTGAGGAACACCGCAATGAGTAAAGCCCCGCTCCTGCTGACCCCAGGCCCCCTGACCACCTCGGAGCGCACCCGCCGTGCAATGCTCACCGACTGGGGCTCATGGGACCGCGACTTCAACCAGTTGACCGCCAGCCTGTGCGAGCAACTGCTCGGCATCGTCAACGGCCATGCCACTCATCAGTGCGTGCCCCTGCAAGGCAGCGGCACCTTCGCCGTGGAAGCGGCGATCGGCACCCTGGTGCCCCGCGACGGCAAGGTCCTGGTGCTGATCAACGGTGCCTATGGCCAGCGCCTGGCGAAGATCTGCCAGGTCCTCGGTCGCGAGTTCAGCACCTTCCAGACCGGCGAAGACCAGCCGACCACCGCCGCCAATGTCGATGAGCTGCTGACGGCCGACCCGAGCGTGACCCACGTCGCCCTGATCCACTGCGAAACCAGCACCGGCATCCTCAACCCGCTGGCAGAGATCGCCCAGGTCGTCGCCCGCCACGGCAAGCGCCTGATCATCGACGCCATGAGCTCCTTCGGCGCGCTGCCGATCGATGCCGCCGAAGTGCCCTTCACCGCGCTGATCGCCGCCTCCGGCAAGTGCCTGGAAGGCGTGCCGGGAATGGGCTTCGTCTTCGCCGAGAACGCCGCCCTGGCCGCCGCCGCAGGCAACAGCCACTCCCTGGCCATGGACCTGCACGACCAGCACGCCTACATGAACAAGACCGGCCAATGGCGCTTCACCCCGCCAACCCATGTGGTCGCCGCGCTGCACGAAGCCTTGCTGCAATACCACGAGGAAGGTGGCCTGCCGGCCCGTCACCAGCGTTATGCCGACAACTGCCAGGCGCTGCTGGCCGGCATGGCCGAGCTGGGCTTTCGCAGCTTCCTGCCGGAGGCAATACAGGCGCCGATCATCGTCACCTTCCATGCCCCGCGGGACAGCCGCTACCAGTTCAAGGAGTTCTACGAGCGGGTCAAGGCCAAGGGCTACATCCTCTACCCGGGCAAGCTGACCCAGGTGGAAACCTTCCGCGTCGGCTGCATTGGCTGCGTCGGCGAGGGTGGCATGCACGCCGCGGTGGATGCGGTGGCGCAGGTGCTGCACGAAATGAATGTCACGGAAATCTGAAGTCCCCACTCGAATTCGCACAGGAAACCCAGCAATGAACTACAGCAACCCGCAACAGCTGCAAGCCGCGATCCTCGACTGGGCCGGCACCGTCGTCGACTTCGGCTCCTTCGCCCCGACGCAGATCTTCGTCGAGGCCTTCGCCGAGTTCGACGTCCAGGTCTCCATCGACGAAGCCCGCGGGCCGATGGGCATGGGCAAGTGGGACCATATCCGCACCCTGTGCGACCAGCCGCAGATCGCCGAACGCTACCGCAAGGTGTTCGGCCGGACGCCAAGCGACGATGACGTCACCGCCATCTACAACCGTTTCATGCCCTTGCAGATCGAAAAGATCGCCACCCACTCGGCGCTGATTCCCGGCGCCCTCGACACCATCACCCGGCTGCGCGGCGACGGCCTGAAGATCGGCTCCTGCTCCGGCTACCCGAAGGTGGTCATGGACAAGGTGGTGGAACTGGCCGAGAAGAATGGCTACGTCGCCGACCATGTGGTGGCTACCGACGAAACCCCGAATGGCCGCCCCTGGCCGGCCCAGGCCCTGGCCAACGTGATCGCCCTGGGTATCGATGACGTGGCGGCCTGCGTGAAGGTCGACGACACCGTGCCGGGCATCCTCGAAGGGCGTCGTGCCGGAATGTGGACGGTGGCGCTGGTGTGCTCGGGGAATGCCCTGGGGCTGACCTACGAAGGCTACAAAGCGCTTGATGGCGAGAAGCTGGCCAGCGAGCGCAAGCGCATTCACGCCTTGTTCGAAAGTTCGCGCCCGCACTACCTGATCGACACCATCAACGAGCTGCCGGAGGTGGTGGCGGATATCAACCGGCGCCTGGCGGCGGGGGAAATGCCGCAGTCGGTATAAAGCGTTCTCTGGCCCACCTTGGCCCCTGTGGGAGCTGGCTTGCCAGCGATAGGGCCGGCGCTGACAAGGATTTCGTCTGCGCCGGCCCTATCGCTGGCAAGCCAGCTCCCACAGGGTCAGTGTTGCCCCAAAATCAGCCTTGGTGCCTGGCCACCCACTTGGCATAACTATCGATAAACCCCTGCAAGAACGGCCGTGCCTTCTCCGATAGCTTGCCCTGCTCGTCGAACAGGCTCGCCGCCCCGCCGACATACGCCTCCGGCTGCTGCATGCACGGCACGTCGAGGAACACCAGCGACTGGCGCAGATGATGGTTGGCGCCAAAACCACCCACCGCCCCCGGCGATACGCTGATCACCGCCCCCGGCTTGCCACTGAACACGCTTTGCCCGTAAGGCCGCGAACCGACGTCGATGGCGTTCTTCAGCGCACCCGGCACCGAGCGGTTGTATTCCGGGGTGACGAACAGCAGGCCCTGGGTGCCCTTGATCTGTTCGCGGAAAGTCTTGTACGCCGCTGGTGGATCCACATCGATGTCTTCGTTGTACAGCGGCAGGTCGCCGATCTCGACGATCTTCAACTTCAGGCTCGACGGCGCCAGTTCGGCAAGCGCCTGGGCCACCTTGCGATTCAGGGACGCCTTGCGCAGACTGCCAACCAGCACCGCGACCGTATAAACCTGACTCATGACCACCACCACCTGCGTGAATAAGGGAATAGACAGTTATAGATGATGGGAACTGGGCGTCAGGTTTTTTTCCTGTTCCTACAAAACTTCCTACAGGGCAACAGGGTCTATGAACCACGCAGATTATCTTTTTCAGAGGTCATAACCGAAATGACAGCAGTACTGGTCGGGCAATTTCATGCACGGGACGCCGAAGGACGCATCTATCCCGTGCATGAGTTTCAGGAAGCCACCCTGCAGGCCGATGGAAGTGCCGCCTCATTGCCGATTACCACCTATCGCCTGGCTATCGGCGATCGGGTCAACCACCTCGGCGAGGATCGCTTCGAGCTGGTGCAGAGTGGCGTGGAACTGATCCGCGTCCCTTGATTTCCCTTTGCGGGCGGCCTCGTTGGTGAGTCGCCCCTTTTTTTCCGCGCAAAAAATCCCCTCGCCCAATACGCCATGCCACAGCACATCTGCGATCATGCGCAGGCCTTTCGAGCGCATGCCGCGCCTCGGCACCGCGGATGACAGAACATGCTCACGGTACAGGACCTGATCGATATCGAACTGCTCAAGCTGCAGGCCGTCGCCGGCCTGGGCGGCACCGGCCGGTTGATCACCTGGGCGCATACCGTGGACCTGCCCGACCCGTGGCGCTGGGTATCCCCCGGCGACCTGGTGATGACCACCGGCCTCGGCCTGCCAGCCGGTGAAGACGATCAGGTGGCCTGGCTGGAGCAACTGGTGCAGAGCAACCCCAGCGCCCTGGTAGTCGCCCCCCGCGCCGACGCGCCGGCCCTCAGCGGGCGCCTGCTGGAGGCCGCAGACCGCCTGTTGTTCCCGGTGCTGCATGCCAGCTTCGAGCTGGAGTTCGTCAAGCTCTCCCACCATGTGATCGAAAGCGTGCTGCAGGCCCAGCGCGAGCGTTTCAATGCCAGTGAACGGCTGTTCCAGACCTACGCCGAAGCCCTGCGCAAGGCCCCGGACATGGCCGGGCGCCTGAACCTTCTCGGCGAGGCCCTCGGCCTTGGCCTGAGCCTTGAAGACGCGGTCAGCGGCGCCACCATCGTTGCCACCGCCAGCAAGGCCAGCGGGCCGCTCGAACGCATCCCGATTCCAGGACGCGCCCGGGCCAACCTGCTGATGACGCGCAAGGCCCAGCGCAGCGCCGACGACTCGATCCTGGTGCGTTCCCTGGTGGGTCTGCTCGGCGTCGAGCTGGAACGCCTGATGATTCACCGCGACCAACAGCGCGAGGAAGGCGCGGCGCTGTTGCGCAGCCTGCTGGAGAACGAGACGGAGTTCAGCCTGGCCCGACCGATTCTTGAGCGACGCGGCCTTGGCGGCAGCCTGGTGACCGTGGCGATCCAGCCAGGCGACAGCGGCCCCTGGAGCGCCGCCGAACTGCATCAGGCCCCTGCCCTGCACCTGGCTGGCCCGCTGCTACTGGAAGACAAGGGACTGCTGCTGGCGATCTGCCAAGACGACAATGCGTTGCTGGAAACCCTGCGCAGCCACCTGGGCGACGGCACCGTCGTCGGCGTCAGCGGTGCCATTGCCGCCGCCACCGGTTTTCGCGAAAGCGTGCGCCAGGCGCGTCTGACCCTGACCCAGGCACGTGAGACCGGCAATGGAGTACTGCGCTACGGCGAGGCGGAAACCGGACTGATCATGGCGCCCAAGTCCCTGGCCGAAGCCCGCGCCCTGGTCGGTCGCTATCTCGGCCCGCTGATCGAGCACGACCGCACCCAGGGTGCGGCACTGCTGAGCACCCTGATCACCTTCCTCGACAACGACGGCAACTGGAAAGCCACCGCCCTCGACCTGGGCATCCACCGCCAGACCCTGGTCTACCGGCTCAAGCTGGTGGAGCAGCTCACCGCCATCAAGCCGACCACCACCCAGGGCATCGCCCGCTTCTGGATTGCCATCCAGGCCGGGCGCAATACCGAGCTGATCTGAGCGATTTGGGGCCGCTCTGCGACCCTTCGCGAGCCAGCTCGCTCCCACGGAATCGGTGAGAGCGAGCTTGCTCGCGAAGGGCTGCAAAGCAGCCCCAAATGGAGGACTAACTGACCGCCTGCTGCTTCCTGCAGCTTACTTGCTGGTCGGCATGGCGAACTCGGCGCCCTTCTCGGTGCCCTGCGGCCAGCGCTGCATGATGCTCTTCTGCTTGGTGTAGAAGCGCACCCCCTCTTCGCCGTAGGCATGCATATCGCCGAACAGGCTCTTCTTCCAGCCGCCGAAACCGTGCCAGGCCATCGGCACCGGGATCGGCACATTGATGCCGACCATGCCGACCTGGATGCGCCGGCCGAACTCGCGGGCAATATGGCCGTCGCGAGTGTACAGGCTGACGCCGTTGCCGAACTCGTGGGCGTTGATCAGCTCGACCGCTTCGGCAAAATCCTTGACCCGCAGGCACGCCAGCACCGGGCCGAAGATCTCTTCCTTGTAGATGCGCATGTCCGGGGTGACGTTGTCGAACAGCGTGCCGCCAAGCCAGAAGCCGTCACCACAACCTTCACCGGCGCTTTCACCATTGAACCCGCGACCATCCACCAGCAGCGTGGCACCCTCCTTCACGCCTTGCTCGATGTAGCCGGTGATGCGTTCAAGGGCTGCGCGGGTGACGATCGGGCCCATCTCGGCATCCAGGTTGGTGCCGTCGAGCACCTTCAGCTCGCGGGTGCGCTGGATCAGCTTGGGCATGACCTTTTCCGCCGTTTCCTCACCGACGAACACCGCCACGCTGATCGCCATGCAGCGCTCGCCGGCCGAACCGTAGGCCGCGCCGATCAGAGCGTCGACGACCTGGTCGATATCGGCATCGGGCATCACCACCAGATGGTTCTTCGCCCCGCCCAGGGCCTGTACGCGCTTGCCGTGGCGGGCGCCGGTCTCGTAGATGTGGTTGGCGATCGGGGTCGAGCCGACGAAGGAGATCGCCTGCACGTCCGGGTGCTCGATCAGCGCGTTGACCGCGTCCTTGTCGCCCTGCACCACATTGAACACGCCGTCCGGCAGGCCGGCCTGCTTGAGCAGTTCGGCGATGAACAGGCTCGGGCTCGGATCGATCGGGCTCGGTTTGAGAACGAAGGTGTTGCCGGTCGCCAGGGCCACCGGGAACATCCACATCGGCACCATCACCGGGAAGTTGAACGGGGTGATACCGGTGACCACGCCGAGCGGCTGGCGCAGGGTCCAGTTGTCGATATTGGTGCTGACCTGGTCGGTGAAGTCGGTCTTCAGCAACTGCGGCGCACCGCAGGCGAACTCGACGATCTCGATACCGCGAGTGACTTCACCCTGGGCATCGGTGAACACCTTGCCGTGCTCGGCGGTGATCAGCCGGGCCAGGTCGTCGCGGTGTTCGTTGAGCAGGGCGAGGAATTTATTGAGGATGCGCGAGCGGCGCAGCGGCGGCAGGTTGCTCCAGGCCGGGAACGCGGCCTTGGCCGAGGCTACGGCGGCCTCCACGTCCTGTTGTGCGGACAGCTGCACCTGGGCGCTGATCACGCCAGTGGCCGGGTTGTAGACCGGCAGTTGCTGGCCGCTGGTGGTGGTGGCGATAGCGCCGGAAATCCAGTTTGCGATGGTCGAAGTCATGCTTTTTGTTCTCTGCAAGTGGCCGGCGGACCAGGGTGCGTGGCCCGTGGCCCGCCAGCCGGGTGAAAAGGAAGATCAGTAGATCGCGTAGACCTTGCGCACGGTCTCCAGCACATCCCAGCGCCCGGTCCAGCCCGGCGGCAGGATGATCAGGTCGCCGCCGCTCACCTCGACCACCACGCCGCTGGCGTCGTCGGTGAGGTTGGCGCGGCCGGACAGGATGTAGGTGAACTCGGTATCAGGCCGGTTGACTACCGGCCAGCCACCCGGCTGGCACTCCCACACGCCGAGGCTGCCCACGGCCTCGGGGGCCAGGCGCTGGGTGGCGATCTGCGGGTCGCCCTGGTCGGCGCCGGCGCGCTGGCCCGCCGGGTTGAGCGGCATGGCCTGCAGGGTGGTGCCTTTGATGATCGTGAAAGCAGTCACGGGATTCTCCTCTTAGTGTGCGCCGGTGAGCTTTTCCAGCAGCATCGCGGTGCGGGATGGTCGATGGGTCAAGCGCTCTTCGATATCGCTCAGCGAGGCGACAGCCAGTCCGCTGTTGATACCCAGCCAGCGCAGCGGCTCGCGCTCCCACAGCGGGGAGCGGTGGTTGACGAAGGGCAGATGGTTGATCTTTTCGTCGCGATCGAGGATCAGGTTGCGCAGGATGCGCCCGGCCAGATTGCTGGTGGCGACACCGTCACCCACGTAGTTGCCGGCCCAGGCCATGCGCTTGTCGCGGTCGATGCTGACCGTCGGGCACCAGTCGCGGGACACCCCCAGGGCACCGCCCCAGCGATGGGTGATGCGGGTGTCGGCCAGGGCCGGGAAGAACTCCAGCATCGTCTCGTGGATCTTGGCGTGGGTGCTGTCCACCAGGTCCGCCTGTTCCGGCATGCCCGATCCCCATTTGTACGGGGCACCACGCCCGCCGAAGACCAGCCGGCCCTCGGCGGTGACCTGGCCGTAGACCCGCAGGTGACGCATGTCGTTGAAGGCCAGGCGCTGGTCGAGGTTGAGGCGCTGGCGCAGTTCCAGAGGTAGCGGCTCGGTGGCCAGGACCAGGGAGTACAGCGGGATGACGAAGCGCGAGTGACCCGGCTGCTGCGAGGTGAAGGCCTCGGTGGCGCGCACGAGGGTCTCGGCCTTGACCGAACCGTGGGCGGTGCGCAGCAGGCCCGGGCTCAGCTCGGTGACCTCGGAGCCTTCATAGATCTTCGCGCCCATGCTCTCGACCAGCCTGGCCAGGCCGCGCACCAGCTTGCCGGGGTGGATCAGCGCGCAGTGTTCGGTGTACAGGCCACCAAGCACATCCTGGGCACCGACCCTGGTGAAGGCTTCACCGGCCTCCAAGGTCCGCCATTGCTGCGGCAGGCCGAACCGCGCCGAAGCCTCAACCGCCGCCCGTGCCCGGTTCATCTGTGGCGCACTGCGGGCCAGGGACAGGAAACCCTGCTTGGCGTAGTCCGCCTCGACCCCTTCCAGGGCCAGTACGCGGCCAATCTCGTCGACGGTCTGGTTCATCGCTTCCTGCAGTTCCAGGGCCGCGCCATGGGAGTACATCTCGGCCACTCGGGTCAGGGAGATCGGGAAGATCGCCGACGCCCAACCACCGTTGCGCCCGGAAGCGCCGAAACCGACTTCGCGCTTTTCCACCAGGACCACGCGCAGCGACGGGTCGCTCTTGAGCAGGTAGTAGGCGGTCCACAGTGCGGTGTAGCCGGCGCCGACGATGGCGATGTCGGCCTCCACCGCGCTGCCGAGGCGCTCGCGGGACGGGCCTGCTTCGAACCAGAGCGGTTTGTTGGGCAGATGGGTCAAATCAAGTTTCGCTGACATGCTGTTGGCTTCCCATTGACGGCCCCCAGGCTCGGGGGCGCTGTCCGATACGGCGTGGTTAAGCGTTTTTCGCGGGCTGGATGGTCGCCGCGGAGCTGCCCGCAGAGACCCGGAACACCAGGTAGGAGGCGGCGATGGCGACGATGGCGATCACGCATTGCAGCAGGCTGATCTGGGTCGAGGGGTCGAAGGCCATGCTCACCAGTACGGCGATGATGGTCGCGGTCACCAGCAGCGGCAGCACCGGGTGCGCCCACATGGCGAACTTCAGCGAGCCTTCGGCGACCCAGCGGCGGCGCAGCTTGAGCTGGGACAGGCAGATCATCAGGTAGACGAAGAGGAACACCGTGCCCGAGGAGTTGATCAGGAACTGGAACACGGTGTCCGGCCAGAGTGCTGCGATCACCACGCAGCCGTAACCGACCAGGGTCGAAGCGATCACCCCGCGCACCGGTACGCCGCGGCGGCTGGTAGCGGCAATCCAGCGCGGCGCCTCGCCATTGGAGGCCAGCACGTAGAGCAGACGCGACGAGGTGTACAGGCCGGCGTTGAGCACCGACAGCACCGCGACCAGGATCACCAGGGTCAGCATGTCGCCGGCGCCGGGGATGCCGATGCGCTCCAGGGTGGTGACGAAGGGCGACTTGCCGGGAACGATCTCGGTCCAGGGCTGGGCCACGACGATAAAGAAGGTGGCCAGCACGAAGAACACCAGGATGCGCATCATCACCGTGTTGACCGCCTTGCGGATATTGCGCGACGGATCTTCCGATTCGGCGGCGGCCAGGGTCGCCACTTCGACGCCGGTCATGGAGAAGATCACCACCACCACGCCGGTGAACAGCGAGCCGATACCATGGGGCAGGAAACCGCCGTGGTCGGTCAGGTTGGCGAAGCTGGCGGTGGAGCCCGGCCACAGCTTGAAGGCCCAGGCACCGGCGACCGCAAGGAAGACGATAATGGCCACCACCTTGATCCCGGCGAACCAGTATTCGGCCTCACCGAAGGAATGCACCGACATCAGGTTCAGCAGGGTCATACCGACCATCAGGCCGAGGGCGATGACCCAGACCGGCAGGTCGGGAAACCAGCCATTGATGATCTGCCCGCCGACCACGGCTTCGAAGCCGACGACGATCACCCAGAAATACCAGTACAGCCAGCCGGTCATATAGCCGGCGGGGCGGCCGAAGGCCAGCCTGGCATAGTCGACAAAGGAACCCTGGGACGGATGGGCCGCGGCCATCTCCCCCAGCATGCGCATCACCAGGGCGACGATCAGGCCGGTGATGGCGTAGGTAATGAAGGCACCAGGGCCGGTGGACGCGATCACGGCACTGGAGCCGACGAACAGGCCGGCGCCGATCACGCCGCCGAGGGCCAACATGCTGATATGTCGCGTCTTGAGTGCACGCTTTAAACGCGGGTCATGCTCGGTTTGTACAGGCATTGGTTGTCTCCTTGTTGTTATTGAATCAACGCTGCCTCGGCGGAAGGTTAGGCAGGTGCAAGGAGGGTGAACATCGACAAAATCCGGGCGCGGGTCGGCCTGGCTATACAAATGTATGAAGCAAGGGACAGGAGACGGAAACAAAAAAGGCGCCCTGAGGCGCCTTGAAAGAGAGCGATGGAAAAATCGCCCAAAACAAAAAGGGCGATCCTTTCGGATCGCCCTTCTCGTGATGTTTGGTAGGCACAATTGGACTCGAACCAACGACCCCCACCATGTCAAGGTGGTGCTCTAACCAACTGAGCTATGTGCCTGCTGTGGGGCGGCATTCTACGCATCTGGTTGAGGCTGTCAACACTTCATTTGAAGAAAATCTGCAAAGGAATCAGCGACTTCAAAAGATCTGTCGAAAACTTAAAGGTGAACCTTCTCCTGAAGACAAGCAATTACTGGCAATCAGTTGGCAGTTGACGGCCCTCAATTGCGGGCTAGCATAAATCAACCTATAAAAATTATAGGTCCATGGAGTGAGGCGCTAGCCTCGACGGACGAACCAGCAGCTCGAGACATGTAGCGTGAGAGGTTTGAAATGTACGAATACACCGGCTGCGGCCTGACCGGCATCTTCTTGAAAAACGGCTACAAGATGGTCGAGAGCCCATATGGCGACGGCATCGTCATCGAAGACATCGATGGTCTGCACCGGACCATCGCCGCAGATATCCTCGGCCAGAGGACGCCCATGTCCGGTCATCAGTTCCGCTTCCTGAGAAAGGAGCAGGATCTTGTCCAAAGCGAGCTGGCAGCCCTGTTGCGGGTCGATGTTCAAACCATTGCCAACTGGGAAAAGAAAGGCCTGGAAGCCGTGCCCGGGCCAGCGGATGTGGCGATGCGGGCGTGCTACTGCGCGTTCATCGAGGTGCGCTTCGGCCCGGTGATCGTCGAGCCCAGCGCGAAAGCCGACGAGTCTGCGGTGTTCGGGCGCAATGAGCATGAGTGGGTCGAGATGACTGCCTGAGTGGCACGCAGCTGAAGCCGAAAACAAAAAGGGCGATCCTTGCGGATCGCCCTTCTCGTGATATTTGGTAGGCACAATTGGACTCGAACCAACGACCCCCACCATGTCAAGGTGGTGCTCTAACCAACTGAGCTATGTGCCTGCTGTGAGGCGGCATTCTACGCGTTCGACAAAGTGTGTCAACCGCTTTTTTCAGCTAAACCACTGAATAATAGAATTTTTTTAATTACTACCCGGCACTGGAGCGATTTCGTCAGCCCGGCTGGCGGGTGTTTATTATTGTTGATAGGATTGGCGCATCCGTAAAAAATACAAAACACACAATTACAAAGCCACAGATTCGAGGTACCGCCACCATGGCCGCCACTCCTTACCCACAATCCTATTACGCCGCTTCGGCCAATCCGGTGCCGCAGCGCCCTGCCCTGCAGGAAGAAGTACAAACCGATGTCTGCGTCATCGGTGCCGGCTACACCGGCCTGTCCAGCGCCCTGTTCCTGCTGGAGAACGGCTTCAGCGTCACCGTGCTGGAAGCCGCCAAGGTCGGTTTCGGTGCCTCGGGCCGCAACGGCGGGCAGATCGTCAACAGCTACAGCCGCGACATCGATGTCATCGAACGCACCGTCGGTCCGCGCCAGGCACAACTGCTCGGGCAAATGGCCTTCGAAGGCGGACGCATCATTCGCGAGCGCGTGGCCAAGTACAACATCCAGTGCGACCTGAAGGACGGTGGCGTGTTCGCTGCCCTGACCAGCAAGCAGATGGGTCACCTGGAATCGCAGAAACGCCTGTGGGAACGCTTCGGCCATACCCAACTGGAACTGATGGACGCTAAGCGCATCCGCGAAGTGGTGGCCTGCGACAACTATGTCGGCGGCATGCTCGACATGAGCGGCGGCCATATCCACCCGCTGAACCTGGCACTGGGCGAAGCCGCCGCCGTGGAATCCCTGGGCGGCAAGATCTACGAACAGTCCCCGGCCGTGCGCATCGAGCGCGGTGCCAACCCGGTGGTGCACACTCCGAATGGTCGGGTCCGGGCCAAGTTCATCATCGTCGCCGGCAACGCCTATCTCGGCGGCCTGGTACCGGAGCTGGCGGCCAAGTCCATGCCCTGCGGCACCCAGGTGATCACCACCGAGCCCCTGAGCGACGAGCTGGCGCGCACCCTGCTGCCCCAGGACTACTGCGTCGAGGACTGCAACTACCTGCTCGACTACTACCGCCTGACCAGCGACAAGCGCCTGATCTTCGGCGGCGGCGTGGTCTACGGTGCCCGTGACCCGGCGAACATCGAAGCGATCATCCGGCCGAAGATGCTCAAGGCCTTCCCGCAACTGAAAGACGTGAAGATCGACTTCGCCTGGACCGGCAACTTCCTCCTGACCCTGTCGCGCCTGCCGCAGGTCGGCCGGATCGGCGACAACATCTATTACTCGCAAGGCTGCAGCGGCCACGGCGTGACCTATACCCACCTGGCCGGCAAGGTCCTGGCCGAGGCCCTGCGTGGTCAGGCAGAGCGCTTCGACGCCTTCGCCGAACTGCCGCACTACCCGTTCCCGGGTGGTCAGATGTTCCGTGTGCCGTTCAGTGCCATCGGTGCCTGGTACTACAGCCTGCGCGATCGCCTGGGCGTTTAACGCACCCGGCACCGCATCGCCGGCCACGCCGGCTCCCACCGCAACCTGTGGGAGCCGGCGTGGCCGGCGATGAGGCCCTCAAGAACACCTCAAGACTCAGCGCCCGATCGCCTCGACCGCCTGCCGCGCTGCCTGCTCCTGCCCCGCCGCCGCCAGTTCATTGGCTGCCTTCAGCCAACGCTGCCGATCCACCCCGGCCGGCAATTGCTTCGGCTGCTGCACCAGCACCGCCCAGCCCCCTTCCTTCTTCCAGGCCGATTCGAACGAGTCGAAATCCATCGGCAGCCGCCGACTATTGCCCGCCCTCAGCAGCACCCGTTCCTTATAACGATCGAAGCCCACCAGCAGTCCGTAACGCGGCTCGCTCCAGAACGCCGAACCTTCCTGGTAGCGCACCAGTACCGGATACCCCGCCGCCACCTGGCTCAACAGCGCCGACAGGCGGGCCTCCAGCGGATACACCACCATCCCGTATTGGCGTGCCGCGTTTTCCACGCCGGCCTGCAGTTTTTCCGGCTGCTTGGGCAAGCCCAGCAAACCCGGGGTGATGCGCACGCCCTGCTGGGACAGCACTGCGGCCAGGGCCATCGGCGCGCTCTGCTCGGCATTGCCACGGAAGAACGGTACCGCGCTGAGTTCGACCCGCTGCGGCAGTTGCTTGAGATCGGAAGACGGCTGGCTGGCGCAACCGGCCAGGCTGCCAGCGACGAGACAGGCCGCCAGCAGGCGGCGCGAAGAGGTGGAAAGGATCGGCATGAGTCCTCGCTTGAACGGTCGCCAGGCAGACAGCGCCCGGCCTTGAGGGGCGATCATAGGCCGACGGACGGCATCGGTATAGCCCGCGCCCGGCTTGGAACAAAGCGGTCTGAGCCTTGGACCTTCGGTCAATAGCCTGAAATAACTGAGCGTCTAGACTGATGAGGTGTCTGAGTTACAGGTCCCGCCTGTAGAGAAGAAGGAGGCACCCATGAGCCTGACCATGGTTATCTTCATGTTGATCGCAGCCTGGCTGAGCGTAGCCGCTGCAATGTTGTGGGGCGTGCTGCGCATCGCCCGCCGTCACCACCTGCATCACCAGGCCCCGCATGCACCGGTCAAGCCTGCCGCTGCGATGCATCACCGGGCGCCTCGCCGCCACGCCAACGCGCACTGATCCAGCCCCATAAAAAAGGGGCTCCAAACGGAGCCCCCAAACTACAGCACGCAACAGATCCGGTTATCAGCCCTCGGCCGCCTCGCGACGCTGGCGAGCCTTGCGCGACATGATGTTGAGCACCTCGATCGCGGTGGAGAAGGCCATGGCCGCGTAGACGTAGCCTTTCGGTACGTGGGCGCCGAAGCCTTCGGCGATCAGGGTCATGCCGATCATGATGAGGAAGCCCAGGGCCAGCATCACCACGGTCGGGTTGTCATTGATGAACTTGGCCAGCGGATCGGCAGCTACCAGCATGACGATCACGGCGCTGATCACGGCGATGATCATGATCGGCAGGTGTTCGGTCATGCCCACGGCGGTAATGATGCTGTCGATGGAGAACACAATGTCCAGCAACAGGATCTGGCCAATGGCCGCTGCGAAGCCCAGGGTAATGGTAGACGAGGCTGCGGATTCTTCCTTGGCCCGCGGGTCCACGCTTTCATGGATCTCCTTGGTGGCTTTCCACAGCAGGAACAGACCACCGGCGATCAGGATCATGTCCTTCCACGAGAAGCTCTTGCCGAGGATGTCGATCACCGGCTCGGTGAGCTGGACGATCCACGCCACCGTGCTGAGCAGCGCCAGGCGCATGATCAGGGCCATGGAGATACCGATGCGGCGAGCCTTGGAGCGGTACTCCACGGGCAGCTTGTTGGTCAGGATCGAGATGAAGATCAGGTTGTCGATACCCAGGACGATCTCCATGGCCACCAGGGTGGCCAGGGCGACCCAGGCGGTCGGGCTTGCAGCGAGTTCCAACAGGTATTCCATGAATCAGATCCTGATTATTGGTTATTGAAAAAATAGGTCAGATTTTCTGACCGTCAGTGTCCTTGCTTTCTTCCTTCTCGGATTTCTCCGAGCCGGTGGCTTCGCTCAACGCCTGCTGGGCCGCTTCGTTGGTCTTGTCGATGGCCTGCTTGGCCGACTCGGCGGCCTGGTTGAGCACCTGCTGGGCGGATTTCTCGGCCTGCTCGCAGCCGCTCATGGCGAACAGGGCAAGCACCAGGACCAGGGGTGTACCGATGGATTTGATATGGAGCATGTCGTCCTCACTGGAATGTCGTCGGTGCCACGACAGATGGCACCGCAATGGCAGGCATTCTAGAGAGCGGAAAACTTCAGAAAAATTCGTATTTTCAGCGGTTATACTTCGGTTTTTCCGAATAGAGACCGGCCATGCTCAATTACCGGCAAATGCATTACTTCTGGGTGGTGGCCAAGACCGGCAGCATTGTCCGCGCCTGTGAACAGCTGAACCTCACCCCGCAAACCATCAGCGGCCAGATCAGCCTGCTGGAACAGACCTACGGCATCGAGCTGTTCCAGCGCGTCGGTCGCCAGCTGGAGTTGACCGAGACCGGACGCCAGGCGCTGTCCTACGCCGAGCAGATGTTCCAGATCGGCGGCGAACTGGAGGCCATGCTGCGGGCCCAGCCCAAGGACCAGCAGGTGCTGTTCCGCGTCGGCGTGGCCGATGTGGTGCCCAAGTCCATCGTCTACCGCCTGATTGCTCCCACCATGGAGCTGGCCGAGCCGCTGCGCATCAGTTGCCGCGAGGACAAGCTGGAACGCCTGCTCGCCGACCTGGCGATCCAGCGCCTGGACCTGGTGATCTCCGACAGCCCGATGCCCGGTCACCTGGATATCAAGGGCTACAGCCAGAAGCTCGGCGAATGCGGAATCAGCTTTCTCGCCACCCCGGAGCTGAAAGCACGCCAGCCCCTGCCCTTCCCCGCCTGCCTGCAGCATGCGCCGCTGCTGATCCCTGGCCAGGAAACCATGGTCCGCAACCGTCTGCTGCGCTGGTTCGCCGAGCAGCAGTTGCAGCCACGGATCGTCGGCGAATTCGATGACAGCGCGCTGATGCAGGCCTTCGGCAAGTCCGGCAGCGGCATCTTCATCGCCCCCAGCGTGATTGCCGAGGAAGTCTGCCGGCAATACGACGTCGAACTGATCGGCCAGACCGATGCGGTGACCGAGTCGTTCTACGCCATCTCGGTGGAGCGCAAGGTCAAGCACCCGGGCATTGTCGCCATCACCGAGGGCGCACGCCGCGAGCTGTTCAACTGGCCGCTGGCCTGACCCGGCCACTACCGCCGGACGGGCTCCGGGTACCGAGTGGTGCAGGTGTGGTACAGTCCCGCCCTTTTTCGTCCGGCCATCCACCTATGACCCCTGTTCTGAAGCTGCTCAATCGCACCAGCCTGGTGCTGCAAATCCTCATCGGCCTGGTGGCCGGTATCGCCCTCGCCCTGGTCGCGCCCCAGGCCGCCGCCAGCCTGGCCTTTGTCGGCAAGGTGTTCGTCAGCGCCCTGAAGGCGGTAGCACCGATCCTGGTGTTCATCCTGGTCATGGCCTCGATCGCCAACCACAAGCACGGCCAGGAAACCCATATCCGTCCGATCCTCGCCCTGTATCTGTGGGGCACCTTCGGCGCGGCAGTAGTCGCGGTAGTGGGGAGCATGCTGTTCCCCTCGACCCTGGTGCTGAGCACCGGCGAAGCGCAGATGAGTGCACCAGGCGGGATCACCGAAGTACTGCAAGGCCTGCTGCTCAGCGCAGTGGACAACCCGGTCAACGCCCTGATGAGCGGCAACTTCATCGGCATCCTGGCCTGGGCCATCGGCCTGGGTGTCGCCGTGCGCCATGCCGGCGAAACCACCCGTACCGTGCTGGATGACCTGTCCAACGGCGTGACCTTGATCGTTCGCGTAGTGATCCGCTTCGCCCCGCTGGGCATCTTCGGCCTGGTCGCCTCGACCCTGGCGCAGTCCGGCCTCGATGCCCTGCTCGGCTACCTGCACCTGCTGGCGGTGCTGATCGGCTGCATGCTGTTCGTCGCGCTGGTGATGAACCCGCTGATCGTCTGGTGGAAGATCCGCCGCAATCCCTACCCGCTGACCCTGATGTGCCTGCGTGAAAGCGGCATCACCGCGTTCTTCACCCGCAGTTCGGCGGCCAACATTCCGGTCAACCTGGCCCTGAGCGAGAAACTCGGGCTGCACGAAGACACCTACTCGGTGTCCATCCCGCTCGGCGCCACCATCAACATGGCCGGTGCGGCGATCACCATCACCGTGTTGACCCTGGCCGCGGTCCATACCCTGGGCATCGCCGTCGACCTGCCGACCGCCGTGCTGCTCAGCGTGGTCGCGGCTGTCTGCGCCTGCGGCGCCTCGGGCGTGGCCGGTGGCTCGCTGCTGCTGATCCCGCTGGCCTGCAGCCTGTTCGGCATCCCCAGCGAGATCGCCATGCAGGTGGTGGCGGTGGGCTTCATCATCGGCGTCCTGCAGGACTCGGCGGAAACCGCGCTGAACTCCTCCACCGACGTGCTCTTCACCGCCGCCGCCTGCCAGGCCGAAGCACGCCGCGCCTGATACCGATAGCGACCGGTGGCCACGCGCCATCGGTCGCTTGTGTTTTACCCGCCTGCGCCCCTAGGCTAGGACCCTTTTCCCGTAAAGAGACAGGGCCATGTCCGACGAGCACGATACTTCCGCCACTGCCCGCTTCACTCCCGCCGAAGTGCGCATCCTCGGCTCGCTGATCGAGAAACAGGCGAGCAATCCGGAAACCTATCCCCTGACCCTCAACGCGCTGATGCTGGCCTGCAACCAGAAGACCAGCCGCGAACCGGTGATGAACCTGACCCAGGGCCAGATCGGCCAGAGCCTGCGCAACCTCGAAGGCCAGGGCCTGGTGCGCCTGCAGATGGGCAGCCGCGCCGACCGCTGGGAACAGCGGGTGGACAAGGGCCTGGAGCTGGTACCAGCGCAGTTGATCCTGATGGGGCTGATGTTCCTGCGCGGGCCGCAGACGCTCAACGAGCTGCTGACCCGCAGCCAGCGCATGCATGAATTCACCGATACCGACGAGGTTCTACATCAACTGGAGCGCCTGATCGCCCGCGACCTTGCCCTGCACCTGCCGAAGCAGGCCGGGCAGCGGGAAGACCGCTACACCCATGCCCTGGGCGATGCGGAGGAGATCGAAGCGATTCTCGCGGCGCGCCAGCAGGGCCCCGAGCGGGCGGCCAGTGGCGTTTCGGCGGAGCGGATCGAAGCGCTGGAGGCACGGATCGCGGCGCTGGAAGAGCGCCTGGCCCGGCTCGAGTAAGCGAGCGATGAGCACTCTGTGGGAGCGGGTTCACCCGCGATAGCGGTGGTGGATTCACCGACGTAATCGCGGGTGAACCCGCTCCCACAAGGTCCGCGTTGCCTTGGCGGCGCCTAACCCCGGGCGAACACCACAGCCCGCTCCACCTGCTCCCGACTCGGCCGCACTCCGGTGTACAGCACGAACTGCTCCAGCGCCTGCAAGGCAATCACCTCCAGACCGGTGATCACAGGTTTGCCCCGCGCCTCGGCGGCGGCGATCAGCGGCGTCCTGGCCGGCATTGCCACCACGTCGAAGACCACCCCGGCCGCCTCGATCACCTCCTCGGCAAAGGCCAGTTGCTCGGCCTCCGCTCCGCCCGCCATGCCGATCGGCGTGACATTCACCAGCAATGCCGGACGCAAGTCCCCCACCTCGGCGCACCACTCATAACCACACTGCTCCGCCAGCCGCCGCCCCGCCGTTTCGTTGCGGGCAACGATGGTGCCCGAGGCAAACCCGGCATCACGAAACGCACAGGCCACCGCCTTGGCCATGCCGCCACTGCCGCGCAAGGCAAACGGCTGCCGCGGATCCAGCCGATGCTCGTCGATCAATTGCCGCACGGCGATGTAGTCGGTGTTGTAGGCCTTGAGATGGCCGTCGGTGTTGACGATGGTGTTCAGCGAATCGATGGCCGCTACCGACGGGTCCAGCTCGTCCACCAGGGCGATGCTGGCCTCCTTGTACGGCATCGACACCCCGCAACCACGGATTCCCAGTGCGCGGATCCCGCCAATGGCTCCCGGCAGGTCCGCAGTGGTCATGGCCTTGTAGTAGTAATCCAGCCCCAGTTGCTCATACAGGTGATTGTGGAAGCGCACGCCGAAGGTGCCGGGGCGGCCGGCCAGGGACATGCACAGGACGGTGTCTTTGCTGGGGGTCATGACGTACTCCGGAAAACCACGAAAGCGCACAGTATGCCCAAGCCGGCTCACGACCGCTGATCGGCCCTTACAAAACCTTTACCAAACACCCCGGCGAAACCTTTTGAAATAGTGGTCATAGTGGTATCCCCGACCCGTTCTACGGGCGGTGTTATGCCCTGCGAGGAGTCATCATGAATCGTCATATCCCCGGTATCGCCCTGCTGATCGGTGCCCTGGCCCTGTCCGGACAAGCCTCCGCCCATGGCGGCGGTGGCTGGGGCGCGGGTCCGGTCATCGGTGCAGCCGTAGTGGGTGCCGTGGTCGGTGCCGCCGTCTCCGGTGGCCGCGACCGTACCGTGGTCGTCGAACAGGCCCCGGCCTACTACCCACCGCCACCACCGGCTCCGGTGTATTACCAGCCGCCGCCACAACCGGTGTACTACCAACCGTACCCGGTGGTAGAGCGTTATGTGCCGGTGCCGCCGCCGCACTACCGTCGCTACTACGGCCCGCCACCGGTCTATTACGGACCGCCGCGCTGGTAGTGGATTTCATCAATGAACACTATTGAGAACACTGATTTCACCGCAGCCGAAGCGGAACGTAAGGTAGCAGCCATGACCCCAGAGGGAGCACTCACCATGGCCACTATCAGCATCATGTCCGTCGTCGGCAGCGCCGTTCCATCCGCCTTGAGGGATGTCGGACTGCTGGTCTGCTGGTACCTGGTACGCGATGGCGAGAAGATCGGCGGTCCGATCCTGTCGCTCCCGGATGCCGAAGCGAAGGCGCGCGATATCGCCGCCGAGTCGTTCGAGGCCTAGGTCCCCCGACTTTCCCTTGTGCGTTGCTCCGCACACCTCCCCTTGCCCCGCCTTCATGGCGGGGCTTTTTATTGCCCGTTCAGCCCTGAACCCAACTCGCCACGCCCGACCGCGCCCTGATAGAATCCGCGAGTTTTTCTGAAAGAAACGCTGATTAATTTGCAGGTAGCGCATGAAGCGAAATAAATCGATAGCACTTCTCCTGGCCTTGACATTCTGCACGTCGGCACACAGCGAGGACGTAAAAAAAGGGAAGGCGTTCGAGGAGTGCAATACTCCGTACTGCAACAAGCAAATATCAGAAAAGGAAAGGCTGGATAAACTGCCGCTCCGGGGCGACCAGGTGATCGGCGAAACCATTTTCGTGAGCGATGACTTCCCCAGCGAGTACAGGACATCGTTCAAGCCCGCGTCGATTGAGTCCGTCTATAGCCAACCCTTGGGGCAGACCTATGTAGAAGGCAAGGATTATTCGGTGACGGATCGTGGAATAACCATCCTGCCGGGGTCGAAGATCAAGGGCGCGCCCTACGGCTTTACTGCACCCTCACTCGCGGACAGCGCTAAAACCGGCGTAAAAATCACCGAAGAGTTCAAGAAATACCAGTACTCCATCAACTACAAGAAGACAGAAAGCTACTACATCAAGACCACCGGCTTCGTAAAGAACCTGGAAAAGAAATACCCGAACCGAAAGATCCGCATCACGTTCTTCGGCGACGCCATCACCTATGGCACGAACAGTACCCATGGATATGTGAATCTTGTGATGTCGAGCGTGGAGAAAACACGTCCCGGCAAATATCTGTATCGAAACAACTCCGAACCGCAAATCAACTCCTCGCATGCCGGTTGGTGGGTTGACACCAGGCTCAATGACCAGAGCTCCGACCTGATAGTCCTGGCATTCGGGATGACCGACAGCTACAACATTGCGCCAGAAAAGTACAAGGCCAATATCGAAAATGTCATCAAGAGCGTCAGGGCAAAAAATCCTGCCACCGCATTCGTGCTGGTGAGTCCTATCCGGGCAAATCCAAGTTCGAAAATCCATCACAACGAATACATCAATCGCTACACCGCCGCCCTGAAAGACATAGCCATATCGAACGAGAACATCACCACTGTCGACACTACATCGGTGTGGGACGGGATATCGAAAAACAAAAGATTCTACGATCTCACTGGAAACGGCCTTCAGACTCCCAATGATTATGTTCACAAAGTCATTGCCGAAGCGGTTCTCAATTCAATATACGGAATCTGAATGAAATGCCCTGCTTATAGCAGGGCTTTTCATATTAGCTCCCACGCCGCCCGGCGCTGCCACTGCCAAAAACCCGGTCATCGCTGCGAAACGACAGCACCCGGGAAAAGACAGAGTTGCCGGAGGATTAAACATCTTTCACCTTGCGCCCTTTATTCATAAGGCATTCGACACTGCATAAGCCATACTCCACAATGTCACGCTTAGAAAAATAAAAATCCTTGCATAGCCAACGACATACCTTCTTTTAGTGAGCACCTACGTGAAAACCTCCCTTTCGATTCTGAGTCTGCTGCTGTTGCTCACTGGTACCGCCGGCGTCACTGCCAACGCCGTCGCTCAACCCGCCGCCCAGGCCCAGCGTGACCCGTCCAAACTGCATCTGGCCTCCGGCAGCGCCATGCTGGTCGACCTGCAAACCAACCAGGTGCTCTACTCCAGCCATCCCGACATGGTTCGCCCGATCGCTTCGGTGACCAAGCTGATGACCGCCATGGTCGTGCTCGATGCCAAGCAGTCGATGGACGAGATGCTGACCATGACCATCGCCCAGACCAAGGAAATGAAAGGCGTGTACTCGCGGGTGCGCCTGGGCAGCGAGCTGAGCCGCCGGGAAACCCTGCTGATCACCCTGATGTCCTCGGAAAACCGTGCCGCCGCGACCCTGGCCCACCACTATCCGGGCGGCTACGGTGCCTTCATCAAGGCGATGAACGCCAAGGCCAAGGCCCTCGGCATGAACAGCACCCGCTACGTGGAACCGACCGGCCTGTCGCCGAGCAACGTCTCCACCGCCCGCGACCTGACCAAGCTGCTGCTGGCCGCACGCAACTACCCGCTGCTCAGCGAGCTGAGCACCACCCGCGAGAAGACCGTGGCCTTCCGCAAGCCCAACTACACCCTGGGCTTCCGTAACACCGACCACCTGGTCAACAAGCCGAACTGGGATATCAAGCTGACCAAGACCGGCTTCACCAACGATGCCGGCCATTGCCTGGTGCTGTTGACGAAGATGGACAATCGTCCGGTGGCGATGGTGATCCTCGATGCCTTCGGCAAGTACACCCACTTCGCCGATGCCAGCCGCATGCGCCAGTGGCTGGAGACCGGCGCGACCAAGCCGGCACCGGCGGTGGCGGCACGCTACAAGGCCGAACGCAGCCAGAACCGGCCGCAGGTGGACTGAAACGAAAAGGCCCGGCATGCAAGCCGGGCCTTTTTATTTGCGCGCCAGATCAGGCGGTGGTGTTGACCGTGCTGCCGGCGCTGCTGTCGCCCGCTTCGGTCAGCGCCTGCAGCAATGCCGAGGTCGCCGTCAGCAGTTGCCCGGTAACGGTCGCTACCGCCGCCTGGGCCGCCGCCACGCGCACGGCCTTGGCTTGCTCGTCGCCCTTGCTCGACATCGCCTCCTGCAGCTCCTTCTGCCGCTCGGCCAGTTGCTCCTGGAGCTTCTTGACCTGCTCGCGCAGTTGCTTGATTTCCTGGGACTCGCTCGACTCGCTGCTGTCCGACGCCGTCGCGGCCGGCTTGCCGTCGCTGCGCACGGTGGACAGATCGGCCTTCACACTGCCTTCGGCGGCCACCGCCTGACCATCGACGTTGGTCTTGTTGGTCACGTTGCTGTGGGTGCCGTTGATCGACAGATTCGATGCCAGTGCGCTGAGGTAATCGGCCATGAGAAAAAACGTCCTGAGATAAGGGATCTGAACAGGACATCGGCCGTTACAAATAAAACTTTAGGCGTGCATCCCGGGATAAATTTCCCCGCCCCGTCTTCGTCCTTCCCCTGACACCGATCTCTGCCCGTGTCCCGGCAGGATCGTCCTCCTGGAAACGGACCGAGATGGCAATGACCAAACCCCGCTCCCGCAAAGCCCTGTACATCGGCCTGCCGCTGGCCCTGGCGCTCGGCATCGGCGCCGCTGCCGCCGGCTGGCTGTACTGGAAGAACGATGCCGGCTACCCGCGCAAGATCGTCGAGCAGGCCAATGCCCTGCACGAGCACATGATTTCCTTCGACAGCCATATCACCGTGCCGCTGGACTTCGGCAGTGCCGGGCGCGAAGCGGACAAGGACGGGCCCGGCCAGTTCGACCTGGTCAAGGCCGGGCGCGGGCGCCTCTCCGGCGCAGCGCTGACCGTCTTCGGCTGGCCGGAACTGTGGAACGGCCCCAACGCGCCGCACCGGCCGACCCCGGGCTTCGTCGACGAGGCGCGCCACCAGCAGGAAGTCCGCTACAAGATCATCACCGGCATGGTCCGCGACTTCCCCAACCAGGTCGGCATCGCCTACACCCCGGACGATTTCCGCCGCCTGCACGGCGAAGGCAAGTTCGCCATCTTCATCAGCATGCTCAATGCCTACCCGCTGGGCGATGACCTCAGCCAGCTGGACCTGTGGACCGCCCGCGGCATGCGCATGTTCGGCTTCAACTACGTGGGCAACAACGCCTGGTCCGACTCGTCGCGGCCACTGCCGTTCTTCAACGACACCGCCGACGCCCTCGGCGGCCTGGCACCGATCGGCAAGCAGGCGGTGACCCGGCTCAACGACCTCGGGGTGATCATCGACGTGTCGCAGATGTCGACCCTGGCCCTGGAGCAGGTCGCCCGGCTCAGCCGCGCGCCGCTGGTGGCCTCGCACTCGGCGCCGCGGGCGCTGGTGGATATCCCGCGCAACCTCAGCGACAAGGAACTGCAACTGATCAAGGACAGCGGCGGCGTGGTGCAGATCGTCGGCTTCCCGACCTACCTGCGGCCGCTGAGCCAACCGACCCTGGACAAGCTCGAAGCCCTGCGCGCGCGCTTCGACCTGCAGCCCCTGCAAGGCCTGGCCAACGCCCTGATGCCCGGCGACGCGGTGATCGCCATCTGGCCCGAGGCGCGCTTCGGCGACTACGCCAGCAACCTCTACGGCATCGTCGACAAGGAACCCAAGGCCGGGCTCAAGGAGTTCGGCGACGCCATCGACTATGCGGTGAAGAAGATCGGCATCGACCACGTCGGCATCGCCTCGGACTTCAACGACGGCGGCGGCCTGGCCGGCTGGAAGGATGTCAGCGAGATCCGCAACATCACCGCCGAACTGCTCACCCGCGGCTACAGCGAGGCGGATATCGCCAAGCTGTGGGGCGGCAACTTCCTGCGGGTCTGGGAACAGGTGCAGAAAAGCGCCCGCCCCGTCGCTGCCATCACGCCTTGAACCGGACCGCACCCGCCATGACCGACCGCCGTACCTTTCTCAAGCAGGCCGCCATCCTTGGTGCCGGCCTGCCCCTGGTCAACTCCCTGGCCAGCGCCGCCGAAGCAGGCAGCGCCACACCACTGTTCAAGGGACCGGACAAATGGCGCCAGTTGCGCGAACTGTTCCCCCTGGACCGCGATACCGCGCACTTCGCCAACTTCCTGATCACCGCCCACCCGCGGCCGGTGCAGGAGGCCATCGACTTCTACCGCCATGAAATCGACCGCAACCCGGCAGCACTGATGGACTGGGAAAGCCAGTACGAATGGAAGCGCGAAGGCGAGGTCCGCGACTGGGCCGCGCGCTATCTCGAAGTGCGCCCGCGGCAGATCGCCCTGACCGGCAGCACCACCGAGGGCCTGGGCATGATCTACGGTGGCCTGCAGGTGGCCGCCGACCAGGAAATCCTCACCACCGAACACGAGCACTATTCCACCCACAAGACCCTGGGCTTCCGCAGCCGCCACCAGGGCACCCAGGTGCGCAAGCTGCGCCTGTTCAAGCACCCGTGGGAAATCTCCAAGGACCAGGTGCTGACCACCATCGACCAGGCCATCCGCCCGGAAACCCGCGTGCTCGGCATGACCTGGGTGCACTCCGGCAGCGGCGTGAAACTGCCGGTGGGCGAAATCGGCGAAATCGTCCGCCGGCACAACCGCGACCGCGACGAATCGCGGCGGATCATCTACGTGGTCGACGGCGTGCACGGCTTCGGTGTCGACAACAAGCGCTTCGCCGACTTCAACTGCGACTACTTCATTTCCGGCACCCACAAATGGATGTTCGGCCCGCGCGGCACCGGGATCATCTGCGCCGCCTCGGAGCAGATGGGCCCGCTGACCCCGACCATCGCCACCTTCTCCCAGGACGAAGACTTCGCCACCATCATGACCCCCGGCGGCTACCACGCCTTCGAGCACCGCTGGGCCATGGGCAAGGCCTTCGAGCTGCACCTGCAACTGGGCAAGGCCGAGGTGCAGGAGCGCATCCACCAGCTCAACGACCGCCTCAAGGAACGCCTGCTGGAGCACAAGCAGATCCAACTGGTGACCCCGCGCAGTCGCGAGTTTTCCGCAGGCTTCACCTTCTTCCGGATCAAGGACCGCGACCCGGATGCCGTCGCCGCCTACCTGGCGGACAACAAGGTGATGTCCGATGCCGTCAACCGCGACGTCGGCCCGGTGATCCGCCTGGCCCCGGGCCTGCTCAACAACGAGCAGGAAATCGATCGGGCCATGGCCCTGCTGATCAAGAAACTCTGAAAGAAGGCCTTGCGATGACCCCTACCCTTTCCCGCCTGAAACTCACCGGCCTGATCGCCGCCCTGCTCGGTGCCGCCAGCCTGCCCGCCGTGGCGGCGGGCGACAAACCCGGCACGGTATTTCGCGACTGCAAGAGCAGTTGCCCGGAGATGGTCGTGCTGCCGGCCGGCAGCTACATGATGGGCACCCCGGACGACGAACTGGGTCGCCAACCGGATGAAGGCCCGCTGCACCAGGTGACCTTCGCCAAACCCTTCGCCATCAGCCGCTTCCAGGTCACCGCCGGGGAATGGGACGCCTATATCCGCGAGTCCGGGGTGAAGATCGCCGATGGCGACACCCGCCCTGGCCGCGAATGCAAGGCCAGCAAGCCGCGCTACAAACAGGGGCCGAAGCAGCCGGCGGTGTGCATGAGCTACCACGACATCGAGACCTACGTGGCCTGGCTGTCGAAGAAGACCGGCAAGCACTACCGCATGGTCAGCGAGGCCGAGCGCGAATACGCCGCCCGAGGTGGCAGCACCGGCCCCTTCCCGTTCCCCCTGGACCCGGACGCCGAATACGAAATCAGCCGCCACGCCAACGTCTACGGGCCAAAGGACGGCTACAGTTTCACCTCGCCGGTGGGCAGCTATCCGCCCAATGACTTCGGCGTCTACGACATGCATGGCAACGTCTACGAGCTGGTCGCCGACTGCTATCACGACAGCTATGTCGGCGCGCCGACCGACGGCAGCGCCTGGAAGGAAGCGGGCTGCAACAAGGTGCAGATCCGCGGCAACGACTGGGGCGAAGCACCGATCTTCTCCCGCTCCGGCAACCGCAACAACGTGTACATCGATGCCCGTGGCGACTGGATCGGCTTCCGCGTGATCCGCGAACTGTAAGCCTTGCATCTCCCCCTGTGGGAGCGGGTTTACCCGCGATTGCGGTAGTGGATTCACCATAGCAATCGCGGGTAAACCCGCTCCCACAGGGACTGCATTCCAACCTTCGAAGGAGGTCCGCAGTTACAACATCAGTCATCCGGGAGCTGCCCGGAAAGCCGCCCTTGAATTATTTGCTTACATATTCTCTGACGGTTTTCCGATTCTCATCCGTCCTTACTAGTGCAGCCCTCAGGTTGAGCATTGGCTCGACCCCACTTTTTACGAAAAAGACTGATGCAATGGCCCAACAATCGAAAAAGTCCAAATCCAGGTTGTGGTTCCTGATCCACAGCTGGCTTGCCCTGCCCATCTGGTTCTTCGTGCTGATCGTCTGTGTCACCGGCACCCTGGCGGTGGTCAGCCAGGAAATCGTCTGGCTGGCCAACCCTGACGTGCGTGCCAGCAAACCGGACGACGCCGCCGAACGCCTGAGCTTCCAGCAGGTGCTCGATGCGCTGAAGAAGGCCGAGCCGGACATGGCCGTGCGTTTCATCAGCCAGCCGGACGGCTCGCACTTCGCCCTCAACGTGGCGGTGACCTACCCGGACGGCACGGCGCCGACGCTGTACGTCAACCCCTACACCGGGGCGATCCAGGGCAAGAGTCCGGACTTCAACTTCGAAGGCTTCACCCGCGCCCTGCACGGCTGGTGGCTGGTGCCCTTTACCAACGGCTACAGCTGGGGCTGGTACCTGGTGTCGCTGCTCGGCTTGCCGATGCTGGCCTCGCTGGTCACCGGGCTGGTGGTCTACAAGAAGTTCTGGAAGGGCTTCTTCAAGCCGGTGCTGCGCTTCAACCACGGCGCGCGGATCTTCTGGGGCGACTTCCACCGCCTGAGCGGCATCTGGTCGATCTGGTTCATCGCGGTGATCTCCATCACCGGCACCTGGTTCCTGATCCAGGCGATCCTCGGCGACAACCACATCACCATCTCCACCGAGCCGATCACCCCGGTGATCGCCCGCGAGGACGTGCCGCTGTCGGACAGCAGGGAGCCCGTCGCGCGCATCGATCTCGACCAGGCCACGCTTATCGCCACCACGAACATTCCGGGCCTGGACGTGACCTTCGCCCAGCTGCCATCCAATGCCTACGGCCACATCTACCTGGGCGGGCGCGGCTGGTATCCGCTGATGTTCCAGACCGCCAGCGTCAACCCCTACACGCGCAATGTCGACGCCTCGTTCCTGGTCGGCGACCGCTCGGCCCTGGAGTTCGTCACCGAATCCATGCGTCCGTTGCACACCGGCGATTTCGGCGGCCTGGCAATCAAGCTGATCTGGGCCTTCTTCGGCCTGGTGCTGTCGATGATGGTGCTCAGCGGCCTGCTGATCTGGACCAAGCGTACCGCCCAGGCCACCGCCGCCGCGCTCAAGCGCGCGGACAAACCGCCACGCCAGCGCAAGGTCAGCCAGGAAACCACCACCGAGGTGCAGTCATGAGCCACGCCAGTAACGCCATTGCCACGCCAAGCCCGCTGAAACAGTGGTGGCTGAAATGGCGCTTCCACCTGAACATCCTGCTGTTGCTGGTGCCCCTGGGCTTCATGCCCAAGTACTTCGCCGACCAGAAGCTGTTCCGCGGCGAAAGCGGCCTCGGCGCCACGCCGATCGAGAACATCGCGGTCGGCCCGTGGAGCATCAGCCTCGCCGAACTGCGCGCCGAAGCCCCGCGCCAGGACGGCCCGGCCGGCTACTTCAAGGTGTTCAACGCCGCCCTCTGCGCCACCTGCGGCAGCGAGGTCAAGGCCGCCTACCTGCGCATCGGCAAGCCGCGCAGCCTGCGCGCCGCCGGCACCATCTTCTTCGGCAACCCGCACCGCATGGCCACCAGCCTGCCGGTGCCGGAGCGTACCCGTGGCGATGCCGAACTGTGGATTACCCTCGAAGGCTGGGACGGCAGCATGCACCAGGCTTCGGTCCCTCTGGCCAAGGCGTCGCCCGCCACCCTGGCCTGGCTCGACAAACAAGGAGGCAAGAAATGACATTCAAGGCCGGCAGGCTCGCCCTGCCCCTGTTCCTGCTGTGCCTGGCAGGCCCCGCCCTGGCGCACAACCCGATGTGCCAGTGCGAGCCGGTGGACGGCGAGCAGATCAAGTGCACCGGCGGCTTCTCCGACGGCAGCGGCGCACCGGGGGTAACCCTCGATGTGATCGGCTACGACGAGACGGTGCTGGTCCCCGGCAAGCTCGGCACCGACTCGACCCTGACCTTCAAGCGCCCGGCCGGCGAGTTCTACGTGCTGTTCGACGCCGGCCCCGGCCACGTGGTGGAAATCGACCACGCCGACATCGGTGAACCATGAGCCGGGTCCAGGTGGTACGCCCGGCCGGCGCCGGGCACGAAACCCTCTACGTGGCGCTGGTCGCCCTGTTGATCCTGGTACTGGCCGCGATCGTGGTCGGCCTGCGTGGCGAACGCGACGATGAAACCCGCATCGAGGCCCACCAACTGGATGCCCGGCGCGACCTCAACGCCGCCGAACAGGGCATCTACACCGACCTGCGGGTGGCCTTCGACGAGATCCAGGCGCGCCGTGAAGAAGAGCCCGGCCTGGCCAGCGTCGAGCTGCTGGCCGAGGAAGGCTTCGCGCCCTTCGTCAGCGACGCCAGCAGCATCACCCGTGGCGAACACCAGTGGCGCTCCGTACCGGGCAATGCCTACCTCGGCCTGAGCCCGCGCCCGGAAACCGCCGGCAGTTTCCTGCTGCTGGTGCCCGAGGCCCACGATGGCGCCGCCGATGTCTGGCTCAACCGCAACGCCGAGCCCGCCCTGCCCGCCGAACTGACCGCCAGCGCCCTGCAGGCTGCCGGCTGGAAGCAGATCGCCGCCCACTACGACGCCGGTGTCACCCGCCAGCATCAGCACTGACCGCCAAGGAACGCCCATGCTCCGCTCCACTTTCGTCCGTGTCCTCAGCCTGTTCGTCGCCCTTGCCCTGCCTGCCCTGGCCCTTGCCGAGAACGGCAAGCCGCTGCGCATCGGCATCACCCTGCACCCCTACTACAGCTACGTCAGCAACATCGTCGGCGACCGCGCCGAAGTGGTGCCGCTGATTCCCGCCGGCTTCAACCCCCATGCCTACGAGCCGCGGGCCGAGGACATCAAGCGCATCGGCACCCTCGACGTGGTCGTGCTCAACGGCGTCGGCCACGATGACTTCGCCGACCGCATGATCGCCGCCAGCGAGAAGCCGAACATCGCCACCATCGAATCCAACGCCAACGTGCCGCTGCTGGCGGCCACCGGCATCGCCGCCCGTGGCGCCGGCAAGGTGGTCAACCCGCACACCTTCCTGTCGATCAGCGCCAGCATCGCGCAGATCAACAACATCGCCCGCGAACTGGGCAAGCTCGACCCGGACAACGCCAAGTACTACAGCCAGAACGCCCGCGACTACGCCAAGCGCCTGCGCAAGCTGCGCGCCGATGCCCTGGCCCAGCTGACCGAAGCGCCGAACCCGTCGTTCCGCGTCGCCACCATCCACGCCGCCTACGACTACCTGGTGCGCGAGTTCGGCCTGGAAGTCACCGCGGTGGTCGAACCGGCCCACGGCATCGAGCCGAGCCCGGCGCAACTGAAGAAAACCATCGACCAACTGCACGCCCTGGATGTGAAGGTGATCTTCTCCGAGATGGACTTCCCGTCCGCCTACGTCGAGACCATCCAGCGCGAGGCCGGGGTCAAGCTGTACCCGCTGACCCACATCTCCTACGGCGAATACACCAAGGAAAAATACGAGGTGGAAATGAAGCGCAACCTCGACACCGTGGTCCGGGCGATCAAGGAGAACCAGGCATGACCGTGGCCGAAGCGGTCGTCGCCGCCCCCAGCGGACCGTCCATCGAATTCGACGGCATCGACCTGACCCTGGGCCGCACGCGGATCCTCGACCAAGTGCGTTTCCAGGTCGCGGCCGGCAGCGTGCATGCCATCGTCGGCCCCAATGGCGGCGGCAAGAGCTCGCTGATCAAGACCCTGCTCGGGCAGATGCCGCACCAGGGTCGCCTGGCCCTGACCTGGCCGGACGAGCGCCAACTGATCGGCTACGTGCCCCAGGCCCTGGAGTTCGACCGCGGCCTGCCGATGACCGTCGACGACTTCATGGCTGCCATGTGCCAGCGCCGCCCGGCCTTCCTTGGCCTGTCGCGGCAAGTAGCACCGGCCATCGACGCGGCGCTGGCCCGGGTCGGCATGCAGGACAAGCGCAAGCGGCGCATGGGCGCGCTGTCCGGCGGCGAGCGCCAGCGCGTGCTGCTGGCCCAGGGCCTGATCCCGGCACCACAGTTGCTGGTGCTGGACGAACCCATGTCGGCACTGGACGAAGCCGGCATCCAGGTGTTCGAGCGCCTGCTGCAGGAGTGGCGCCAGGCCGGCACCACGGTGCTATGGATCGAACACGACCTGGAAGCCGTGACCCGTCTGGCCGACCGCGTCACCGGACTGAGCCGCCGGGTGCTGTTCGACGCGCCGCCCAAGGAGGCGCTGACCCCCGAGCGCCTGCTCGGCCTGTTCTCCATCCACCCGCGCAGCGAGGCCAGCGCCTGATGAACTACGAAGAATTCCGCCTGCTGATCCAGGGCTGGGCCGCCTCCGGCTACCTGCCCGAAGCCCTGGCCTACGGCTTCGTGGTCAATGCCCTGCTCGCCGGCCTGATGATCGGCCCGGTGCTCGGCGGCCTCGGCACCCTGGTGGTGGTCAAGCGCTTCGCCTTCTTCTCCGAAGCGGTGGGCCACGCGGCGCTGACCGGCGTGGCCATCGGCATCCTCCTCGGCGAGCCCTATACGGGGCCCTACGGCAGCCTGTTCGGCTACTGCCTGCTGTTCGGCATCCTGCTCAACTTCCTGCGCAACCGTACCGGGCTGTCGCCGGACACCCTGATCGGCGTGTTCCTCTCGGTGTCCCTGGCCCTGGGCGCCAGCCTGCTGCTGATGCTCGCCGGCAAGATCAACGTGCACATCCTCGAAAACGTACTGTTCGGCTCGGTGCTGACCGTCAGCGGCCATGACCTGGTGGTGCTCGGCATCGTCGGCGCCATGGTCCTCGGCCTGGCCCTGCCGCTGTACAACCGCATCATCCTGGCCAGTTTCAACCCGCAACTGGCGGCAGTGCGCGGCGTGGCGGTGAAGACCCTCGACTACCTGTTCGTGGTCCTAGTGACCCTGGTCACGGTGGCGGCGGTGAAGGTCATCGGCGCGATCCTGGTCGGTGCCCTGCTGGTGATCCCGGCGGCGGCGGCGCGCATGGTCAGCCAGTCGCTCAAGGGCTTCTTCTTCACCTCGGTGCTGATCGCCACCCTCAGCACCCTGATCGGCATCCTGCTGCCCATCGTCTTCGACCTGCCGGTGCCTTCGGGCGCTGCGATCATCCTGGTCGCCGGCAGCTTCTTCGCCCTCGCCGCGCTGGCCCGCGGCCTGGTTCCACGCCTGCAAGGAAACCCGGCATGAACGCAACCCTCAAGCACCTCAGCCTGGCCCTGCTGCTGGCCGGCCTGCCCCTCGCCAGCCACGCCCAGGCCACCGCCAAACCGGCCGCGCAGCAAGCGGCCGGCGTCACCGTGCTGGCTTCGCTGCCGGTCACCTATGGCCTGGGCAGCCTGCTGCTGGACGGCACTTCGGTGAAACTGCAACGGGCCGCCCCGGAAAACATCCCGGCCAGCCGCCAGCCCTCCTACTTCAGCGGCCGTGGCGCCGCCAGCCTGCAAAAGGCGGCGGGCAAGGCCGACGCGGTGATCGGCTTGCGTTCGATCTGGAGCGACGACCCGCTGTACCCGGTGGCCCGGCGCAGCAATATCCGCATCGTCGAGATCGATGCTGCGCGCCCGGTGGACGGCGCCCTGCCGGGCATCGCCGCGCAGGGCGAGCATGTGTTCGCCGCCTACCCCTGGCTGAACCCGACCAACATGGGGCGCATGGCCGACGTCCTGGCCAATGACCTCGGACGCCTCTCGCCAGCGGACCAGGCGAAGATCCAGGCCAACCTCGCCGGTCTCAAGCGCCAGCTGCTCGACCTCAGCGCCAGCAGCGAAGCGAAGCTGGCCGAAGCGGACAACCTCAGCGTGGTCAATTTGTCGGATCGCCTGGGCTACCTGATCGGCGGACTGAACCTGGACCTGGTGGATCACCCGCAGGTGGCCGATGACCAGTGGACCCCGGAGCAGCTCAAGCATCTGGGTGATGAGTTGAAAGACCAGGATGTCGCGCTGGTGCTGCATCACAAGCAGCCGGTGCAAGCCGTGGCCGATGTCATCGCCGCCTCCGGCGCCAGGCTGGTGGTGGTGGATACCGACAGCGCCGATAGCCTGGCCGGATTGAAGGCCGGGGTGGAGCAGGTGGTGGTGGCCTTGACCACCAGCAACGGCTGACAGATTTCCTGGCGCTTATGGCCTCATCGCCGGCAAGCCGGCTCTCACAGGTCCTTTGCCTGGCCCGGATCCAGCGGCCGACCAGGATCCTTGTGGGAGTCGGCGTTGCCGACGATGAGGCCGGCAGCTTCGACATCGATCTTGCGGGCCTCATCGCTGGCAATGCCAGCTCCCACAGGTC
>Ga0222427_100378_pt1 | contig 75158 bp, 53 predicted proteins | sample 2B20Ametagenome_FD_182890 | JGI IMG/M metagenome (GOLD analysis project Ga0222427, IMG submission 182890) | Enriched microbial communities from leaf-cutter ant dump, University of Wisconsin, Madison, United States - 2B20A (version 2) | ecosystem: Environmental > Terrestrial > Nest > Insects nest... | reverse complement strand
TCGGCGACGAGGCCGTCATGGTGATCGACACCCAGGCCACTCCCGTCATGGCGCAGGACGTGATCCGCCGCATCCGCGAAGTCACCGACAAGCCCATCAAGTACATCCTGCTGTCGCACTACCACGCCGTGCGGGTGTTCGGCGCGTCCGCCTACAACGCCCAGGAAATCCTGGCCAGCCGCGACACCTACGACCTGATCGTCGAGCGCGGCGAACAGGACAAGGCCAGCGAAATCGGCCGCTTCCCGCGCCTGTTCCGCAACGCCGAATCGATTCCGCCCGGCCTGGTCTGGCCGACGATGACGTTCAAGGGCGAAATGACCGTCAACCTGGGCAACCTGGAAGTCAAGCTGCTGCAGGTGGGCCGCGGCCACACCAAGGGCGACACCATCGCCTGGCTGCCCGAACAGAAAATCCTGTTCGCCGGCGACCTGGTCGAATACCAGTCCACCCCCTACTGCGGCGATGCCTATTTCCGCGACTGGCCCACGACGCTGGACGCGCTGTCGGGCTTCGAAGCCGAAAAAATGGTTCCCGGCCGCGGTCCGGCGCTGAAGAACGCAACCGAAGTCCGCCAGGGCCTGGCCGGCACCCGCGCCTTCCTGACCGACCTGTACGGCGCCGTGAACCGCGGCGTGGCCGAAGGCAAGGACCTGAAGACCATCTACCGCGAGGTCTACGACTTCATGAAGCCGCGCTACAGCGACTGGGTGATCTTCGACCACTGCATGCCGTTCGACGTGTCGCGCGCCTACGACGAGGCCACCGGCTACACCGATCCGCGCATCTGGACGGACAAGCGCGACCTGGAGATGTGGGCGCAGCTGGAAGGCTGATCCCAGGGGGCCGCGGCCAGCGGCCCCGCCCCGCCGAGCAGGGACCGGAATCGCGCGCCGCAAGGCGGCGCGCGGCATCGGCGCATAAAAACAATATGACCCACACAGGAGACGATCGTGGGAGACATCGACTTTCAGGCGATGGAATTCGCCTATGAAAAACACGCCGACCAGGCCGCCAGCGCGCTCGCGCGGCACCCGGTCGTGGTCGTGGGAGCCGGCCCGGTCGGGCTGAGCACCGCGCTGGACCTCGCCCGCCAGGGCGTGCGCGTGGTGGTCCTGGACGACGACTTCCGCCTGTCCACCGGCTCGCGCGCCATCTGTTTTTCCAAGCGCACGCTGGAAATCTGGGACCGCCTCGGCGTCGGCCAGCGCATGATCGATAAGGGCGTGTCGTGGAACGTGGGCAAGGTCTTCTTCCGCGAACAGGAAGTGTGGCGCTTCGACCTGCTGCCCGAACCCGGCCATCGCCGCCCGGCCTTCATCAACCTGCAGCAGTACTACGCCGAAGGCTATCTGTACGAGCAGGCGCGCCAGGAACCCAATATCGATCTGCGCTGGAAGAACAAGGTCGTCGCCGTGACCCAGGCGGACGACGGCGTGACGCTGAGCGTGGAGACGCCCGACGGCTCGTATCCGCTGCACGCGGACTGGCTGATCGCCTGCGACGGCGCCCGTTCGCCGGTGCGCAAGCTGATCGGCCAGGAAAGCCACGGCCGCATCTTCCGCGACCGCTTCCTCATCGCCGACGTCAAGATGCAGGCCGACTTCCCGACCGAGCGCTGGTTCTGGTTCGATCCGCCCTTCCACCCCAACCAGTCCGTGTTGCTGCATCGCCAGCCCGACAACGTCTGGCGCATCGACTTCCAGCTGGGCTGGAACGCCGACCCGGTCGAAGCCGTCAAGCCCGAGAACGTGCTGCCGCGCATCCGCGCGCTGCTCGGCCCCGACGCGCGCTTCGAGCTGGAATGGGTCAGCGTCTATACCTTTGCGTGCGAACGCATGGACAAGTTCCGCCATGGCCGCGTCGTGTTCGCCGGCGACTCCGCCCACCGCGTCTCGCCGTTCGGCGCGCGCGGCGCCAACAGCGGCGTGCAGGATGCCGAGAACCTGGCGTGGAAACTCAAGCTGGTGCTGGCCGGCCAGGCGCCGGAAACGCTGATCGACAGCTACGGTACCGAACGCGAGTACGCGGCGGACGAGAACATCCTAAATTCCTCGCGCGCCACCGACTTCATCACGCCCAAGAGCGACATCAGCCGCAGCTTCCGCAACGCGGTGCTGAATCTCGCCAAGACCCACCCCTTCGCGCGCTCGCTGGTCAACAGCGGCCGCCTGTCGCTGCCATCCACCTATGCCGGCTCGCCGCTGAATACACCCGACGCGGACGCCTTCACGGGCCGCATGGTGCCCGGCGCCGTCGCGCTGGACGCGCCGGTGGAAACACGCGGCGCGCCCGACTGGTGGCTGTCGCAGCTGGACGGCGAATTCGTGCTGGCGCTGTTCTGCGGCGATGCGCTGCCCGGCCACGACACGCTGCTCGCGCTGCAGGCGCTGCGCATGGCGCCGATTCCCGTGAAGGCGGTGCTGGTGGCCGGCCCGCAATGCGATCTGTCGGCGCTGCCGGCGGACCTGGCCGCCGTGACGGACCGCGAAGGCTGCCTGGGCAAGCGCTACGACGCCCAGCCCGGCACCGCCTACCTGATCCGCCCCGACCAGCACATCGCTGCGCGCTGGCGCGCCTTCGACACCGCCGCCGTCGCCGCGTCGATCAACCGCGCCACGGGCCGCGCCTGAACTCCGAGGTCAACCCATCATGCTGATTACCGAAACCAACCTGGCCTCGCCCGACGACTTCTACGAAGCGCTGATCGACACTCACCGCGACCTCAGCAACGAGCAGAGCCAGGAGCTCAACGCGGCGCTGATCCTGCTGCTGGCCAACCATCTCGGCGACATGGACGTGCTGCGCGAAGCGCTGCGCCAGGCACGCGCCTCGGTAGCGCCGTAGGATGGGTGGAGCGCGGCAGTTCCTAGGTGAGAACCTAGCTGCCCAACGCGCGAAACCCATGCGGCCGTGGGCAGACTGTGCCTGGCGTCGGCCGAAAAACAATCGATTGCGGCCGCATGGGCAGACCGTGCCTAGCATCGGCCGCAAAACAATCGATTGCGGCCGCATGGGTTTCGCGCGCTGTATGGCAGTGTTCTAGCTTAAGAATTCTCGCGCTGCACCCATCCTACGCACCTTCCGCCGCGGCCTGGGCAACGAGCAGAGCGCTGCGCCGTAGGATGGGTGCAGCGCGAGAGTTTCGGCGCAAGAAAGCAACTGCCCAACGCGCGAAACCCATGCGGCCGTGGGCAGACTGTGCCCGGCATCGGCCGAAAAACAATCGATTGCGGCCGCATGGGTTTCGCGCGCTGTATGGCAGTGTTCTAGCTTAAGAATTCTCGCGCTCCACCCATCCTACGCACCTCCCGCCGCGGCCTGGGCAACGAGCAGAACGCTGCGCCGTAGGATGGGTGCAGCGCGAGAGTTTCGGCGCAAGAACGAACTGCCCAACGCGCGGAACCCATGCGGCCGTGGGCAGACCGTGCCTGGCGTCGGCCGCAAAACAAGCGATTGCGGCCGCATGGGCAGACCGTGCCTAGCATCGGCCGCAAAACAATCGATTGCGGCCGCATGGGTTTCGCGCGCTGTGTGGCAGTGTTCTAGCTTAAGAATTCTCGCGCTCCACCCATCCTACGCACCACCCACCGCGAACGTATTGACGATCAGCGCGCGCAGCCACTGGTTGCCACCATCGCGGTCCATCCTGCGCTGCCAGTACATGTTGGTCTGCAGGGCGGGCACTTTTACCGGTGGGGTCATGTAGCGCAGGCCGAACGGCGGCGCGGCGCTGGCGGCCAGTTTCTCGGGCACGGTCGCCAGCAGGTCGGTGGCGCTCACGATATAGGGCACGGCCGAGAAATGCGGCACGCTGAAGTGCTCGGCCAGGTCCACGCCCGCCCGCTCCATGGATTGATTGACCTGCCCGTAGGGCGCGGCCCGCGACACGATCAGATGGCGTTCGGCGCGAAAGGCCTTGATTCCCATGCCCGCGTGCGCCGTCGGGTGCGCCTGCCGGAACAGGGTTGCGTAGCCCTGGCGAAACAGCATGCGCTGCAAGGTCCCCGCCCCCATTTCATCGAAGGCCCCGATGGCGAGGTCGACCCGGCCGGCCTCCATTTCGCGGGGCAGGTCCGGGCCCTGCACGCGCACGGAATCGATGCGCACCTGCGGCGCGACCTGCACGCAGACTTCCATCAGCCGGGGCATGAAATGGATTTCGCCCACGTCCGTCATCGCAACCCGGAACCGCCGGGTGCTGGTCGCGGCGTCGAAGACGTCCTGGTCCCGCAGCGCCTGCGACAGCATGGTCAGCGCTTCGCTGACGGGCCCGGCCAGGCGCTGCGCGCGGGGGGTGGGCAGCATGCCCTGCCCCGTGCGCACGAACAGGTCGTCGCCGAACGCCTCGCGCAGGCGGCGCAGGCCGTTGCTGACGGCCGGCTGCGACAGGTCCATGCGGCGCGCCACGGCAGACAGGTTTCGGTCTTCCAGCAGGTGCTGGAACAGCAGCAGCAGATTCAGGTCGACGTCGCGCAGCTCGGCCATGCGGCCCTCCATTATTCACAAAATTTATAGTCTCTATTTTTGCATTCCCGTAGCCGCAACGGGGTTTTTTTCCGACAATGGCATATCGCCCTGCGGACCCCATCCGGACGGGCCATCTGAACCAGGCCGCGCGGCCAAGCACCGCGCCGCCGCCCAGGAGGATTCCATGGAACTGCAATACCAAACCGGCTTCGGCAACGATTGCGCCACCGAAGCCCTGCCCGGCGCGCTGCCGCTGGGCCGCAATTCGCCGCAGCAATGCCCGTATGGCCTGTATGCCGAGCAGTTGTCCGGCACCGCCTTCACGGCGCCGCGCAGCGAAAACCGCCGCTCCTGGCTCTACCGCATCCGCCCGGGCGCCCAGCACAAGCCGTTCGAACCGTTCGAGGGCATCTCCGGCTGGCTCAGCACGTTCGGCCACGGGCCGGTGACGCCCAACCAGCTGCGCTGGAGCCCGATGCCGATCCCGACCGCCCCCACGGACTTCCTGGAAGGGATGAAAACCTGGGGCGGCAACGGCGGCCCCGACGAACAGGGCGGCGTGGGCATCCACCTGTACGCGGCCAACCGTTCGATGGAGGGCCGTTACTTCTACAACGCCGACGGCGAACTGCTGCTGGTTCCCCAGCAGGGCCGCCTGCGCCTGGCCACCGAGCTCGGCCTGATCGACCTGGAGCCCCTGGAAATCGCCGTCATCCCGCGCGGCGTGCGTTTCCGCGTGGAACTGCTCGACGGTTCCGCGCGCGGCTACATGCTGGAGAACTTCGGCGCGGCGCTGCGCCTGCCCGAACTGGGCCCGATCGGCTCGAACTGCCTGGCCAACGTGCGCGACTTCAAGACGCCGGTGGCCTGGTACGAGGACCTGGATGGCGATTTCGAACTGATCGCCAAGTTCACGGGCGGCTTCTGGCGCGCCTCCATCGACCATTCCCCGCTTAACGTGGTGGCCTGGCATGGCACGCATGCGCCGTACAAGTACGACCTGCGCAACTTCAACACCGTCGGCTCGATCAGCTACGACCATCCGGACCCCTCGATCTTCACCGTGCTGACGGCGCCGTCCGACACCCCGGGAACGGCCAACATGGACTTCGCGATCTTCCCGCCGCGTATCCTGGCCATGGAGAACACCTTCCGTCCCCCCTGGTTTCACCGCAACATCGCCAGCGAATTCATGGGCCTGATCCAGGGCGTCTACGACGCCAAGGCCGACGGCTTCGCCCCCGGCGGCGCCAGCCTGCACAATTGCATGAGCGGCCACGGCCCCGACGCGGAGACCTTCGAAAAGGCTTCGCACGCCGATACCAGCACGGCCCACTACATCCGCGACACGATGGCGTTCATGTTCGAAACCCGGCGCGTCATCCGTCCGACGGAACAGGCGCTTGCCTCGGTAGAATTGCAGGGCGACTATTACCGGTGCTGGCAGGGCCTGGCCAAGCATTTCGACCCCGGCAAGGCGTGACGCGAAAGCCCCGGCTTTCCACGCCCGCGGCGATGCGCGCAAGCGCATCGCCGTTTGGCATTTGGCTTTTTCGACATCGGCATCACTACACTCAACGAGACACGCAGCCATGACCACCATCAATGAAACCCACGACCCGTCCCTGAAGAGCTGGGTTGCCAGCGCCAATTCGAACGCGTCGGATTTCCCGGTGCAGAACCTGCCCTACGCCGCGTTCCGCCGCAAGGGCTCGTCCGAGCCGTTCCGGGTGGGCGTCGCCATCGGCGACCAGATCCTGGACCTGGCCGCGCTGGCCGCCAAGCAGCCCTTCGAAGGCCAGGCCGCCGAAGCCCTGGCGGCCTGCTCGGCCGACAGCCTGAACGGATTGATGGCGCTGGGCCAGGCCCACTGGAGCGCGCTGCGCCTGGCCCTGTCGCGCGCGCTGCGCGAAGGCGCCGCCCTGCGCGACACCGTCGCGCCGCTGCTGGTGGCCCAGGCCGACGCGGAATACGCCACGCCGGCGCGCATCGGCGACTACACCGACTTCTACATCTCGGTGCACCACGCCACGGCGGTGGGCAAGCAGTTCCGTCCCGACAACCCCCTGCTGCCGAACTACAAGTGGGTGCCCATCGGCTACCACGGCCGCGCCTCCAGCATCGGCGTGGACCAGAAATTCCCCCGCCCCGTCGGCCAGACCCGCCCCGCCAACGAAGGCGAAGCGCCGCAATTCGGCCCCTGCGCCCGTCTGGACTACGAACTGGAACTGGGCATCTTCGTGGGCACCGGCAACGCCCAGGGCGACCGCATCGTCCTGGCGGACGCCGAATCGCACGTGTTCGGCCTGTGCATCCTGAACGACTGGTCGGCCCGCGACATCCAGGCCTGGGAATACCAGCCCCTCGGCCCCTTCCTGGCCAAGAACTTCGCCTCCACGATTTCGCCCTGGATCGTCACCATGGAAGCGCTGGAGCCGTTCCGCACGCAGTGGAACCGCGGCCCGTCCGAGCCCCAGCCGATGCCCTACCTGGCGTCCGACGCCAACCGCGCCAAGGGCGCCTTCGACGTGCAGATGCAGGTGCTGATGACCACCGAGAAATCGCGCGCCGAGAAGCTCGCGCCCGCCGCGCTGTCGCGCAGCAACTTCCGCGACGCCTACTGGAACGTGGCCCAGCTGATCACGCACCACACGGTCAACGGCTGCAACCTGCAGCCGGGCGACATGCTGGGCACGGGCACGCTGTCCGGCCCGCAGGCCTCCGAAGCCGGCTCGCTCCTCGAACTGACCAACGGCGGCAAGTCGCCGATCGACCTGCCGTGGGGCGAAAAGCGCACCTTCCTGCAGGACGGCGACCAGATCATCATGCGGGCCGAATGCGTGAAGGCGGGCTACCCGCGGATCGGCTTCGGCGAAAGCGCGGGCACGGTGCTGCCGGCGCGCGCCTGATGCGCCAGGCTGGCGGCGCCCGCGCTCAGGCGGCGCGGCGCGCCGTCAGCCGCTCGACCTCATCGTCCTTGGCCTGCCACTGCTGGCCCAGCCAATGGTGGAATTCCGTGCGGAAGGCCTTGTCCCGCGTGTAGTCGGCGTCGCAGAATTCGGGCGGCACCGGCAGCTGGCGCATGCGCACGGCCACCGGGCCGGCGCGGCCGCAAGCCAGGTCCCAGAAGCTGGGTATGCCTTCCGGATACGCGATAGTGGCGTCTATCATCGAACGAAAGCGCGCGCCCATCGCGTTCAGCGCCACCGCCAGTCCGCCCGCCTTGGGCTTCAGCAGGTGGCGGTAGGGCGACGCCTGCGCCGCGCGCTTGGCCTCGGTGAAGCGCGTGCCTTCGGCGAACACCATCACGCTGGTCGGCACCAGTGAGAACTTGGCGCAGGCGCGCCGCGCGGCCTCCTGGTCCTCGCGCCCCAGGGCCGGGTTGCGCCGCAGCTCGGCCTTGCCATGGCGCTTCATGAACGGGAAGTCCAGCGCCCACCAGGCCAGGCCGATCACCGGCACGTAGATCAGCTGGCGCTTCAGGAAGAACTTCAAGAGCGGAATGCGCCGGTTCAGCGTGTGCTGCAGGACGAAGATGTCCACCCACGACTGGTGATTGCAATTGACCAGGTACCAGTCCGCGTAGCGCAGGCCGGCGTTGCCCTGGACGTCCCATTGCGCCTGCTGGATGCGGGCGAACCAGCCGGCGTTGCTGGACACCCAGGCCGTCGCAATGGCGTTGAGCAGCGGGTCGACGCGCCGCCTGACCGCGGCGAAAGGCAGAATCAGCTTGAGCAGGGCCACGGGGAACAGCAGCAGGCACCAGAACAGCGTGCTGACGGCCAGCAGCAGCACGCTGAAGGCGCCCGTGATCCATGCGAACCGCCCGCGCGGCACGGGGAACGCGCGGCGCCGCCGCGGGGTGGCGACGGGATCGTCCGCGCCGCGGTGCGCGGCGGCCGCAGGGTCCGCTTCCGGGATCTGGTCTGGAAAAGTCATGGGCGCCAGTGTGCCGCTCCGCGCTCCAACATCGCTTTGCGCAGGATCAAGCGCGCGCATGGCGCGCACCGCCCTCCCCGCGTCAAGGCAGGCGGTATTTCTCCTCGCGATAGGCCCAGCTCGCCCATAGCGCATGCGCCAGCGCTTCTTCCGTGAGTTGCGGATCCGCGGGCTCCACCGGCTCGTAGGTCTCGTCCCGACCCACCGGCGCGGCCACGTAGCGGAACTCCCGCGGCGTCCTGGACGGCTCCAGCACCAACAACTTGTCGCCCCGCAGGTAGCCGAAGTTGTCGGCGTACTGCATCAGGGCGCGGTTCGGGTCGCGCTGCGTCAGGTCCACGCCCAGCATGGGGTTCACGTTGTCCAGGCCGATCAGCGACAGCAGCGTGGGCGCCATGTCGATCTGGCTGACCAGACGCTCGTCCTGGCGGGGCGCGATGCCGGCGCCGAGGATCAGCGCCGGGATCTGGAAGTGCCGCACCGGCACCGGAATCGAGCCGTAGACCCGCGAATCATGGTCCGCGATCACCAGGAACACCGTATTGTTCCAGTACGGCGCCTGCTTCGCCTTCTCGAAGAATTGGCCCAGCGCCCAATCCGCGTAGCGCACCGTGTTGTCCACGGTGGCGGGATCGCCGACGGGCGTGATGCGCCCTGCCGGATACTCCCAGGGCGAATGGTTGGTGACCGAGAACGCCAGCGTGAACACCGGCTTGTCGCCGTCGGCGCGCAGCAGGCGGTCCACCTGGTTGAACATGTCTTCGTCCGAAGCGCCCCAGGATCCCTCGAACACGGGGTTCACGAACTTGGGACGATCCACGATTTCGTCGAAGCCGTTGCCCAGGAAGAAGGCGCGCATGTTGTCGAAATGCGATTCGCCGCCGTACACGAAGCGCGAATGATAGCCGTGCTTGCCCAGCAGCTGCGCCAGCGTGAAGAAGCCGGTCTGCGAACGCGGCAGCTTCACCACGGCGTCGGCCACGCTGGGCAGGAAGCCCGCCGTGACCGCCTCGATGCCCCGCACCGAGCGCGTGCCCGTGGCGTAGGCGCGGTGGAACATCCAGCCTTCCTTGCCCAGCCGGTCGATGTTGGGCGTCAGGTCGCGCCCGCCCAGGCTGCCCACGTACTGCGCCCCCAGGCTTTCCTGCAGGATGATCACCACGTTCAGCGGCTTGTCCCGGCGCACCGTGGCCTTCTGCTCATGCAGGCTGGGATAGCGCGGGTCCAGGAGCGCGCCCGCCATGCCGGCCTTCTCGCGCACGATGGCGTTCATCTCGTCCACCGCCATCCTGGGATACATCGCGGCGGAGGAACGCTCGTCGCGCATGCGATAGGCCGCGTCGAACACGCTGTACAGGGAATTGAGCGCCAGGGCGTTGACCATCGCGTCGGAACTGAACGCAACCTTGGCGGGATTGATCGGCCGGTGCTCCAGCGTGCCGCGCGCGCCCAGGAACACCAGCGCCAGGATCACGAACGAAGCCACCGGCCGCTTCCACCAGGCCATGAAGGGATCGCGCGCCCGGGTCGGGAAGAGCCTGACCGCCATCCACGCGGCGATCACCAGCACCACGAAGGCCGCCAGCAGCACGCCCTTGTAGCCCTGCCACAGCATGGACCCGACTTCCTTCGGGTTGAGCAGGTAGATGAAATACAGGCGGTTCGGCCGCGTATCGTATTCGGCGATGAACTGGGGCGTGGAGACTTCCAGCAGCACGTAAAGCATCCACCAGACGCGGAACCACCACGCGGTGATGCGGGCGGCCAGCGGCCGGTGTCCGAACCAGGGGGAAAAGACCGCGGGCAGCGCGATCACCATCGACATCAGGCAGACGTCGATGCGCAAGCCGCCCCACAGCAGCGGCGCCAGCCCGCCCGCCGCCTGCACGCGGTCCCACATCCAGAAGGCCAGCCCCAGGCGCGACAGGGTCAGCAGCGCCAGGATGGCAATGATGAAGCGTAGTGTCAGCCGGCGCATGAATCGGCCCCCCGCCGGCCGTGGATAGCCTGCTCAGTGAAAAAAACGCTGCTTTGTATGCCGAGCAGAACCATGCCGCCTCGTCGTCGAAAAAAAGAAAACGGGCAAGATTAACGCGGTTTGGCGCGGCTTACCCGCCGGCCCGTCCTATTGCGCGCGCCGCAGGCGTTCGCGGCTGTTGCTCAGGTGCGTGCGCATGGCCGCACGCGCGGCCTCGGCATCCTGGCGCAGGATGGCCCCGTAGATGTCTTCGTGCTCAAGGTTCACGCGCGCCAGGTAGGCGGAGCGGTCCTCGTGCGCGAACTTCGCCGAATTGATGCGGGTGCGCGGAATGATGGCCGATCCCAGGTGCGACATGAGATCCGCGAAATAGCGGTTGTCGGTGGATTGCGCGATCAGCAGGTGGAACTGGAAGTCCGGCGTGACGGTATCGCCGCCGCTTTCCAGCGCGCCCTTGAACGCATCCAGCGCGCGCCGCATATCGTGCAGTTGCGCGTCGGTGCGCCGGCCGGCGGCCAGGCTCGCGGCTTCGCTTTCCAGGCAGATGCGCAGCTCCAGCAGCACCAGCACGTCGCGCACGGTGGCGATGTCGGCCGGATCCACCCGGAAATCGGTGCCGCCGCTGGGTTCCAGGGCATAGGTGCCCACGCCGTGATGGGTTTCGACCAGGCCCGACGCCTGGAGCCGGGACAGCGCCTCGCGCACGACGGTCCGGCTGACGCCGAACTGGCGCATGATTTCGGATTCGGTCGGCAGCTTGTCGCCAGGCCGGATCTCGCCGCCGCGGATACGCTCCGAGATGCTTTCGACCAGGCCCTGGGCCAGGCTTCGGGGACGGCGCCGCGGCAGGACGGGAGAATCGGCGGGAGCGTTCATCAGGGAGGATCCGAAAGCGGTTGCACAAAGCGAGACGCTGAATCCTCGCGCTTGTCGATTATACGTGGGGGGTACCGCCGCGCTCCCCTCAGGCCCGCTTGCCGCCCTTAGCGTCGCCGACGCTGCCCGGCCCGCGCAGGCCGGCGGACAGGCCGCCCGGACGAGCCGCGATCAGGGGAGAGAAGAAGACGGCCGCCAGGAACCACAGCAGCGCGGCCGACCAGAGCGTCTGGCTCAGGAAATGGGCGCCCTGCAGGATGCGGACCACGGAAAAGCCCGCGCCCGCGAGGACGCCTATGGCCAGCCCCCACCAGCGCCAGGCGGGCCGCCCCAGCGCCCACCCCGCGAAATACAGGGCCAGCATCGAATAGCCCGCGCCGGCGTGGCCGCTGGGCAAGGCGCCCCCGGCCTTCGCGCGCGCCCAGGTCCACCAGTGCAGGGGATAGGGGGTGTAGCCGCCCAGCGTATCCAGGTCGTAGGGACGGGGCAGCGTGGTGTGATGCTTCAGCTGGTTCACCAGCAGTTGGCCGGCCAGGCAGGTTGCCGCCACGGCCAGCGCCGGCCCGCGCCAGGGCCGCCAGGCCGGGATGCGGTAGCTGGCCGCCGCCACCCCCACCGCCGCCAGCGCGATGCCTATCGGCAGGGCCAGCACCATGCGATGGCCGATCAGGTCGAGCCAGCGGTTGGCATGCAGGGGGAAATCGTCCAGGGCCGCATCGAACAGCGCCCGCGCGATGCGCAGGTCCAGCCCGGAAGCGTTGGCCCACCAGGCCAGGCAGGCCAGGACGAGCGTAACCGCGATGACATGGCTGAACAGGTACGAGGCGGCCGTCGGCTTGCGTAGCGCGGGCAGCGATAAGGGCGGCATGGTAGGGGGACGGAAGGCGCGTCGGGCAAACGGAAAGGGTAAGCCGCCCACAGTCGAAAATTCGTCAAATTCCCGTTTGCGCGCCCGCCGCCGCGGTCGACTGTTGCTCGATTCCGCCCTCGAAGCGCAGGGTGAACCGGGTTCCCCTCGATTCGCCCTCCCGCGAGGACTCCACCGTCAGGGACCAGCCCTGCATGTCGCAGACCCGTTTGGCGATCGCCAGCCCCAGGCCGCGGGCCGTCTCGTCGGCCGTCGCCCTGCCGGAATCCCGCATGCGGCCGCTGTAGTAGCGGCGGAACAGGAACGGCAGGTCGTCAGCGGCGATGCCCTTGCCGTCGTCGCCCAGTTCCATTCCGCCGTCGGCCAGGCGGGCCGTCAGCGTCGCCGGCGCCGCGTGTTCCACGGCATTGCGGACCAGGTTGCGCAGCACCGTCAGCAAGGCGTAGCGGTCCAGGGTGCGGACCTGCCCGGCGGTGATCCGGTTGTCGAAACGCAGCCCGGCCAGCTCCGCCTGGGCCTCGTAGCCGCGCCAGGCATCTTCCATGCAGGCCGACAGGTCCACCGGCTCCGGCGGACGCAGCTCGTCGCGCGCCATGGCGCGGGCGCTCTCCAGGCTGACGATGACGTCGTCCACGTTGTCCACCACGCGGGTCAGGCGCTGCCGCTGGTCCGGCGTGAGCGCCTGGGTCAGCAGCATCAGTTCGCTGTCCGAACGGATCGCGGCCAGGGGCGTGCGCACCTCATGGCTCAGGTTGCCCGCGAATTCGCGCTCGCGGGCGATGGAGCGGTCGACCTGGTTCTGCACCCGGTTGAAGGCCTCGATCAGCCGCCCCGCTTCGTCGTCGCGCGTTACGGCCATGTCGGGCGAGCCGGGCGCCCAGGTCGCCAGCCGGTCGGTCAGGTCCAACAGTGGGCCGACCGCCACGGCCGCGACGCGCCGCGACAGGGCATAGGCGCCCACCACGCAGATGGCGCCCACGCCCAGCACGATCAGGCCGAAGTCATGGACCCGCTCTTCGTTGTCGGTCGCGTCGTACAGCAGATACACCTTGCCGCGGCCCGTTTCGGCCACCATGACGTGCCAGGTGTATGCGCCCGGCTCGATCAGGTGCAGACCGTTGTCCAGGGACAGGATCTCTTCCGGGATGCCGGCGGGCCGGTTTCCGCCCACGCTGACCCAGGCGCGCATGGAGCCTCCCAGTTCGCGCACGCCTTCGCGCGGCAGGAAACCGTCGCTGACGCGCGCATGCTGGACGAGCCGGTCCATTTCGGTGTTCAGGATGTCGTTGACCAGATCGTCTTCCATCTGGTCGAAGGTCAGGTAGGCCAGCAGGGCGAGCGCCGTGACGAACAGCGCGACCGTCCCCGTCAGCGCCCACACGACGCGCTGGGTCAGGGTGCCGCCCGAGGTGGTTTTCATTGCGCCGTCTCGCCGTCCAGCGACAGGCGCCAGCCGGTGCCGTGGATGGTTTCGATGCCATCGAAACCGGCGTCGGCGAGCGCGCGCCGCAACAGGTGCACCTGGCTGCGCAAGGCGTCCGAGGAAGGCGGCTCATTGCCCCACAGCACCGATTCCAGTTCCTCGCGCGACACCACCCTGCCGGGATCGCGCAGCAGCGTCTCGATGATGAGACCGGCCTTGCGCGTCAGGTGGACGGGAGCGCCGTTGACCGACACGGCGCGGCTGCGGGTGTCGTACTGCAGCGGGCCGAAGGCCCGCACCGAATCCACGGTCGATCCCTTGGCGCGCTGGATCAGCGCGAGCAGGCGCGCTTCCACTTCCAGCAGCGCGAAAGGCTTGGTGAGATAGTCGTCGGCGCCGTGGGAGAAGCCGGCCAGCTTGTCCTCCAGGCTGTCGCGCGCCGTCAGCATCAGCACCGGCAGGCCCAGCCGCCTTTCGCTGCGCAGCGTGTGCAGCACGGCATTGCCGTCCATCCCGGGCAGGCCGATGTCCAGGATCATGGCGTCGAAGCGCTGCTCCGCCAGGCGCTGCAACGCCGCCGGCCCGGAATAGGCCGTGTCGGGCAGGAAGCCGCGGGTCTCCAGGAAGGTATACAGATTGCCGGCGATGATGGGGTCATCCTCGACGATGAGGACTCTGCAATTCGCGCCTGCCGCGGGACTCGGTGCCATGGTCTCGGTTCCCCGTTCCGCGCCCTAGGCCTGCAGGACCTTGCCGGGATTCATCGTTCCCCGCGGGTCCAGCGCGTCCTTGATCTTGCGCATCAGCGCCAGTTCCACCGGGCTCTTGTAGCGGGGGAGTTCGTCGCGCTTGAGCTGGCCCACGCCGTGCTCGGCGCTGATGGAGCCGGCATGCGCGTGCACGCTGTCGTGCACCACGCCATAGATGTCGCCTTGCAGCGCCAGCAGTTCCGATTCGGTCTGCCCCGGCGCATGGGCCACGTTGTAATGCAGGTTGCCGTCGCCCAGGTGGCCGAAGATCACGTGGCGCACGCCGGGGAAGCGCGCCTGCAGCAGGGCGTTGGTCTTGTGCACGAAGCCGGCGATGGCGGAAATGGGGATGGACACGTCGTGCTTGACCGATTTGCCCAGCTCGGCCTCGGCCAGCGGAATGCTCTCGCGCAAGTGCCACAGGGCCTTGCTTTGCGCCACATTGGCGGCGATGGCCGCGTCGTTGACCAGGCCGCCCTCGATGGCGGCGCCCAGCACGGCCTCGAAGCGCTCGCGCGCGTGCGCCTCGCTTTCGCTGTCGGACAGTTCGAGCAGCGCGAACCAGGGCGCGGCCGCGGACGCGCCTTCGAACGGCAGGCGCTGCTGCGGAAACAGGCGCACGACCGCTTGCAGGCAGGCGCCGCTCATGAGTTCGAAGCCGGTCAGGGCGGCGCCGAATCCGGCGCGGGCGCGCGACAGCAGCTCCACGGCGTCGTCGATGCTGTCCAGCGTCAGCAAGGCGGTGCAGGAGGCCACGGGCCGCGGGAACAGCTTCAGCGTGGCGGCCGTGATGATGCCCAGCGTGCCCTCGCTGCCGATGTACAGGTCGCGCAGGTCGTAGCCGGTGTTGTCCTTGCGCAGGCCGCGCAAGCCGTTCCAGATCTCGCCGTCCGCCGTCACGACCTCCAGGCCCAGGGTCAGGTCGCGCGTGTTGCCGTAGCGCAGCACCTGCGTGCCGCCGGCGTTGGTCGCCAGGTTGCCGCCGATGGTGCAGCTGCCTTCCGCGGCCAGGCTCAGGGGAAACAGGCGATCCGCGGCCGCGGCCGCTTCCTGCACGGCCTGCAGGACGCAGCCCGCTTCCACGGTGATGGTGTCGTTGTCGGTATCCAGGCCGCGCACCGCGGTCAGCCGGGAGGTGGACAGGACGATCGCCGTGCCGGAAGCGTCCGGCGTCGCGCCGCCGCACAGCCCGGTATTGCCGCCTTGCGGCACCACCGGCGCGCCGTGCCTGGCGCACAGTTTCACCGCCGCCGCCACGTCCGCGGTGGAACCGGGGCGGATCACCGCCAGCGCCGCGCCGCGATAGCGGCGGCGCCAGTCCAGCACGTAGGACTCGGCGTCGGCGCCGGTCAGCACGTGGGAGGAACCCAGGAGGGACTGTAGATCGCTGAGCAAAGTCATATGCGCCGCACTGGAAAAGCCTGGTCGCGCCCAGGCGCGGGATCGGGGTAGGTGCGGACTATTGTAGGGGCTGAAGCGCCGCGCACGGCCGCATCCGGGGAAACCAGCGGCCGGGCCGAGCCCTAGCCCACCGCCTGGTCCAGGCGCGTGCCCGTGAGGCCGGAGCAAAAGGCCCGCGACGCGATGCGGTTCATCAGGAAGGCGCGGTCGATGCCGGCCGGCCCGGGCATTTCGGACAGGGCCCGGTAGGCGCGGCGCAAGGCCTCGCCGCGGGTCGCCCCGCAAACCAGCAAGCGGGTGCACGGCAGGCGGCGATCCACGCAGCCGTCGATGCGCACCTCCAGCGCGTGGCCGGCGACGGGTTCGAAGTCGGCCGTGGCCGAGCCCGAATGCGCCTGCGCCTGCGCGTCGATCACGCGGAATACGCCGCTGCGGTCGTCCAGCGCGAAGGCGACCGTGCCCATGCCCTGCCAGCCGCGGTCCCGCGCCACGTCGGCGGCGACGGCGCGCAGGGCGTTCTCGACGGAAGACGGCAGGTGCGGCGCCGGGCATTCGGCGATCAGCACGCGGGCCTCGCGCCAGACGCAGCGCTCCCAGGCGCGGCCGGTGGCCAATCCGCCGGATTCGGCGACGAATACATGGATGTCGAGCCGGCGCTCGCGGCCCGGTGCCGGCCCGGCATGGTCCGTGGGAGGCCCCCGCCGGCTGGTGGCGCCCCTCGATGACATGACAGTAGAAACTTTGGCACCCATGGCCCCTCCCGGTCTTTCTGCTTGCATAGCAAGCGTATCACCTTCGGGTGTCGAGCAAGTTCCATGCCATGCGCGCCCCCCTGCGACACCCCGGCGCGGGGGCTCCGGAGCGGCACCGGAACAAGGCGCAATCGCCCCCGCGGGCGCACCAAACCAGGGCAAATCCGATGCCGTGGCATATGCCCTAAGCCATCCGTCGGATGAAGGCCGACCTCCAATGGGGGATAATTCCGCCTTGGCCCTTTGCCAGGCGCGTCTCGATATCCGGGTTTACCATTAAAAAACCTAGCCAGGACCCGCGCTGTAACCCCTTATCGAAGGAATATCCGTGGGCAACAACACGCAATTTCCCGCCGCGGTCTTCAAGGCCTATGACATCCGCGGCACCGTGCCGGACCTGATCGACGCCCGCTTCGCCCGCTCGCTGGGCGCGGCGCTGGCCGCCCGCGCGCTCGAACAAGGGATACAAACGCTGGTCGTGGGCCGCGACGGCCGCCTGAGCAGCGAAATGCTGTCGGTGGCGCTGCAGGAAGGCATGCTGGAAGGCGGCGTGGATACGCTGGACATCGGCATGGTGCCCACCCCGCTGGTCTATTTCGCCGCCAACGTCATGCAGACGGGCTCGGGCGTGGCCATCACGGGCAGCCACAACCCGCCCAAGTACAACGGCTTCAAGATGATGATGGACGGACGCGCCCTGTACGGCGACGACGTGCAGTCCCTCGCCGCGACCATGAACGCCGCCGCCCCGGCCGCGGCCCCGCGCGCCGGCATGCGCCGCCAGCTGGACCTGGTGGCGGCCTACGTCGCCCGCGTGGCATCCGGCATCAAGCTGGCGCGTCCCATGAAGATCGCCATCGATTGCGGCAACGGCGTGGCCGGCGCCGTCGCGCCGGCGCTTTTCCGCGCCCTGGGCTGCGACGTCACGGAACTGTTCTGCGACGTGGACGGCACCTTCCCCAACCACCACCCGGACCCCGCCGAACCCAAAAACCTGCAGGACCTGATCAAGTGCGTGGCCGAGACCGACTGCGAACTGGGCCTGGCGTTCGACGGCGACGGCGACCGCCTGGGCGTGGTCACGAAGTCCGGGCAGATTATCTGGCCGGACCGCCAACTGGTGCTGTTCGCCCGCGACGTGCTGGAACGCAACGCCGGCGCCACCATCATCTACGACGTGAAATGCAGCCGCCACGTCGGCCTGTCGGTCGAGGCGGCCGGCGGCGTTCCGCTCATGTGGAAGACCGGCCATTCGCTGGTCAAGGCCAAGCTGGCCGAAACCGGCGCGCCGCTGGCCGGCGAAATGAGCGGCCACATCTTCTTCAAGGAACGCTGGTACGGATTCGACGACGGGCTCTACACCGGCGCCCGCCTGCTGGAGATCGTCTCGCGCGCGGCCGATCCCTGCGCCATGCTGGAAGCCCTGCCGCAGGACGTCTCCACGCCCGAACTCAAGCTCGAAATGGAAGAAGGCCAGCCCTTCACCCTGGTGCAGGCCCTGCAGGACCAGGGCCAGTTCCCCGACGCGCATCGCGTCATCACCATCGACGGCGTGCGCGCGGAATATCCGGACGGCTTCGGCCTGGCCCGCGCCTCCAACACCACTCCCGTGGTGGTGCTGCGATTCGAAGCGCAGACGGCCGCCGCGCTGGAGCGCATCCAGGCCGACTTCCGTCGTGAACTGAGCAAACTCGCCCCGCAAGCCCATCTGCCTTTCTAGACCGCCCATGTCCTTATCGAACAGCCCCGCGTGGCAACAATTCATCGCCGCGACGCGTTCCGCCCCGAAACGGGGCGAGCAATTGCGCCTCATCAGCGCTCCGGGGCTGCGCCTGGACTTGAGCGCGCAGGCCGATTCGCCCGCCCTGCGGGAAGCCGAGGAAGCCCTGCTGGCGCAGCAGGGCTTCGACGCCGCGCGGGCGCGCCTGTTCGATGGCGGCACCGCAAACTGGACCGAAGAACGCGCTGCCTGGCATACCGCCCTGCGCGCATCCGAACCGCCGGCCAGCGTGGCCAAGGCCGTGCTGGCGGAACGCGAACGCCTGCGTGAATTCGTCCGGAATGCCGACGCCGCGGGCCGCTACGGCTGCGTGCTGCACCTGGGCGTCGGCGGCAGCGACTGGGGCCCGAGGCTGGTCACGCGCGCCCTGCGCCACGGCGGCGCGCGCCGCGAGGTGCGCTTCGCCTCGAACGTGGACTCGCATTCCGTCGCCGACGCGATGAGCCGGCTGGACCCGCACGACACCCTGGTCATCGTCGCCTCCAAATCGTTCACCACCACCGAGCCGCTGGCCAATGCCGAAGTGGCGATGAACTGGCTGCGCGACGCCGGCGTGGCCGACCCGATCAAGCAGGTCGTGGCCGTCACGGCGAACGTCGAAGCCGCGCTCAACCTCGGGATCCTTCCCGACCACATCTTCCAGATCTGGGACTGGGTGGGCGGGCGCTATTCGCTGTGGTCGGCCATCGGTCTGCCGATAGCGCTGGCGCTGGGCAACGATGCCTTCGACCAGCTGCTGGCCGGCGCCGCCGCCATGGACGAGCATTTCCGCCACGCGCCCATCGATGCCAACGCGCCGGTGCAGATGGCGCTGGCCGGCGTGGTCAACCGCAGCGCGCTGGGCTACGACTCGCTGGTGATCGCCCCCTACGACTCGCGGCTCTACCACATCGTGCCCTGGGCCCAGCAGCTGGAAATGGAATCGCTGGGCAAGACCGCCACCCAGGACGGCAGCCCGGCCGGCGTGCCCACCGGCCCCGCCGTGTGGGGCATGTCGGGCACGGACTGCCAGCACACGTTTTTCCAATGGCTGCACCAGGACACGAGGGGCGCCCCGGTGGACTTCATCCTGTGCGAGCAGCCCGACCACGCCTACGCGCGGCACCACGAACTGCTGATCGCGAACTGCCTGGCGCAGCGCTCGGCGCTGCTGCGAGGCAAGACCTACGAGGAAGCGCTGGCCGAGACCTCGGCCAACGAAAGCGATCCGGAGCGCGCGCGCCTGCTGGCACGGCACCGGGTGCACCCGGGCGGACGCCCGTCCACGCTCATCGTCCTGCCGCGCCTGGAAGCCTATACGCTGGGCGCGCTGCTGGCCCTTTACGAGCACAAGGTGTTCACGCAGGGAGTGATCTGGGGCATCAACCCCTTCGATCAATGGGGAGTGGAGTTCGGCAAGGCCCTGGCCAAGGGCATCATGCACGATCTGGATTCGTCGCAGGCGATCGAACAGGATCCGTCCACCCGCTACTGGATCGACGCGATCGCGCGTCGCCACTGACCGCTCGCCGCCGAGCGCGACGGCCAGGCCCGGCGGCCGCCGGGCCGGAACGCTTCAGGCGCCGAGCTTGTCGTAGAGTTCGACGTGGATGCGGGCGACGCGCGCGATATCGAACTCTTTCTCCGCCAGAGCCCTGCCCGCCGCGCCCATGGCCTGGCGCAAGGACGCGTCCTCGGCCAGGCGGGCGATGGCGTCCGCCAGCGCCTGCGCGTCGCGCACGGGCACCAGCAGGCCGGTCTCGCCGGGTTCGATGGCATCGCGGCAGCCCGGCACGTCGGTGGTCACGACCGCCCGCGCGCAGGCCGCTGCTTCGATCAGGGACTTGGGCAGCCCTTCCCGGTAGGACGGCAGCACGGCGATATGGGAGCCCGCGTACAGATCCGCCACGTCCGAGCGCTCGCCCAGGGCGCGGACGCAGCCTTCGCGCTGCCACGCCTCCACGTCTTCCTGCGTGGCCGACGCCGGGTTGCCCGCGTCCACGCCCCCCACCAGCTGCATCGTCACCGGCACGCCGCGCTCGCGCAGCAGCCTGGCGGCCTGCACGAACTCCTGCACGCCTTTGTCGCGCAGCAGGCGCGCGACCATGGTGACGACCACGGGCGGGGCCGGCGGCTCGGGCGAGGCGCGGTACGCGTCCAGGTCCACGCCGGCGCCGCGGATCAGCACGGCCTGGCCCGCGCGCAGCGCGCCCAGCGATTCGAGCAGGTCGCGGTCGCAGGCGTTCTGGAAGATCACGCGGCTGTTGGGATGGCCCAGCGCCAGCCGATACAGGCGCGCCACCACCGCCCGCACCAGCCGCATCTTGAGCGAATTGGACAGGAACACGAAACCCAGCCCGGAGATCGCCGCCACCATGCCCGGCACGCGGGTCAGGCGGGCCGCGATGCCGCCGTAGAGCACGGGCTTGATCGTGACCAGGTGCACGATCCGGGGCCGCACGCGGCGAAACAGCCGTATCAGGGCGAGCAGCGTGCCCAGCTCCTGCAAGGGATGCTTGCCGCTGCGCGTCATGGGGATGGCGTGGTGCGTCATGCCCAGCGCCTGGATATCGGCCCCGGCGGGCCCGTCCATGGTGGCGACGTGGACCTCGTAGCCGGCCCGCTGCGCCGCCAGCGCCACCGGCACGCGGTGCGACATGAAGAATGCGGGGTTGTTGACGACGAACAGCAGGCGGCCGGCGCTCATGCCTGGACTCCTGAAATCCGGCGCCAAACGGCGATATAGCTTTGCACCATGCGGGCAAGGTCGAAGTGTTCGAGCACCCGGGCGCGCGCGGGTTCGCCCGCGCGCTCGCGGCCGCGGGCGGCCACTTCGCGCAGCGCGGTCTCGATGCCGCGCGCCAGCGCCTCCGCCTGCTCGGCCGGAACCACCACGCCGGTATCGCCCACGATGTAGGCCGCGTCGCCGACATCCGTCACGACGCAATAGACGCCGCAGGCCATGGCCTCGGCGACCACGTTGGGAAAGCCTTCCGCGCAGCTGGACAGAACGTGCAAGTCCAGGCCGTTCATGGCGGCCGGCACGTCGTCGCTGGGACCGGCCAGCACCAGCCGCTCGCGCAGGCCCAGCCGGTCGATCAAGGCGCCCAGCTCGGGGTTGTCGGCCGTCATGCCGCGGCCGATCAGCACGCAGCGCAGCCCGGCGTCGCGACCGTCACGCACCAGCGCCGCAACCGCTCGCAGCAGATTGGCGTGATCCTTGAGCGGATCCCAGCGGGCCACGCAGCCGATCACCGGCGCGTCGCCCACCACGCCCCACTCGGCGCGCGCGCGGGCGCGCGCCGCGCCGTCCGGCGTGTAGCGCGAGAGGTCGTAGCCGTTGGAGATCACCACCAGCCGGTCGCGCCGATAGCCCTTGTCCGCATGCCGCTGCGCCGCCTTCTGCGCGGCGCAGACGATGGCCTTGGGCACGCGGCCCGACAGCAACGCGCAGGCGCGCAGCACCAGGCGCGCCGAGCGGCTGCTGCGTTCGAGATGCTCGCCCGAATTGCGGATGCCCCAGGCGATGGCGCGCACGCCCGCCAGGCGCGCCGCCAGGCCGCCGATCAGGTCGGCGTGGTACATCCAGGTCTGCACCGCGTCCGGGCGCGCGTCGGCGATCAGCCGGCGCAATTCCATGAAGCCGCCCAGGGTGACGCGCCCGCGTTTCATGCCCAACGCCCGCACGGCCACGCCGGCGGCGCGCAGGCGCTCGCCGTAGATGCCTTCGTCGGTCAGAGAAATAACCGTGTGCTCCACGCCCGCTTCCGGATAGGTGGCCAGGCGGAACAGCACGGATTCCGCGCCGCCCTGCCCCAGGCCGGTGATGACATGCAGCACGCGCAGGGTCCGGGTGCTCATCGCCCTTCCCTCACGGCTTCGAACAGTTCGTCCCATTCGGCCAGCACGCTGGCCAGCGCATAGCGCTGCCGGACGGCGGCGGCGCCGCACAAGCCCAGTTGCTCGCGCAGGGCGACGTCGCCCATCAGGCGGGCCAGCGCGTCGCGCAAGGCGTCGCGGTTGCCGGCGGGCACCAGCAGCGCGTCTTCGCCGTCGCGCGTCATTTCACGCGGGCCGCTGGGGCAGTCGAATGCCACGCAAGGCAGGCCCAGGGACATGGCCTCCAGCAGCACGTTCGGAAACCCTTCCACCAGCGAACTCAGCACGAAGGCCTGGCCGCGCGCCAGCTCGTCCCAGGGCGCTTCCGTGCGGCCCGGCAGGCTGACCCGCGACTGCAGGCCCAGGCGCGCCACCTGCTGCTCCAGCGCGGCGCGCTCCGGCCCCTCGCCCCAGATGCGCAGGTTCCAGTCGGGAAAATCGGGAGCCAGCCGCGCGAACACGTCGATCAGCAGGTCGAATTGCTTGTCGGTCACCAGGCGCCCCATCGCCAGCAGTTCGCGAGGGCCGTCCTCGCGCTGCCGCACGCGCGGCGCGTCCAGCAAGGGCGCGGGCAAGGGATTGGGGATGACGGCCAGGCGCTTGATGCCCGGCACCTGGCGCGAGAACGGGCCCGCGGTGTCCTCCGCCTGCACCGTCACCATGTCGGCGCGCGGGTACAGAAGGCGGCGCAGCTTGCGCCACACCGTGCCCGTGGTGGTCTCGGCCACCGGATTGGTGCGCTCGCAGACGATGAGGGGTATGCCCAGGCCCCGCGTGGCCAGGATGGCGGCCACGTTGACGTTGGTCAGGAACGACACGATGACGTCGGGCCGGGTGTCGCGGATGTGCCTGCGCAGCGTCAGCAGGCGCTTGAACGCGGCCATGGCGCCCGAGGCGCGCGTGCCCGACAGATCCGCCAGCCACGCCAGCTCCACCTTGTCCGAAAGCGGATAGAAGCAGGTGCCCTTGGACGAGTAGGTCGGCGTCAGGGTGACCGCGTCTCCGCGTTCGGCCCATGCGTTCACCAGCGTCGCGGCGACGCGCTCGGCGCCGCCCGCATGCATGGAACTGACCAGCATCAGTATTTTCATTCGTCAGCGACTCCCAACCGTTCCTCCCTGATCCTTGCCGTTGCGATAGCGGTCCAGCCAGGCCTGCATCATCAGCACGCCCCAGAGGTGGCTGTCCCAATTGCGGTGTCCGGAGGTGTGTTCGCGCCATTTGCGCAGGATCGGTTCGGGTTCGAACCAGCCTTCCTGGCGCAAGCGCGAGGGGTCCAGCAGCGCGTCGGCCCATTCGCGCAGCGGGCCGCGCAGCCACGCGGCCAGCGGCACGGCGAAACCACGCTTGGGCCGGTCCACCAGCGACTGCGGCACATGCCGGTACAGCACCTGGCGCAGCAGCCACTTGCCCGTGGCGCCGCGCACCTTGTAGCGGTGCGGCAGGCTCCAGGCGAACTCGTACACGCGGTGGTCGATCAGCGGCACGCGGGTCTCCAGGCTGACCGCCATGGCCGCGCGGTCCACCTTGACCAGGATGTCGTCCGGCAGGTAGGTCACCGTGTCCAGCTTCATCATGGATTCGAAGGTGGAGCCCTGCATGGCGCGCGCGAATTCCGAAACGGGCTCGACGCCGCCCTTCACCACGCTGGACGGGTCGGCCCAGTACGACACGAAGTGGCGGTAGAACTCGCCGCGCGTGTCGGCGCGCAGCAGCTCTCCCAGCTTGCCGACCTTGCCGCGCCAGGCGCCGCGCCCGGGCAGCAGGGCCGAGGCGCTGAGCAGGGCGCCGCCCGGCTTGCGCACCACCGCGGGGATGCGTTCGCACTGTTGCCACCACTTGTTCACGCGGAAATAACGCGAATAGCCGCCGAAGAGCTCGTCGCCGCCGTCGCCGGACAACGCCACCGTGACGTGCTGGCGCGCCATGCGCGTGACCAGGGACGTGGGGATCTGCGACGAATCCGCGAACGGCTCGTCATACATGTCGGCCAGCGAGGGCACGACGGCCAGCGCGTCGTCAGCCGTCACGTACAGCTCGGTGTGATCGGTGCCCAGGTGCGTGGCCACGGCCTTGGCGTGCTGCGCCTCGTCGTAGCCTTTTTCATGGAAGCCGATGGCGAAGGTGCGCACGGGCTGCGAACTCTGCGCCTGCATCAGGGCCACGATGGTGGACGAATCGATGCCGCCGGACAGGAACGCGCCCAGGCTCACGTCGGCCAGCATCTGGCCCCCCACCGCCTTGGACAGCACGCCCTCCAGCGCGTCCGCGGCCTGCGCGTCCGTATCGAAGGACAGCGGCGACTTCGCGGCCGTGTCGGCGGCTTCGCGGGCCGACCAGTACACGCGCGGCTCCGGCATGCGGCGGCTGCGGGTGTCGTCGGCCGTGAATTCGACCCAGGTGCCCGGCGGCAGTTTCGCGATGCCGGCGTAGATCGATTGCGGCGCCGGAATATAGTTGTGCCGCATGAACGACGCCAGGGCGTTGCGGTTCAGTTCGCGGCCGAAACCGGGAATGGGCATCAGCCCCTTGAGTTCCGAGGCGAAGACGAGCTCGGCGCCCGAATAGCCGTAGTACAGCGGCTTCTCGCCCATGCGGTCGCGCGCCAGCACCAGCTTGCGCGAGGCGCGGTCCCACAGCGCGATGGCGAACATGCCCACCGCGGCCTGCAGGGTGGCCTCGATGCCCAGCGAGGTGAACCCGGCCAGCAGCGTCTCGGTATCGGAATGGCCGCGCCAGGACGGCGCCAGCGCCGATTGTTCGAGCTGCTTGCGGATGTCCAGGTGGTTGTAGATTTCGCCGTTGAACACCATGACATAGCGGCCGCAGGCGGAGGTCATGGGCTGGTGGCCCGCTTCGGTCAGGTCCAGGATCGCCAGGCGGACGTGCGCCAGCGCCAGCTCGGCGCCGGGGTCTTCCCAGAAGCCATTGCTGTCCGGCCCGCGGTGGCGGATGCGGTGGCAGCTTTCCGCCAGCACTTGCGCCTTGTTCCCGATGGGGCCCCAGATACCGACTATTCCGCACATGATGTTGTTCTCGTGGTCACCGTAGCAACGGCGCGACGCGGGAAAGGCCTAGCGGCCCGGTCCGCGCACGCCGTCAAAAAGTTCTTGCCATTTCTGCAGCACGCGCGCGGCCGAAAAGCGGTCGCGCACGTCTATGGCCGCCTGCGCCATGCGGCTGCGTTCGGTGGCGTCGCCCATGGCCGCGTCCAGCGCCTTCGCCAGCGCGGGCACGTCGCCGTTGGGCCGCACCAGCACGCCGTCCACCCCGTCCCGCACGATTTCGCGCGGGCCGGTATCGCAATCGAAAGAAACCGCGGCGAGTCCGCTGGCCATGGATTCGAGCAGCGTGTTGGACAGGCCTTCGAAGCGCGAAGTCAGCACGTACAGGTCGGCGCTGTCGTACCAGTCGCCGACGTTGCCCGCGCGTCCGGGCATGAAGACGCGCGACGCCAGCCCGGCTTCCCGCAACTGCGCCTCAAGGGCGCGCCGTTCCTCGCCCTCGCCCAGGATAACCAAGTCCCAGTCGGGATGCGATGCCGCCAATTGCGAAAAGGCCTGGATCAGCAGGTCGAAACCCTTGTCGGCATGCAGCCGGCCCACCGCCAGCAGGCGCTTGCGGCCGTCGCCCGTAATCGGGGTCAGGATGGGTTCGGCGCGCGGCAGGGGAAAGTGCACCGGATTGGGGATGACGGCCAGGCGGCAGCCGGGCACGTGCCGGTCCAGCCAGTCCGCCGTGCCGCGGGTCAGGGCGACCACGCCGGCCGCTCGCGGGTAGGTCATGCGCCGCAGGCGCTGCCAGAAGCCCGACAGGGTCTGCGAGGGCGGATGGGTGTGTTCCGTCGCGATCACCCGGCAGGACAGGCCCGCGCAGGCCAGGACCGACAGCACGGACGCCGTCGTCATCATGCCCAGCACGATGTCCGGCCGGAACGCGCGGACCACGCGGCGCAGCGCGCGCACGCGCTGCACGTTGCTCCAGATGCCGCGCAGGCCGCCGCCCTCTCCCGCCGTGTGCAGCACCTCGCGGCGCACCTTGGGATGCAGGGCGTAGACGTCGCCCTCGACGCCCGCCTGCGTCACGACCATGACGTCGCGGCCCATCCCGGCCCAATGCGCGCTCAGGTCGGCGGCCACCCGTTCAGCGCCCCCGCCATGCAGCGAATGGATGAACAACAGGACGCGCAAGGGCCGGCCAGCGTCGGTCTGCGTCATTCAATCGGTCTCCCTGGGTTCGGCCTTGCGCAATGCCACCGCCAGATAGCAGGCGAAGGACAGCAAATACATGAGGCTGGTCGCCAGCATGATGCCGGCCGCTCCCATGCGAGGCGCCAGCACGGTGTTCAGCACCGCCTTCAGCGCGAAGTTGGCGACGGCGATGGCGGCCATGATGCGGTAGCGGTTCTGGCTCGCCAGCAACTGCACCAGGATCAGCACGCCGAAGTAGAACGGCAGTTGCAGCAGGCCCCAGCGCAGCACGTGCGCGACGGCCTCGGTGTTTTCCGCGGTGAAGGCGCCGCGCTGGAACAGCACCGACACGCCCCAGGGCGCCAGCACCCAGCCCAACGCCACGGCGGCGCTTCCCGCGCCCACCATCAGCACGGACCATTTCAGCGCCATGGAGCGCGCGCGGCCGGTATCGCCGCGGGCCTGCACGTCCGCCAGCACGGGCAGCGCCGCCCGGCCCACCGACACGGCGCCGATGCCCAGCAGCAAGGACAGCAGCCGGCTGGCGTAGCCGAGCGTGGCGTTGGCGTTGGCGCCCAGGTTGGCGGCGGTGTATTGGTCCAGCGGCCCGACGAAGCTCATGGCCACCTGGCCGATCAGCATCACGCCGGCCGCGCTCATGAGTTCGGGCCAGTGCGGAGAGCGCAGCGACAGACGCGGCGCGCCCCAGAATCCGCCGTCGGCGCGCGCCGCCAGCCAGGCGAGCCAGACGGTCTGGATGGCATAGCCCACCAGCGTGCCCCACAGCAGCGGCCCCACGCCGTCGGCGCTGGCCGCCAGCATGACCCACGCCAGCGTCGCCACGGCGGGCACGCTATCGAGCAGGGTATTGACGTGCCGTTCCTGCGCGCGCAGCCGCGCGGCGCTGATGCCGGCGATGAGCAACAGGGCCGACACGGGCGCGAACGCCACCAGAAGCTGCCCGGTCATGTCGCCGACGCGGGCCGACAGGCCCTGCCCGAGCATGCCCAGCACTTGCGGCCAGGCGAACCAGGTCAAGAGGGCCAGCGCGATGCCGGCCGCGGCCACCCAGCCCTGCAGCTCGCTGATGAATACGTGTTTTTCGGCCTGGTCCGCGCGGCGAAGCCGCACCAGCACCGGAATCAGGACCACCGACAGCACGCCCACGATCGTCACGGGCAGCCAGGTGGCCATCGTCATCGTGAATTGGTAGGCGTCCACGGCATCGCTGACGCCGTAGCGGTACGCCACCGCCATCTCCTTGATGGCGCCGGCAGCCTTGCCCAGCAGCAGAAACACCGCCACCCGGAACGCGCCCTTGAAAATGCGCTGGTGGTCCGGGTGGATGTTGCCGAGTTTTCTGACGAGTGCTTTCAAATCAACGCAGGAATTGCGTGTACCAGGGCATGGCCACTTCCAGGCCCTGCAGCACGGTGTGCGTGGGCGCGTAGCCCAGCAGGCGGCCCGCCTTGCTGACGTCGGCCTGCGAATGGCGCACGTCCCCCGCGCGGAACTCGCCGTAGACCGGCTTCTTGGCGTAGGCCACGCCTTGATTGCCCAGGGCCTGCGCCAGGAAGTCGAACAGCTGGTTCAGCGTGCTGCGGCCGCTGACCGCCACGTTGTAGACCTGGTTGCGGCCTTCGGCCGGCGCCATGGCGGCCAGGATGTTGGCCTGCACCGCGTTGTCCACGAAGCAGAAGTCGCGGCTGGTCTCGCCGTCGCCGTTGATGGTGACGTCCTTGCCCTGGATCATCGCCGCCGTCCACTTGGGAATCACCGCGGCATACGCGCCGTCCGGGTCCTGGCGCTTGCCGAACACGTTGAAGTAGCGCAGGCCCACGGCCTCGAAGCCATAGGAGCGCGCGAACACGTCGGCGTAGAGCTCGTTGACGTACTTGGTCACCGCGTACGGCGACAGCGGATTGCCGATGTTCTCTTCGACCTTGGGCAGCGCCGGATGGTCGCCGTAGGTGGAGCTGGACGCCGCGTAGACGAAGGATTTCACTTCGGCGTCGCGCGCCGCCACCAGCATGTTCAGGAAACCGCCGATGTTCACCTCGTTGGTGGTGATCGGGTCGTTCAGCGAACGCGGGACCGAACCCAGGGCGGCCTGGTGCAGCACGAAGTCGACGCCCTGCACCGCGCGGCGGCAGGCTTCCAGGTCGCGGATGTCGCCTTCGATGAAGGTGAAGCGGGCCCACTGCTCGGGCGTGACCGAGCCGCGGACTTCATCCAGGTTGCGCTGGTAGCCCGTGGCGAAGTTGTCCAGGCCGACGACGGTCTGGCCCAGCTTCAGCAGGGATTCCAGCAGGTTCGAGCCGATGAAGCCGGCGCAGCCGGTCACCAGCCACTTGCGGGGCGACGACGACAGTTCGTTCTTGACGGTGTCAAAGCGTGTGGTCATGCAGCACCCTCCTTACAAGCGCAGATCGGATTCGGCGGGCGACAACACGTACTTCAAGTCATAAAGAATGTGTTCCGGTTTGCCCAATTTGCGTATTCCGGCCGCACCCATTTCTGTGAATTGATGATGCGCCACGCCCAGGATCACGGCATCGTATGTGCCTTCCTCGAGTTCGGCCACAGGCGTGATGCCGTATTCGTGCACGGCCTCCGCAGGGTCAACCCACGGGTCGTAGACGTCCACGTCCACGTTGTAGTCGCCCAGTTCCTTCACGATGTCCACGATGCGCGTATTGCGCAGGTCGGGGCAGTTTTCCTTGAAGGTCAGGCCCATCACCAGCACGCGCGCGCCCTGCACATGGATGCGGCGCTTGGTCATCGCCTTGACCAGCTGCGACACCACGTAGCCGCCCATCGAGTCGTTCAGGCGACGGCCCGCCAGGATGATCTCGGGGTGGTAGCCGATGGACTGCGCCTTGTGGGTCAGGTAGTACGGATCCACGCCGATGCAGTGGCCGCCCACCAGGCCCGGACGGAACGGCAGGAAGTTCCACTTGGTGCCGGCGGCCTGCAGCACGGCCTCGGTGTCGATGCCCATCTTGTTGAAGATCAGGGCCAGTTCGTTGATCAACGCGATGTTCACGTCGCGCTGCGTGTTCTCGATCACCTTGGCGGCCTCGGCCACGCGGATGCTGGACGCCTTGTGCGTGCCGGCGGTGATGATTTGCTGGTACAGCTGGTCGACCAGCTCGGCGACTTCGGGCGTGGAGCCGGAGGTGACCTTCTTGATCGTGCTGACGCGGTGTTCCTTGTCGCCCGGGTTGATGCGCTCGGGGCTGTAGCCGGCGTAGAAGTCCACGTTGAACTTCAGGCCCGACACGCGCTCCAGCACCGGCACGCAGTCTTCTTCGGTGGCGCCGGGATAGACGGTGGATTCGTAGATGACGATGTCGCCGCGCTTGAGCACCGCGCCGATGGTTTCGCTGGCCTTGACCAGCGGCGTCAGGTCCGGCTGCTTGTACTCGTCGATCGGGGTCGGCACGGTCACGATGAACACGTTGGCCTTGCCCAGCTCGGCGCGGTCGGCGGTGTAGCGCAGCTGCTTGGCCTCGGCCAGCTCGGCGTCGCTGACTTCCAGCGTCTGGTCGTGGCCTGCCTTCAGGGCCTCGATGCGGCGCGTATTGATATCGAAACCGATGACCGGTAGACGTTTTCCGAACTCCACGGCCAGCGGCAAGCCGACATAGCCCAAGCCGACGACTGCGAGTTTGACATCCTGGATTCGCAACATAACTCTCCCTTCACCGTAGAACGATTACGGCATTTTAAATTTGGTCTGATGGTTTGATGATGGATAACCGAGCCCCCGGCGGTGATCGCCGGGGCGCTCAACACTAATCGGTGGTCCGAAGGACGGAGGGCAACAGCAGCCAGCCTGGGCGGCGCCAGGACACGAGGCGCGCGTAGAGCCAGATGTAGACGCTGGCGAACACCACCAGGCTGGCGCTGAGCGCCCAGGCGTTGTCCCACCAGATGGTGGCCGGCACCAGGCCGATCAAGGCCAGCACCCACATGTAGGGCGACGCCAGCGCATTGCACAGCGCCGGCACGGCGTGGCGGCGGCCGCGGCTGAACGTCACGCGGACCAGGCGGCGGAACACCAGCTGGTGCAAATGCAGGGCGTCGGGCTGATCCACCGGCACGCCGCGCTTGAAGCGGCGGCGCCAGATCGAGAAGCCGGTTTCGAACACGGGGTAGAACAGCACGGCCAGGGCGTAGAACGGCGACACCGACGGATTGCGCACCACCAGCAGCACCGCCAGCTCGGCCAGCATGAAGCCCAGGAAGTACGCGCCGCCATCGCCCAGGAACACGCGCCCGAACGGGAAGTTCCAGACCAGGAAGCCCAGCGTGGCCGAGGCCAGGGCCGCGGCGACCAGGAAGATCGGCACGTCGCCCACCTGCAGCGCGACCAGGCTGATCGACACCGCCATCAACGTGGCCACCATGCCGGCCAGGCCGTTCATGCCGTCCACGATGTTCAGCGCATGCGTACAGCCGCCCACCGCGAACATGGTGAACAGCAGCGACACTGGCCAGAACGACAGCACGTAGTCCACCGGCGCCATGCCCACGCGGCTCACGCCGCCCAACAGCCACCAGGCGATCGCGGCCGACAGGAACGCGGCCAGCAGACGCTTGCTGGCGCCGATGTCCTTGGTGATGTCTTCGAGCAGGCCGGCCACGAACACGGGCAGCGCCGCGACGAACAGCGCGGGCCACAGCCAGGTCAGGGTCATGTTGCTGGGGCCGAGCACCAGCAGGCCGGCAAGCGTGCCGGCGAGGACCGCCAGCCCGCCCACCCGGGGCGTGGCCCGGGAATGGTTGGCTTGGGGCTTATTGAGGTCGCTGTCGCCAGTAAAAGCGCCATGCCAGCGCTCCGACGCCACGATGAGTCCCCCCACCATGAATGCGACCACGCAGATGTACAGCCAGGTCACAGAATCACCTCTGGTTGGTCTATCGAGACAGGCCCGCCATTATCGGAGGCAGGTGTAACGCCCATATATGGGAGGAATAAGGAAGTGCAATTCCCCGGCACAGAACGTAACGCCCTGCGCCAGGCCGTCGACCCGACCTCCGCCCTCCGGCCGGAAGGCGCCGTCGAGGCAGAACCGCTGACGCGCGGAAATACGGGTTTCATAGAGCGATTGTAGAGCTTTCCGCCCGGGCGCAACCGAAATATCCAAGGGAAAACGCGAACTCCGCCCTATGGCGTAACGGCCGCCCCGCATGCCGCTGCCGCCGGCCTCCCCGAGAAAACGGGGACGAATCAAATCCAAACAAAAAAAAGCCCGAGATCGTGAGATCTCGGGCTAAATCCACCAAAGGAGGAGGGTGGAGGAGACAACCGTGGCATGTTGGGAGCTGGCTTTCCGCTCGCTACGCTTTCGGGGTTTTGCACCGCGCCGACTGCGTTTCAACATCCGATGAGTGAATAGTACCGAGGTTTTTTGTGCGATGCAAGATTTTTTTTGATCTGCCCGCCAGGCTTTTTTTTCCGTTGCATTTTTGCCTCACCCCCGGCGCCCTCCCCCTGGAAACCCGCGCCAATCCGTGGCCTTTCCAAAAAAAGGGTTTTTGCCGAATGGGTAAACCCGTTTCGGATTAACCCTAGATCGCCCCGGGTAATCCCGCTCTATCTTTTGCACCAAGGCGGTGCAACAGGCACCGTCTTGCAGCTTTTTTGCGCATCGCAACATTTCGATGCCGGTGGCCTCAGATCCAGTAGGCGGTGGTCGTCATGACCTTGGACATTGCCTTCATGGCCGTCCTGACGGGGAGGGACAGGGGCACGCCGCCGGCGGCTTCGGCGCTGGCGCGATGCTGCGCCTCGTCTTCCTTCATCTTCTGGACGATCTGGCGGGAACGCTCGTCCTGCACCGGCAAGGTGCGCAGATGGCTTTCGAGGTGGGCCTCGACCTGCTTTTCCGTTTCGGCCATGAAACCCAGGTTGCGGGGCACGCCCGCGTAGCTGGCCAGCACCCCCAGCGCGAACGAGCCGGCGTACCAGACCGGATTCAGCAGGCTGGCGCGGCTGCCGAGTTCGGTCAGGCGCTGATTGCACCAGACCAGGTGGTCCACCTCCTCGGAGGCGGCGTTCAGCAGCAGCGCGCGGGGCGCGGGGTCGCGGCACACGGAGGCCTGCCCGCGGTACAACGCCTGGGCGCAGACTTCGCCGACATGATTCACCCGCATCAGCCCGGCCGCGTGGCGTTTTTCCTGGGCCGACAGGGCCTGCGGCGCCTCTTCGGCGGTGGCCGGGTACGGCCGCCCGGCGGTGGCGCTGCCGCTCAGCACCCGCAACGCGCGGTCCGCTTCGGCCAGCAAGGCGTCCAGGGGATTGGTGCGACGCAGGAAAGAAACAGGGCCGGATCTAGACAGGGCGGTGGACATAAACGACTCCTCGGCAAGGCAGGCGCCGACGCCCCTGATGCGGGGCGGGGCTCTCATGCCCGGAATTGTACGCAACAGGTATCATCAACCATTGACTGCGCTCAAGCAGAAGGACGCGACAACATGGAATGCACGATCGACTGGGGCGGCCCGAACGGCATGCTCTTTACCGCCAGCACCGGCAGCGGCCACGTGGCCGTCATGGACGGCGCCGTGGACGGCGGCGGCCACAACCTGGCCCCCCGCCCGATGGAAATGCTGCTGGCCGGCACCGGCGGCTGCACGGCGTACGATGTCGTGCTGATCCTCAAGCGCGGACGCCACGCCGTCAGCGGCTGCAGCGTCAAGCTGCAGGCCGAGCGCGCCGACAGCGACCCCAAGGTGTTCACCCGCATCCATTTCGCGTTCACCGTCACCGGCCGCAACCTGCCGCGCGCCGCGGTCGAACGCGCGGTGCAGCTGTCGCACGAAAAGTATTGCTCCGCCTCGGCCATGCTGGAGAAAACCGCCGCGCTGACCTTCTCGGTCGAGATCGTGGACACCCAGGAAGCCCCCGCCGCCGCCTGAGTCGCGCCGCCGTGGTGTAATTCCACCATTAATTCAATTACCTGAGCGCCGCCGCGATCCGTTCGCGGCGGCCTGTCTGCGTCACCCGCGGGGCGGGCGAACAGAAGGACCACCATGAAACAATACCTGGACCTCGTTCAAACCATCCTGGACACCGGCGCGTGGCAGGAGAACCGCACCGGAATTCGCACCCTGAGCATGCCGGGCGCCTCGCTGCGCTTCGACCTGCAAAAGGGCTTCCCCGCGGTGACCACCAAGAAACTGGCGTTCAAGTCCGCCATTGGCGAAATGGTGGGCTTCCTGCGCGCCTCGCGCAGCGCCGCGGAATTCCGCGAACTGGGCTGCAAGGTCTGGGACCAGAACGCCAACGAGAACAGCCAGTGGCTGGCCAACCCCTACCGCGAAGGGGCCGACGACCTCGGCCCGGTGTACGGCGTGCAATGGCGCCAGTGGCCCGCCTACAAGCTGCTGGACGCCGAGCGCGGCGCCCAGATCGCCGACGCCCTCGGGCGCGGGTACGCCAAGGTGGCCGACCTGGAAGAAGCCGGCCGGCCCAAGGTGCTGCTGTACAAGGCGGTGGACCAGTTGCGGCAATGCCTGGACACCATCCACGAACGGCCCGGCGATCGCCGCATCCTCTTCCACGGCTGGAACTGGGCGCAGATCGAGGAAATGGCGCTGCCTCCCTGTCACCTGCTCTATCAGTTCCTGCCGAACGCCACGACCCGCGAAATCTCGTTGTGCCTGTACATCCGCTCCAACGATGTCGGCCTGGGCACGCCGTTCAACCTGACCGAAGGCGCCGCCCTGCTGCACCTGGTGGGCCGGCTGACGGGCTACACGCCGCGCTGGTTCTCCTACTTCATCGGCGACGCCCACATCTATGAGAACCACCTGCCGATGCTGCGCGAACAGCTGAAGCGCGAACCGTACGAGGCGCCCCGCCTCGTCCTGTCCGACCGCATCCCCGACTTCGCGGCCACCGGGCGCTACGAACCCGAATGGCTGGAAAAGGTGGAACCGGGAGACTTCTCGCTGTCCGGCTACCAGCATCACGCCCCGCTCACCGCGGCCATGGCCGTATAGCACTTGCCCGGGCCGCGCTGGCGCGGCCTTCGATCGGATTCGTCGGCCCCCGCCCCGGGGCGCTGCCCCCCCGGGGGCAGCCCCGCCCTGGCGCGCCCGCGCCCGGCGGCAAGTGAAGATTGGTGAGCATCTGGAAGCGCGATTTCGGTATAACCCATCCCTTAGCCTCGGACGCGCGTCCAGCATGAGTCGCGCCCCGGTGCTTCCGACCGGCTCATGCCGCGCCATGCCCGTCGCTCGCCGCGAAACCGGGCAAACCGCCTGGCTGCGCCGACCACCGGCATTGCCCGGCCGCCTTCCCCTTCCCGACCAGAGAGTACGCGCATCGCCAAACTCGGCAGCAGGATATGGCCTGCGATCGAATTGCAACTGTTAACTACCAATTGATTTGAGTTGAAGCCCGCGCGGCGGCTGTATGCGCTAAGGACAGGACCCCACAAATGCTCGTTGGAACTTATAACCCTTCGCTCGTCCTCGTATCCCTAGGGGTCGCCATCCTGGCGTCGTATACAGCGTTGGGCATGGCCAACCGCGTCCGGGCGGCGAACGGGCTGCCGGCCGCGCGCTACTGGCTGGCCGGCGGGGCCTTCGCCATGGGCGTCGGCATCTGGTCCATGCATTTCGTCGGCATGCTGGCGTTCAGCCTGCCCATTCCTATGGGCTACGACCTGCCCCTGACCGTGCTGTCGCTGGGGATCGCCATCGGCTGCTCCGCCTTCGCGCTGTGGACCGTGAGCAAGGACGAACTGCCCGCCCGGCGGCTGGCGGTGGGCGCCCTGCTGATGGGCGCCGGCATCGCCACGATGCACTACGTCGGCATGGCCGCCATGCGCATGGCGCCGGGCATCGACTACGACCCGAAGTGGTTCGCGCTGTCCATCCTCATCGCGGTGGCCGCTTCGGGCGCCGCCCTCTGGATCACCTACCGGCTGCGCCATGACGGCCCCCGCGTGGCCTTGTCGCGCCCGCTGGCCGCCGTGGTGATGGGCCTCGCCATCGTCGGCATGCACTACACCGGCATGGAAGCCGCGGGCTTCCCGAACGGCAGCATCTGCATGGCCGCCGACGCCGGCATCTCCGCCGGGTGGCTGGCCATCGCCGTGACCGCGGTGACCTTGAGCGTGCTCGCCATCGCCTTGCTGGTCGCGGTGCTGGACAACCGGCTGGAGGCGCGCACCTCCGCCCTGGCCTCCTCGCTGGCCGAGGCCAACGAAGAGCTGGTGCAGCTGGCGCTGCACGACACCCTGACCAAGCTGCCCAACCGCATCCTGCTCGAAGACCGGATGGAGCAGGCCATCGAAAGCGCCAGCCGCCGCAAGGGCTATTTCGCGGTCCTGTTCTTCGACCTGGACGGGTTCAAGGCGGTCAACGACGCCTACGGCCACCACACCGGCGATGCCCTGCTGATCGACCTGGCCCAGCGCATCCGCCAGGCGCTGCGCACCCAGGACACGGTGGCGCGCCTGGGCGGCGACGAATTCATCGTGCTGAGCGAGGTGGTCGAACCCACCGACGCCGCCAACGTGGCCGACCGCCTGATCGACGCCATCGCCCGCCCGGTGATGGTCTACGGGCACGAAGTGCTGGTGACCTCCAGCGTGGGCATCGCCATCTACCCGAACGACGGCGAGGACACCCATACGCTGCTGACCAACGCCGACGCCGCCATGTACCACGCCAAGCGCCTGGGCGGCACCGGCTACAGCTTCTTCGAGCCGTCCATGAACGCGGACGCGCACGAGCAGATCGAACTGCTGCACGACCTGCGCCTGGCCCAGGAGCGCGACCAGTTCGTCCTGCACTACCAGCCCAAGTACGAGGCGCCCGCGGGCCCCATCGTCGGCGCCGAGGCGCTGCTGCGCTGGAACCATCCGACGCGCGGGCTGGTCGGCCCCGACCAGTTCATCCCCACGGCGGAAAAGACCGGCCTGATCCTGTCCATCGGCGAATGGGTCATCAACGAAGCCTGCCGCCAGATGCGCGAATGGATCGACGCCGGGCAAGGCCACTGGACCATCGCCGTCAACATCTCGGCGCTGCAGTTCGCCCACGCCAGCCTGGTGGAAACGGTGCGCTCCGCGCTTCTGCGCCACGACGTGCCGCCGGCCTGCCTGACCCTGGAAGTGACCGAATCCACGGCGATGCGCGACGCCGAGGCCAGCCTGGCCGTGCTCAAGCGCCTGTCGACGCTGGGCGTGACGATCTCCATCGACGACTTCGGCACCGGCTATTCCAGCCTGCTGTACCTGAAACGGCTGCCCGCCACGGAACTGAAGATCGACCGCGGCTTCGTGAACCAGCTGGAAAACGACAATGAGGACGCTGCCATCGTTTCGGCCATCGTCGCCCTGGCGCAGCAGCTCAATCTGCGCATCGTGGCCGAAGGCGTGGAAACCACGGCGCAGCAGAAATTCCTGACCGGCCTGGGTTGCGATTCGCTGCAGGGATTCCTGCTGGGCAAGCCCATGCCGGCCACCGAATTCCTGGAACACGCCACGGACTGAGGCCCGCGCGGCGCCGGGCCGCGCAAATTTGCTACGCTAGGCGCGTCCCATCGAAACTCCAACGCCGCCCATCCGCATGTCCGCCCGCCTCACCCTGATCGTCGCCTACTCCACCAACCGCGCCATCGGCCGCGACAACGCCCTGCCCTGGAAGCTGCCGGGCGACCTGGCCCATTTCAAGCGCAGCACGCTGGGCAGCCCCATCATCATGGGCCGCAAGACCTGGGATTCCCTGGGCCGCCCCCTGCCCGGCCGCAGCAATATCGTGATCAGCCGCAATCCGGCCTTCAGCGCGGAAGGCGCCATCCTGGTGCCCTCGCTGGAAGCCGCCATCGGCGCCTGCGGCGACGTGGCCGACGCCTACGTGATCGGCGGCGCGCAGATCTACGCGCAGGCCCTGCCCCTGGCGCAGCGCGTGCTGGCCACCGAAGTCCACGCCGAGGTCGAGGGCGACGCCTTCTTTCCGCTGCTGCCCGCTTTCCAGTGGAAGGAAACGGCGCGCGCGCCGCAACCGGCCGAAAACGGCTATGACTACGACTTCGTCACGTATGAACGCGCGTAGGATGGGTGGAGCGCGAGATCCTCTCCACGAGAACCCCGTTCTCCAGCGCGCGAAACCCATGCGGCCGTGGGCAGATTGTGTTCGGCATCGGCCGGAAAACAATCGATTGCAGCCGCATGGGTTTCGCGCGTTGGAGAGTTGTGTTCTAGCTTAAGAACTCTCGCGCTCCACCCATCCTACGCCCCCGCGTTGCGCATGAAGCGCCAGAGCGCCGGCGCCTCCGAATAGGCTACGTTGAAACGCACCCAGGGCGTGTCGGCCTCGTCCGCCTCGAAATAGGAACCCGGCGCCAGCCAGATGCCGTCCTTGAGCGCCAGCTCGGCCAGGCCGTTGGCGCCGCGTTCGCGCCATTGCCCGCCCACCTTGGCCCACAGGAACAGGCCGCCCTGCGGCCGTCCGTAGATCTCGAAGCCGTGCTGCTCCATCTGCCGGGCCACCCCGGCATGAGCCTCGGCCAGCCGCTCGCGGGTGCGGGCGATGTGGGCGCGGTAGCGCCCTTCGCGGATCACCTGGTGCACGATGCGCTCCATGATCTCCGGCGAGGTCAGGCCCACCGCCATCTTGGTGCGCGCGATGTCGCGGGTGAGGTCCCGGTGGGCGACCACGTAGCCCACCCGCACCGACGGACTGATGACCTTGGAATAGCCGCCCAGGTAGACCACCCGCCGGGTGCCGTCCAGGGCGGCGAGCATCGGCGTCACCCCGGGCGCCAGTTCGCGCGAGATGTCGTCCTCGATCACCCACAGCCCATGGCGCTCGGCCGCCTGCAGGATGCGGAACGCGTTGGCCATGCCGATGCTGGCGCCCGACGGATTCTGCAAGGCGGTATTGACGAACAGGGCGCGAGGCCGGTGCCGGGCCACCGCGGCGTCCAGCGCGTCGCAATCCAGCCCGTCCACCGTGCGCGGCACGGCCACCGCCCGCAAGCCCGCCAACCGCAGCATCTGCAACAGGTTGGCGTAGGCCGGCTGTTCCACCACCACGGTATCGCCGGGTCGCAGCAGCGTGCGGATCACCATGTCCAGGCCATGCGTGACGCCCTGGGTCAGCAGGACCTGCGACGCCTCCACCTCCATGCCCTGCGCGCCGAGGCTGGCCGCGATGGTCTCGCGCAGCGGCGCGTAACCGTAGGGATGGCCGTAATTGGCGATGCGCATGGCCGGCACCCGCCCCATGTGGCGCAGCGCCATGTGCAGACCTTCTTCGTTCAGCCATTCGCCCGGCAGCCATCCGCAGCCCGATTTGATGGGGATGGAGTGGTCCGCGAAGATGTCCGACAGCAGCCACCCCGCGTTCAGGCGGGGCGGCTCCCACGACAGCGGCTGGCGCGGGCGCGCCGGCGCGTCGGGCGTGGCGACCCGGTAGCCCGCGCCCGGCCGGGCCGCCAGCCAGCCCAGCGACACGAGCCGGCTGTAGGCGCTGGCCACGGTGAACGTGCTGACATCGTGCAGGCGCGCGAACTCGCGCACCGAGGGCAGGGACATGCCCGGGCGGAGCGTCTGCGCCTCGATGGCCTGCAGGATGGCGGCGACCAGTTGCTCGACCAGGGTCGGGGCCTGGCCGCGGGCGCGGTTGGGCTGGAAGTCGATCACGGAGATATCTGTACAGTTGTGTCGTTTACAACTATACAGTTAGCGGCATTTGCGCGGATCGTATATTTGCATTCCCCCCCGGACACACCAGAATCGTCTGCATGCCGCTGGCTGCGCGATTGTCGCGCCGGCCCGGCCCCTGTCCTACCCCTGGAGCCGCCATGAACGCCCCCGCCGCCTTGCCCGACCTGTCCCATCTCTGGATGCCCTTCACTGCCAACAAGCAGTTCAAGGCCCATCCGCGCATGCTGGCCACGGCCAAAGGCATGTACTACACCTCGGCCGACGGGCGCCAGGTGCTGGACGGCACCGCCGGCCTGTGGTGCGTCAACGCCGGCCACGGCCGCGAAGAAATCGTCGCCGCCATCGCCAAGCAGGCGGGCGTCATGGATTACGCCCCGGGCTTCCAGCTGGGCCATCCGCTGGCCTTCGAAGCCGCCACGGCCGTCGCCAGCCTGATGCCGCAGGGCCTGGACCGCGTCTTCTTCACGAATTCGGGTTCCGAGTCCGTCGATACCTCCCTGAAAATCGCCCTGGCCTATCACCGCGCCCGCGGCGAAGGCCAGCGCACCCGCCTGATCGGCCGCGAGCGCGGCTACCACGGCGTGGGCTTCGGCGGCATCTCGGTCGGCGGCATCTCGACCAATCGCAAGACCTTCTCCGGCGCGCTGCTGCCGGCCGTCGATCACCTGCCCCACACGCACAACCTGGAGCAGAATGCCTACTCCAAGGGCCAGCCCGCCTGGGGCGCCCAACTGGCCGACGAGCTGGAGCGCATCATCGCCCTGCACGACGCGTCCACCATCGCCGCGGTGATCGTCGAGCCCATGGCCGGCTCCACCGGCGTGCTGATCCCGCCCAAGGGCTACCTGGAGAAGCTGCGCGAGATCACCTCCAAGCACGGCATCCTGCTGATTTTCGACGAAGTCATCACCGCCTACGGCCGCCTGGGCGCCGCCACCGCCTCCGAGTTCTTCGGCGTGACGCCGGACATCATCGCCATGGCCAAGGGCGTCAGCAACGCGGCCGTGCCCGCGGGCGCGGTCGCCGTCAAGCGCGAGGTGCATGACGCCATCGTGAACGGCCCCGCCGGCGGCATCGAGTTCTTCCACGGCTACACCTATTCGGCGCACCCGCTCGCGGCCGCCGCCATCCTGGCCACGCTGGACATCTACCGCCGCGAGGACCTCTTCGGCCGCGCCCGCAAGCTGTCCGGCGCCTTCCAGGAAGCCGCCCACTCGCTCAAGGGCGCGCCTCACGTCATCGACGTGCGCAACCTGGGCCTGGTCAGCGGCATCGAACTGGCCCCGCGCGCGGGCGCGCCGGGCGCCCGCGCCGCCGAAGTCTTCCAGAAGTGCTTCGACAGCGGCCTGATGGTGCGCTACACCGGCGACATCATCGCCATCTCGCCCCCGCTGATCATCGAGGAAGCCCAGATCGGGCAGATCTTCGAACAAATCGGCAAGATCCTGAAGGAAGTGGCATGAAGACGATCCCGCATTTCATCAACGGCCAGCGTTACGACGGCAGCAGCAGCCGCTACGCCGACGGCTTCAATCCGGCCACCGGCGAAGTCACTTCCTCCATCCCGCTGGCCTCCAACGAGGACGTGGCGCTGGCCGTGGCCTCGGCCAAGGCCGCCTTCCCGGCCTGGTCGGAAACCCCCGCGCTCAAGCGCGCCCGCATCCTGTTCAACTTCAAGGCGCTGCTCGACGAGCACCAGGACGAACTGGCCGAGCTGATCACGCGCGAACACGGCAAGGTCTTCTCCGACGCCAAGGGTGAAGTCACCCGCGGCATCGAGATCGTCGAATTCGCCTGCGGCATTCCCCATCTGCTCAAAGGTCAGTATTCCGACCAGATCGGCGGCGGCATCGACAACTGGAGCATGCGCCAGGCGCTCGGCGTGGTGGCCGGCATCACGCCCTTCAACTTCCCCATGATGGTGCCGTGCTGGATGTTCCCGGTGGCGATCGCCTGCGGCAACACCTTCGTGCTCAAGCCCTCGGAACGCGATCCCTCGGCCTCGCTGCGCCTGGCCGAACTGCTGACCGAAGCCGGCCTGCCCCCGGGCGTTTTCAACGTCGTGCAGGGCGACAAGCAGGCGGTCGACGCGTTGATCGCTCATCCTGACGTCGAGGCCCTGTCCTTCGTCGGATCGACCCCCATCGCCGAATACATCTATTCCGAAGGCACTCGCCGCGGCAAGCGCGTGCAGGCGCTGGGCGGCGCCAAGAACCATCTGGTCGTGATGCCCGACGCCGACCTGGACCAGGTCACCGACGCGCTGATGGGCGCGGCCTACGGCTCGGCCGGCGAACGCTGCATGGCCATTTCGGTGGCCGTGGCGGTGGGCGATGTGGCCGACGAGCTGATCAAGCGCCTGACTCCGCGGGTGCAGTCCCTGATCGTCAAGGACGGCATGCAATCGGACGCGGAAATGGGTCCGCTGGTGACCTCGCAGCATCGCGCCAAGGTCATGGGCTACATCGAAGACGGCATCGCCGCCGGCGCCGACATGGTGGTGGACGGACGCGGCCTGAAGGTTGCCGGCAACGAGCGCGGCTTCTTCCTGGGCGGCACCTTGTTCGACAACGTGAAGCCGTCGATGAACATCTACCGTGAAGAAATCTTCGGGCCGGTGCTGTGCATCGTGCGCGTGCCGGACTTCGCCACCGCGGTGGACCTGATCAACGCGCATGAATTCGGCAACGGCGTGGCCTGCTTCACGTCCGACGGCGGCGTGGCGCGCGCTTTCGCCCGCCAGATCAAGGTCGGCATGGTCGGCATCAACGTGCCGATCCCCGTGCCCATGGCCTGGCATTCCTTCGGCGGCTGGAAGCGTTCGCTGTTCGGCGACCACCACGCCTACGGCGAGGAAGGCATCCGCTTCTATTCGCGCTACAAGAGCGTGATGCAGCGCTGGCCGGACAGCATCGCCAAGGGCGCGGAATTCACGATGCCTGTGGCTAAGTGAGGGCCCCCCCCGAAGCGCTGCGCGCTTCCCCCCCAGGGGGGCGTCGCTGCGGACCGGCGGAGCCGGATCCGCGCGACCCGGCTTGGGGGAGATGTTGCCAGTTTGGGGAAGGCGAGTAGTGTGATGGGCGCGGGTGATTCCCGCGCCCTTTTACATTGGAACGACAGGGGGAATCCGATGCGCATCGGGATAGGCGGTTTTCAGCACGAAACCAATACGTTCGCGCCGTCGCGCGCCGCTTGGGAGGACTTCGCCGACAAGGGCGGGGGCTGGCCCAGGCTGGTCAGCGGGCCCGCGATGTTCCAGGCGGTCGCGGGCGCCAACATCCCGGTGGCCGGGTTCATCGAGGCGATGGAACAGCACACGCTGCTGCCCACCACGTGGGCGGCGGCCAGCCCCTCGGGCCCCGTCACCCGGGACGCCTTCGAACGCATCAGCGCCATGATCCTGCAAGGCCTGGCCCAGGCCGCGCCGCTGGACGGCGTCTACCTGGACCTGCATGGCGCGATGGTGACCGAACACCTGGACGACGGCGAAGGCGAATTGCTCAGGCGCGTGCGCGAACTGGTGGGGCCGGACGTGCCCGTGGTGGCCAGCCTGGACCTCCACGCTAATGTCACGCGCGCCATGGTCCGCCATGCCGACGCCCTGGTCTGTTATCGGACCTATCCGCACATCGACATGGCCGAGACCGGCCAGCGCGCCGCGGAGCTGCTGCACAAACGGCTGGCGGGCATGCCGCGGCCCGGCGTGGCGCTGCGTTCCCTGCCCTACCTGATTTCCCTGTGCTGGCAGTCCACCGACATCGAACCCTCGCGCAGCCTGTACCGGCTGGTGGGCGAGATCGAAGCGCGGGGCGCCCTCAGCCTGTCTTTCGCCACGGGTTTTCCCGCGGCGGACTTCCCCGAATGCGCGCCCACGGTGTGGGCCTACGGCGCCACCCAGGCCGAAGCCGACGCCGCGGCCGACGAAATGACCCGCGCCGTGCTCGATGCGGAACGCGACTTCGGCGGCCGGCTCTACACGCCCGACGAAGCCGTGCAGGAAGCCTTGAGGCTGGCACGGGACGCCAGCAAGCCGGTGGTCATCGCCGACGCGCAGGACAACCCCGGCGCGGGCGGCAGCTCGGACACCACCGGGGTGCTGCGCGCCCTGATCCGCCACGATGCGCGCGACGCCGCCATCGGCCTGATCGTCGACCCGCAGGCCGCGTTGGCCGCCCACCGCGCCGGCGTCGGCAAGAAGGTCAGGATTGCACTGGGTGGACATTCGGGTATTCCCGACGACGAACCCCTGGACACCGAATTCATTGTCGAGAAAACTTCGGATGGGCGTTTCGATACGCACGGCGCGTTCTACCGCGGATTCCACATGGACCTGGGCCCCAGCGCCTGCCTGCGCATCGGCGGCGTGCGCATCATCGTCGCCTCCAACAAGGTGCAGATGGCCGACCAGGAGATGTTCCGTTTCGCGGGCGTGGAGCCGCGCCGCGCGGCGATCCTGGTGGTCAAGAGCTCGGCGCATTTCCGCGCGGATTTCACGGCCATCGCGCAAACGATCCTGGTATGCGCGGCCCCCGGCTCCATGCTGATGGATGCGGCAAAACAACCATGGACACGGTTGCGTCCGGGCATCAGAATGGCGCCTTGCGGACCGGTCTTTTCCGGCCGGTCGGCTACTGCCTGAACCTCGCACGCCGCCACGCGCGGCGGGTTAACGACGCAGCGGCGCAATACGCCGCTCATTACGCATCAAGGGGAAGATTCATGCTGAAGTTCGTCCGAGCCGCCGCGTTGGCGGGCGCAACCCTGATGATGGCTCACGGCGCCTATGCCGAGACCGTCATCAAGACGGTGATGCACTCGCCTCTGCGCCTGACCGATCCGCATGCCACCACCGCGTACATCACGACGTGGCACGGCTACATGATCTACGACACCCTGCTGGCCACCGACGCCGACAACAAGATCCAGCCGCAGATGCTGGAGAAATGGGAAGTCTCGCCCGACGGCAAGACCTACACCATGACGCTGCGCGACGGCCAGAAATGGCATGACGGCAAGCCTGTCACCTCGGAAGACTGCGTGGCCTCGATCAAGCGCTGGGCCGCCGGCGACGGCATGGGCCGCACGCTGCTGAAGTTCACCGACAAGATCGAAGTCATCGACGACAAGAACTTCCGCATCGTCATGAAGGAGCCCACCGACCTGGCGCTGCGCGCCCTGTCCAAGCCCACCGGCACCGCCCCCTTCATGATGCCCAAGCGCATCGCGGACCAGGCCATCGGCCAGCCCATCACCGACATGACCGGCTCGGGCCCGTTCAAGGTCATCGAGTTCAAGCCCGGCGTGAAGACGGTCTACGCCAAGAACGCCGACTACGTGCCGCGCAAGGAACCCGCCAGCGGCCTGGCCGGCGGCAAGGTCGTCAACGTGGACAAGGTCGAATGGGACGTCATGCCGGACGCGCTGACCACCGCCAACGCGCTGCTGGGCGGCGAGATCGACTTCGTCGAGCAGTTCCCGTACGACCTGCTGCCGATGATCGAAGGCAACAAGGACCTGAAGGAAGAGTCGCTCAGCCCGGTCGGCTACTTCACGATGTACCGCTTCAACTTCAAGTACCCGCCCTTCAACAACAAGAAGGTCCGCCAGGCCGCGATGTACGCCATCGGCCAGGAAGACGTGATGAAGGCGCTGGTCGGCAATCCCAAGTACTGGAAGACCTGCGCATCGCTGTGGGGCTGCGGCACGCCGCTGGAAAGCGACATCGGCAAGGACATGGTCGTGCCGTCCAACATCGAGAAGGCCAAGGCGCTGCTGAAGGAAGCGGGCTACGACAACACCCCCATCCTGGTGATGCACGCCACCGACGTGGGCACGCTCTCGGCCCAGCCGGTCGTGATGGCCCAGGCGCTGCGCAAGGCCGGCTTCAACGTCAACCTGGCCGCGATGGACTGGCAGAGCGTGGCCACCCGCCGCGCCTCCAAGGCCGCGCCGGCCGAAGGCGGCTGGAACATCCACAACACCAACTGGTACGCCACCGACGTGATGGATCCGGTCCGTTCGGCCCCGGCTGCCGCCAATGGCGACAACGCGTGGTTCGGCTGGCCCGACTTCCCGCAGATCGAGGAATTGCGCACGAAGATGGCGCTGACCTCCGACCCCGCGGAACAGAAGAAGATCGCCGAGGAAGTGCAGCGCATCGGCATCGATGAAGGCCTGTACGTGCCGCTGGGCCAGATGTCCGTGCCCACGGTGTATTCGACCAAGCTGTCGGGCCTGGTGCATGCGCCGGTCTTCGCATTCTGGAACGTCAAGAAAGCCCCTTGACGGGCGCGTAGTACAGGGGGAATTACATGCTGGCATTTGTCTCACGCCGGCTCCTCGCGACCATCCCCGTTCTGGTGATGGTCGCGGTGGTGGTCTTCGCGATATTGCGTTTCAGCCCGGGCGATCCGGCCATCATCATGGCGGGCGACGGCGCCACGCCCGAGCGCATCGTCCAGATACGCCAGACGATGGGCCTGGACCAACCGGTCATCAAGCAGTTCTTCATCTGGGGCGGCAAGCTCCTGCAAGGCGACCTGGGCACTTCGCTCATGTCGGGCGTGCCGGTCACCAAGCTCATCGGGCAGCGCCTTGAACCGTCGCTCAGTCTGGCGGTGCTGACCCTGGCCTTCACGCTGATCGTCGCCATCCCGCTGGGCATACTCGCGGCATGGTGCCAGGGCAAGCTGCTGGACCGCGCGGTGATGGGCTTTTCGGTGCTGGGCTTCTCGGTGCCCGTGTTCGTCACCGGCTACCTGCTCATCTGGCTCTTCGCCATCAAGCTGGGCTGGTTCAACGTGCAGGGCTACGTGCCGCTGGACAAGGGCTTCTGGCCCTACCTGCACCGCCTCATCCTGCCGTCGCTGGCCCTGTCCACGGTCTACGTCGCGCTGATCGCGCGCATCACGCGCACCAGCGTGATCGAAGTCATGGGAGAGGATTTCATCCGGACGGCCCGCTCCAAGGGCCTGGGCGAAACCGGCGTCCTGCTGGGGCATGCCCTGCGCAACGCCGCCGTGCCCATCGCCACCGTCGTGGGCCTGGGCATCGCGCTGCTGATCAGCGGCGTGGTCGTGACCGAATCGGTATTCAACATCCCCGGCCTGGGCCGGCTGGTGGTGGAAGCCGTGCTGGCCCGCGACTACCCGGTCATCCAGGGCCTGACGCTCTTCTTCGCGTTCGTCTACGTGTTCATCAATCTGGTTGTCGATTGCGCCTACACGGTGTTCGACCCGCGGATCAGGTACTAGGGGCCCACCATGCAAACGCCAACCGACGCCGCCGATCTGCCTGGCGGCGGCAATCCCCAAGTCACGGCCTGGCGGCAAGTCCGCCAGGGGCTCAAGAGCTGGCCCGTCATGCTGGCGCTGGTGGTGCTCGCGACGATCGTCGCCATCGCGCTGTTCGCGCCCCTGCTGGGCACCGTCGATCCCACGTTCATCGATCCCGGCGCCCGTCTGAAACAGCCCTTCTCCGACTACCTCTTCGGCACCGATGCCTTCGGCCGCGACGTCTGGTCGCGCGTGGCCTACGGCGCCCGCGTCTCGCTCATCGCGGGCCTGGGCGCGGCGGTCGTCAGCGTCGCCATCGGGTTGGTCGTCGGCGTGATCGCGGGCTGGTTCCGCTCGCTGGACGGGCTGATCATGCGCACCATGGACGCCATCATGGCCATTCCCGGCATCCTGCTGGCGATCGCCCTGGTGTCCGTGACCGGCGCCAGCCTCACCACCGTGCTCGTGGCCATCACCATTCCGGAAATCCCCCGGGTGGTGCGGCTGGTCCGCGGCCAGATTCTGACGGTGCGCGGCGAGCCCTACGTCGAGGCGGCGCTGGCCCTGGGCACGCCGCTGCCGCTGTTGCTGTGGCGGCACATGGTGCCCAGCACGATCGCGCCGCTGACGGTGCAAGGCACTTACGTCTTCGCGTCCGCGATGCTGACCGAGGCCATCCTCAGCTTCCTGGGCGCGGGCATCCCGCCCGAGATCGCCTCCTGGGGCAACATCATGTCCGAAGGCCGCATGTACTTCCGCATGCTGCCCGGGCTGATTCTCTTCCCGGGCCTGTTCCTGTCGCTGACCGTTCTCAGCGTGAACATCCTGGGCGATGCCCTGCGCGATGCGCTGGACCCGAAAATGGTGCGGAGGATCTGATGCCCTACACCCCCACTCCCCCCGCGGGCGACACCTCGTCCGCCATCCTGGCCATCCGCAACCTGTCGGTGGAAGTCGCGGGCGCGGGCAACCGCGTCGTGCGCAACCTCAGCCTGGACGTGCACGCCGGCGAAACGGTCTGCGTCGTCGGCGAATCGGGCTCGGGCAAGTCCGTCACGTCCCTGGCCGTCATGGGCCTGCTGCCGCCGGGCGTGCTGTCGGTCAACGCCGGCTCGATCCGCGTGGAAGGCGAGGACGTGGTCACCGCCACGCAGCGGCGCCTGCGCGAAATGCGCGCCACCCGCATGGCGATGGTGTTCCAGGAGCCCATGACCGCGCTGAACCCCGTGCACACGGTGGGCAAGCAGGTCGACGAAGTGTTGCGCCTGCACCGCAAGAAGATGTCGGCGGCGCAACGCCGCGAGAAGGTGCTGGAGATGTTCCGGTCGGTGCACCTGCCCGACGTCGAACGCATCTTCGACTCCTATCCGCACCAGCTTTCCGGCGGCCAGCGCCAGCGCATCGTCATCGCCATGGCGCTGATCCTGGAACCCAAGCTGCTCATCGCCGACGAGCCCACCACGGCGCTGGACGTCACCACGCAGAAGCAGATCCTGGCGCTGATCAAGGAACTGCAGGTCAAGCACCAGACCGCCGTGCTGTTCATCACCCATGATTTCGGCGTCGTGGCGGAGATCTCCGACCGCATCGTCGTGATGAACCGCGGAGACCTGGTCGAAAGCGGCTCCCGCCACGAGATCCTGGCCGAACCCAAGCAATCCTACACCCGGCGCCTGGTGTCGTCGGTTCCCAGCCTGGTGCCCTCGCGCCGCGAGGCGCCCGACGGCATGCCGGTGCTGCACGTCAAGGGGCTGGGCCGCACCTACGGCGGCAAGCGTTCGGTGCTGTCGCGCAAGGCCGCGCACAATATCGTCGCGGCCTCCGACGTGAACCTGACCCTGCGCAAGGGCGAGATCCTCGGCATCGTGGGCGAATCCGGCTCGGGCAAATCCACGGTGGCGCGCTGCATCGTGCGCCTGATCGAGCCCACCGCCGGCCACATGATGATGGGCGGCGAAGACCTCAGCACCCTGTCCGGCTCGGCGCTGCGCCCCGTGCGCCGGCGGATCCAGATCGTGTTCCAGGATCCCTATCGCTCGCTGAACCCGCGCCGCACCGTCGGCGAATCCATCATCGAGGGCCTGCTCAACTTCGGCGTGCCCCGCGACCAGGCCTTGAAGCGCGCCGGCGAAACCCTGACGGTGGTGGGCCTGAGCCCGGACGCGATGCGCCGCTACCCGCACCAGTTCTCCGGCGGCCAGCGCCAGCGCATCTGCATCGCGCGCGCCCTGGTCATGGACCCGGAGATCCTGGTCGCCGACGAAGCCGTGTCGGCGCTGGACGTCTCGGTGCAGGCCCAGGTGCTGGAACTGCTGGAGCAGGTGCGCCAGCGCACCGGCGTGGGCGTGCTGTTCATCACCCATGACCTGCGCGTGGCGGCGCAGATCTGCGACACCATCATGGTCATGCAGCGCGGCAAGGTCGTCGAGACCGGCTCCGCCGAGACCGTGCTGACCGAGCCGCGCCATGAATACACCCGGGCCCTGATCGATGCCGCGCCCGGGCGGGACTGGGACTTCCGCAATTTCCGGCCGATCTCGGCCGGCCTGGCGTCGGCCCCCGCGCCCTGACGCACCGATCCGCCTACAGGAACCGAAATGCCGCAACCGCATGAACTGTCCGCCGTGGAGCTGCTCCAGGCATACCGCGCCAGGACGCTGTCGCCCGTCGAAGTCACCCGTTCCGTGCTGGAGCACATCGCGCGCTGGGAGCCGCGGCTCAAGGCCACCTATGCGCTGGACCCCGAAGGCGCGATGGCGATGGCGCGGGCCTCCGAGGCCCGCTGGATGAAGGGCGAGCCCCAATCCACCGGCGGCTACTCGCTGGACGGCGTGCCGTCCACCATCAAGGAAAACATTGCCACTCGCGGCGTGCCGGTGCCGCTGGGCACGGCCGCCACCGACCTGACGCCGGCCGCGGCCGACGCGCCGCCCGCGGCCCGCATGCGCGAAGCCGGCGCGGTGCTGCTGGGCAAGACCACCATGCCCGACTACGGCATGCTGTCCTCCGGGCTGTCCAGCTTCCATGAGTTGACGCGCAATCCCTGGGATCTGTCCAAGAACCCGGGCGGCTCCAGCGCCGGCGCGGGCGCCGCCGCCGCGGCGGGTTACGGCCCCCTGCACATCGGCACCGACATCGGCGGTTCGGTGCGGCTGCCGGCGGCCTGGTGCGGCATCGCCACGCTCAAGCCCAGCCTGGGCCGCATTCCCATCGACCCGCCCTTCATGGGCCGCTGCGCCGGCCCTATGACCCGCACGGTCGCCGACGCCGCGCTCATGATGGGCGTGCTGTCGCAGCCCGACGCGCGCGACCACATGAGCCTGCCCTTCCAGGAGTTCGACTGGCTGAACCTGGAGCGCGACGTGCGCGGCCTGCGCATCGGCCTGCTGATGGACGCGGGCTGCGGCCTGCCGGTAGACCCCGAAATCCGCGAGGCGGTGGAAGCCGCCGCGCGCGCCTTCGAGGCCGCGGGGGCCATCGTGACCCCCATGCAGCCCTGGATGACCCCGGACATGCTGGACGGCGTGGACCGCTTCTGGCGCACCCGCTCGGCGCTCGACCTGGCCGCCCTGCCCGAAGCGCGCCGCGCCAAGATCCTGCCTTTCATCCGCGCCTGGGCCGAAAGCGGCGGGGGCCAGTCCGGCGAGGACGTGTTCCGCAGCTACTACGAAACCCTCAACGTCCGCGCGCGCACCGTCGCGGCCTGCGCGCCCTACGACTACGTGCTTTCGCCAGTGGCGCCGGTGGTGGCGTACAACGCCGAATGGCCCTCGCCCACCAACGAGGTCGCCACGACGATGCACCACATCGGCTTCACCCTGCCCTTCAATATGAGCGAGCAGCCCGCCGCCTCCGTCAATTGCGGCTACACCAAGGCCGGGCTGCCCATCGGGCTGCAGATCGCCGGCCCGCGCTTCGACGACCTGGGCGTGCTGCGGATCGCGCGCGCCTGGGAACGGCTGCGCCCCGCGCAACATCCCTGGCCCCAGCCTCCCGAGGCGGCCTGACCCTTCCACAAGCACCCCACAGGAATCCCCATGCGTTGGCTTTTGGCAATGATCAAGCACGAGACGAACACGTTTTCGCCCGTGCCGACCCCGCTGGAACGTTTCTTCCGCGGCAATCCCGAGATCCTGGCTGGCGAGCGCGCCATCAAGGCCTACGAGAACACCGACAGCGGCCTGGGCGGCTACATCGAGGTGGCGCGCCTCGCAGGCGCCGAGATGGTGGTGCCCGTGGCGGCGGAGTCCTGGCCCAGCGGCCCGGCCAGCGCCGAAACCCATGAACGGCTGTGCAAACTGATCCTGGACGAGGTCAAGCGCGGCGGCTTCGACGCCATCCTGCTGGACCTGCACGGCGCCATGGTGGCCGAGGGCGTGGACGACGCCGAAGGCGACCTGCTGCGCCGCCTGCGCGAAATCGATCCCGCGACGCCGGTGGCGGTCACGCTCGACATGCATGCCAACATCTATGACGACATCGTCAAGAACGCCACCGTCATCAGCGGCTTCCACACCTATCCCCACGTGGACATCCGCGAATCGGGCGTGCGCGCGGCCAACGTGATCGTTCGCACGCTGAAGGGAGAGATCAAGCCCGTGATGGCCTGGGCCAACAAGCCCATGCTGCCCCACATCATGTGCCAGGGCACCCACGCCGCGCCCAACAAGCCCTTGCAGGAACGCTGCAAGGAACTGGAGGCCGGCGGCGTGCTGGCCGCCTCGGTCTTCGTGGGCTTTCCTCACGCCGACATCCACGAGGCCGGCCTGAGCGCCGTGGTCTGTACGGACGGCAAGCTGGCCGAGGCCGAGCAGTACCGCGACGAGCTGCTGGAGCGGGCCTGGACGGACCGCGCCGACTGGGTGTTCCATCCGGAACCCCTGGCGCCCACCATCGCGCGCGCCAAGGCCATCGAGCAGGGGCCGGTGGTGCTGCTGGACCACTACGACAACACGGGATCGGGCGGCACGATGGACACCACGGCCGTCCTGGCCGAAGTGCTGCGCCAGGAGCTGGACAACGTCGTCTTCTACGCCATCTGCGACCCGCAGGCCGCGCTGGAGGCGGCCGCGGCCGGCGTGGGCCGGACCATCACGCTCAAGCTGGGCGGCAAGATGGCCATGCCCGCCATCAAGGAAGCGAGCGAGCCGCTGGAAGTCACCGGCCGCGTCAAGCTGGTGTTCGACGGCGTCTACCTCAACCGCGGCCCCATGTACCGCGGCGTGCGCAACGATACCGGCCTGACCGTGGTGATCGACACGGGCCGCGTGGAAATCGTGGTGGTCTCGCGCCACCAGGAGCCCTTCGACGTCAATTGCCTGCTGTCGGCCGGCATCGATCCGCTGCAAAAGCGCTATGTGGTCCTGAAGAGCCGTGTGCACTGGCGCGCGGGCTTCTCCGACATGGCCACGGCGGTCATCGAATGCACGGGCGTGGGGGTCACCACATCCGATTACGGCCAGCTCGACTTCCAGAAGGTGCGCCGCCCTATCTACCCGCTGGATCCGCTTTAATCCCCCTCCGCTCCCCATGGCCCGGCCGGCGCGACAGCGCCGGCTTTCATTTTGAAAACTTCTGTAACTGGGCGCGCGCTCAAGCGACCTGCCGCCTCGGTATACTCGCCGCGGGCCTTACAGGCCGATGAATGCGCGTATTCCGATGACGGCCGCCCGCAAGAGCGCCCCGCGGCACTGAAGCCGCCGCGGCCACCGGGTATGACTCGACAATCAACGACATAAGCAGAACGATGAAAAAGAGCGTAGCGATCACCCTTGGCGTGGTCATAGTGGGAGCAGGAAGCTGGGTAGGCGCCACGTGGTACACCGGCAAGCGCATCGAGGAAAGCTCGCAGCGCCACCTGGCCGAGGCCAACGAGAAGCTGGCCAAGATCACGCCGCTGTTCGGCCTGCGCATCGATCAGTTGAAGTACGAGCGCGGCCTGTTCTCGACGCAGGCGCGCTACGGCCTGTCCTTCGTCAAGAGCGACAACACCCCCGACGGCATGCCCGCCGGCATGGTCGAATTCGACGCCTCCATCGAGCACGGCCCCTTCCCCAAGAGCGCCCTGGCGCGCGGCGCGATCGCCCCCAAGCTGGCCTTCGTCCACAGCGAAATCGCCAAGACGGACAACATCAAGGAACTGTTCGAGCTGACCAATAACGTCTCGCCGCTGGCCGGCGACGCCATCGTCAGCTTCGGCGGCTTCGCCACCTCGACCGCCCGGATCGCCCCGGTGAAGATCGCCCATGAGGGCAACGCGGTCGACTTCAGCGGCATGACGATCAACGGCACGTTCGACCGCTCGCTGCAGGCCGTCACGGCGCATGCCCTGATGGAAACGCTGTCGGTGGACGGCGCCAAGTCGAACGATCCCATCAAGATGACCATGTCCGGCCTGACGATGGACGTGGACAGCCGCATGGGCAAGTTCGGCCTGTCCATCGGCGACTCGAACATCAAGATCAAGCGCATCGACGTCCTCAAGCCGGACGTCGACGTCAAGGTCTCGCTGGACAACCTGGGCTACGGTGTCAAGCTGGCCGAGGACGACAAGACCATCAACGCCGAGGCAACCTACCGGACCGGCGACATCACCCTGAACGACGTGGCGCTGGGCAACGGCCAGGCCGTCGTCAAGGTGGCCAAGCTCGACGGCGCCGCCGTCAAGCAGCTGTCGGACACCTACAACCAGATCGTGCGCCAGTACATGATGGGCGCCAGCGACGAGGGCCTCAAGGACGAACAGTTCGACGTGCTGCTGGACAACGCCGGCAAGCTGCTCAACGGCAACCCGTCGTTCAGCATCGATCCGATCAGCTGGAAGACCGCCAAGGGCGAAAGCAAGCTGACCTTCGCGCTCGACCTGGCCAACCCGCCCAACGTGAAGGACCTGACTCCCCAGGAGATCGTGGTCAAGGCCATCAAGCAGATCGACGCCACGCTCGTCATCTCCAAGCCCATGGTGCGCGACCTGATCGTGCAATACGCCATGAAGAAGGAAGGGATGGACGCCGAAAAGGCCGGAGTCCAGGCCGACGAGCAGATGCGCTCGGTCTCCGGCATGGCCGAAATGCTCAACGTCGGCAAGAACGACGGCGACAACATCGTCGGCAAGTTCCACTTCGCCGACGGCATGGGCGACCTGAACGGCACGAAGATCCCGGCTGAAGAACTGTTCGCCGGCCTGCTCGGCGCGGCCGGCATGGACGGCATGGACGAAGAAGGCGAGCCCGAGGGCCTGGACATGGATCCGGAAGAACCCGCGGCCGCCGCGGTGCCGTCCGACCTGATGCAGGATTTCGACCTCGACACCGTCAACGCCATGCTGAGCGACATGTCGTACTCGCCCCGCAAGGAAGACGGCGAGGAAGGCCCGGTGCTGGTCCTGCAGCCCAACAATACCGGCGCCAGCGACCTGCGCGTCGAGTTCCTGTGCAACGACTTCACGGAAAAGTGCCACGACCTCGTCGTGACCGCGACCTACAGCAGCAAAAAGCCGATGTCGCTCAAGGCCATCAATTCCTGGAACCAGGAATACCGCTGGACGCGCGCCTACCTGGACGACAAGAACCAGGCCGTGCTGCAGATGGACATGAATTCCGAAGGCGGTATCGGCAAGGAAAACCTGCAGATCCTGCTCAACACGTTCTTCAGCATCGCCGAAGACTTCTCCGCCGCCGGAAAGGCGGCCAAGTAAGCCCCCGGCAGTCCAGGACGAAAAAAATCCCTCATCGCAAGATGAGGGATTTTTTTTGGGAGGCCGCCGCCCCTGGAGGGACGGCCGCCCTAAGCCCGGCTTTACGCGTAGGCTTCGACCGGCAGGCAGGCGCACACGAGGTTGCGGTCGCCGTAGGCGTTGTCCACGCGCGCCACCGGCGGCCAGTACTTGGCGTCGCGCAGGGACGCGACCGGATAGGCCGCCTGCTGGCGCGGGTAGTCGTGCAGCCATTCTTCGGCCAGCAGCATCTGCGCCGTATGCGGCGCGTTCTTCAGGACGTTGTCCTCGCGATCGCGCTCGCCGCGCTCGACCTGGGCGATTTCCTCGCGGATCGAGATCATGGCGTCGATGAAGCGGTCCAGTTCGGCCACGCCTTCCGATTCGGTCGGCTCGACCATCAGCGTGCCCGCGACCGGGAAGCTCATGGTGGGCGCGTGGAAGCCGTAGTCCATCAGGCGCTTGGCGATGTCCTCGGCGCTGATGCCGCTGGTTTCCTTCAGCGGACGCACGTCCAGGATGCACTCGTGCGCCACGCGGCCGTGACGGCCGGCATACAGCACCGGATAGTGGTCGCGCAGGCGCGTCGCGATGTAGTTGGCGTTCAGGATGGCCACTTCGGTCGCGCGGCGCAGGCCGTCGGCGCCCATCAGGGCGATGTACACGTACGGGATCGGCAGGATGCCGGCGGAGCCGAAGGGCGCGGCCGAGACCGGGCCGATCTTGGCGTCGCCGGGCAGCTTGCCCTGCTCGTTCACCACGCCCGGCAGGTAGGGCGCCAGGTGCGCGCGCACCGCCACGGGGCCCACGCCGGGGCCGCCGCCGCCGTGCGGGATGCAGAAGGTCTTGTGCAGGTTCAGGTGGGAGACGTCCGAACCGAACTTGCCCGGCTGCGCCACGCCGACCATGGCGTTCATGTTGGCGCCGTCCAGGTAGACCTGGCCGCCGGCCTTGTGAACCAGATCGCAGATCTCGGTCACGGCTTCCTCGAACACGCCGTGCGTGGAGGGATACGTGATCATCAGGGCGGCCAGCTTGTCGCCGACCTGTTCGATCTTGGCGCGCAGGTCCGGCAGGTCCACGTTGCCGTTGGCGTCGGAAGCCACCACCACCACGTCCATGCCGGCCAGTTGCGCCGAAGCGGGGTTGGTGCCGTGCGCCGACGACGGGATCAGGCAGATGTTGCGCTGGTGCTGGCCGTTGGCCTGGTGGTAGCCGCGGATCGCCAGCAGGCCGGCGTACTCGCCCTGCGCGCCCGAGTTGGGCTGCAGGCTGATGTTGTCGTAGCCGGTGATTTCGCACAGCGCGGCCGACAGGCGGTCGATCAGCTCGTTGTAGCCCTGGCTTTGCGAGGCGGGCGCGAACGGATGGATCAGCGCGAATTCGGGCCAGGTGATGGGGATCATCTCGGCGGTCGCGTTGAGCTTCATGGTGCACGAACCCAGCGGGATCATCGTGCGGTCCAGCGCCAGGTCCTTGTCGGCCAGCTTGCGCAGGTAGCGCAGCATGTCGGTTTCGGACTGCACGCTGGAGAACACGGGGTGCGTCAGGATCGCGCTTTCGCGCGCCAGGCCGGCGGGGATGCCGCCCGCGGCGGCCGCGTCCAGCGCGTCGAGGTCGAGTTCGACGTCATCGCGCTCCAGGCCGGCGGCGAAGACGTTGACCAGGGCCTGCAGGTCCGCCGCGGTCACGGTTTCGTCCAGCGAGACCGCCAGGCGGGCGCCGTCGACGCGGCGCAGGTTGATGCGGGCGCAGTCGGCCGCCGCCAGGATGGCGGGGGTGGCCGCGCCGGTTTCCAGCAGCAGCGTGTCGAAGAAGGTGTCGTTGGCGACCTTCACGCCCAGCTTGATCAGCTCGGCGCGCAGGATGGCGGTGCCGCGCTGCACGCGCTGGGCGATGCGGCGGATGCCCGCCGGGCCATGCCACACGGCGTACATGCCGGCCATCACGGCCAGCAGCACTTGCGCGGTGCAGATGTTGGAAGTGGCCTTCTCGCGGCGGATGTGTTGTTCGCGCGTCTGCAGCGCCAGGCGCATCGCCGGGTTGCCCTGGGCGTCCTTGGAGACGCCGACCAGGCGGCCGGCCATGTTGCGCTTGAACGCGTCCTTGCAGGCCATGAAGCCCGCGTGCGGGCCGCCGAAACCGAACGGCACGCCGAAGCGCTGGGCCGAGCCGATGGCGATGTCCGCGCCCCACTCGCCCGGGGCGGCCAGGAGGGCCAGCGCCAGCAGGTCGGTGGCGACGGCCACGATCGCGCCTTGCGCGTGCGCGGCGTCGGCCAGCTTGCGGTAGTCGGACACGGAGCCGGTGCTGTGCGGGTACTGGAGCAGCACGCCGAAGCACTCGGGCAGGCCTTCGGCCTCGTCGCCCACCGCGATCTCGATGTCCAGGCCTTCGGCGCGCGTGCGCACGACTTCGAGGGTCTGGGGATGCACGTGCCGCGAGATGAAAAACACCGGGCTCTTGGACTTGGCGCTGCGGCGCGCCAGCGTCATGGCTTCGGCCGCGGCGGTGCCTTCGTCCAGCAGCGAGGCGTTGGAGATATCCAGCCCGGTCAGGTCGGCGACCATGGTCTGGTAGTTCAGCAGGGCTTCGAGGCGGCCCTGCGAGATCTCCGGCTGGTACGGCGTGTAGGCCGTGTACCAGGCGGGGTTCTCAAGAATGTTGCGCAACACCACGTTGGGCGTTTGCGTGCCGTAGTACCCCTGGCCGATGTAGCTGCGGTAGACCTGGTTGCGACCCGCGATCTGCTTCAGTTCGGCCAGCACGTCGGTTTCGCTGCGCGATTGCGGCAGCGCCAGCGGGGCCTGGCTGCGGATCTTGGGCGGCACGACTTCCTCGATCAGGGCGTCCAGGCTGGCGCTGCCGATGACGGCGAGCATGGCGGCCTGGTCGGCGTCGGAAGGGCCGATGTGGCGGGGGATGAAGTCGGTATGGGTGTCTAGGGCGCGCGACATGGGGAGATCTCGGGGTAGCGGATGCCGTCGGAGGACGGTCGGTATTGCATCTGGCGGAGCGGGCGCGGCCGCAATGGCCGCGCCCGCCCCGACCGGCTTAGCCGTTGGCGACGGCTTCGTAGCCGGCGGCGTCCAGCAGCTTGTCGGCATCGGCCGCGTTGACCGGCTTGATCTTGAAGATCCAGGCGGTGAAGGCCGATTCGTTGATCAGGTTGGGATTGTTTTCCAGCTCTTCGTTGAAAGCGACGATCTCGCCGGCCACCGGCGCGTAGATGTCGGAGGCGGCCTTGACCGACTCGACAACGCCCGCGGTCTCGCCGGCGTTCAGCTTGGCGCCGACCTTCACGTCGCCGACGAAGACCAGGTCGCCCAACTGGTCCTGGGCGGTATCGGTGATGCCGACGACGAACACGTCGCCTTCGGCTTTGACCCATTCATGGGACTCGGTGTACTTGCGATCGGTGGGCAGACTCATGGGAACTCCTGAGGGAATGCGGGTAGATGAATGGTGTTGCGCGCCTCGCGCGGGCGGCCCTGGCGCCCCTGAGGGGCCGGCGCCCGCGCGAAGCTTCGAGTTTACGAGTGTTCGACGGCTTTGCCGTTACGGACGAACGGCAATTTGCAGACCTGGGCGGGCACCCACTTGCCGCGGATATCGACCTCGACCGCGTCGCCCGGACGCACGCCTTGCGGCAGGCGGGCAAAGCCGATCGACACGCCCAGCGTGGGGGACATGGTGCCGCTGGTGAGCTCGCCCATGCCTTCCTTGGTGCGCACGGCCATGTGGGCGCGCATGACGCCGCGCTCCTGCAGCTTCAGGCCAAGGAAGGCCGCCGGCGTGGCGAACTGCTCCAGCGCCTCGCGGCCGATGAAACGGCGCTCGGCGTCCTTCAGGGACACCGTCCAGGTCAGGCCGGCCTGGCCGGGCTGCACCAGCTCGTCCATGTCCTGGCCGTAGAGATTCATGCCGGCTTCCAGGCGCAGCGTGTCGCGCGCGCCCAGGCCGCAAGGACGCACGCCCTGGGCCACCAGGTCGCGCCACAGCTGCACGACCTCGGTCGCGGGCAGCACGATCTCGAAGCCGTCCTCGCCGGTGTAGCCGGTGCGGGCCACCAGCGTGTCGTCGCCGACCACGGCCGCCACAAAGGGCGTCAGCGGCTCGGTGGCGGCCTGCCAGGCCGGGCGCGCGGCCCAGACCTTGGCGCGGGCATTGGGGCCCTGCACGGCCACCATGGCCAGGTCGCGGCGCGGCGTGATGGCGACGTCGAAACCGTCCGCCTGCTTCACGCGCTGCATCCAGGCGATGTCCTTGTCGGCCGTGCCGGCGTTGACCACCACGCGCCATTCGTCCGCGGCGAAGAAATAGATGATCAGGTCGTCGATCACGCCGCCCTGGGGATTCAGCATGCAGCTGTACAGCGCCTTGCCGGGCACGGTCAGCTTGGACACGTCGTTGGCGACCAGACGCTGCAGGAACGCGAACGCGTCCGGGCCGGCGACGTCGACGTTCAGCATGTGCGAGACGTCGAACATGCCCGCGTCCTGGCGCACGGCGTGGTGCTCTTCCAGCTGCGAACCGTAGGCCAGCGGCATGTCCCAGCCGCCGAAGTCGACCATTCGGGCGCCAGAGGCGATGTGTTCTTCGGCCAGCGGGGTGCGTTTGAGGGATGCGGACATGCGCGGGAACTCCGGGACGGCAGTGTTGCCAGGGTTACGGAATGCCGTTGATGCCAGGCGGGCTGCGCCTGCTCAACGGCTGAATCTTCCGCCCCTCTGTCCTTTTGCCTGAGAGTTGCCCCGCGCAGGGCGGGTTTGCACCTTCGGCGCCTGGGCTGCTCGCTATGTCCCTTGTTCCAGGGGCGGCGCCAGGTCTCTCCAGAGTACTGTTTTGCCGCGTCCGCTCGGTGAAAAACCGGGACAGGGCAAGCATGGGCGGTATGGGTTACCTGAGCGATTCCGGGCGAATTGCGCCTTCGGCGGCGGCCGTGAAGACAGGCCGCTCTCTCCCGCAACATGCGTGACAGCGGCGAAAGCATACAACGAAAAGCCGCCGCCAGGGAATGCCTGGCGGCCGGTTCCGGGGCCCTTCACGGGGGGCTGCCGTCAGCCCAGCGCGGTGTCCAGCAGCATCATCAGCACGAAGCCCAGCATCAGCCCGCAGGTGGCGTAGACCTCGTGCCCCTTGCGGTGCGATTCGGGGATGATCTCGTGGCTGATCACGAACAGCATCGCGCCCGCGGCGAAGCCCAGGCCCCACGGCAGCAGCGGTTCCGACCAGCCGACCACCGCCGCGCCCAGCACGGCGCCCAGCGGCTCGACCAGGCCGGACAACATGCCCAGCGCCACCGCGAACGCGCGCTGGTAGCCGGCGGCCAGCAGCGCGACCGCCACGACCAGGCCCTCGGGGATGTCCTGGATCGCGATGCCGGTCGCCAGCGCGGTGCCGCGCACGGGATCGTTGCCCGCGTAGCCCACGCCGATGGCCAGGCCTTCCGGCAGGTTGTGCAGGGTGATGGCGAAAACGAACAGCCAGGTGCGGCGCAGCCGATGCGCCTCTATGCCTTCCCTGCCCTTGATGAAGTGCTCGTGCGGCAGCGTGCGGTCCATGAGCAGCAGCACGGCCGCCCCCAGCAGCACGGCGGCGCCCACCGTCAGGCCCGCGCCCCAGGGGCCGTAGCCCAGGTCGCGGCCCGCGGCGATGCCCGGCGCGACCAACGAAAAGGCGCTGGCCGCCAGCATGACCCCGGCGCCGAAGCCGAACATGCTGTCCTGCATCTTCTGCGGGATGCTGCGGGCGAACAGAATGGGCACGGTCCCCAGCGCGGTCGCGCCGGCGGCGACCAGGCCGCCCAGCAGGGCATCCGCCACGTGCGGCGCGCGCACGTCCAGGTAGGCCCAGAGCTGATGCAGCCCCAGGCAGGACACCAGCACGGCCAGGGTCCAGACGCTGATGCTGGTGGCCGCCGGCCGCACGCGATGACGGCTGAAGGTATTCATATGCCGCTGCCCTCCTTGGGAGAGAGGCGCTCAGCGCTTCGCCGCGGCGTAGCGGCGCGCCACTTCAGGCCAGTTCACGACATTGTAGAAGGCGGCGATGTATTCCGGCCGCCGATTCTGGTACTTCAGGTAATAGGCATGCTCCCAGACGTCCAGCCCCAGGATGGGCGTATTGCCCTGCATCAGGGGGCTGTCCTGGTTGGCGCTGCTTTCCACGACCAGCTTGCCGGCCGGGGTGACGCTGAGCCACGCCCAGCCGCTGCCGAAGCGGGTCAGCGCGGCCTTGGTGAAGGCATCGCGGAAGGCGGCCATGCCGCCCAGGTCCGACTCGATGGCCGCGGCCAGGGCGCCCTCCGGCTCGCCGCCGCCTGCGGGCGACATGACCGCCCAGAACAGGCTGTGGTTGGCATGGCCGCCGCCGTGGTTGCGCACCGCGCCGCGGACGGCCTCGGGCAGTTGCTCCACGCGCGCCACCAGGGACTCGACGGGCTCGTCGGCCGACAGGCCCGCGCCTTCCAGCGCCGCATTCAGGCCGTTGACGTAGGTCTGGTGGTGCTTGCTGTAATGGATCTCCATCGTCATCGCGTCGATGTGGGGCTCCAGGGCGTCGTAGGCGTACGGCAGGGGAGGAAGGGTATAGGCCATGCGTGTCTCCGTCGGATCCGCCCCCGGATTGGGGCTGAATCAATATCGAAAACATAAATGATATTTATTTTTATTTAATATCACAATGGCAGAGGCGCGATCCGGGCGGCGATGGCGAGGCGCTATCGCCCCCGCCGCCCTACAGCGCCTTGCCGCAAGCCACGCCCGAGGCCCAGGCCCACTGGAAGTTGTAACCGCCGAGCCAGCCGGTGACGTCCACCGCCTCGCCGATGAAATACAGGCCGGGGGTGGTCTTGGCCTGCATGGACTTCTGGTCCAGGCCGCGCGTATCCACGCCGCCGCGCATCACCTCGGCCTTCTTGTAGCCGGCGGTGCCGCTGGGCACCAGCGTCCATTGGTGGATGTCCTGCGCCAGCGCGCGCAAGGTCTTGTCCGGAGCATCGGCCAGGCGCAGCGCCGCCAGTCCGGGCTTGCCCTGCTGCTCGGCCTGGTGCAGCCAACGGTCGGCCAGGCGCTTGGGCCAGAGGCCGCCCAGCACCGTGTGCAGCTGCTGCCGGTTGCCGGACTTCGACGCCAGCAGTTCCGCCGCCAGGTCGCGGCCCGGCGCCAGGTCCACCACGATGGGTTCGCCCGGCTTCCAGTAGCTGGATATCTGCAGGATGGCCGGCCCCGACAGGCCGCGGTGGGTGAAGAGCAGGTCTTCCAGGAATTCGCCGCGGGCCTTGCCCTGCCCCGTGCTCAGGCCGACTTCCAGCGCCACGCCGGACAGTTCCGAAAGGGGCTGCCACGCGACGGGATCGAAGGTCAGGGGCACCAGGGCGGGCCTGGGCTCCACCACCTTCAGGCCGAACTGCCGCGCGATCTTCAGGCCGAAGTCGGTGGCGCCCAGCTGCGGAATCGCCATGCCGCCCGTGGCCACCACCAGCTTGGCGGCGCGGATCGGCCCCTGGCCGGTGCGCAGCTCGAAACCGTGTTCGCCATGCGCGATCTCGGCCACCGGGCAGCCCATGCGCCACTGCACGCCGCCCGCGTCGCATTCGGCGCGCAGCATCTCGATGATGGATTCGCTGGAATCGTCGCAGAACAATTGCCCGCGGTGCTTCTCGTGCCAGGCGATGCCGTGGCGCTTGAGCAGCGCGAGGAAATCCTGCGGCGTATAGCCCGACAGAGCCGAGCGGCAGAAATGCGGATTGTCGGAGAGAAAGTTGGCGGGCCCGGCGCCGATGTTGGTGAAATTGCAACGGCCGCCGCCGGAAATGCGGATTTTCTCCGCCAGGCGGCTGGCATGGTCGACCAGCACCACGCGCAGGCCGCGCTGGCCGGCAACCGCTGCACACATCATGCCAGCGGCGCCGGCGCCGAGTACGGCTACATCGAACATCAGGATCCGGGTCAGTCTTCGATCAGGCAGTCGACGTAGTAACGCTTCTCGCCGTCCGGACCCACTTCATCGGCCAGGCCGTGGATATAGGTTTCGAAACCGGGGAAGCGCTCGTTGAACTCGCGCGCGAACTGCAGGTACTGGACGATGGTGCGGTTAAAGCGCTCGCCCGGAATCAGCAGGGGAATGCCCGGAGGATACGGGGTCAGCAGCACGCCGGTGACGCGGCCTTCCAGCTTGTCGATATCGACGCGCTCGACTTCGCGGTGCGCCATGCGGGCAAACGCGTCGGACGGCTTCAGGGCCGGGACCATGTCGCTCAGGTACATCTCGGTGGTCAGACGCGCCACGTCGCGCTCGCGGTAGGCCTCGTGGATCTGTTGGCACAGATCGCGCAGGCCCATGCGCTCGTAACGGCGATGGCCGCGGCAGAAATCCGGCAGGATGCGCCACAGCGGCTGGTTGCGGTCGTAGTCGTCCTTGAACTGCTGCAAGGCGGTCAGGAGCGTGTTCCAGCGGCCTTTGGTGATACCGATGGTGAACAGGATGAAGAAGGAGTACAGGCCCGTCTTCTCGACCACCACGCCATGCTCGGTCAGGTACTTGGAGACCAGCGCGGCGGGGATGCCGGTTTCGCCGAAACTGCCCGACATGTCCAGCCCCGGGGTGATGACCGTGGCCTTGATCGGGTCCAGCATGTTGAAGCCTTCGGCCAGATCGCCGAAGCCGTGCCAGTGGTCGTTCGACTCCAGGATCCACTCGTCGCGGTTGCCGATGCCTTCGGACACCAGGCGGTTCGGGCCCCAGACCTTGAACCACCAGTCGTTCTTGCCGAACTCCGACTCCACCTTGCGCATGGCGCGGCGGAAGTCCATGGCTTCGCGGATGCTCTCCTCGACCAGCGCGGTGCCGCCCGGGGGTTCCATCATGGCCGCGGCCACGTCGCAGGACGCGATGATCGCGTACTGCGGCGAGGTGGACGTGTGCATCAGGTAGGCTTCGTTGAAGACGTTGCGGTCCAGCTTGCGGGTCTCGGATTCCTGCACGATGATCTGCGAGGCCTGCGAGATGCCGGCCAGCAGCTTGTGCGTGGAGTGCGTGGCGAACACCATCGCGTCCTTGCTGCGCGGGCGGTCCTGGCCGATGGCGTGCATATCCTGGTAGAACTCGTGGAACGACGCGTGCGGCAGCCAGGCTTCGTCGAAGTGCAGCGTGTCGACGTAGCTGCCCAGTTCCTGCTTGATCATCTCGACGTTGTAGATCACGCCGTCGTAGGTGCTCTGCGTCAGCGTCAGGATGCGCGGGTTCTTGTTCACGGCTTCGCGCGCGAACGGGTTGGCCTCGATCTTCTTGCGGATGTTCTCCGGCTTGAACTCTTCCAGCGGGATCGGGCCGATGATGCCCAAGTGGTTGCGCGTCGGGCGCAGGAACACCGGGATCGCGCCCGTCATCGTGATGGCGTGCAGGATCGACTTGTGGCAGTTGCGGTCCACCACGACCACGTCGCCCGCGGCGACGTTCGCGTGCCACACCACCTTGTTGGAGGTGGAGGTGCCGTTGGTGACGAAGTAGCAGTGGTCGGCGTGGAAGATGCGCGCCGCGTTCAGTTCGGACTCGGCCACCGGGCCGGTGTGGTCCAGCAGCTGGCCCAGTTCGTCCACGGCGTTGCAGACGTCGGCGCGCAGCATGTTCTCGCCGAAGAACTGGTGGAACATCTGGCCCACCGGGCTCTTCAGGAACGCCACGCCGCCGGAGTGGCCGGGGCAGTGCCAGGAGTAGGAACCGTCCTGCGCGTACTTGACCAGCTCGCGGAAGAACGGCGGCGGCAGGCTGTCCACGTAGCTGCGCGCTTCGCGGATGATGTGGCGCGCCACGAATTCGGGGGTGTCCTCGAACATGTGGATGAAACCGTGCAGTTCGCGCAGGATGTCGTTCGGAATGTGTTCCGAGGTGCGCGTCTCGCCGTACAGGTAGATCGGGATGTCGGCGTTGCGAAAGCGCAGCTCGCCGATGAAGGCGCGCAGGTTCTTGATCGCGCTGGCCACGTCCTCGGGCGAGTCCACGTCGAACTCTTCATCGTCGATCGACAGGATGAAGGCGCTGGCGCGGCTTTGCTGCTGGGCAAACGAACTCAGGTCGCCATAACTGGTCACCCCGATCACCTCGACGCCCTCGGCCTCTATCGCCGCGGAAAGGGCGCGGATGCCCAGGCCGGACGCGTTCTCGGAACGGTAGTCCTCGTCGATGATGAAAATGGGGAAGCGGAATTTCATGCGGGCGCTCCTGGGGGCAAGGCGGAATCGGACGCGTATCGCGGCGCGAGTGTACAGCTAGTAAGAATCCGCCTGATGACAGACGGCGCGAGCACCCGCCAGGGTGGCGGGAATGGCGGAATTGTAGGGCTGTTTTTCTTACAGTCCTAAGGGAAATCCCCAGAACGGAGGCACGGCCGTTGTCATCGCGCCAAAACGCGGGCTTTCGGCGCCCGGCAGCCTAGCGGATGGTGCGGGCCTCGCCGGCCTGCAAGGCCGTGATGAACAGCTCGAAATAAGGCGGAATCGCCTCCGCGGCCCCGTAACGGATCCGGCGTTCGACCTTGGCGATCGCGCCGAAGCAGACTTCGTTGCCGGGTTCGCCGCAGACCAGCACCACCGGGTCCTCGTCGTCGCAGACTTCATACAGGCCGCCATGCGCGCGGCGCCCCACCTCGTAGAGGTAGGCGGCGGCGCCGACGGTCTGCATGGGGGTCAGAGGCAAGGTCCCGAGGTGGGCGGCCTCCAGCGCTTCGTCCAGCGCATGAACGCTGGAGGGCGAGTAGTCCAGCACGGCGCCGGTCTGGCCGGCCGCCTGGACAAAATCCTGCGCGGCATCCGCCACGCGCGCCACGAACTCTTCCTGGACTTCGTCGCGCTTGGCGTCCTGGTTTATCTTGAGGAAACCGAACATCAGCGTCTCCTTTGTGAAAACCGCAAGCGGCGTAGAAACCATTATAGGCAAGCCGCCCCTCTATACTGGTCAAAGCGCGGTCAAAACGTTACCTATTCCCAACACTTGCCTCCCATGCCCTCCCCCCTGGTTCGACGCCTCGTCCCCGCGGACGCCGCCGCCCTGCGCCAATTGCGCCTGGATGCGCTCGTCGAGACGCCGGAATCGTTCGGATCGAGTTACGAAGAGGAACATACCCTGACATTGGAGGACATCCGCGCCTGGATCGCGCCGGCGGACGATAGCGCCATGTTCGGCGTCTTCGACGAGGAAGCGCTGGCCGGCATGGTCGGCGTGGGGCGGCAGCGCAAGCTGAAGATGCGCCACAAGGCGCACATCTGGAGCATGTACGTGGCGCCCGCCCGGCGCGGCCAGGGGCTGGCCAGGCTGCTGATGCAGGCGGCCATCGCGCATGCCGGGGCCATGCGCGGTATCCGCCACGTGCAATTGAGCGTGGCCTCGAACAATACCCCGGCCGCCGCCCTCTACCTCAGCCTGGGCTTCGCCGAATATGGACGCGAGCGCGAAGCGTTGTGCGTCAATGGCCGGTACTACGACGAAACCCTGATGGCGCTGGCCCTGTCCGGCAAGTAGCGCGGCCGCTCAGGCCGCGCCGGGCCGGCGCCGCGCGCCGTACATGCAGATCTGGTTGCGGCCGCCGTCCTTGGCGCGGTAGAGCGCCTGGTCGGCCGCCTTGATCACCGCCTCGGGTCCGCGCAGGCTGTCGCTGCGTTCGGCCACACCCATGCTGACGGTGACCCGCAGGGGCCGCGCACTGCGCCCGTCGCGGCCGCCGCGCCGGCGCATGCCGAGCTGGTCGGCCTTGGGGCGCGCCGGCTTGTCGCGCAATCGCATCTGGTAGGCCTCGATGGCGCGCCTGACGTTTTCCAGGTGCGGCTTGCACTCGGCGGCGGTCTTGCCGGGAAAGACCAGCGTGAACTCTTCGCCGCCGAAACGGTAGGCATGCCCGCCGCCCGGCACGCGGCGCAGCTGGGCCGCCACCATGCGCAGGACCTGGTCGCCCACGTCGTGGCCATGGGTGTCGTTGAAAACCTTGAAATGATCCACGTCGGCCATCGCCAGCGCGTAGACCCGCCCGCCCATGCGCTGCAGCCGCTCGTTCAGCGCGCGCCGGCCGGGCAGGCCGGTCAGTTCGTCGAGGAACGCCATGTGAAAGCCTTCGTGCGCCAGCGAGACGCACAGGGCCGTCAGCGCGGCGGCGGACATCAGCGCCAGTTCGATGGGATGCTGGCCCCCGCGCGGCAAGGCCCAGGCCATGCACACGAAGCCGAGCCACTGCCCGGCCTGCTGCGGCCGGCCGTAGCGCAGGAGCAGCAGCGTCAGGGCCAGGCCCGTGGCCAGCAAGGCGATCAATCCCTCGATCGGCACGTTCAGGTGGCCGAGCTTGCCCTGCACCGACAGCACGCCCAGGGCGCCCGCGACGCCGTCCTTGCCCGCCAGCGCGATCGCCGCCGCGCCCAGCCCCATGAGGCCCACGCGCGCCGCCGTGTCCATCAGCATGCTGGACCGCTCCGACCACAGCGCATTGATCGCATAGGCCAGGGACCACCACGCCATGGCGGGGCCCAGCGCCCACGGCGCTTCCGCCGCCAGCGTCGGCCAGGCCGCGGTGGCGGCGAGCACGCACAGCATCAATGCCAGCGTCTGCGAACGCTGGTACATGAAGCAGGTCGCCGCGCCGATCAGGGCCACGGCCCAAGGCACGAACGGCACGATCAGCGTCAGTGCCGGCGGCCACTCCCGCCACAACAGCAGCGCCACCGCCGCGGCCACCGGCAGCGCGGGATAGAACAACAGGGGCAGCCAGGGAACATGGGGGTAACGCACGGGTCGGGGCCTTGCTCACGCTTGCGGAAATGACGTCGCCAAATCGGCAAACACATATAGTGTCATTTACGGACGCGGCGAGGGGTTCTTTAGCACTCGGGGCACATCGCGCCGCGCGCGTGCTATGTTTTCCGCCTGCCCTCCCGGAAGATTCCCATGCGCCTCCTCGTCAACATCGACGTGCCCGATCTCGAACATGCCATCGATTTCTATCGCCGCGCCTTCGGGCTGAGGCTGCAGCGCCGCCTGGGACCAAAGGCCGCGGAGATGCGCGGCGCCGACGCGCCCATCTACCTGCTGGAAAAAGCGGCCGGCACGCCCGCCGCGGGCGCCACGCGGCAACCGCGCGACTACGCGCGGCACTGGACTCCGGTGCACCTGGACATGGTCGTGGAGGACGCGGACCGCGCGGTCGAACAGGCGGTGGCGGCGGGCGCGCGGCTGGAAGATCCGGCCGTCTCGCACGAGTGGGGCCGCATCGCGCACCTGAGCGATCCCTACGGGCACGGCATCTGCATTCTGCAGTTCCTGGGACGGGGCTACGACGAGCTGGCCGCGCCCGACATCCGGTACGCGCCCGTCACGGAGGCGGATTTCGAAACCCTGCTGGCGCTGCGCATCGAGGCCATGCGCGAAAGCCTGGAGCGCCTGGGGCGCTTCGACCCCGAGCGCGCGCGCTCGCGCCTGCGGGCCACGTTCCGGCCGGAGCACACCTGGTCCATCGAGCTGGACGGCCAACGGCTGGGGTTCTATGCGCTGCGCCCGGACGGCGACGGCTTGCGCCTGGATCACCTGTACCTGCGGCCCGGCGCCCAGGGTGAAGGCCTGGGCGGCCGGGTGCTGCGGCGGATCCTGGACGAGGCCGACGGCCTCGGGCTGCCGGTGCGCGTGGGCGCGCTGCGCGGCAGCGACTCCAACCGCTTCTATCGGCGGCATGGATTCGTCCAGACCGCCGAAAGCGAATGGGATATCGATTACCTGCGGCCGGCGCCCGCGCCGGCCGGCTGAGGGATCAGGTGCGCGGCAACGTGACGCCGCGCTGGCCCTGGTACTTGCCGCCGCGGTCGCGGTAGGACGTCTCGCAGACTTCGTCGCTTTCCAGGAACAGCATCTGCGCGCAGCCTTCGCCGGCGTAGATCTTGGCCGGCAGCGGCGTGGTGTTCGAGAATTCCAGCGTCACGTGGCCTTCCCATTCGGGTTCCAGCGGTGTGACGTTGACGATGATGCCGCAGCGCGCGTAGGTGCTCTTGCCCAGGCAGACCGTCAGGACGCTGCGCGGGATGCGGAAATACTCGACCGTGCGGGCCAGCGCGAAGGAATTGGGCGGGATGATGCAGACGTCGCCCTTGAAATCCACGAACGAACCTTCGTCGAAATTCTTGGGATCGACGATGGTGGAGTTGATGTTGGTGAAGATCTTGAATTCGTCGGCGCAGCGCACGTCGTAGCCGTAGCTGCTGGTGCCGTAGCTGACGATGCGCCCGCCATTGGCCGTGCGGACCTGCCCTGCTTCGAAGGGTTCGATCATGCCGGCTTCGGCCTGGCGGCGGATCCAGCGGTCGCTTTTGATGCTCATGGTGGGAATGGTGCTAGGGAATGGAATGGAGGCCATTTTATCCCGAGAGCGGGCGCGCCGCCGGCAGCCGGGCGGGACGGTATCGTCCCGCCGCGCCTCAATTGCCCCAGAAAGTGCGGTAAACCAGCGCGATACCGTTGACCGCCCCGCCCTTCAGGTCCACCGAAAGGCCGCGCGCCAGGCGGTAGCTGGCCCGGCCCACGGTGTCGCTGCCCGCCAGCGCCTGCTCCACGCTGAGCGTGATGCCGTTGGCGAAGGACTTGCTGGCCACCAGGAATTGCGTGGCGAGCTGGCTGTCGCTGTCCCGGTTTACGTCGCCGGCCACCGTGCGGTCGGGGAGGATGCTGCCGGAACTGCCGATGTTGCCCGTCTTGATGCTGACGTCGTCCAGCCCGAACTGCTTGTAGAACGGCTGGCCGCCCCCGAGCAGCGCCGTGCCCACGGACATCAGCAGCGCGGCGTCGCCGCCGCTTTCGTCGGGGCCGCGGCCCAGCAGCAGCCAGGACAGCTTTTCCACGTCGCTCACGTCCGGATAGGACACCAGGTCGATGCGCGGGCGCTGCGCGGTGCCCACCACCTTGACGCCCGCCTCGACCTGTTCGCCCGTGCGCAGCGCCTCGATGTCCAGCAGCGGGTTGTCCAGGCGGCCCTGGAAGGTCAGCGTGCCGCGGCTGAGCCGCAGCTTCTGGCCGTAGGCCTCGATGCCGCCGCCCCGGGTGCGCAGCGCGCCCACGCCGGTCAGGCGCCCGTCCTGCAGCAGGATCTGGATGGATCCCAGCAGGCCGGCGTCCAGCCCCATGCCCGTGATGTAGAAGCGCGGCCCCATGTCGAACTTCAGGTTCATGGTGGTCTGCAACGGCGTGGAGACCGTGCCGGGGTCGTCGCCCGGCCGTCGCACCTTGACGTCGTCGTCCAGCGACGGCACGCCCTGAAGGATCTCCAGGCTGAACCAGCCCGCGTCCGCCTTCAGGTCGCCCACGATGTCGATGCGCGGCATGGCCGCCTTCACGTCGATGACGCCGGACACCATGGCGTACCGGTCCGAGCGCTGCAGGGCCGGGAAGCGGTACAGGGTCAGGCGGATGTCGCCGCCGCCGTCGATGAAATTCCACTGCCCCTTGGCCTCGGCGTAGCCGCCCTTGGCCTCGGGGTTGGTGGTGATCCATTCCTTGGTGCGCCATTCGGCCGGCATCACCCGCAGGGAAGCCGGGAAACGCAGGCTCTCCAGGATCACCCGGTCGCCGTCCAGGCGCGCGGACAAGGTGCCGTCGATCAGCCGCACGCCATCGTCGATGCGCACCACGCGCAGCTTGTCGCCGCGGATGTTGCCGCTGGCCGACCATTTGCCCGCGAGGGTGCCCTGGGCTTCCAGATTGGCCTTCACCGCGCCGCCCACTTCCATGGAGTCGCCCACGAACAGGCCGACCCAGGCCAGGTCGGCGATGTCGGCATCCAGCTTGGCGCGCAGCGGCTGCCGCGGATCCAGGGCCATGCCGCCCTTGGCGTCCACCGCCAGCACGGCGGTGCCGGTGCCGTTGACGACGCCCATCTTGTCGGTCGCCAGATTGATCCTGGCATCCAGCCGGCTGGCATTGGCGGAAGTCGGCGTGGCGGTCACGTCGAGCACCAGCGCCTTCAGGCCCAGCGGGATGGGAGGGTCGCCCGGGATCAGCAGGTCGCCTTCGCGGCGCGTGATGCGCGCCTTGCCGCCCAGCCGTCCGTCGAACTTCAGGTCCCACAGCACGTCCAGCCCGATGCGGCGCTGGCCTTCCGGAATCATCGCGTTCACGCGGTTGGGCCGCTTGCCCAGCTTGGCCGCGGCCTCGGGATCGACCGCGCCGATCACCTGGCGCGCCATGGCGGCCGTGATCACCAGATTGTCGGCCTGGCCGGCGGTTTCCCAGCGCTTGCCGCCGCCGCGCGATCCCTGGTGCGCCAGCACGATGCGTTCCTTGCCGGGCAGGGTCAGGCTCAGCGCCGTCTGCCCCACCTGCCATTGCCACTGCGGCTCCACCGCGGACGGCAGGTAGGCCAGCGTGACCTGCCGGTCCGCCGCGACGGTGAAGCCGGCGGTCTCGGCCGTCAGGCGGGAGAACGTGCCGCGCCATCCCGTCAGGGCCGCGTCGGGCGCGCCCGCCGGGCCCTTGCCCCAGGCGCCGGCGAAGGCGATGACGGCCTTGGCGGGCGCCTCGCCCAGCACGCCCGGGCGCGGCCTGGGCGGCGCGTAGCCCGCCGCGAGCTCGCCGCGATGCGCGGCCAGCGTGCCCGTCAGCTTGCCCTTGAGCTCTGCGCCGCCCGGGATGCCGGGCCAGAACGCGTCCAGCTGCGGCGCCTTGGCGTCCAGCGACAGCGCGCCGTCGCGGGCGTCCAGCTCGCCGGCGGCCTGGATCTGGTTGCGGCCCAGTTTCAGGTCTACGTCCAGGCCGTGGATGCGCAGCCCGGCCAGCGGGTCGCCCTCGGGCGCGGCGGGCTCGGCGCCGGCCGCCGCGATGTCCACCTGGGCCTTGAGCTCGCCGCTCAGGGGCTGCCTGTTCCAGCGCGTGCCTTCTTCGAAACGCAGGTCTACCGCGGCGTGGCGCAGCTGGCTCAGGTTCTCGATCTCGGCGCGCACATCGCCGCGCACGGTCAGCACGGCGGGCGGTATGTCCTTGCCCAGCCACGGCGACAGATCCAGGCGCTGGGCGCTGATCGTGCCCGCGATGCGCTCGCGGCCCTCGCCCTGGACGGCGTCCGATTGCAGGTCGAGCTGGGCGGCCAGGGTCGATTTGTCGGGCAATTGCGCCCGCGCCCGGGCGCTGCGCAGCACCAGCGCCGTGCGCGGCGCCAGGTCGGCGGTCACGTCCAGCAGCAGGCCGGAGCCTTCGCCGTCCAGCTTGGCCTGGATACCATCCAGGGAGCCGGCGGCGTCCGCGCGCAGCACCACCTCGCAGGCGGGTCGGGGGGCCTCGGACGGCGAGGCGGGCGCGGCGTCCGCCGCCTTGGGGGCCGCGGCGTTGGCGTCCGCGGCCTTGGCGGCGGCTGCCTTGGCATTCGCGGCCTTGGGGTCCGCGGTCTTGGGATCGCGCTTGCCGGCGCCCGCCTTGGCGTCGCCCTTGGAATCAGCTTTCCGGTCCGCGCCCTGCGCGCGGTCGAACACGCCGCTCAGCTTGTCGGCTTCGCACAGCGGGGAATCGGGACCGGCGCCGCGCGCGGTCACGTCCAGCCGCGCGGCGAACGGCCAGGGATCGGCCATGCCTTGCAGTTCGGCCTGGCCGGTGATGTCCGCCTGCCCCACTTCGTGGCCCACGCGCAGGCTGGCGATACGCAACTGCGCGCCCTGCTTGCCCGCGGCGAAGGTGGCCTCCAGCCGGCCCAGGGTCACGGGCAGGGGCTGTCCGTCCTGTTCCAGCTGGAAGTCGCCCAGCGCCAGCCGGTCCACGGCGATGTCCACCGGCAGCGCGGGCAGCGAGAACGGCTCGCCGTCGTCTTCCGCGGACGGCGCGTCGGACGACGGGGCCAGCGCGACGCGCACCGAGCCCGCCGAGACCTCGCGCACGTGCAGCAGGCGGTCGCCCAGGGCGCGCCAGTGCACGTTCAGGCGCAGGTCGGTGATATCGATACGGGTTCCGCCCGCGTCCAGGTCCAGCTTGCCCACCGAGACGCCGCGCAGCAGCGACCCGTTCACGTCCAGCGCCTGGCCGTTCAATTGCTGGGCGGCCGTGGTCAGCAGCAGCCGCGTGCCGCTCTGCGAGCCAGCCAGCCAGAACAGGAACCCGCCCGCCAGCACCGTCAGCATGGCCAGGCCCGGCAACCACCACACCAGCACGTGGCGCAGGAATTTGCGCAAGCCCTTCAAAACGCGATCCCCAGGGAGAAATGCAGGCGCAGGTCGCGGTCGCGCTGGCCGTAGGCGACGTCCAGGAACAAGGGCCCGGCCGGCGTGCGCACACGCGCGCCGACGCCGTAACCCACCGCCATCGACATGTCGCCGAACGATTCCGCGGCGTCGCCCGCGTCCACGAACACGCCCATGCCCCAGCGCTCGTTGAAATAGTGGTCGTACTCGATACTGCCGACCAGCAGCGTGGGCGCGCCCACCACCGCGTCATCGCGCTCGACGCCGATGCTCTGGTACTTGTAGCCCCGGATCGAGCGCGCGCCGCCCGTGCGGAAACCGAAATCGTCCGGCACCCGCACTTTGCTGTTGGACCACACCCGGCCGACCTCGCCGCGCACGGTCAGCACGTCCAGCTTGCCGATGGGCCACCATTTCTGGGCCCGCAGCCGGGCGCGGGTATAGGGCTCGCCGGTGTCCAGCGTCACGCCCACGCCGCCGCCCACCGCGATCAGGTTGCCTTCGCGCGGGTCGTACTTGTTGTCCACGTCGCGGCGCAGCCACTCGGCCGTGGCGGTCAGGGTGGGCAAGGTGTAGCGGTCGCCGCCGTCGATCTTCACGTGATCCTGCGCCAGCAGCAGGCCCCAGCGGGTTTCGTATTCGACCCGGCTGTCGCCCGCGCCCTTGCGTTCCTGCAGGCGCGTCGCCCCCAAGGCGTAACGCGTCACGTCCAGCCCCTGGATGTCGGAGTGGTCGTACAGCAGGCCGATGGAATCCTTGTAGCCGCGCTCGTTCGGGGGCAACAGGAAATCCGAGTAGACGCGCTGCTGCAGCCGGTCAACGCTGAAGCCCGTTTCCAGGGTGAGCGGCTGGCCGAACACCACGTTCTGCCGGTACAGCGATTCCACGCGCAGGCCGGCCTCGTCGTCCACGCCGATCGAACCCGTGAAACGCTTGGGCGGCGCTTCCACCACCCGCACCTGCACGGGCAAGGTCACTTCGCCGTTCGAATCGTAGGCAGGCGGCGGCGCGGGCATGGCGCCGGACACGGAGGGATCCCCCGCCGGCGTGTTGGCGGCCAGGTCGGTCGAACCCGGCGCGCGCGCGCGGTCGGCGTTGGGCGCGGGGGTTTGCTGCGCCTGGCCCGGCTGTTCCAGCGACACGAACGCGCCGCGAAAAAAGGCCGTGGATTGGAGATCCTGCTGCCAGGTGTCCAGCTTGTTCTGGTCGTAGGCGGTGCCCGGCGAGTAGCGCACATAGCGCTCGACCAGCTTCTCGGGCACGCGCTTCAGGCCTTCGGTGGTGAGCTCGCCCATGCGGACCTGGGGGCCGCTGTCTATGGTGACGCGCAAGGCGGCCGAGGCCTTGTCGGCCTCGATCTCGGCTTGAGACGCGGTCATGCGCGCCAGCATGAAATCGCGCGAGGAGACCGCGTCCAGCAGGGTCGACTTGGCCTTGTTCCAGTCGCTGTTGATGAAGGGCTGGCCCGCCTTGAGCTGCCAGTCGTCGCGCAGCTTCTGCACCCGCGAGGCGAACTCCGGCCGGGTGATGCGGCCGGTGAAGTTCAGGTCCACGGACGAGACGGTCGTGCGCTTGCCAGCGACGATGCCGATGTCCCAGGTTTCTCCGCCGATGTCGGTGCCGGCTTCGAGCGTCACCGTGGGCGAGAAATACCCCTGGGTGGCCAGGGCCGCCAGCGTCGCGTCGCGCGCGCGACGCCGCAGGCGGTTGATTTCACCGCCGTCCTGGTCCTCGGCCAGCCGGGCGATCGCATCGACCGCCTCGGTGATGGCCTGGAGCGCGGCCGGCGGCACGCCGCCCGGATCCACGATGATTTCCGGGCGCTTGGCCGCCGCCTCGCCCGCCATCGCACAACATCCAGCCAAGAAGGCGCGGGCTGCCCACCGCATGCTTCAGGTCGGTTGCTGCACAACGATGGACGGGAACTTGCCCGCCATGTCGCGCGGAAGCGCGGCGACGCTGGCCGCCAGCTTCCGGGCAATGCCGCGGTACAGCGCCGCGGCTTCGCTGCCGGCGTCCGACACCACGGTCGGCGTGCCGGCGTCCGTCTGCTCGCGGATGGCGAGCGTCAGCGGCAGGCTGCCCAGCCACGGCGTGTGGTACTGCTCGGCCATGCGCCGGCCGCCGCCCTCGCCGAAGATGTGTTCCGCGTGCCCGCACTGCGAGCAAATGTGAATGGCCATGTTCTCGACCACGCCCAGGATCGGCACCTCGACCTTCTGGAACATGCGCAAGCCCTTGCGCGCGTCCAGCAGGGCCACGTCCTGCGGCGTGGTGACGATGACCGCGCCCACGACCGGCACCTTCTGCGCCAGCGTCAGGGCCACGTCGCCGGTGCCCGGGGGCATGTCGACGATCAGGTAGTCGAGGTCGCGCCAGTTGGTCTGGCGCAGCAGCTGCTCCAGGGCCTGCGTGACCATGGGGCCGCGCCAGATGGCGGGCGAATCGGCGTCGATCAGGAAGCCGATGGAATTGGCCTGCAGGCCATGGCCGGTGAGCGGCTCCATGCTTTTGTTGTCCCGGCTCTCGGGACGGCCGGAGATGCCCAGCATGGTCGGCACGCTGGGGCCGTAGATGTCCGCGTCCAGCAGGCCGACCTTGGCGCCCTCGGCCGCCAGGGCCAAGGCCAGGTTCACCGCCGTGGTGCTCTTGCCCACGCCGCCCTTGCCGGAGGCCACTGCAATAATGTTGCGCACGTTGGGCAGGGGCTTCAGCCCCTTCTGCACCGCGTGCGCGGCCACCTTCCAGCTCACCGAGACCTGGGCGCCCGGCGCGCCGGCGCCGGCCAGCGCCGCCTCGGCGATGCCGCGCACCTGGTCCTTGACGCCGTCGGCGGGATAGCCCAGCTCCAGGGCCACCGCGACGCGGTTGCCGTCCAGCTGAATGTCACGATCTTTTACAGAAACACCCAAATCCAAACCGGTATTCGGGTCTTGCGCGGCGCGCAGCGCGGCGCGGATGTGTTCTATCGTTATACTCATATCACTGTGGTTCCGTAGGCAGCGC
>Ga0222427_100377_pt1 | contig 75301 bp, 72 predicted proteins | sample 2B20Ametagenome_FD_182890 | JGI IMG/M metagenome (GOLD analysis project Ga0222427, IMG submission 182890) | Enriched microbial communities from leaf-cutter ant dump, University of Wisconsin, Madison, United States - 2B20A (version 2) | ecosystem: Environmental > Terrestrial > Nest > Insects nest... | reverse complement strand
TACCTGGGCAAGACCGTGCAGGTCATCCCCCACGTCACCAACGAGATCCAGGAATTCATCCAGCGCGGCGCGGGCATCGGCACGCCCGACGCGGTGGACGTGGCCATCGTCGAGATCGGCGGCACCGTGGGCGACATCGAGTCCCTGCCCTTCCTCGAAGCCGTGCGCCAGATGAGCCTGCGCATGGGCCCGAACAATTCCGCCTTCGTGCACCTGACCTACCTGCCCTGGATCGCGGCGGCGGGCGAGCTCAAGACCAAGCCCACCCAGCACACGGTGCAGAAGCTGCGCGAGATCGGCATCCAGGCCGACGCCCTGCTGTGCCGCGCCGACCGCCGCATTCCCGAGGAAGAGCGCGCCAAGATCAGCCTGTTCACCAACGTGCCCGAGTGGGGCGTGATCAGCATGTGGGACGTGGACACCATCTACAAGGTGCCGCGCATGCTGCACGAGCAGGGCCTGGACGGCCTGATCTGCGACAAGCTGCGCCTGAACACGCCGCCCACCAGCCTCAAGCGCTGGGACGACCTGGTGCACGCCACCGAGCATCCGCAGGGCGAGGTCACCATCGCCATGGTTGGCAAGTACGTGGACCTGTCCGACAGCTACAAGTCCGTGAACGAGGCGCTGCGCCACGCGGGTATGAAGAACCACGTGCGCGTGAAGATCGAGCACGTCGATTCCGAAACCATCGAAGGCGCCGACGCGGCCGCCAAGCTCGCCAAGTACGACGCCATCCTGGTGCCCGGCGGCTTCGGCGCGCGCGGGGTGGAAGGCAAGATCGCCACCGCCCGCTACGCCCGCGAGCACCAGGTGCCCTACCTGGGCATCTGCCTGGGCATGCAGGTCGCCACCATCGAATACGCGCGCCACGTGGCGGGCCTGGCCGGTGCCAACAGCACCGAGTTCGACGCCGCCACGCCCCACCCCGTGATCGCGCTGATCACCGAGTGGAAGGATGCCGACGGCACCATCAAGCAGCGCGACGAGAACTCCGACCTGGGCGGCACCATGCGCCTGGGCGCGCAAAGCTCCGACGTGTCGCAGGGCACGCTGGCGCACCAGATCTACGGCGACGTGGTGACCGAGCGCCACCGCCACCGCTACGAGGCCAATGTGAACTACCTGGACCAGTTACGCAAGGCGGGCCTGGTGATCTCGGCCCTGACGCAGCGCGAGCAGCTCACCGAGATCGTGGAGCTGCCGCAAAGCGTGCACCCCTGGTTCATCGGCGTGCAGTTCCACCCCGAGTTCAAGTCCACGCCCTGGAACGGCCACCCGCTGTTCAACGCCTTCATCAAGGCGGCCGTGGAGCACCAAAAGCAAGCGGCGAAAGCCTGACTGAAAGGAGAAGCCCCATGCAGCTGTGCGGATTCAACGTCGGCCTGGACCAGCGCTTCTTTCTGATCGCGGGCACCTGCTCCATCGAAAGCCAGCAGATGTCGCTGGACGTCGCCGGCCAGCTCAAGGAAGCCTGCACCGCCCTGGGCGTTCCGCTGATCTACAAGGGCTCGTTCGACAAGGCCAACCGCTCGTCCGGCACCAGCCAGCGCGGCGTGGGGATGGACGCGGGCCTGAAGATCCTCGACGAGGTGCGCCGCCAGCTGCAGTTGCCCATCCTGACCGACGTGCACGACGAATCCCAGGTGGCCGAAGTGGCCAGCGTGGTGGACGTGCTGCAGACGCCCGCGTTCCTGTGCCGCCAGACCGACTTCATCCGCGCCGTGGCGCAGTCCGGCAAGCCGGTGAACATCAAGAAGGGCCAATTCCTCGCGCCCTGGGACATGAAGAATGTCATCGACAAGGCCCGTGCCGCAGCGAAGGAGGCCGGCCTGTCTGAAGACCGCTTCCTGGCCTGCGAGCGCGGCGTGAGCTTCGGCTACAACAACCTGGTGGCCGACATGGCCAGCCTGGCCGAGATGCGCAAGTCCGGCGCACCCGTGGTGTTCGACGTGACCCACTCGGTGCAAAAGCCCGGCGGTCTGGGCTCGGCCAGCGGCGGCGCCCGCGAGATGGTGCCGGTGCTGGCCCGCGCCGGCGTGGCCGCTGGCGTGGCGGGCCTCTTCATGGAAACCCACCCCCGGCCCGCCGAAGCCTGGTCGGACGGCCCCAACGCCGTGCCACTCCAGCACATGCGGGCACTGCTCGAAACGCTGGTGGCGCTGGACGACGTCACCAAGAAGAACGGATTCCTCGAAAACAACTTTGGAGCCTGAACCGCCATGCCCAGTGGATACATCATCGCCTCGGTCACCGTGACCAACCCCACGCAGTACGAGGAATACCGCAAGTGGAGCACGCAGGCCATGCAGGCCCACGGCGCCGAAGTGTGCGTGCGCGGCGGCAAGGTCGAGGTGCTGGAAGGCGACTGGAACCCCGGCCGCACCGTGATCCTCAAGTTCCCGAGCTTCGACGCCGCCCGCGCCTTCTACGACACGCCCGAATACCAGAAGGCCAAGGCCGCGCGCGAGGGCGCCGCCATCATGCGCATGGTGTGCGTCGAGGGTGTATGAAAATTTTCCTGGCCGTGCTGCTGGGACTGTTCGCAGGATGGATCACGCTTGGCTGGGCGCTGGGGCACCTGGACTGGCTGTCCGTGCGGCTGTGCAGCCCCGACTTCACGCTGCCAGGCGTGGCCTGCAGGTTCGCGGCGGCGGCCGCGCAGATTCTGGTGATTCCGCTGGCGGCTGCCGCCACCGGGCTCGCCGCTTGGTTCTTGTTATCTAGAAATGGAAAAACTTCATGAGTGCAATCGTTGACATCGTAGGCCGCGAAGTGCTGGACAGCCGCGGCAACCCCACCGTCGAATGCGACGTGCTGCTCGAATCCGGCGTAATGGGCCGCGCCGCCGTGCCCTCGGGCGCGTCCACCGGCAGCCGCGAAGCCATCGAGCTGCGCGACGGCGACAAGGCCCGCTACCTGGGCAAGGGCGTGCTCAAGGCCGTGGAGCATATCAACACCGAGATCAGCGAAGCCGTGCTGGGCCTGGATGCGTCCGAGCAAGCCTTCCTCGACAAGACCCTGATCGACCTGGACGGCACTGAGAACAAGAGCCGCCTGGGCGCCAACGCCATGCTGGCCGTCTCCATGGCCGTGGCCCGCGCCGCCGCCGAGGAGTCCGGCCTGCCCCTGTACCGCTACCTGGGCGGCATGGGCAGCGTGCAACTGCCCGTGCCCATGATGAACGTCATCAACGGCGGCGCGCACGCCAACAACAGCCTGGACCTGCAGGAGTTCATGATCATCCCCGTGGGCGCGCCCAGCTTCCGCGAGGCCGTGCGCTGGGGTGCCGAGGTGTTCCATGCGCTCAAGAAGATCATCCACGACAAGGGCATGAGCACCGCCGTGGGCGACGAAGGCGGCTTCGCCCCCAGCGTGGAGAACCACGAAGCGGCCATCCGCCTGATCCTGCAGGCCATCGAGGCCGCGGGCTACACCGCCGGCGAGCAGATCGCCCTGGGCCTGGACTGCGCGGCCAGCGAGTTCTACAAGGACGGCCACTACGTGCTCGAAGGCGAAGGCGGCCTGCGCCTAACGGCCCAGCAATGGACCGACATGCTCGCCGCCTGGGTGGACAAGTACCCCATCATCAGCATCGAGGACGGCATGCACGAAGGCGACTGGGACGGCTGGAAGCTGCTCACCGAGCGCCTGGGCGGCAAGGTGCAGCTGGTGGGCGACGACCTGTTCGTCACCAACACCAAGATCCTCAAGGAAGGCATCGACAAGCGCATCGCCAACTCCATCCTCATCAAGATCAACCAGATCGGCACGCTGACCGAGACCTTCGCCGCCATCGAGATGGCCAAGCGCGCGGGCTACACCGCCGTCATCAGCCACCGCTCGGGCGAGACGGAGGACTCGACCATCGCCGACATCTCGGTGGGCACCAACGCAGGCCAGATCAAGACCGGCTCCCTGAGCCGCTCGGACCGCATCGCCAAGTACAACCAATTGCTGCGCATCGAAGAGGATCTAGGCGACATCGCCCAGTACCCCGGCCGCGCCGCGTTCTACAACCTACGCTGATACAGCCTTTGCCCTGAGCCATGGGCTCCCGCCTCGTGCCCGTCATCCTGCTGGCCCTGCTGGCAGCGCTGCACGCCCAGCTCTGGCTCGGGCGGGGCAGCGTGCCGCGCGTCAACGCCATGCAGCACCAGATCGACGTGCAGAAGGCGGCCAACGACCAGGCCCGCCAGGCCAACGAGCGCCTGGCCTCCGAGGTGCACGACCTCAAGGAAGGGCTGGACATGGTGGAAGAAAAGGCGCGCAGCGAGCTGGGCATGGTCAAGCCCAACGAGGTCTACGTGCAGTTCACTCCCCGCTGAAAGCCGGCGTGGGCCACCCTCCCCTCGTGGCCCTGCTGGGCGCGCCGGGCACCGGGGCCGCGGAGCTGGCCGCCGCGCTGCGCGAGCGCATTCCCGCCGACTCCGCACGGATTGTGCCGTGCACCTGTGTGCCCGAAGAGGCCGCGCTGGCCCTGCTGATGGGGCTGGACCTGCCTTGTCCGCCAGACCGGCGGCCCGTGCAGGAGGCCGCCGATACCCGCCTGCGCGCAGCCCTGGCCCACGGCGCAATGGCCTACCGCGTGGTGTACGGGCAAGGCGCCCAGCGCACCGAGAACGCCCTGAAAGCTATCAAAGACATAGCTGCAAGCGCTTATCCAGCAAGCGCTGAAGGCACTTTTGATATGAAAACTGCCCGGCTGCGCACCTGGCACTGCGAGAAGTGCAGCGACCCGGAATGCGAGCACCGCCTGTTCACAGGCCTGATCAAGCCTGCTGCGCCAACCCCCGCTTGAGTTCCTTGAGCAGCAGCACCACCTGGCTGGAGCCATAGCGGTAGCCCCCGTTGAGCACCTGCACGGCCTTGTCCCACTCGCCCCGCTGGGCCAGTTCGACCAGCAGGGCCGCCTGCTCATGGAAATACTGGTGGCGCGCCATCAGCAGCGCATAGGCGGGCTGGTCGCCCAGTAGCTCGCCGCCCACACCGTGCAGCCAGCGGCCCAGCGCGCAGTGGTCGTCGCGGCGCACCACGGCGGGGTCTAGGCCCACGGTGGTGCGGCCTTCCAGGTAGTCCATGAGGCGAGCCTTCCAGCGCTCGTGGGCATTGATCGCCGCGTCGATGTCCAGGGCCGCCAGCAAGGTGTCCGCGCGCCGCGAATCCGGTGCGGCAGAGCTGTCGAACAGCGCCAGGGGGGCTGCCGGCGCCCCCTGGCGGCTACCGAAAACACGACGCAGAAAACCCATGCAACCCCTTCCTTCCTGAAAGGAACGATCTTAGGGGAGGACGGCGCGGGCGATTGTCAACGATGGTCACCCTTGCAGCCGCTGGGTTCATGCCTACATTAAGAACAATAACGAGAATCATTTTCATTACACTCTTTGGCTTGCACTATTTTTTCCAGAGGGAGTCACCGCATGCCATCCACCCGCCCCGCCGTCGCCCGGCGCTTCACCCCCCGCGCGACGGCGCTTGCCGCCGCCTTCGTGGCGATCGGCGCCGCCCATGCCCAGACGGCGCCGGAGCAGTCCCTGGGCGAAGTGCGCGTCCAGGCATCGCAGGGCCAGGCCACCGAGGGCACCAACGCCTACAACGCCCAGAGCCCCACCAGCATCGGCAGCGGGCTGCCGCTGACCTGGCGCGAGACGCCGCAGTCCATCAGCGTGGTCACGCGCCAGCGCATGGAGGACTTCGGCCTGCAATCGGTCGAGGACATCGCGGGTGCCACCACCGGGCTGTACCTGAGCAAGGGCTCCACCGAGCGTGCCGGCTTCGCATCGCGCGGCTTCAGCATCAGCAACTACGCGCTGGACGGGGTGCCGCTTTCGCTGCAGACCTACACCAACGACACCATCGGCCAGTCCACCCTGGCGATCTACGACCGCGTGGAGCTGCTGCGCGGGGCCTCGGGCCTGCTCACGGGCACGGGCAACCCGTCGGGCGTGATCAACCTGGTGCGCAAGCGGCCCACCGACCAGTTCCGCGCGTCGGTGGAAGGCAGCGTCGGCAGCTGGCAAAGCAAACGCGTCGAGCTGGACGCGGGCGGCCCCGTGAACGCGGCGGGCACCTTCCGCGTGCGCACCGTGGCGGCGCTGGAGGACAACGAGACCTTCGTCACCAACTACGAAAACAAGCGCAGTCTGCTCTACGCCATCGCCGAGGCCGACATCGCCCGCGCCACCAAGCTGAGCTTTGGCGGCTACTACAACAAGGAGCGCAACCCCGGGTCGAGCTGGTATGGCCTGCCCTACAACGTGGACGGCAGCGCCATGGACCTTCCGCGCTCGTTCACCTCGTCGCCGGACTGGGACTTCTGGAACAAGGAGAACCTGCAGGCCTTCGCCGAGCTGGAGCACCGCTTCGACGGCGGCTGGAAGGCCAAGGTGACGGCCCTGCACTTCAACTCCAAGCTGGACTCGCTGGTGCACGGCTACAGCCGCGTCGGCACCACCGAGAACTTCGCCATCACCGATGCCAACAAGTTCCTCTACGACCACAAGCACAACGCGCTGGACGCCATCGCCAGCGGCCCGTTCAGCCTGTTCGGCCGCACGCACGAGCTGGTGGTGGGCGCGGGCTGGAGCCACCGCACGGAGGACAACGACGGCTACCGCTCGCCCTACCCCCTGACCTACAACCCCGTCACCTGGGATCCGGGCAGCGCGCCCTATCCCTCGGCCCCCTTCGAGTTCTACTGGGGCCAAGCCAACGAGATCAAGCGTTCCAACCTGTTCGCCGCCTCGCGCCTGAGCGTGACGGACGCACTGACGGCCATCGTCGGCGCGCGGCTGGACTGGTACGACTACGCCGCGCTCAACCCCGTGAACGGCACGCGCACCGGCTACAAGGTGGACAACGAGTTCACGCCCTATGCCGGGCTGGTCTATGACCTGGACGGCCGCCACTCGGTGTACGCCAGCGTCACCAGCGTGTTCAACCCGCAGAGCGCGCTCGACCGGGACGGCAAGCTGCTCGACCCGGTGACCGGCACCAACCTGGAGGCGGGCATCAAGGGCGAGTATCTGGGCGGCGCGCTCCACGCCAGCGCGGCGGTGTTCCAGATCCGGCAGAAGAACCTGGCGCGCAGCCTGGACCCGTCCGAGTGCAACGGCCAGCCTTCGTGCTCGGAAGCGGCGGGCGAGGTCAAGAGCCAGGGCTTCGAGCTGGAGGCGGTGGGCGCCATCACGCCCGCGTGGAACGTGCAGGCCGGCCTGAGCTACGCAGCGGCGGAGTACAGCAAGAGCACCAACGCCTCCACGCCCGTGGGCACGCCCTTCGGCACCACGCTGCCGCAGAAGATGCTGCGCCTGTCCAGCACCTACCGCCTGTCCGGCCCGCTGCAGGGCTGGCGCGTGGGCGCGTCGCTGCAGTCGCAAAGCGAGATCTTCAGCACCAACACCACCACGCGCGTCACGCGCCGGCACGGCGGCATGACGACCGTGGGGCTGATGGCGGGCTGGTCGGTGAACCGCAACCTGGATCTGCGCCTGAACATCAGCAACCTGTTCGACAAGTACTACTACCAGTCGGTGGGTGGCTTCGGCGAGCCGCGCAAGGTCAAGCTGACGGCCAAGTACAGTTTCTGAGTTTGCTCACCAAACGATAGCTTCCAGCGCTTGCTGTACAAGCGCTGGAGGCCGATTAGGCTTCAAACCCGGGACGGCTACTGCAGCGACTGCGTGCCCGGCGGCAGCTGGGCCGCGCCGGTGAAGATCTGCGCCGCGTCCACCGCGTCGAAGCGGTACTGCTGGCCGCAGAACTCGCAGCCCACCTCGATGTCCTCGCGCTCCGCGAGGATGCTCTCGGCCTCCTCGGCGCCCAGGTTGCGCAGCATGCTGCTCACGCGTTCGCGGCTGCAGGTGCAGGCGAAGCGGGGGCCGCTGGCGCCCTGCTGCGGCTCGAAGCGCAGCAGCTTCTCCTCCCAGAACAGGCGGCGCAGGATGGTGTCCACGTCCAGCGTCAGCAACTCCTCGCGCGTGAGGCTGGCGGCCAGGTGGGCGATGCGGTTGTAGTCCTCGTTGCGGCCGATCTGGTCCTCGTTCTCGCGGTGCGTGAGGCTTTCGCCGGCCAGGTTGCCCTCGCCCTTGACCGGCATGCGCTGGATCAGCAGGCCCGCGGCGACCTGCTCGTTGGCGCCCAGCACCAGGATGGTGTCGAGCTGCTCGGACTGCAGCATGTAGTGCTGCAGCACGTCCGACAGCTTGTCCAGCTTCTCGTGCCGGTCGCCATGCAGCGGCACCACGCCCTGGTAGGGCTGCTGGCCGGGGTGGCGGTCCTTGGGGTCGAGCGTGATGGCGCAGCGGCCGCCGCCGCCCACGTTGACCATCTGCGGCAGGCGCGCGCCCTCGGGCACCTCACCGCCGGGATGGGCCGCCAGGGTGGCCGTGGCGCGCAGGCTCAGGTCCGACTGCACCTCGGCCACGGCCAGCTTCACCGGGCCGTCGCCGAACACCTGCAGCACCAGCGCGCCGTTGAACTTGATGTTGGACTGCATGAGCACGCCGGCCGCGGCCATCTCGCCCAGCAGCTCGCTCACCGGCGCGGGGTAGGCGCCGGTGGCGGTGTTGCCGGCGCGGCGGGAGAGGATCTCGGTCCAGGCATCGGTCAGGCGCACGATCATGCCGCGCACGGGCAGGCCGTCGAAAAGGAATTTATGGAGTTCTGACATTCAACCGATCTTGTGCAGCCCGCCCTGGAAGCGGCGCGCGTTGTCGATGTAGTGCTGCGCGCTCTGGCGCAGGCCCTCGATCTGCTCGGGGCTGAGCTGGCGCACGGCCTTGGCGGGGCTGCCGATGATCATGGAGCCGTCGGGGAACTCCTTGCCCTCGGTGACCAGCGCGCCCGCGCCGACGAGGCAGTTGCGCCCGATCTTCGCGCCGTTGAGCACGATGGCGCCGATGCCGATCAGCGACTCGTCGCCGATCGTGCAGCCGTGCAGCATGACCTGGTGGCCCACCGTCACGCGCTCGCCGATGACCAGGGGCTTGCCGATGTCAGCATGCAGCACGCTCGCGTCTTGCACGTTGGAGCCCGCGCCGACGGTGATGCTTTCGGTGTCGCCGCGGATCACGGTGCCGAACCACACGCTGGCATCCTCGCCCAGCACCACGTTGCCCATCACCTGGGCACTGTCGGCCACCCAGGCCGATGCGGCCACCTGCGGGGCCACGCCATCGAGTTCATAGATCGCCATCGGGGCGCCTCTTGTCATTTGTTGGGGAAGCCTACAATTCTAAGGATGGAGCTTCGCCACCGTGCACTGCAGGTCTTGTGCCTTGCAGACCCTGAACAAAAAGCGGCTGCAGCGCTTGATCTGCAAGCGCTGGCAGCTACTCTTCCGATAGCAGATCAGGCCCCCGAGCCCCCGCCTGATGCCGGCAGCCTGCCGGGCCGCCCCGAACGCCCCGTGCTGCTACGCCACACCGACGTGGCCCGCCGCTCGCCCGCCACGCCCGAGGGGCGCGCGGTGCTGATCCACGCCATCGCGCACATCGAGTTCAATGCCATCAACCTCGCGCTGGACGCCGTCTGGCGCTTTGGCGGCATGCCCCGCGCCTACTACACCGACTGGATGCGCGTGGCCGGCGAGGAGGCCCTGCACTTCCGCCTGCTGCGCGACCACCTGCGCGCCATGGGCCACGACTACGGCGACTTCCCGGCCCACCAGGGCCTGTGGACCATGTGCGAGAAGACCGCGCACGACATCCTGGCGCGCATGGCGCTGGTGCCCCGTACGCTGGAGGCGCGCGGGCTGGACGCCACGCCGCAGATCCAGGCCAAGCTGCGCCAGGTGGGTGCGCCCGACGCGCTGGCCGCCGTGGCCATCCTGGACACCATCCTGCGCGACGAGGTCGGCCACGTGGCCATCGGCAACCACTGGTACCGCTGGCTGTGCGAGCGCCAGGGGCTGGACCCCGAGGCGCACTACGCCACGCTCGTAAGACAATACGAGGCGCCGCGCCTCAAGCCCCCGTTCAACGACGCTGCGCGCCGCCAGGCCGGCTTCACCGAGGCCGAGCTGCGCTGGCTGCAGCAGGTGTGACCGGCCCGGACGCCGCCCCTATCCGATACTCCGACCCCATGACTTCCCATTCCGCCCCTCCCTCCGGCAGCAGCCCCCAGTCCCCCGTCGCCATGATCGCCCGGCAGGCCATCGTGAACGCGCAGCAGGTCGTTGTGGGCTACGAGCTGTTCAACCGCTCGCGCATCGGCGCCGCCCACACGGCCGCCACCGACGTGATCCTGGTGTTCACGGCGCTCTCGCACGCGGGCACCGAGGAGCTGGTGGGCAAGAAGATGATCTTCGTCAACTGCACCCACGAAAGCCTCTCGGGCGGCCACCTGGAGCTGGTGGACCCCGACAAGGTGGTGCTGGAGATCCCGCCCCTGGGCCACGCGGCGGCCGAGGAAGTGGCCACGCGCATGCCCATCCTGGCGGGGCTGCGCGAGCGGGGCTTCCACCTGGCGTTCAACCATACGGTGCTGGAGTCGGCCTACGCGCCCTGGCTGCCGCTGGCGGACTACATCAAGCTCGACCTCTCGGTGCTCGCGCCCGACCAGCTGGCCGTGCTGATCAGCTACGCCGGGCGCCATTCGAAGGCCGAGCTGATCGCCGAGAAGGTGGAAACCGCCCAGCAGTACGACATGGTCTCCAGCCAGGGCGTGCAGATGTTCCAGGGCTACTGGTTCGCCCGCCCGGCGCTGGTCGAGGCCAAACTGCTCACGCCCTCGCAGGCCAGCATCATCCAGCTGATCAACCTGGTGCGCCAGCAGGCCAGCACCGACGACATCGAGGAAGTGCTCAAGAAGGACGCGGGCCTGGCCTTCAACCTCATGCGCCTGATCAATTCCGCCGGTTTCGGCATGAACCGCGAGATCACCTCTTTCCGCCAGGCCGTGATGCTCATGGGCCTGAAGAAGCTGTTCCGCTGGGCGGCACTGCTGCTCACAGCCTCGCGCACCGGCGGCACGCCCTCGTCCGTGGGGCAGACCGCCGTGGTGCGCGGGCGCCTCATGGAGCTGCTGGCCCTGGAGACCCTGCCGCCGGAAGAGGCCGACCAGGCCTTCGTGGTCGGCATCTTCTCGCTGCTGGACGTGATGCTGTCCATGCCCATGGAATCCGCGCTGGGCCTGCTCAACGTGCCCGAGCCCGTGGCCGCCGCCCTGCTGCGCCGCGAGGGGCTGCTGGGCGACCTGCTCACGCTGGCCCAGGCCTGCGAATCCAGTGACGACGCCGCCTTCGACCGCACGGCGGGCCTGCTGCACCTGTCCAGCCAGCAGATCAACCTGGCGCACCTGCAGGCGCTGGCCTGGGCGGACCATCTTTCAGAATGAAGGTACAACCCCCTGAGCCGCTGCGCGGCTTCCCCCTTCTCTCTACGCGCTTCGCGCTACGGGAAGGGGGACGACGCCAGTGGCCTGGCAAAGCCAGTTCCACGGCGTCCACTGGCATGGTGCGCGCCAGTTTCATGCGGCGTTTCGCATGACAGACCCTAGAATCACTGCCAACCACAGCCTATCCACAGCGCACCCCATGTCGAGTACCCCCGAACAAGACGCCCCCGCGGTCGAACCCGTGGACGAGAACATCGCCATCATCGCGCGCCAGGCCATCGTGGACGAGAACCGCGCCGTCTATGGCTACGAGCTGTTCGACCGCTCCACCGCCTCCGACGCCCACACGGCCGCCAGCGATGCGGCCCTGCTGTTCAACGCCCTGTCGTACGCGGGCACCGAGGCCCTGGTGGGCAAGAAGACGGTGTTCATCAACTGCACGCACGACAGCCTCTCGGGCGGCCACCTGGAGTTGATCCACCCCGAAAAGGTGGTGCTGGAAGTGCCCCCCCTGCCCGACGGCGCCACGCAGGAGGAAATCGAGGGCCGCGTGCCCACGCTGGAGGCGCTGCGCACCCGGGGCTTTCGCCTGGCCTTCGACCAGCAGGCGCTCAAGCGCGCCTACACCACCTGGCTGCCGATGGCGGCGTTCATCAAGCTGGACATGAAGGCCTTCAAGCCCGAGCTGGCCGGGCCGCTGGTCAAGTTCGCCACCACCCACAGCAAGGCCACGCTGGTGGCCGAGAAGGTGGAGACCGCCGAGCAGTACGAGCTGATGCGCGGCCTGGGCGTGAAGCTCTTCCAGGGCTACTGGTTCGCCCACCCCTCGCTGGTCAAGGCCACCACCATCCGCCCCTCGCAGGCCACCATCATCCAGCTCATCAACCTGGTGCGCAAACAGGCCAGCACGGCCGAGATCGAGGACCTGCTCAAGAAGGACCCCACGCTGTCCTTCAACCTGCTGCGCTTCATCAACTCCTCGGGCTTCGGCCTGTCGTGCGAGATCACCTCGTTCCGCCACGCAGTGATGATCCTGGGCCTGAAGAAGCTCTTCCGCTGGGCCGCGCTGCTCATGACCACCTCGCGCGCCGGCGGCGCGCCACCGGCCGTGGGCCAGACCGCCGTGGTGCGCGGCCGCCTCATGGAACTGCTGGCCGCCGAGCTGCTGGCCCCCGAGGAATGCGACAACGCCTTCGTCGTGGGCGTGTTCTCGCTGCTGGACACCATGCTGGGCGTGCCGATCGAGAAAGCGCTGGAATCCGTCGCCCTGCCCGAGCCGGTGATGGACGCCCTGCTGCGCAACCAGGGCGTGTTCGCGCCCTTCCTCGAACTGACCAAGGCCTGCGAAAGCGGCGACGAAGTGGCGTTCGCCAAGAACGCCGATGCACTGCACCTGTCCAACCGCCAGGTCAACTGGGCCCACCTGCAGGCCCTGACCTGGGCCGAAAGCCTGAACGAAGAGTAGTCGCCACCGCTGGCCTGCAAAAACCAGACGGGCCCTGGGTCACCCCAGGGCCCGTGTGCGTTTCAGGGCTTCTCTTCAGTTGCCCTTGATGCCTGCGGCGCGGATGATGCGCGCGTTGTTCTCGGACTCCTGCGCGATCTGCTTGGCGAACTCCGCCGCGCTGCCGCCCGTGGGCACGTTGTCGGTGGCGTCGAGCTTGGCGCGGATGTCCGGTGCGGCCAGGGCCTTGTTCACCTCGGCGTTGATGCGCTCCACCACCGCGGCCGGCGTCTGCGCCGGAGCGTACAGGCCGAACAGCGACGACAGGTTGGCCGCCGGCTGGCCCAGTTCGGCCAGGGTGGGCACCTGCGGCAGCGAATCCAGCCGCGCGGGGGCGCCCACGGCCAGCGGCTTGAGCTTGCCCGCCTGGATGTGCTGCAGCACGGCCGGGCCGGCGTTGGTGGATAGGATCTCGAACTGCCCGCCGAGCGCGTCGTTCATCTGCTGGCCGCCGCCCTTGTAGGGCACGTGGGTGATGACCACGCGGCTCTTGCCCATGATCTGCTCCAGCATGATGTGGCCCAGCGAGGCGAGCCCCGACGTGGCCCAGCGCACCTGGCCGGGGTTGGCGCGGGCGGTGTCCAGCAGGCTCGCGAAGTCCGCCGCCTTGTTCGCCGGCGTGCCCAGCAGCAGCACCGGCGAGTACATGACGCTGACCACGGGCGCGATGTCCTTCTGCGGATCGAACGGCGACTTGCCCAGGTGCGGGTTCAGCGCCAGCGGGCTGATGGCGGCAAAGCCCAGCGTGTAGCCGTCGGGCGCGGCCTTGGCCACCGCGTCCACGCCGATGCTGCCGCTGGCGCCGGCCTTGTTCTCGATGACGACGGGCGTGCCCAGCTGCACGGCCAGCTTGTCGGCCAGCGCGCGCGCCACGGTGTCGCTCACGCCGCCGGCCGGGTAGGCCACGACGATGCGGATCGGCTTGGCCGTGGGCCAGGACTGGGCCATGGACAGGGCGGCAAAGCCCAGCAGCAGCGTACCGACGAGCAGTTTCCTCATGCAAATTCCTTTTAAGTGCGTGGTTGGAAAGGATTGTGCAGTGTCGCCTATGCCTGGACCCTGCCGCGCGAGATCGGCCGTGCGCTCTTTACGCGCACGCGCTCCAGGTTCTCCTCGGGCGGGGACAGCAGTTCCAGCACGGAGACCTCCAGACCATCCGCCAGCACGTGCAGCGCGGTCAACGTCGGGTTGGCCCGGCCCGACTCGATCCGGCTCAGATAGGTACGAAATATGTGGCAGCGGTCCGCCAGTTCCTCCTGGGTGATGCCCAGGCGGACGCGCAACTCCCTGATCTTTCGACCAAGGAGTACGCGCGGATCGGGTGGCTGTCGGGTCACCCAGAGACTTTTCCTTATGTATACTCATTAATACACACACCAATTCGTACATTTGTCGTAGGACAGACGGTAATTGCGCTTTACGAATGATCCATACGCCTCACAGGGAAAGCACTTGGAAAAGACACAGGGTTTCCAGCGCCGCAAGGACTTTCTTTCCCTGACCACCCGGGACGAAGGCGCCATCCGGGATCTGCACAAGGCCCTCGCAGGGAAAGCGCATGGATTCGTGGACAACTTCTATCGCCACCTGCTTTCCTTTGCCGAGATGCGCGCACTCATCCCGGACGAAGCGGCGCTGGAGCGGCTCAAGCGGCTCCATATCCGCTACTTCCACAGCCTGACCGCCGGTATCTACGACGAAGCCTACGGAGAAGGCCGCCAGCACGTGGGGCTTGCGCATGCCCATATTGGTCTGTCTCCCGGCTGGTACCTGGGCGGCTACAGCCACTACCTCATTGAGCTGCTGCCGCAGTTGGCCAGATTGCCAGGGCTGCGCCAAACGAACATCAATGCCGTGATGCAAGCGCTCATCAAGGTGGTGTTTCTGGACATCGGCCTCACCATCGACAGCTACATTGCACAGCGCGACTCGCTGATCGCCGACCTGCGCGAGCGGGAACAACTGACCCGCGACCTGATCGACGCTCAGCAGCGCATGGAGAAACTGGCGCTTTTCGACGCGCTCACGGGGCTACCCAATCGCACTCATGGCATGGCGCTGGCCCAGCAGCTGCTCAACACAGCAAGCCAGCGCGGTCAACAAGCCGCCGTGCTGTTCGTCGATCTCGATCGCTTCAAGGAAATCAACGACACGCAGGGCCACTCGGTGGGCGACCAGGTGCTCGCGGCAGTGTCGCGACACTGTCAGCACGTGCTTGGTGACAGCGGCGTGCTGGCCCGCCTGGGGGGTGACGAGTTCATGTTCGTGCGCATGCTCGCAAGCGGCGAAGACACCCTGGCCCTGGCCCGCGAGGTCTGCGACACACTGGGCCGCCCCATGGCCGCGGGCGACCTGCAGTTCGAGGTGGGGGCGAGCGTCGGCGCGGCCATCCATCCCCTGCACGGCCAAGGCGTGGACGGGCTACTGCAGTGCGCGGACATCGCGATGTACCGCGCCAAGGCACAGGGGGGCGGCCATTGCCTGCTCTACAACGACGACATGGGCCGCCAGCTCCAGCGGCGTATCGCGCTCGGCGCGCGGCTGGAAAAGGCGCTGGCTGAGAAACGTCTGCAACTGTATTACCAGCCCAAGGTGGCGCTGGAATCTGGCGCACTGTGCGGCGTGGAGGCGCTGGCGCGCTGGCACGACGCGGAATGGGGCTGGGTGAGCCCGGCGGAGTTCATCCCCGTGGCCGAGGAGCGCGGCCTGATCGCCGCTCTGGGCGACTGGAGCCTGGACGCCGCCGCCCGGCAGTGGCGCGCCTGGCGCGACGCCGGCGTGGCCAGACCGCCCGCGATTGCCGTCAACGTATCGGCCGCGCAGATGATGAGCGACGCCTTCGCCGAACGAGCCCTGGCCATCGTGCGCGGGCACGGCGTGAGCCCGCTCGCCATTGAACTGGAGATCACCGAATCGGCGCTGATGCATGACCCTACGAAGGCACGGCGCGTGGCCTCGCGCTTGGTGGAGCTGGGCTTTGCGCTCTCCATCGACGACTTCGGCACCGGCTATTCGTCGCTGGCGCGGCTGCAGAACTTTCCCGTGTCGCGGCTCAAGATCGATATGTCCTTCGTGCGCGGGATGCTCAGCGAGCCCGGCAGCCTCGCCATCGTGACGGCAGTGATCGGCCTAGCCCACGCGCTGCAACTACGCACGGTAGCCGAGGGTGTGGAAACGCAAAGCCAGATCGACCGGCTGCGCAGCTTGCGTTGCGACGAGGCGCAGGGCTACCTCTTCGCCAAGGCCATTCCCGCTGCAGAGCTGGAGTGCGACTGGCTGACCCGTTGAAAAACACCTCCTGCTCCTGAAAGCCCTCCATGCGGACCAACCTGCCCGTCACCGCCACCGAGTTCACCTTCGCCGAGCGCGACACCCTGGTCTCTGTCACCGATACCAAGGGCCGCATCACTTACTGCAACCCTGCTTTCGTGCACGTGAGTGGCTTCGCGCACGAAGAGCTGCTGGGCCAGCCACACAACCTGATCCGCCACCCCGACATGCCGCCCGAGGCCTTCCGCGACCTGTGGGACACCATCGCGGCGGGCTTGCCGTGGACGGGCCTGGTGAAGAACCGGCGCAAGAACGGCGACTTCTACTGGGTGCAGGCCAACGTGACGCCGCTGCGCGACGGCGCGCAGGTGACGGGCTACCTGTCGGTGCGCACGCTGCCCTCGCGCGCTCAGGTGCAGGCGGCGGAGACGCTGTACAACGCCATGCGCGCCGAGGCCGAGGCAGGCCGCGCCATCCACGTACTGCGCCACGGCGCCGTGCTGCGGCAGGACCTGCGCGGGCGCATCGCACGGCTATTGATGCCTTCCACGCCCACGCCGCGTCTGATGCTGACACAAGCGCTCACCGTAGCCCTCGCCCTGCTGCCCGTGGGGCTGGGCGCGCCCTGGCCGGTCACGGGCGCCGTGGCCATTCTGGCGGCGGCTGCCGCCGCCCTCGTGGTGCGCGCGCTGGCCATCACGCCGCTGCGGGCGCTGGTGCACGACGCGCACCAGCTCGCCTCGGGCGACCTGGGGTATGCCGTGCAGACGGGCGCCAGCGGCAGCGTGGGCGAGCTGCAGCAGGCACTGTTCCAACTCAGCGTGAATCTGCGCACGGTGGTGAGCGACGTGCGCCAGGAAGTGCGGCACCTGGAAACGGCGGTGCAGGAGATCGCCAGCGGCAACAACGATCTCTCGGCCCGCACCGAGACGCAGGCCAGCAGCCTGGAGCAGACGGCCGCATCCATGGAACAGATCAATGGCACGGTGCAGAACAGCGCCGCGTCGGCCAGCCGGGGCGCGCGCTTCGCCGATGAAGCCTCGGGCATCACGGCACGCAGCAACGACGCCGTCCAGGCCGTGGGCCAGACCATGCAGGGCATCGCCGAATCGTCGCGGCACATCGAGGACATCGTGCACCTGATCGAGGACGTGGCGTTCCAGACCAACATCCTCGCGCTCAACGCCGCCGTGGAAGCTGCCCGTGCGGGCGAGGCCGGGCGCGGCTTCGCCGTGGTGGCGTCGGAAGTGCGCACGCTGGCCGCACGCACCGCGCAGGCGGCACGCGACATCAAGCAGCTCATCGCCGAATCAGCCGAGCGCGTGGCCTCTGGCGCCAGTGCGGCGGGCGAGGCGCGCGAACGCATGGCCGATGCGCTGGCCGCCGTGCAACGCGTGAGCATCGTGCTCGGCGAAATCAGCACCGCCGCCACTGAGCAGCGCACCGGTATCTCACAGGTGAACGAGGCGGTGGCGCACATGGACTCCATCACGCAGCAGAACGCTGCCATGGTGGAAGAGCTGGCCGCCGCCGCACAGTCACTGGAAGGCCAGGTGCGCGGCGTGAGCGACACCATGCGCCTGTTCCGCCTGGGGCATGGCGACGTGCCCCTGTCGCAGGCCGACGCGGTGGCGCTGCGGCGCACGGCGCGGACTACAAGCCAAATCGGCCTCTAGCGCTTATCCAGCAAGCGCTAGCAGCTATCTTTTCGATAGTTTTCAGCCGCGCGGGTGGTGCTGCGAATGCAGCACCTTGAGCCGTTCGCGCGCTACGTGGGTGTAGATGGTGGTCGTGGAAATGTCGGCATGCCCCAGCAGCAGTTGCACCACGCGCAGGTCGGCGCCGTGGTTGAGCAGGTGCGTGGCGAAGGCGTGGCGCAGCGTGTGCGGCGACAGCGGCGCGGTGATGCCGGCCACGGCCGCCCATTTCTTGACGATGACCCAGAACATGGCGCGCGTCATGCCGCTGCCGCGCTGGGTGACGAACAGGTCGTCGGTCTGCTGCCCGCCCAGGATGGCGCCGCGGGCCTCGTGCAGGTAACGCTCCAGCCACTGGCGCGCCACCTCGCCAAAGGGCACCAGCCGCTCCTTGCCGCCCTTGCCCACCACGCGGATCACGCCTTCGTTGAGGCCGAGCTGGAAGGTCTTGAGCGTGACGAGTTCGGTCACGCGCAGGCCGCTGGCATACATCAGCTCCAGCATGGTGCGGTCGCGCAGGCCCAGCGGGTGGCCCAGGTCGGGCGCGTTCAGCAGCGCCTCCACCTGGGCCTGCGACAGGGTCTTGGGCACGCGCAGGGGCTGGCGCGCGGCCATGAGGCGCACGGTGGGGTCGGCCGCGATGCGGCGCTCGCGCAGCGCCCAATGGAAGTAGCGCTTGAGCACCGTGAGCCGCCGGTTGGCCGACGTGGCGCGGGTCTGCGCGTGCCGCGCGGCGAAGTAGGCCTGCAGGTGGTGCTCGGCCGTGGCGTCGATCGCCAGGGCGGCATCCTGCGCGACCAGCCATTGGGCGTAGAGCGTGAGGTCGCGCCGGTAGGCCGCCAGGGTGTTGCGCGCGAGGCCGTCCTCCAGCCATAGGGCGTCCACGAAGGCGTCGATGGCGTGCTGGCTGGCGGGGTTCATGGCGGCCATCATAAAAAAACTGCCTGGCAAGCCAGGCAGTTGTCGGGGTGGAGCAAGCCGGGGTTATTCCAGCGTCAGCTTCTGCTTGGCCACCACTTCCTTGTAGACCGAGAACTCGGCCTTGATCTGCTCGGCGAACTGCTCGGGCGTGTTGCCGATCACGATCGAGCCCGTTTCCTCGATGCGCTTCTTCACGGCCGGATCTTCCAGGGCCTTGCGCACGCCGGCGTTGATCTTGTCCACGATGTCCTTGGGCAGGCCCTTGGGGCCGAGGATGCCGTAGTAGGCCATGCGGTTCACCGGCTCCAGGCCCAGTTCCTTGAAGGTGGGCGTGTTGGGCAGGGCCGCCACGCGCTGGGGCGCGGCCACCACGATGGGCACCAGGCGGTTGTCCTTGATGAACGGCAGGGCCGAGGGCAGGTTGTCGAAGATCATCGGCACCTGGCCCGCCACCGTGTCGTTCAAGGCCGGGCCCGCGCCGCGGTAGGGGATGTGCGTGACGAAGGTGTCCGACAGGCTCTTGTACAGCTCCATCTGCAGGTGGCCGATGCCGCCCGTGCCCGAGGAGGCATACGAGTACTTGCCCGGCGACTTCTTCAGCTCGGCCACGAAGGACTTGTAGTCCTTGGCCGGGAAGCTGGGGTTCACCGCGATGATGTTGGGCGTGGCCGCGATGTTGATGATGGGCGTGAAGTCCGTCAGCGGGTTGTACGGCGTCTTGGGGTTGATGGCGGGGTTGGCCGCGGTGGTGGACACGGTGGCCACGCCCAGCGTGTAGCCGTCCGGGGCCGAGCGGGCCGTTTCCGCCGCGCCCACGATGCCGCCGCCGCCGGCCTTGTTCTCCACGATCACGCTCTGGCCCAGGGCCTTGCCCAGGGGGTCGGCGATCACGCGCGCAATGATGTCGGTGGTGCCGCCGGGTGCAAAGGGCACCTGCAGCCTGATCACCTTGTTGGGATAGCCCTGGGCGGCTGCGGAACCGGCGGCGGCGGCCAGCGCCAGTGCGATCCAATGACGACGATGCATCGAGTTCTCCTTCAATGATTGAGTGAGTGAGGGTTGGCAGACAGCGGTGATGGTATGCGCATTGGCCGCCCCGGCGCACTGCGGATTGCACATAAGGGCTAACCCGCAGAAAGCGCGCCGTCTGCGGGTATTCTCGGCAGGTGAACTACGCCCAGCTCCTGCTTCCCGACTTCTCCCTCATCCTCTGCGGCTACCTCATCTGCCGGTATACCGCGCTCAACCGGTCGGTGTGGCAGCCCGTGGAGAGCCTGGTGTACTACCTGCTCTTTCCCGTGCTGCTGTTCCAGTCCATCGTCAAGAGCCCGATGGACGTGGGCGCGGCCTCGGGCCTGATCGCGGCGGGGCTGCTCTCGGGCGTCGCGGGGATCGCGCTGGCCTACAGCCTGCCGCACTGGCCCTGGCTGGGCCGCCGCATCGACGCGCGCGACCATGCCGCGAGCGCGCAGGTGGCGTTCCGCTTCAACTCCTTCATCGGCCTGGCCATCGCCGAGCGGCTGGCGGGCACGCAGGGGCTGCTGATGATCGCGGTGCTGATCGGCGTGTGCGTGCCGCTGTTCAACGTGGCCGCCGTGTGGCCCATGGCGCGGCACGGGCAGCACAGCTTCGCGCGCGAGCTGCTGCGCAACCCGCTCATCATCGCCACGGCCTCGGGGCTGGCCGCCAACCTGCTGGGCTTTCGCATTCCCGCCTGGGCGGAGCCCACGGTGAGCCGCATCAGCGCCGCCTCGCTGGCGCTGGGCCTGATGGCCGCGGGCGCGGGCATGCAGTTCGGCCTGCTCACGCGCGGCAAGGCGCTGAGCGTTTCGGTGCTGGCCATCCGCCACCTCGCGCAGCCGCTGCTGGCCTTCGCCATGGCGCGGCTGTTCGGGCTCAGCCCCGTGCAGGCCACGGTGCTGCTGGCCTTCTCGGCCCTGCCCACCGCGTCCACCTGCTACGTGCTGGCGGCGCGCATGGGCTACAACGGGCCGTACGTGGCAGGGCTGGTGACGCTGTCCACCGTGCTGGGCATGCTGAGCCTGCCGTTCGCGCTGGGGTTCCTGCGATGAGCCGCGCCATGCACCGCCGCGCCGTGCTGGCCGCCATGCTCGCGCCCCTGGCCGCCTGCGGCCGCAAGGCGCCGCGCGCGCAGGCCGTGCCGCCCGGGGCAACCGTGCTGGCGCTGGGCGATTCGCTGACCTCCGGCGTGGGCGCTTCGCCCAACACCGCCTACCCCGCGGTGCTGCAGCGCCTGACGGGCTGGAAGATCGTCAACGGCGGCGTGTCGGGCGACACCTCGGCTCAGGCGCTCGCGCGCCTGCCCGACCTGCTGCAGGCGCACCAGCCCGCATTGGTGATCGTGGGCATCGGCGGCAACGACTTTCTGCGCCGCCAGAGCGCCGCCGCCACGCGCGCCAACGTGCGCCAGATCTGCCTGGAGGCGCGCGCCAGCGGCGCGCAGGTGCTGCTGGTGGCCGTGCCCGAGCTGTCGCTGATGGCCGCCGCGGCGGGGCGGCTCAGCGACCACGCGCTGTATGGCGAGATCGCCGGCGAGCTGAAGATCCCGCTGCACACCCGGGGCTGGTCCGGCGTGCTGGCCGACGAACGCCTGCGCGCCGATGCGGTGCACGCCAATGCGGCGGGGTACGAGCGGTTCGCCGAGGGGCTGGCGGACACGCTCAAGGCCACCGGGCTGCTGGCCCGCTGAACATCCTCTTTTGATAGCTGCCAGCGCTTGCTAGATAAGCGCTGGAGGCCGATTTCACTCATATTCCTGCGCCAGCGCCCAGGCCACGTGCTCGCGCACCAGTTCGCTCGCATCCCCGGCCCGCGACTGGAGCGCCGTGCGCACGCCGGCGTCCCCCGTGGCGGCGAGCGCGTTGCCCAGCGCCACTGCCACGTTGCGCAACCAGCGCTCGTGGCCGATGCGGCGGATGGGGCCGCCCTCGGTCATGCGCAGGAAGGTGGCCTCGTCCCACGCGAACAGGTGTGCGAGCTGCTGGCCCGCCAGGCTGTGGCGCTCGTCGAAGTCGGGCAGGCGGCTGACCTGGGCGAACTTGTTCCACGGGCAGATGAGCTGGCAGTCGTCGCAGCCGTAGATGCGGTTGCCCAGCAGCGGGCGCAATTCCACGGGAATCGGCCCCGCGTGCTCGATGGTCAGGTACGAGATGCAGCGCCGCGCGTCCAGCCGGTGCGGCGCGATGATGGCCTGCGTGGGGCACACGTCGATGCAGGCGCTGCAGCTGCCGCAGTGCGCGGTGACGGGCGCGCTGGCGGGCAGCGCCATGTCCACGTAGATCTCGCCCAGGAAGAACATGGACCCGGCCTCGCGGTTGAGCACCAGCGTGTGCTTGCCGCGCCAGCCCTGGCCGCTGCGCGCGGCGAGTTCCGCCTCCAGCACCGGGGCCGAGTCGGTGAACACGCGGTGGCCGAAGGGGCCGATGGCCTCGGCGATGCGGTCGCTCAGCTTCTGCAGCCGTGCGCGCAGCACCTTGTGGTAGTCGCGCCCCCGGGCATAGACCGAGACGATGCCCTCGTGCGGGCGCGCCAGGCGCGACAGCTCGAACGCCTGCCACTCCCCGGGCGCCTGGCGGCCCGTGTTGCCGGGCAGGTAGTCCATGCGCGCCGTGATCACGCTCACGGTGCCGGGCACCAGCTCGGCCGGGCGGGCGCGCTTGAGGCCGTGCGACGCCATATAGTGCATCTCGCCATGGAAGCCCTGCGCCAGCCAGGCGGCCAGGCCCGGCTCCGCGGCGGACAAGTCCACCCCGGCCACGCCGATTTGGGAAAATCCCAGCTCGCGGGCCCACTCCTGCATTTGAGGAACGAGTTGACTGTTGACCATACCCGCCGGATTGTAGAAACCGCCCCCCGCCAGATCGCGTGGCACGGCGAGGACGACACCGCCGCCTTCGCGGCCCGCCTCGCCGCGCAGCCGCAGCTGCGCGACGCCTTCCTGACCCTGCACGGCGACCTGGGCGCGGGCAAGACCACGCTGGTGCGCCACCTGCTGCGCGCCCTGGGCGTGCAGGGGCGCATAAAAAGCCCCACCTACGCGGTGGTGGAGCCGCACGAAGCCCCGTCGGGCCTGCCCATCTGGCACTTCGACTTCTACCGCTTCGACGACCCGCGCGAGTGGGAGGACGCGGGTTTCAGGGACATTTTTGCCAACCCGGGCCTCAAGGTGGCAGAATGGCCGGAAAAGGCTGCAGCGCTTACGCCGCCTGCGGACCTTGCTATCCACATTGAAGCAACCGACGACACCGAAAGGAAGGTCACGCTGCATGCCCACACCGCCACCGGGCACAGTCTCCTGCAGGGGCTCTGACACGGGCGCCACCCCTGCCGCCTCCCGCCGCGCCGTGCTGCAGGCCGGCACCCTGGTGCTGCTGCTGGGCACGCAGCAGATCGCGCGCGGCGCCACCATCCTCGCGGTGCGGGTGTGGCCGGCCCCGGAATACTCGCGCGTGACCATCGAGTCCGACGGCCCCCTGGTGGCCAAGCAGTTCTTCGTGACCACGCCGCCGCGCCTGGCGGTGGACATCGAGGGCATCGACCTCAGCCCCGAGCTGCGCGAGCTGGTGGCCAAGGTGAAGCCCGACGACCCCAACATCGCGGGCATCCGCGTGGGCCAGAACGCCCCCGGCGTGGTGCGGCTGGTGGTAGACATGAAGCAGGCCGCCCTGCCCCAGGTGTTCACCCTGCCGCCCGTGGCCGCCTACCAGCACCGCCTGGTGTTCGACCTGTACCCGGCCGCGCCGGTGGACCCACTGGAAGCCCTGATCGCCGAGCGCCTGCGCGACGCCCCGGCCGACAAGCCCACCGCCACAGCCCCCGCCGCCACGGCCCGCGCCACCCCGGCTCCGCCGGCCGAGCACGACCCGCTGGGCGAGCTGATCGCCCAGCGCAGCCAGCGCCCCGCCCCCGCCGAGGCGCAGCAGCCGCCGCCCGCGGTGGCGGCAGCGCCCGAGGCCACGCGCCCGCCCGCCCCCAACCGCGCCACCGCTACGCAGACCGACCGCCTGATCATCATCGCGCTCGACCCCGGCCACGGCGGCGAAGACCCGGGCGCCATCGGCCCCTCGGGCACGCGCGAGAAGGACGTGGTGCTGCGCGTGGCCCACTTGCTGCGCGACCGCATCAACGCCACCACGGTGGGCGGCAACCCCATGCGCGCCTACCTCACGCGCGACGGCGACTACTTCGTGCCCCTGGGCACGCGCGTGCAGAAGGCCCGACGCGTGCAGGCCGACCTGTTCGTCTCCATCCACGCCGACGCGTTCACCACCCCGGCCGCGCGCGGCGCCAGCGTGTTCGCGCTGAGCCAGGGCGGCGCGTCGAGCAGCGCCGCCCGCTGGCTGGCTAACAAGGAGAACCAGGCCGACCTGGTGGGCGGCATCAACGTGCGCGCCAAGGACCGCCACGTGCAGAGCGCCCTGCTGGACATGAGCACCACGGCGCAGATCAACGACAGCCTCAAGCTCGGCAGCGTGCTGCTGGGCGAGATCGGCGGCATGGCCAAGCTGCACAAGCCGCGCGTGGAGCAGGCGGGCTTCGCGGTGCTCAAGGCGCCCGACATCCCCAGCGTGCTGGTGGAGACGGCTTTCATCAGCAACCCCGAGGAAGAACGCCGCCTGCGCAGCAGCGCCTACCAGGAGCAATTGGCCGATGCGCTGATGCGCGGCATCACGCGCTACTTCGCCAAGAACCCGCCGCTGGCGCGCAGCCGCTCGGTGTAGCCGTTCGGTGTGATGGCCGGCCCTCACCGGGGTCACAGTGATTGACAATTGCCGCCGCGCGGCCTGCCTACACTAGCGCTCCTCTTTTCAGCTGGAGCACGCAATGAACACCCAGGACATCTGGCTTTTCCTCACCACCCAGGGCACGGAGTTCGGCATCAAGCTGCTGACGGCCATCGCCGCCTGGATCGTGGGCCGCTGGCTGATCGCGCTGGCCATCGGCCTGATGGGCAAGCTGCTGGCGCGCGGCGGCAAGATCGACTCCACGCTGGCCAACTACCTGAAGTCCATCACCTCGGTGATCCTGAACATCATCCTGATCCTGGCGATCCTGGACATCTTCGGCGTCAAGACCACCTCGTTCGCCGCGCTGCTGGCGGGCGCGGGCCTGGCCATCGGCGCGGCCTGGAGCGGCATGCTGGGCAACTTCGCCGCGGGCGTGTTCATGCAGGTTCTGCGCCCCTACAAGGTGGGCGACTTCATCAGCGCGGGCGGCGTGGTCGGCACCGTCACGGAACTGGGCCTGTTCGCCACCACCCTGACCACGCCCGACAACGTGATGACCGTGGTGGGCAACGGCAAGATCTTCGCCGACAACATCCAGAACTACAGCGCCCTGCCCGTGCGCCGCGTGGACTGCGTGGCCAAGGTCGCCAACAGCGTGAACCCGCTGGACGCCATCGCGCGCCTCAAGCCCGTGATCGCCGCCATCCCCAACGTGGCGGCCAGCCCCGCGCCCGACATCGAGATCCTGGAATTCACCCCCGAGGGCCCCAAGCTCTGCGTGCGCCCCTACACCCATACCGACCACTACTGGCAGGTGTATTTCGACACGCACAAGGCCATCGTGGAGACCTTCGGCACGGCGGGCTACCCGGTGCCCGAGACGCCGGTGGCGTACCGCACCGCCGCGGCGTAGTTGCGCCCGCCCGCAAGTGGGGGCACAGTAGGCCGCGACACGGTGAAACAAGAAAGGAGAACCCCATGGCCCTGCCCCACGCCCAATCCGGCCAGATCGTCAGCGTGCGCCCCCTGGGCGACCGCCTGCACGAAGCCGTCACCACCGCCATCCTCAAGGCCGGGCAGCTCGAAGTGATGCGCGTGGTGCTGCCCGTCGGCAAATCCATGAAGGAGCACCAGACCCCCGGCGAGGCCACCGTGCAGTGCATCGAGGGCGTGGTGGAGTTCGCCAGCGAGAGCAACGGCACGCAGCAGCTGCATGCCGGCGACTTCGTGCACCTGGGTCCGCGCGCGCTGCATTCGCTCAAGGCGGTGCAGGACGCATCGCTGCTGGTCACCCTCTGCCTGCAGCGCGGCTGACGTCCTACAGGCGCTGCCCGAGGCTGCCTACAGCCCGGCCCCGCAGCGCTGTCCATAGTGAAGGCACAGGCCCAGGAGCTTCCGCGGCCTGGCCTTCCACTCTCGACAAAGGACCTCGCCATGAAAACACGTCACATTCTTCTCGCAGTTTCGTGCACCGCAGCCCTGGCGCTGGGCGGCTGTGCCTCCAACCCGACCAATGCCCAGGTGGGCACGGGCGTGGGCGCCGTGGTCGGCGGCGCGGCCGGCAATGCCATCTTCGGCGGGCCGGTCGGCACCATCGGCGGTGCGGCCGCCGGTGCCCTGGTGGGCCACGAGATCGGCGAAGACCGCGACCAGCGCCGCGGCTACCGCCGCTGATCCCGGCCCGGCTATTTCAAGCCAAAATGGCTTCCTGCGCTTGCCCAGCAAGCGCTGGAAGCTTCTTTTTTCATAGCGCGGCTTTCGCCTGCCGCCCCGCGCGCCAGGCGCCGAAGATGGCGATCAGGCCGGGGATGAAGATCATCGCCCAGATGATCTTGTCCAGGTTCTCCTTCACCCACGCGAAGTTGCCGAAGAAGTAGCCCGCCGTGCAGATGCCCAGCACCCACAGCAGCGCCCCGCCCACGTTGAAGGCGGTGAACTTGCCCCGGCTCATCTCCGCCACGCCGGCCACGAAGGGCACGAAGGTGCGGATGAACGGCATGAAGCGCGCCAGCACGATCGTGATGCCGCCGTAGCGCTCGTAGAACGCATGCGCCTGGTCGAAGGCGCGGCGGTTGAACCAGCGCGAATCCTCCCACTGGAACACCTTGGGGCCGAAATACCGGCCGATGGTGTAGTTGCACTGGTCGCCCAGGATGGCCGCCGCGATCAGCACCGCGCAGGCCAGCGGCAGGTTCATCAGGCCCGCGCCGCACAGCGCACCCACGATGAACAGCAGCGAATCGCCCGGCAGGAAGGGCATGACCACCACGCCGGTTTCCACGAACACGATCAGGAACAGCAGCGCATAGACCCAGGCGCCATAGGTCTGCACGAAGGCCTCCAGGTACTTGTCCACATGCAGGATGAAATCGATCAGAAAAGTGGCAAGTTCCATGGGGGCACCGGCGGGCCGGCCGGCGGGTTGGTTGAAAAAAGCAGCGCGCATTATCCCCACCGTCGTGGCGCCGCGCGCCGATGCCCCTGCGCGGCCTCCGCCCTAAAATCCGCCGGGTGAACGACACCACCGCCCTTCCCGCCGCCGAGCAGCCCGCGGCCGCCCGCCGCCCCATCCGCGACCTGCCCGACGAACTCATCAGCCAGATCGCCGCCGGCGAGGTGGTGGAGCGCCCCGCCTCCGTGGTGCGCGAGCTGGTGGACAACGCGCTCGATGCCGGCGCCACGCAGATCACCGTGCGCCTGTCGGCCGGCGGCGTGCGGCTCATCACGGTGGAGGACGACGGCGGCGGCATACCGCACGCCGAGCTGCCCGTGGCGCTGCGCCGCCATGCCACGAGCAAGATCACCAACCTGCAGGACCTGGAGACCGTGGCCACCATGGGTTTCCGGGGCGAGGCGCTGGCAGCCATCGCCTCGGTGTCGGAAATGGCCCTGCTCTCGCGCCCGGCCGCGCAGGCGAACGCGTTTTTGCTCGACGCCCGCAGCGGCGAGCTGCGCCCGGCCGCCCGCAGCACCGGCACCACGGTGGAGGTGAAGGAGCTGTTCTTCTCCACCCCCGCGCGCCGCAAGTTCCTGAAGACCGATGCGACGGAGCTCGCGCACTGCATCGAGTCCGTGCGCCGCAACGCGCTGGCGCGGCCCGACGTGGGCTTTGCGATCTGGCACGAAGGCAAGCTGGTGGAGCAGTGGCGCGCCACCTTCGTCCCCGGCGAAGGCGATGCGCAGGACGCCCTCGCGCGCCGCCTGTCGGACGTGCTGGGCGAGGATTTCGTCGCCCAATCCGTCGCCGTGCAGCACCGCGTGGGCCCCGTCACCGTGACCGGCCGCGCCGGCCTGCCCGACGCCGCCCGCTCGCGCGCCGACCACCAGTACTGCTACGTGAACGGACGCTTCGTGCGCGACAAGGTGCTGACCCACGCGGCCCGCAGCGCGTACGAGGACGTGCTGCACGGCCAGAAACAGCCGGTGTACGCGCTGTACGTGGAGATCGACCCGGCGCGCGTGGACGTGAACGTGCACCCCACCAAGATTGAGGTGCGCTTTCGCGACAGCCGCGAAGTGCACCAGGCCGTGCGCCACGCCGTGGAAAACGCGCTGGCCGCGCCGCGCGCGGCGGCGCTGGCGGCCGCACCCGCGCAGGGCGAATCGCCGACAGAGGATTTCAATCCAAAACAGCCTCCAGCGCAGGTGTGGCAAGCGCAGGCAGCTATCAAATTTGACGAACGGACCGGCCACAAGGTCAGCGATCTGCAGGCGCTGTGGCAGCCTGTCAGGCCGGCAGCGGGTGCACCCGTAGCGCCTGCCGATCTGCCGGCAGCGGCGGCGCCCAGCGCCTGGGCTCCCGCGACAACGAGCACGCCCGCGCCGCCTGCCGCCGGGGAACCTGCCTGGCCCCAGGGCCGCGAAGGCGCCGAAACCGCTTGGCCGTTAGGCCGCGCGGTGGCGCAGATCCACGGCGTGTACATCCTGGCCGAGAACGCCCACGGCATGGTCATCGTGGACATGCACGCCGCCCACGAACGCATCGTCTACGAACGCCTCAAGGCCCAGGTGGACGGCGGCGCACGCATCGCCAGCCAGCCGCTGCTGATCCCCGCCACCTTCGCGGCCACGCCCGAGGAAGTGGCCACCGCCGAGGAGTCCACCGAAGTCCTGGCCACGCTGGGCATGGAGGTCGTGCCCTTTTCCCCCAAGACCCTGGCCGTGCGCGCCGTGCCCACCACGCTGGCCCAGGGCAACGCGGTGGAGCTGGCCCGCAGCGTGCTGGCCGAGCTGGCCGCGCACGACGCCACCACCGTGGTGCAGCGCGCCCGCAACGAGATCCTGGGCACCATGGCCTGCCACGGCGCGGTGCGCGCCAACCGAAAGCTCACCCTGGACGAGATGAACGCGCTGCTGCGGCAGATGGAAACCACCGAGCGCAGCGACCAGTGCAACCACGGGCGGCCGACGTGGCGGCAGCTGTCGATGAAGGAGCTGGATGCGCTGTTCCTGCGCGGAAGATAGCAGGCACAGCGCGGGGCTTCCAGGCACCAGGGTTAAGCCACGCGGTGGCGATCCAAAGACAGAATCGCCGCCCGCCTTCGTTCGACCGCATGCTGGCAGCCCCCCTGCGGTCGACGCGGCCCTGGGTCGCGAATTTTCGGCGCTGGCCAAGAATCTGCGCGGACTTTGCCGCCATGCCGGAACTTGGCCGCGTGCACCGCCCACGGCAGCAACAACTTCATGAGCGACGCTTCCGAGGAGCCCGAGGGCCCCACCAGGCCTGATTCGCAGACTCTATGGCGCGTGCGGTTACATCTCGTATCGACACGGCCGTGAATACCGGGAACCGCACCGCCCCGGACCGTTACTCAGTCAGCGATTCCGCCCACAGCAGCGCCGTGAACGAGGAGCCTATCGCATGACCAACGACCCCGCTGCCCTGCAGGACCTGATGGCCCAGGCAGGCCCCGTGCTTGACCTTGCCCGTGTTACTGCCTACGAAGGCGAACACGCGTGGAGCCTGGTGTTTGACGACGAATACGGCAGCTCCATCGATGCCGAATGGGACTCTGCGGCGGAACGCCTTGTCCTCACGGCAAGCGTCGCCACCGTGCCCGAATCCGCTCGCCTGCGCGCATACGAGCTACTGCTGCAATACAACTATCTCTGGAACGAACATGGCGGCGTGCGCGCGGCCCTCGCTGACCCGGCAGGCGATGTGGCCCTGCTGTTTGACCTGCCCCTGACAGGGCTGGACCTGCCCCGCCTGTGCGAGGTACTGACCAACCTGCACGCGGTAGCCGGGGGCTGTCGCAGCGTGCTTGGCGCGGCGGCCGAAGCCGCATCGGCGGCACGCGTTCCTGCCAGCGGCATCCACGCGGCGCCTGGCCAGGGCCAAGGAAGCGCCGCACTGCCCCCCATGATTCGAGTCTGACCCAGGAGCAGTCCCATGGCCACCATCCAGAACACAGCCGGCATGTCCCTCGCCGCTATTGCCCTGCAACTGACCCCTGGCGCCACGCCGCATCAGGAACTGCGGTCCAAGGGCACCGACCTGTATGTCAAGCAAGGGACCGCCCTCTTCACCAATGTGCAAAGCCGCACGGACCATCGCAACAGCGCGTTGGCAATCGTGCTGCGCGCCATCGAGCACGACCTGGGGGTCACGCCCGCCGTGGCCCAGCGCTTCATGCAGCGCGTCATATCCGGTGGCCAGCCCGGACAGATCACGGCCGGCGACCTCTCGCGCCTGAGCAAGGCCGTAGAACTGGCCGGCCAATTCGACCCGTCGAAGGCGAACAACTCTGCCTTCCGGGGCCGTATCGCCGAATCGCTGGTCCACAGGGGGCTAACCGAAGCAGAGGCGGTGGATATCGTCCGCGCACTCGGGGGCACGACCACGCGGGATCTCTTCCAGGCCCTGGAGACCAACGACATGGCGGCCCTGGGCCGCCTGGTGAACGCCTTGCCGAACACCCCGGAGACAGTCGATGCGCTGCTGCAGATCGAATCGGCCCTGGTTGCCAAGGCGGACACTGGCGCAACCACGCCCCCCGTTCTCACCGTGGCGAGCCACGAGGTTTTCCATACCAAGCGCACCGAAGCGATGGAGCACATCCTGCACGCAAAGCTCGATGGAAACACGACGCCGCAGCTTGCCGTGCTGAGCCAGCTGCCCAAGGGCGAGTACTGGCGCCTGCTGATGGACGGCATGCACCAGGGTCGCGGCGACAAGTTCTTCTTCGATCGGTCCAAGGGCTACATGGCTTCGATGCTTGCAGGCCTGGACATGGTCGTCGACAAGGCGGGCGCACGGCTCACCGTGGAGATGATCAAAGACCTGCACAAAGTGTCCACCACAAGCGTCACCTACGAACTTCCTGTTGGCACAGGCGCGTTGCGGTCCAGCGACTTCCAGATTGCGGGCAGCGTCAAGGTTCGACCCAATGTCTGGGGCGTGTGCAAAAACTTCTCGGAGCGAGGTATGCAGGAGCTGCAAGCCCTGCGCACAGACCTGCAGGCCCAGGTGCCATCGCGGAAATACTTCGTCGATGAAAACCTCGTGGCCGACAAGAGCCGCGATGACCAGGTCCAATCCTGGAGCGCAGGCCTCAACTTCGATGCCGGACTGACCACGGAGGTAGAAGACCTGATGCAGTATTCCATCGACAGGGGGGAACGCGAGATCAGCGCCGCCAGGACTCCCGACGAAAAACTGGGGGCCATCGTTGATACATGCCGACGCCTGGGTTGCATCCATCCCTTCAAGGATGCGAACGGACGGCTGATGATGTTCCTTGTGCTCAACAAGCTGCTCATGGACAACGGATTTCCCCCCACCATCCTTCAGGACCAAGGCCACATGATCGGCCTGTCGCGCAGCGAGCTTGTCGCGCTCATCAAGGCGGGGCAGAACCGGGTGGAGCTGCTGGTGCCCTGAACACTCCAGCCTCCCACCAGCCAAGCGGTTCGCCGACCGTTTTTATCAGTTGTCCCGAGCCGCCTTCGCATGGTCGGGGAAGTCGCTGAACACCCCGTCCACGCCCAGCTCGTAGAACAGCCTGTACTCGGCCTTCGGGTCGCCCTTGAAGTCCGAGACCAGGCGCTTGGCCTCGCTGCGGAAGGTGTAGGGGTGCACCACCAGCCCCACGGCGTGGGCGTTCTTCACCACGTCGGTAGCGGGCATCATCACGCGATCGCGTTCGTCGATCACGCCGTCGCCGTTGAGGTCGTCGGGCTTGCCGTCCTTGTTGGCGTCCACCTGCTTCGATGGGATCAGGTACGGCTTCCAGGGGCCGATGCCGTCGGCGTAGGTCTTGACCTCCTTCAGGCCCTCGGGCGTGAGCAGGCTGGCGAAGGTGCGCGCGTCGCCGGCCACGGCGAAGTCGTAGGGCTTGTCGTAGGGCGCGGTCAGCTCCATGCTGCCGTCAGGCTTGATGTCGTAGGCGTCCACCAACTGCACCAGGCGGATCTGGGTCTTGGTGCGCAGGTACTTGAGGTTGGCCACCTCGAACGACTGCACGATGACCGGCGATGCCTTGGTGGTGTAGCCGTACTGGGCCAGCACGGCCAGCAGGCGGTCTTCCAGCGGCAGGCCCAGGCCGGCGTGGTAGGTGGGGTGCTTGGTTTCGGGGTACACGCCCACGGTGCGGCCGGCCTTGGCGCCTTCGCTCTTGGCGAGGTCCAGCACCTCCTGCAGCGTGGGGATCTGGTACTTGCCGTTGTGCGAGGGGTCACGGTCCGCCAAGGGCTGGATGACGCGCAGGGTCTTGATCTCGGCCAGCGTGAAGTCGGAGGCGAACCAGCCCTCTTCCTCCACCCCATCGACCATCCTTTTGGTCTTGCGGCCGGCGAATTCGGCGCGGTTGGCAACGTCGGTGGTGCCGGTGATGTTGGGCTCGTGGCGGGCCACCAGCACGCCGTCCTGGGTGGCGACGAGGTCGGGCTCAATGAAGTCCGCGCCCATCTCGATGGCGCGCTTGTAGCCCTCCAGCGTGTGGTCGGGCAGGTAGCCGGGGGCGCCGCGGTGGCCTATGACCAGGGGCTTGTCGCCGCTGAGCGTGGGGTAGCGGGGGCCGTCATCGCCGCCGCAGCCCGCCAGCAGGGCCGCGCAGGCCAGGGCGCTCAGTCTTGCACCAAAGGGTTGCATGCTCTTCTCCTCATTGTGTCGTGTTGCAAAGCCGAAGAACTATGGCGGTGCGGCGTGACGCCGCCATGACACTCAAACGCACCAAAAACGGGATGGCGCGCGCCTGAAATCGCACCAAACCGGAACATAACAGCCCAAATCGGTGCATAACAACATGCCGTTTTGGCATAATCCCATGTTGCATTGCCGCATCCATCCCCTCCATCGAGCAGAAAGCCTTTTCCATGAAGTACGCATCCGTCGGCCAATTCCTTGAACAGGTTGCCCAGCGCAACCCCGGCCAGCCCGAGTTCCTGCAAGCCGTGACCGAGGTCATGGAAAGCCTGTGGCCGTTCATCGAAAAGCACCCGCGCTATGCCGAGCACGGCCTGCTGGAGCGCCTGGTGGAGCCCGAGCGCATCGTGATGTTCCGCGTCTCCTGGGTGGACGACCACGGCACGGTGCAGGTCAACCGCGGCTACCGCATCCAGCACAGCATGGCCATCGGCCCGTACAAGGGCGGGCTGCGCTTCCACCCCTCGGTCAACCTGTCGGTGCTGAAATTCCTGGCGTTCGAGCAGACCTTCAAGAACGCGCTGACCACGCTGCCCATGGGCGGCGGCAAGGGCGGCTCGGACTTCGACCCCAAGGGCAAGAGCCCGGCGGAAGTCATGCGCTTTTGCCAGGCGTTCGCCACCGAGCTGTTCCGCCACGTGGGCGCGGACACGGACGTGCCGGCCGGCGACATCGGCGTGGGCGGCCGCGAGGTGGGCTACATCGCGGGCATGGTCAAGAAGCTGTCGAACCGCGCGGACTGCGTGTTCACGGGCAAGGGCCTGTCGTTCGGCGGCTCGCTGATCCGCCCCGAGGCCACGGGCTACGGCACCGTCTATTTCGCCGATGAAATGCTCAAGACGCGCGGCAAGTCGTTCGACGGCCTGCGCGTGTCCGTCTCGGGCTCGGGCAACGTGGCGCAGTACGCGGTCGAGAAGGCCATGCAGCTGGGCGCCAAGGTGATCACCGTGTCCGACTCCAGCGGCACCATCGTCGACGAGGACGGCTTCACCACCGAGAAGCTCGCCATCCTGATGGACGTGAAGAACCACCACTACGGCCGCGTGAGCGACTACGCCCAGCGCACGGGCGTGAAGTTCGAGGCCGGCAAGACGCCCTGGCACGTGCCCGTGGATGTGGCCCTGCCCTGCGCCACGCAGAACGAGCTGGACGCAAAGGACGCCGCCACCCTGATCAAGAACGGCGTGCTGTGCGTGGCCGAGGGCGCGAACATGCCCTCGACCATCGAGGCCGCCAAGGCTTTCGAGGCCGCCGGTGTGCTGTACGCGCCCGGCAAGGCCAGCAACGCGGGCGGCGTGGCCACCTCGGGCCTGGAGATGAGCCAGAACGCCATGCGCCTGTCGTGGACACGCGACGAGGTGGACGCGCGCCTGCTGCAGATCATGCAGGGCATCCACGCCGCCTGTCTGCGGCACGGCCAGCGCGCCGACGGCAGCGTGAGCTACATCGACGGCGCCAACGTGGCCGGCTTCGTGAAGGTGGCCGACGCGATGACCGCGCAGGGCGTGGTGTAAGAACCTGTACACGATCTCCCAGGGGTCGCGCAGCCGTCTTTGCGGGATGGGATGCAAGGCGCGGTGCGCAGTGGATAGCCCAGCTATCCACAAGCGCCGCAACGCCGCAGACCGCCCGCAAAGACCGCTGCCCTTCGGGTTGGAGCGAAATCGGGCGATTGGACGCCCCGGCTGCTGGCATGGGCATGAGCCCATGCGGCGCATCCGAAGCATCCACTCATCCCGATTGCGCTCCAATGCGATCCCCTGCGAGATCGTGAACAGGTTCTAGCGCCCCGGGCGTGCGCTGAACTTCCGGCCGGGCCGGCACTCAGTCCTACCCATGAAACGCACGCCCCTCCTGACCTCCCTGGCGCTGGCCATCGCCGTCACCGCCGGCTGCGCCACCCTCGACGCCAAGCAGCGCGAGTGGATCTTCCAGCCCAGCGACCGCAGCTGGGGCGGCGCCCAGTCCACCGAGGGCATGGAGGACGTGTGGATCGCCTTCCAGTCCGCGTCCAGCGGCAAGCCCGAGCGGCTGCACGGCCTGTGGCTGCCCCACGGCCGCGCCGATGCGCCGGTGCTCTTGTACCTGCACGGCGCGCGCTGGAACGTGTCGGGCTCGTCCGGCCGCATCCGGCGCATGCAGGAGCTGGGCTTCTCGGTGCTGGCCATCGACTACCGCGGCTTCGGCCGCAGCAGCGCCGGCCTGCCGTCCGAAGCCACGGCGGCGGAAGACGCCCGCGCCGCCTGGGACTGGCTCGCGCAGCAGCACCCCGGCAAGCCCCGCTACATCTTCGGCCACTCGCTGGGCGGGGCCATCGCCATCGACCTGGCGCGCCAGGTGCCCGATGAGCAGGGCACCATCGTCGAGGGCACCTTCACCAGCATTCCCGACGTGGTCAGCACCTTCAAGTGGGGCTGGCTGCCGGTCTCGGGCCTGATCACCCAGCGCTTCGACTCGGTGCGCAAGGTGGCGGAGATCGGCTCGCCCCTGCTCGTGGTGCACGGCAGCGAGGACAGCCTGATCCTGCCCACGCTGGGCCGCAAGCTGTTCGAGGCCGCGCAGGAACCCAAGCGGTTCGTGCTGGTGGAGGGCGGCTCGCACCACTCCACCAACACGGTGGGCCAAGCCCTCTACCGCGAGGCCGTGGCCTCGTTCTTCCAACTGAAATAGCGGGTAGCCCTGGAAGGGCCTGGAACGCGCCCTTCTGGTACTCTCAGACGGATATGTCCGTCCCGTCTGCCACCGCCGTGCCTGCCGCGGCCTCGTCCGCCTCTGTCCCGCCCGGCCTGGCCATCCTGGTGCTGGCGCTGCTGCTGTCCATTCAGCCCGTCACCACCGACCTGTACCTACCCACCCTGCCCGCGCTCACGCGCAACCTGGGCGCACCGCTGGCGGCGGCGCAGCTCACGCTGAGCGGCCTGCTGCTCGCGTTCGGCAGCTCGCAGATGGTCTGGGGGCCGCTGTCGGACCGGTTCGGGCGCCGCCCCATCCTGCTGGTGGGCCTTGCCATCTACACCGTCGCCTCGCTGGGCAGCGCGTTTGCGCCCACCATGGCGCTCTTGATCCTGTGGCGCATCGCCCAGGGCGCGGCCATGGGCGCGGTGGTGATGTGCGCGCGCGCCATCGTGCGCGACCTGTACGAGCCTTTGGCGGGCGCACGCGCCATGTCCAAGGCGCTCACGGGGCTGGGCATCGTGGCCTGCATCTGCGCGCCGCTGGGCGGCCTGCTCAGCGAGTGGCTGGGCTGGCGCGCGGCGCTGCTGGCGCTCACGGTGTATGCCGTCGTCACACTGGCCCTGGTGGCCCTGCGCCTGCCCGAGACGCTGGCGCGGCGCAACCCGCAGGCGCTGCAGCCACGCGTGCTGCTGGGCACGTGGGGGCGGGTGCTGCGCCACCCCACCTTCTGGGCGTTCTCGCTGCAGACCACGGCCACCTACGGCGGGCTGTTCACCTTCCTGGCGGCATCGTCGTTCGTCTACATCGACGTGCTGGGGCTCACACGCACGCAGTACGGCTGGACCATGGCCTCCGCCTGCGTGGCCTACTTCGCCGGCACCTTCCTGTGCCGCAGCCTGCTGGCGCGCTTCGGCCTGCTGCGCACCGTGGCGATCGCGGGTGCCCTGAGCGCGGCCGGCGGCACGCTGATGGCCGCCGTGGCGATGGCGGGCTGGCACCAGCCCTGGGCGCTGACGCTGCCGTTCTACCTGTTCATGCTGGCCCACGGCATCCACCAGCCCTGCGGGCAAAGCGGCGCCGTGGGGCCCTTCCCGCAAGCGGCCGGGGTGGCGTCGGCCCTCAACGGATTCATGATGATGCTGGCCGCCTTTGCCATCGGCGGCTGGCTTGGCACGCGGCTGGACGGCACGGTGTGGCCGCTGGTCAACGGCATCTGGTTCTGGTCCACGGTGCTGGCGCTGATCTCCTGGACGCTGGTGCAGAAGTTCGGGGCGGCGCGTGAGCACGCCTGAGCCTGCGCCCCCTGCAGCGATTGCCCTCGCAGGCCCCACCGCATCGGGCAAGACCTCCGGGGCGCTCGCCCTGGCCGCCGTGCTGGGCCGGCAGGGCGTGCCGGTGGAGATCGTCAGCGTGGATTCGGCCCTGGTCTACCGCGGCATGGACATCGGTACCGCCAAGCCCACGCCGGAGGAGCGCACCGCCGTCCCGCACCACCTCATCGACATCCGCGACCCGCTGCAGCCCTACAGCGCCGCGGAGTTCGTGCGCGACGCCACGCGCCTCATCGCCGAGATCCGCGCACGCGGCGCGCTGCCGCTGCTGGTGGGCGGCACCATGCTGTACTTCAAGGCCCTGTTCGACGGCATCGACGACATGCCCGCCGCCGACCCCGCCGTGCGCGCACGGCTGGAGGCCCAGGCCGCAAGCCAAGGCTGGCCCGCGCTGCATGCCGAGCTGGCGCACGTAGACCCTGCCACCGCCGCTCGCCTGGCGCCCGGCGACAGCCAGCGCATCCAGCGCGCGCTGGAGGTGTGGCACGTGTCGGGCCGGCCGCTGTCGAGCTTCCATACTACAAAAACAGGAGCTTCCAGCGCAAGCCCAGAAAGCGCTACAGCCCTTTTTTCCTTGGAACCTGCCGACCGCGCCTGGCTGCACGCGCGCATCGCCCAGCGCTTCGACGCCATGCTGGCTGCGGGCTTCCTCGACGAAGTGCGGCAGCTGCGCGCACGCGGCGACCTGCACCCTGACCTGCCCAGCATGCGCTGCGTGGGCTACCGCCAGGCCTGGGAAAGCCTGGACGGCACTTTCCCGCTGGACAGCCTGCGCGAGCGCGGCATCGCCGCCACGCGCCAGCTCGCCAAGCGCCAGATCACCTGGCTGCGCGGCATGCCGCAACGCCGCGCCATCGCCTGCGACCAGCCCGAAGCCGTGGGCCAGCTCGTGCAGGCCGTGCTGGCTCACCTGAACGCGCGACGATGAAACCGCTGCGCGTGGAACGCCTCGCCAAGCACTACGGCGAGACACCCGTCTTCACCGGTGTGGACTTCACCGTGGCCCCTGGCGAATTCGTCGCCATCGTGGGCGATTCCGGCGTGGGCAAGTCCACACTGCTCAACTGCCTGGCGGGCCTGGACACCTGGGACGCAGGCCGCATCACCCATGGCGACACGGACCTGGGACCGATGGACCCCACCCAGCGCGCCCTGTGGCGCCGCGCCCACGTGGGCTTCGTCTTCCAGGCCTTCCACGTGCTGCCGCACCTGGACGTAGCGCAGAACGTGGCCCTGCCGCTGATGCTGCTGGGCCAAAGCGACCCGGCGCGCGTGACCCACATGCTGGAAGCCGTGGGCCTGGCCGGCCTGGGCGCGCGCCTGCCGCAGCAGCTCAGCGGCGGCCAGCTGCAGCGCGTGGCCATCGCCCGCGCCCTGATCCACCGCCCCGCCCTACTGCTGGCCGACGAGCCCACGGGCAACCTCGACCCCGGCACGGCGGCGCGTGTGATGGCCCTGCTGCTGGCGCAGACGCGGGAGCATGGGGCATCGCTGGTGCTGGTCACGCATTCGGACGCAGCGGCGGGGCGGGCGGACCGGGTGCTGCGGTTGAGTGCCCAGGGCATCATGGAGCCGGGCTGACCACACTGTCCAGGCACAGCATCATCGGATGCTGCGGCGATGCTTGAAACCCGTAGTGCTCGTAAAACCGCTTCGCCTCCTCATGCAGCGCGTGGACCAGCAAAGCCCGCACCCCGGCGTTGTGTGCCACGGCCACGGCGCGGTTCACGGCGTCTTGCAACAAGGCACCGCCCAATTGCATACCTTGGGCACGGCGATCCACCGCCAAGCGTGCCAACACCATGACCGGAATCGGGTCAGGCATGTTGCGCCGCACGGCAACCAGGGCGCGGCGCTTGAGCCAATCTTCCAGGCTGGGCTCGCCGCAATCGAAGCCTTGCAGCACATGCTGGGCCGTGAAGGGCTGCGGCGCGGCAAGCGGCAAGCCGCAAGCTCATGCCGGGCCCGCCGCCCAATGGGCCTGGACGGCCATCAGGCGCTCCAGCCCCAGATTGGGCTAGGCAGGCGCATCCAGCAGCGCAGTGAACTGGCGAACTGCGCTTCATCCAGATTGAAAAAAACCTGATCGAGCACCACCGGCCGCGCCCGCTCGCAGGCGGCTTCGAGCATGAAATCCGAACGGTTCTTGCCCAACAGGCTGGCGGCATGGTGTATCAGGTCGCGCTGCGCGGGCAGCGCACGCAAGTTAATGGCGGCATCGCGCATGGCAGATTCCCAGTGTATGTACAACAGCTACGCTGTATGTCGCCATGCGTCGCTGTTGTCAACACACCGGGGCTATACCAGGGCAGAGGGCCTGCGACCCGCGCACCGCCACACACTCTGAAAAATCAGTCCCCCGAGGCCCGGGTATAGGAAATATCGTTGATCGAGAGATTGGGGCCGTTCAGGATATAGGAACTGTCGACTTCGAGCGCCCAGTCCCTGCTCCCTTCGCCAGGGCCGTAGTCGAAGTCTTTGCAGTTGGGCGTGCTGGCATTGACCAGCCTCTCCCGCGTCATTCTCGTCACGAACGTCTTGGCCGTGCAGGACACCAGCACGTGCTCCGTCATGTATTTGGCGCTGGGGCCGCAGTTCTCCCAGTTCACGTTCATGGTAACGGTGCTGCCGCTGAAATTCCAGACGTAGTCCGTGTAGTGGACCCCCTTCCAAGCCCCCGCCAGCGCAGCACAGCCCGCAGGCATTCCCGTGTCCGTGCCGCCGCTTGCTCCGCCCCGGGTGCCCGTGAATGCGCCGCTAATGGATTCCCCCTCCGAGGTCCCCGCATACCTGCCAGTCACCTTGCCGCTGGCGTCGATGTTGCCCGTCAGCGTTGCCTTCGTGTCGTCCCCATCGCTCCCCGAGAGGCTGAAGCTGCCATCGCTGTTCACCTTACCCGAGCACGTCACCAGCACGCCCGCAGAGCACTTACCGATATTGCCGCTGGCGTCCACAACGAAGGTCACGGTCACATTGCCGCCCGAGACGGTATAGGTGCCGGCATGGGGAAAGGCGGGAGCCGGTGCGGGTGCGGGTGACGGCGCCGGCGAGGGGGCCGGCGTTGGTGCTGGCGCGGGAGCCGGCGGCGGCGGCGCAGGTGGCAGCACCGGCGCCCCCGGCCCTTCGCTGGGGGTGACCTGCGTGAGATCCAGCACCGTGCCCGGCGTTTTGGCGTCCGGCGACCGCAGCTTGTCCGCATCCCCGATCAGGCTGGCGATTTCCTCCGGCGTCAGATCGACCTGATCCGATGGCGACGCATTCGCGGGGATCACCTGCGGCGAAGCCGCGATCTGCTCGCGGCTGGTCTGGCGCAAGGACTCCAGGAGCTGGGGCAGGTCGTTCTTGACGAAGCCGCGCACTTGGCGCTGCCGTTCCACCAGCTTGGCTCTCACCGTTTCCGCCATGTCCGCCGCCGTGGTCGTTATCCAACTGGCGACCTGAAAAATCGGGTGGCCGTCGAGGGCGGGAATGAGCGCGAGGGAGCAGCCCGCGTCCGCGATCTGGCGATCCAGTTCGTCATCGCCGCTGTTGTTGGCCACGCACTGCCGCACTGTGTCTCCAAGAAAGGATTTGGCGCTGGCAGCCCCATCGGGCAGGCGGGCGTCCAGTTGGTTGCCTTGGACGTCGGCCAGCACATAGCGCATAGCGCGGCCTTCGACATCGAACTCCGTCAGGCGCAGCCGCATGTCGCCGAACCGGACACTTTCGACGCGCCCGTCAGCGATCGCGAAGCGGTAGACCGTCTTGTCCTTGGCCAGGACATCGATGCGTGCGATCTGGCCTGCCGCATTGCGGTAGCCCACGATGCCCGTGCCATCGGGACCGCTGTCCACAAAAGCCACGGTGGACTGCGCGCTGGTGAAATAGACCGCCGAGTACGGTTGCGCCGCCGGGGTGGGAGCTTCTGCCTGCCCTCCGCTGCCGCCGCCACAGGCATGGAGGCTGGCAATGAGGCTGCAAAGCAGCAACGGGCGCGAGATGCGGGAAGGTGTGGAAGATGAGGCTTGCATGGCGTCGTGCAGAATGAAACAAACGCCCCAACCGTATTTCCTTCGCCCGGAAAACAAAATGATGCAATTGCACTATTGCAGTGCCATAGCCGACACGCGCTTCGACGCCTTCAGCGCCCTGCTGCTCAAGCTCTACCGCACATCCGCTGAGACGGAACTAGAGACATACCAGGACGCGGCGCTGGAGGTCGTCAAGCCCCTGCTGCCCTTCGATACCTGCATGTGGGGCACGGCCACCTATCTGGACGGCGAGGGTATCGACATCCACAACATCCATCTGCACAACGAGCCGCAGGCCATGATCGATGAATACGAGCCAGTCAAGCACCTGGACACCGCCGCGAGCGCCATGGCGAATCTGCCGCAGCACACGACGCGGGGCTTTCACAACCCCAGCTATTTCGCGGGCTCCGAGAGGGGCGAGCTTCGGGACTACCTGCGCCGTTTCGGCCACCAGAACAGTTTCATCACCGCCTACACCGATCAGCGCACGGGGGCGACGCAATGGCTCACGCTGTTTCGCGCCGATGTCGACCTGCATTGCAGCCCCGAGGAAGTGCGCCTGCTCCACCAATTGGCGCCGCATCTGATGCAAGGCCTGCACCACAACCGTGCCATGCATCTGGGCGAGTGGAATGCGCGCGGCAGCCATCGCCGACGCACGCGGCGTGCTCTGCCATGCCACGCCGGGCTGGGAAGACATACTGCGCGCCGAATGGGGCGCCGCCGTGCAGCCGGGTCGCCTGCCCGCGCCGCTGCTCGACTGGTTGCGCGCGACAGACGCGCCGTTCATTGGCCGCACGCTGTTGGCCCGGCGGCAAATACGCAAAGACCTGCTGTTCGTGCGGCTGCGCCCCTTGTATCCTGCCGACCTTATGACCCCGCGCCAGCGCGAAGTGGCGGAGCTGATGGCTCAGGGCCTCACCCACAAGCAGGCCGCGCAGCACTTGGGCCTGTCGCCAGCGACGGTGCGCAACCAGATCCAGGCGATTTACGACAAACTGTGCGTGGGCAACATGGCCGCGCTGATCGAGGCACTAAGGCTGGCGGATTGAAATTACCAGCAAAAGAGCCTTCAGCGCTTGATGGGCGGCGCTGAAAGCTCCCCTTTCAATAGCAAAAACCTACTCGATCGCGAGCCGCTGCGCGCTGGTCTCCTGCTTCTTAGGCAGGGTAAGGGTCAACACGCCGTTGTCGCACCTGGCCTTGGCCTGGGCGACGTCCAGTTCCATGGGCAACTGGAAGCTGCGCGCCACGGCGCCGAAGTAACGCTCGCTGCGCAGCACCTTCTCGCCGTCCTTTTTCTCATCGTGCTGGCGCACCTCGGCGCGCAGGCTGACCACGTTGCCGTCCACGCTGACGTGGATGTCGTCCTTGGGCACACCCGGCACTTCGGCGTGGACGGTGTAGGCGGTGTCGTCCTCCTTCACATCCACCTTGATCTGCGAGGGCGTGGGCAAACCGTCGCCGTGCAGCGGACGCACGTAGAAGCCGGGCGCGAAATCCTTGAAGAATTCATCGAACAGGCTGCCACGGGATACCAGTGAATTCATGATGAGCTCCTTGTGGTTGACAGTAGGGATGAACGGGCCGGCAGGCCGGCCGCAAGGAAAAAATACGAACGCCCCGGCGCGGTTTCAAGGGGACGGCGCGCACGAGGTTGATCTGCCGCAACCACCGCGACGCCTTGAGAACACATTGCTGTAAACAATTGTCAAGAAAAAACCGATCCCGCGGCAGGGCATGGCCCAAAGGTTGCGCTGAGCGCTGAGACCTTCACAATGACCCGGCCATTCATCGGAAACGGAGGGAACGAACCATGGATCTCAACACCTTCTCGACCGCGCTCCAGCAATCGCTGGGCGCGCACATTCCCCAGATACTCGGCGCACTGGCCATCCTGGTGCTGGGCTGGCTGCTGGCCGTCATGGCGCGCGCGGGCACGCGGCGGCTCTTGCGGATGGCGCGGGTGAACCAGCGCATCGGCGAAAGCGCGGCCACGCCCATCGACGCCGAGACGCCCGCCGCCACCGCCGTGTTCTGGCTGGTGCTGCTGGCCACGCTGGTGGCCGTGCTCAACACGCTGGACCTGACCTTGCTGTCCGCGCCCTTCGCCAGCCTGGTGCAGGACGTGATCGGCTATGTGCCGCACCTCGTGGCGGGCGCCATCCTGGCGCTGGCGGCGTGGCTGCTGGCCTCGGTGCTGCGCGCGCTGGTCACGCGGGCCCTGGCGGCCACCACGCTGGACGAGCGCCTGTCGGAAGAGGCCGGCATGGCCCCCATCAGCCAGAGCGCGGGCAACGTGCTGTTCTGGCTCGTCATCCTGTTCTTCCTGCCCGCCATCCTGGCGGCGCTGCGGCTCGACGGCGTGCTGGACCCGGTGCGCGACCTGCTGGCGCGGCTGCTGGCCTTCGTGCCCGGCATCTTCGGCGCGGCGGCCATCGCCATCGCGGGCTACGTGGTGGCGCGCGTGCTGCGCGGGCTGGTCACCAACCTGCTGTCGGCCGCGGGCAGCGACCGCATCAACGAACGCATCGGCCTGGATCCGGCCGTGCAGCTCTCGCGCCTGGGCGGCACGCTGGTGTTCATCCTGGTGTTCGTGCCCTCGCTGATCGCTGCGCTGGACGCACTGCAGATCGACGCCATCTCGGGCCCCGCCACGCAGGTGCTGCACCAGATCCTGTCGGCCGTGCCGCACATCATCGCTGCCGCCGTGATCCTGCTGCTGACGTGGTACGTGGCCAGGTTCGCCGCCGGCCTGCTCACCAAGCTGCTGGAAAGCGCGGGCTTCGACAGCCTGCCCGCCAAGCTGGGCCTGTCGCACGCGCTCTCGGGCGCCACCAGCCCCTCGCGGCTGGCGGGCACGGTGGTGCTGTTCTTCGCGCTGCTGTTCGGCACGGTGGAGGCGGCATCGCAACTGGGCTTCCACCAGGTGAGCGACGTGGTGACGACCTTCATCGCCTTCAGCGGCGACATCCTGCTGGGCAGCGCCATCCTGGTCGTGGGCTTCTGGCTCTCGGGCGTGGCCGCCACGGCCATCCGCCGCGCCAGCCCCGAGGGCAACGGCAACCTGCCCGCCAACGTGGCGCGCTTCGCCATCCTGGGCCTGGTGATCGCCATGGGCCTGCGCGCCATGGGCATCGCCAACGAGATCGTGCAGCTGGCCTTCGGCCTCACGCTGGGCTCCATCGCGGTGGCCGTGGCGCTGGCCTTCGGCCTGGGCGGGCGCGAGGCGGCGGGCAAGCTGCTGGAGCACTGGCTCACAAAACTCCGCAAGGACTAACTGCCGGTTTTCCAGCAGCAAGGCGCCCTTCGGGGCGCCTTCTTTTTTTGGCGCCGCACAATGCAGCCATGCGTGCCCTGTTTCGCACCTTCTCCTGGCAAGACCTGCGCCGCCACCCCTGGCGCAGCCTGGCCGCCGTGGCGGCGGTGATGCTGGGCGTGGCGCTGGCGTTCGCAGTGCACGTGATCAACGCCTCGGCGCTCGACGAGTTTTCGCAGGCCGTGCGCGCCGTCAATGGGCAGCCGGATCTGGAACTGCGCGCCATGCAGGGCGCGCTGCCCGAATCGCTCTACGCCGCCATCGCCACCCACCCGCAGGTGGAACGCGCCAGCCCGGTGCTGGAGCTGTCGGCCACCGCCTCCACACCATCAGCGCGCACGCCGCTGCGCATCGTGGGCGCCGACGCGCTGCTGCTGCCCGCCATCGCCCCCGCGCTCATGCCGCGCCTGGGGAGCGGGGCCGACCGGCTGGACCTGTTCGCGCCCGCCACACTGTTCCTCAACGCCGCCGCGCTGCAGGCGCTGGGGCTGGGGCTGGCCGCCGATGCGCCGGCGCCCATCACCCTGCACACCGGCCTGCAGAGCCTCAGCGTGCGCGTGGCGGGCACGGTGGCGGCGGGCGGCGCGCCGCTGGCGGTGATGGACATCGGCGCGGCGCAGGACCTGTTCGGGCGCGGTGGGGAACTGAGCCGCATCGACGTGCAGTTGCGCCCCGGCACCGACCGCGCCACATGGCAGCAGGCCGTGCGCGCCCTGCCCGGCTGGCCCGGCAACGCCATGTTCGCCGAGCCGGGCGACGCGGCGCAGCGCGTGAGCAACCTCTCGCGCGCCTACCGCGTGAACCTCACGGTGCTGGCGCTGGTGGCGCTGTTCACGGGCGCGTACCTGGTGTTCTCGGTGCTGGCGCTGGGCGTGGCGCAGCGCGCGCCGCAGTTCGCGCTGCTGGCCGTGCTGGGCGCCACGCCGCGCGAGCGGCTGGCGCTGGTGCTGGCCGAATCCGCCTTGTTGGGGCTGGCGGGCAGCGTGCTGGGCATCGCCCTGGGCTCGGCGCTGGCGTATGCGGCGCTGCAGTGGCTGGGCGGCGACCTGGGCGGCGGCTACTTCGCCGGCGTGCGGCCCGCGCTGCAGTGGAGCGCGCCCGCCGCGCTGGCCTACGGGCTGCTGGGCATGGCGGCGGCCTTGGCGGGCGGCTGGTGGCCTGCGCGCACGGCGCAGGCGCTGCCGCCCGCGCAGACGCTCAAGGGCCTGGGCCTTGCCGCGGGCCCGGCGCGCGGCGGCTGGCTTGGTATGGTTTTGATAGCTGCTGGCGCTTTGCTGGCAAGCGCTCCACCGGTTTTTGGCCATATTCCCTTGGCGGCCTACGTGGCCATCGGCCTGCTGCTGGTGGGCGGCATCGCGGTGCTGCCCTGGGGGATCGGCGTGCTGCTGCGCCGCCTGCGGCCCCGCAACGCCCTGGCGCTGCTGGCGCTGGAACGCGCCCGCCGCATGCGCGGCAGCGCAGCGATCGCGGTGGGCGGCGTGGTGGCGTCGCTGAGCCTGGCCGTGGCGCTGACGGTGATGGTGGCGAGCTTTCGCGGTTCGGTGATGCAGTGGCTGGACGCCGTGCTGCCCGCGCCCTTGTACGTGCGCTCGGCCCTGGGCGCGCCGGGCAGCGATGCCGCGCTGCTGCCCGGGGAATTCGCCGAGGCCGTGGCCGCGCTGCCGGGCCTCGCGCGTGTGCAGCCGCTGCGCGCCAGCCCGCTGCAGCTCGACGCCGCACGGCCCGCCCTCACCCTCATCAGCCGCCCGCTGGGCGCCGACCCGGCGCGCAGCCTGCCGCTGGTGGGCGAGGCGCTGCCCGTGCCCGAGGGGCGCACGGGCATCTACATCAGCGAGGCCGTGGTGGACCTGTACGGCCTGCGGCCCGGCAGCGAATGGCCCGCGCTGGCGCAGGCGTTCCAGACGCCCGAGCGCTTCTTCATCGCTGGCGTGTGGCGCGACTACGCCCGCCAGTCGGGCGCCGTGGCGCTGGACCGCGCCGCATGGCTGCGGCTGACGGGCGATGCGCGCGTGAGCGACATCGCGCTGTGGCCCGCCGAGGGGGCGGATGCTGCGGCGCTGCAGCAGGCCATCCGCGACCTGGCCGCGCCCGCGCCGGTGGACTTTGCCTCGGCATCCGCCATCCGCGAGCGCTCGCTGCGCATCTTCGACCGCAGCTTCGCCGTCACCTACTGGCTGCAGGCGGTGGCCATCGGCATCGGCCTGTTCGGCGTAGCCGCGAGCTTCAGCGCGCAGGTGCTGGCGCGGCGCAAGGAATTCGGCCTGCTCGCGCACCTGGGCCTCACGCGGCGGCAGATACTGGCCGTGGTCGCCGGCGAGGGCGCGGCCTGGACGGGCGTGGGCGCGGTGGCGGGCGCGCTGCTGGGGCTGGCCGTGTCGGTGGTGCTGGTGCACGTGGTCAACCCGCAGAGCTTTCACTGGACCATGGACCTGGCCGTTCCCGGCGCGCGGCTGCTGGCGCTGTGCGCTGCAGTCGTCGCATCCGGCACGCTGACGGCGTGGCTGGCCGGGCGCGCGGCAGCAGGGCGGGATGCGGTGATGGCGGTGAAGGAGGACTGGTAGGCAACGCTATCAATTGATGAGCTGGTAGCGCTTTATTTACCTTGGTTTCATATGATTTTCTATCTGAAATCTATTGAACACATGCGCGAGCAGCTCATTTATCCATAGCACTGCGACAATCCCGCCATGCCGCAGACACCCCCCGCCCCCTGGCTGCACGAGGCCATCGCCCGCATCGAGGCCGACTACCAGCGCAGCGCCGACACGCACCTGATTCCCCTGCGCCTTCCCGCATTCGCGGCGCACGGCATCGACCTGTACCTCAAGGACGAATCCACCCACCCCACGGGCAGCCTCAAGCACCGGCTGGCGCGCTCGCTGTTCCTGTACGCGCTGTGCAACGGCTGGGTGCATGCAGGCTCGACCATCGTCGAGGCATCGAGCGGCTCCACGGCGGTCAGTGAGGCGTATTTCGCCCGCCTGCTGGGCCTGCCCTTCGTGGCCGTGATGCCGCGCAGCACCTCGCCCGAGAAGGTGGCGCAGATCGAGTTCCACGGCGGGCGCTGCCACTTCGTGGACCGCGCGGGCGAGGTGTACGAAGCCGCCCGCGCCATCGCCGCGCAGACCGGCGGCCACTACATGGACCAGTTCACCTACGCCGAGCGCGCCACCGACTGGCGCGGCAACAACAACATCGCCGAGAGCATGTTCACGCAGATGCGGCGCGAGCGGCACCCCGTGCCGCGCTGGATCGTGGTGGGGGCGGGCACGGGCGGCACCAGCGCGACCATCGGCCGCTACGTGCGCTACCAGCAGCATGCCAGCCGCGTGTGCGTGGCCGACCCGGCAGGCTCGGTCTTCAGCGCGTACCACCGCACGGGCGATGAAAGCCTGACGGCGCCGGGCTCGCGCATCGAGGGCATCGGCCGCCCGCGCGTGGAGCCGAGCTTCATCCGCACGCTGGTGGACCGCATGGTCGAGGTGCCGGACGTGCAGTCCATTGCCGCCATGCGCGCGCTGTCGGCCCTGCTGGGGCGGCGCGTGGGGCCGTCCACGGGCACCAACTTCGTCGCCATGCTGGCGCTGGCGCGCGAGATGCGCGAAGCGGGCGAACGTGGCTCCATCCTGTCGCTGCTGTGCGATGCGGGCGAGCGCTACCTGCCCACCTATTTCGACACGGAATGGGTGGACGCGCACTTCGGCGACTGCTCCGCCGCACAGCAGGCCATGGATGCGCTCATCGGCTGACATCACCCGCCGCCGCTGGCTGGCCCTGGCGCTGGCCGGCTCGCCGCTGGCCCATGCCCTGCCCGCGCGCACGCTGCAGTTTCCGCGCGACCACGGCAGCCACCCCGACCTGCGCACCGAGTGGTGGTACATCACCGGCCACGCGCAGGCGGCGGGGCTGACGTGGGGCTTCCAGGTGACGTTCTTCCGCTCGCGCGTGAACGCCGCGCAGGGCCTGCGCTCGGCCTTCGCGGCCCGGCAGCTGCTGTTCGCCCACGCGGCGGTCACCGACGTGCAGGGCCAGCGCCTGCTGCACGGCGAGCGCATCGCCCGGGCGGGCTTTGGCGTGGCCGAGGCCGGCGAAGCCGACACCCACGTGCGCCTGCACGGCTGGACGCTGGAACGCACCGGCGTGGACGCGGACAGCCGCTACACCACGCGGGTGGCCAGCGGCGATTTCAGCCTGGATCTGCAATGCGCCAGCACCCAGCCCGTGCTGCTGCAGGGCCGGCAGGGCCTCTCGCGCAAGGGGCCGCAAGCGGAGCAGGCCAGCTACTACTACAGCCAGCCCCAGTTGGCGGTCAGCGGCGCCATCACCGTGCAGGGCCAGCGCATGCCCATCGCCACGGGCCGCGCCTGGATGGACCATGAATGGAGCGAGGCGCTGATGCACCCCGAGGCCGTGGGCTGGGACTGGATCGGCATGAACCTGCACGACGGCAGCGCGCTCACCGCCTTTCGGCTGCGGCGCGCGGACGGCTCGGCGCTGTGGGCGGGCGGCTCGCTGCGCGCGCCCGGCCAAGCCGTGCGGGTGTTCGGCGCTCAGGAAGTCGCCTTCACCCCAGGGCGCCTGTGGACCAGCCCGCGCAGCGGCGCGCGCTACCCGGTGCAGTGGGCGGTGCGCACGCCCGCCGGCAGCTTCGAGGTGCGCACGCTGCTCGATGCGCAGGAGCTCGACAGCGACGGCTCCACCGGCGCGATCTACTGGGAGGGCCTGTCGGACCTGCTGGACGCCGCGGGCCGCCCCGTGGGCCGGGGCTACCTGGAGATGACGGGATACGGAAAGCCGCTGCGCCTGTGAAGGCTGCAGCGGCTTCGCGGTAAAAGAAGAAAAGGACTTGGCTATGCCTTGGTGCCGCCGCCCTTGCGGCGCGTCATCCAGGCGATGATCTCGCCCATGATGCCGCGGCGGAAGGCCAGCACGCAGATCACGAAGATCAGGCCCGTGACCATGGTGACCGATTCGCCCAGGGTCTTGAACCACTCCACGCTGGTCATGGCCGCGAGCAGGTTGCCGAACTCGCCGATCTTGTTCTCCAGCAGCACGACCACGGCCGAGCCGATCAGCGGGCCCGAGAGCGTGCCCAGGCCGCCCACCAGCGTCATCAGGATGACCTGGCCCGAGGCCGTCCAGTGCACGTCGGACAGCGTGGCGAAGCCCAGCACCAGGGTCTTGAGCGCGCCGGCCAGTCCGGCCAGCGCGGCCGACAGCACGAAGGCCAGCAGCTTGAAGCGGTGCGTGTCGTAGCCCAGCGAAATGGCACGCGGCTCGTTTTCCTTGATGCCCTTGAGCACCTGGCCGAACGGCGAATGGATGGTGCGCACGATGAGCAGGAAGGCCAGCACCACCACCGCCAGCGCCACGTAGTACATGACCAGGTCGCTCTGCAGGTCGATCAGGCCGAAGAGCTTGCCGCGCGGCACGCCTTGCAGGCCATCCTCGCCGCCGGTGAACGGCGCCTGCAAGCAGGCGAAGAACAGCATCTGCGCGAGCGCCAGGGTGATCATCGAGAAGTAGATGCCCTGGCGCCGGATGGCCAGCCAGCCGAACAGCAGGCCCAGCAGCGCGCCGCCGCCCATGCCCAGCAGCAGGCCCAGTTCGGGCGTCAGGCCCCAGACCTTGATCGCATGCCCGGTGACATAGGCCGCGCCGCCCAGGAAGGCCGCGTGGCCGAAGGACAGCAGTCCCGTGTAGCCCAGCAGCAGGTTGAAGGCCGAAGCGAACAGTGCGAAGCACATGAGCTTCATCACAAAGACAGGGTAGGCGCCCAGGAACGGCGCGGCGATCAGGGCCAGCAGCAGCAGGCCGTATCCGATGGAGGCAGTGTTCTTGAAGTTCATGCTGGCTGCCCCTTATTTTTCTTTGCCGAACAGGCCGGCGGGGCGAATGAGGAGAACGATGACCATGATGACGAACACCACGGTGGAGGAGGCTTCGGGGTAGAACACCTTGGTGAAGCCTTCGATGACGCCCAGGCCCAGCCCGGTGAGGATGGAGCCCATGATGGAGCCCATGCCGCCGATCACCACCACGGCGAACACCACGATGATGAGGTTCTGCCCCATGAGCGGGGTGACCTGGTAGACCGGCGCGGCCAGCACGCCGGCGAAGGCGGCCAGCCCCGCGCCGAAGGCGTAGGTCAGCGTCACCATCACCGGCACGTTGATGCCGAAGGCTTCTACGAGGCGCGGGTTCTCGGTGCCGGCGCGCAGGTAGGCGCCGAGCTTGGTCTTTTCGATGACGTACCAGGTGGCAAGGCACACGACCACCGAGGCCACCACGACCCAGGCGCGGTAGTTGGGCATGATCATGAAGCCGAGGTTGGTCGCGCCTTCGAGCAGTTCGGGCGTGTCATAGCCCAGGCCCGAGACGCCGTAGATGGAGCGGAACACGCCCTCGATGAGCAGCGTCAGGCCCAGCGTGAGCAGCAGGCCGTACAGGTGGTCGAGCTTGTAGATCCAGCGCAGCAGCAGGCGCTCGATGAGCACGCCGAACACCCCCACCACCAGCGGCGCCAGCACCAGCATCCACCAGTAGTTGATGCCGAGGTAGTTCATGGCCATCCAGGTGATCAGGGCACCCATCATGAACAGCGCCCCATGGGCGAAGTTGATGACGTTGAGCAGGCCGAAGATCACGGCCAGCCCGAGGCTGAGGATTGCGTAGAACGAGCCGTTGACCAGTCCCAGGAGGAGCTGGCTCAACAGGCCCGGCAATGAGATACCAAAGAAGTCCATGGGAAGCAGCGGCAGCAGGTGGAGAGAGGTTCAGTTTGGGAGGGGCCGGACATCCGGCATGCCCGCATGGGCATGCCGGGTTCGTGCACGGCCACTCAGCGGTTTACTTCCAGAGCGCGCACTTGCTTTCGGCCTTGGTGGTGAACACCTGGTCGCCGGGCAGCTTCTTCACGATCTTGTAGTAATCCCAGGTGCCCTTGGATTCCGATGGCGACTTGACCTGCACGAGCAGCATGTCGTGCACGTAGCGGCCGTCGGTTCGCAGCTGGCCCGAGCCGAAGAAGTCGTCCATCTTCATGCCGCGCCAGGTGGCCATGACCTTGTCGGCATCGACCGTGCCGGCGGCCTGCACGGCCTTCAGGTAGTTCATGGTGGCCGAGTAGTCGGCTGCGTGAATTTCGCCTGGGCGACGCTTGGTCTTTTCCATGAAGCGGTCGGCGAACTTGCGCGAGGCGTCATTCATGTCCCAGTACCAGCTCGTCAGGAACTGCATGCCTTCGGTATTGCGCAGGCCCAGGCTGTGGATGTCGCTGTAGAACACCAGCAGCGCGGTGACCTTCATGTTCTTGCCGATGCCGAACTCCTTGGCGGCCTTGATGGAGTTGATGGTGTCGCCGCCCGCATTGGCCAGCGCCAGCACCTGGGCCTTGGAGCTCTGTGCCTGCAGCAGGAACGACGAGAAGTCCGACGCATTGAGCGGGTGGCGCACGGCGCCCACCACGGTGCCGCCCTTGTCCTTGACCACCTTGGACGCATCGGCTTCCAGCGCGTGGCCGAAGGCGTAGTCGGCCGTCAGGAAGAACCAGCTCTTGTCGCCCGCTTCGACCATGGCGCCCGCCGTGCCCTTGGACAAGGCCACGGTGTCGTAGGCATAGTGCACGGTGTAGGGGGTGCACTGCTCGTTGGTCAGCGCCGACGAGGCCGCGCCGTTGTTGATGAAGACACGCTTCTTCTCCTCGGACACCTTGGCCATGGCCAGTGCGGCGCCGGAGTTGGTGCCCCCGAAAACCATGGTCAGGCCCTGCGTGTCGATCCACTCGCGCGCCTTCGACGCGGCGATGTCGGCCTTGTTCTGGTGGTCCGCGGTGAGCAGTTCGATGGGCTTGCCCAGCACCTTGCCGCCGAAGTCATCGATCGCCATCTGGATGGCCACCGCACCGTTCTTGCCTTCCACGTCGGCGTACAGGCTGGACATGTCGGTGATGAACCCGATCTTGACCTTGTCCTGCGCCTGCGCGGCCGGTGCCATGAGGCCGGCGGCCCCCAGCACGACGGCCAATGTCGTGAGCTTTGCGTTCATGTCGTGTCTCCTTCGTCTGTCGTTGCTTGGGTTTGCCGCGTCAATGCAGGCACCGGGGCAGCGATGCCGCCCCGGTGCCGCTCAACTCATTTCCAGAGGGCGCACTTGCTCTCGGCCTTGGTGGTGAACACCTGGTCGCCGGGCAGCTTCTTCACGAGCTTGTAGTAGTCCCAGGCCTGCTTGGACTCGGCGGGCGACTTCACCTGCATCAGGTACATGTCGTGCACGTAGCGGCCATCGGGACGGATCACGCCCTCTCCATAGAAGTCCTTGATCTTGGTGCTCTTGAGGTGGGCCATGACCTTGTCGGCGTCTTCGGTCTTGGTCGCGTCCAGCGCCTTGAGGTAGGTCATCGTGGCCGAGTAGTTGGCGGCCTGCACGTCCGTGGGCATGCGCTTCGTCTTCTCGAAGAACTTCTGGCCGAACGCACGCGATTCGTCATTCAGGTTCCAGTCCCAGCTCGTCGTGAGCAGCAGGCCTTCGGTGTTGCGCAAGCCCAGGCTGTGCACGTCGGTCAGGAACACCAGCAGGCCCGCCAGCTTCATGCTCTTGCCGATGCCGAATTCGCGGGCGGCCTTCATGGCGTTGCTGAAATCGCCGCCGGCGTTGGCCAGGCCCAGGATCTGCGCCTTGGAGGACTGCGCCTGCAGCAGGAACGAAGAGAAGTCCGTCGCGCTCAGCGGATGGCGCACGGAGCCGGCCACGGTGCCGCCCTTGGCCTTGACCACGGTGGCCGCATCCGCCTCCAGCAGGTGGCCGAAGGCGTAGTCGGCCGTCAGGAAGTACCAGTTCTTGCCGCCCTGGTCCACCAGCGCACCAGCCGTGCCCTTGGCCAGGGCCACGGTGTCGTAGGCGTAGTGCACGGTATAGGGCGAGCATTGCTCGTTGGTCAGCGCGGAGCCGCCGGCGCCGTTGACGAAGAAGACGCGCTTCTTCTCCTTGGCCACCCCGGCCATGGCCAGGGCGGTGCCGGAGTTGGTGCCGCCGAAGAGCATGGTCAGGCCCTGGGTGTCGATCCATTCACGTGCCTTGGTCCCGGCGATGTCGGCCTTGTTCTGGTGGTCAGCGGTCAGCAGTTCGATGGGCTTGCCGTTGACCTTGCCGCCGAAGTCGTCGATGGCCATCTGGATGGCCAGCGCGCCGTTCTTGCCGTCGACGTCGGAATACAGGCTGGACATGTCGGTGATGAAACCGATCTTGACCTTGTCCTGCGCGAAGGCAGGGGTGGCCAGGCCGGCAGCGGCCATCACGAGGGCTAGCGCGGTGAGTTTGCTCTTCATCGGAATGTTTCCTCTGGGTGGGTGGTGGTTGAAGAAATCGGGGGAAGACCTGGTGGGCGGCGGGTTTCGCTCAGACGCCCAGCAGCTCGTTGAGCACGGGCATCTTCTCTTCGAGTTCGGACGCGCCGAACGTCAACTCGATGCGCCCGTGTTCCATCACGTAGAAGCGGTCGGCCAGCGGCGCGGCGAAGCGGAAGTTCTGCTCCACCATCACCACGGTGTAGCCCTTCTGGCGCAGCGTGGTGATCATGCGCGCCAGCGCCTGGACGATGACGGGCGCGAGGCCCTCGGAGATTTCGTCGAGCAGCAGCAGGTTGGCGCCCGTGCGCAGGATGCGCGCCACAGCCAGCATCTGCTGCTCGCCGCCCGACAGGCGCGTGCCCTGGCTGTTCTTGCGCTCAGCCAGGTTGGGGAACATGGCGTAGATCTCGTCGATCGACATGCCTTGCCGGCCCGTCTTGAGCGTGGGCGGCAGCAGCAGGTTCTCCTCGCACGACAGGCTGGAGAAGATGCCCCGCTCTTCCGGGCAATAGCCCACGCCCAGGTGGGCGATGCGGTGCGTGGCCATGCCGATGGTCTCGGTGCCGTTGATCTTGATGGAGCCCTTGCGCGAGCCGGTCAGGCCCATGATGGCGCGCATGGTGGAGGTGCGGCCCGCGCCGTTGCGGCCCAGCAGCGTCACCACCTCGCCGGGCTGCACGGTGATGTCCACGCCGTGCAGCACGTGCGACTCGCCGTACCAGGCTTCGAGGTTCTTGATTTCGAGTGCAGGGGTGCTGCTCATCTCAATGCGCTCCCTGCAGTTGGCCGTCGGTCGTGCCCATGTAGGCTTCCATCACCTGGGGGTTGTTCGATACTTCCTCGTAGGGGCCTTCGGCCAGCACGGCGCCGCGCTGCAGCACGGTGATGCGGTCGGCGATGGTGGAGATCACCTTCATGTTGTGCTCCACCATCAGGATGGTGCGGCCGGCCGACACCTTCTTGATGAGCTGGGTGACGCGGTCCACGTCTTCGTGGCCCATGCCCTGCGTGGGCTCGTCGAGCAGCATCAGCTCGGGCTCCATCGCGAGCGTGGTGGCGATCTCCAGCGCGCGCTTGCGGCCGTAGGGCAGGTTCACCGTGACCTCGTCGGCCAGGTCTTCCAGGCCCACCTCGGTCAGCAGCTGCATGGCGCGCTCATCAAGCTTGCGCAGGGTGCGCTCGCTCTTCCAGAAGTGGAAGGACGTGCCCAGCTTGCGCTGCAGGCCCAGGCGCACGTTCTCCACGAGGGTGAGATGGGGGAACACGGCCGAGATCTGGAACGAGCGGATGACGCCGCGGCGGGCGATCTGCGCAGGCTGCTCGCGCGTGATGTCATGCCCGTTGAACCGGATGGTGCCCGAGGTGGGCTCCAGGAACTTGGTCAGCAGGTTGAAACAGGTGGTCTTGCCTGCGCCATTGGGGCCGATCAGCGCATGGATGGAGCCCCGGCGGACGGCCAGATTCACATCGCTGACTGCGGTGAAGCCCTTGAACTCTTTGGTCAGGCTTTTGGTTTCGAGGATGACGTCGGTCATTGCGCCAGGGTCGCTCCGTAGGGTGCTGGGGGAAGAAGCCTTGGCGGGCAAGGCTTCCACACATGCGTTTGAACGCCGTGCATCGTATGCGCCAGCCCCCTTCAGCAGCTACTGGGACTAATGCCTATGCATAACTACCTAAGTAGCCCCAACCCCTGGCCGCACCCGCGGGCCTACACTGCAGCCATGCCATCCAGCCCCTCCCAGCCTGCCCGCGGCGCCCCCCGCTCCCTCACCGGCCTGCTGCCCTTCCTGCGCCCGTACCGGGCGCGCATCGCGCTGTCGGTGGTCTTCCTGGTGCTGGCGGCGCTGGCCACGCTGGCGTTTCCGCTGGCCCTAAGGAACCTGGTGGACGGGGGCCTGGCCGGCGTCGACAAGGGGGCGCAGACCCTGGCGCTGCGCGGCCATTTCGAGGCGCTGTTCGCCGTGGCCGTGGCGCTGGGGGTGTTCTCGGCCGCGCGCTTCTACATGGTGAGCTGGCTGGGCGAGCGCGTGACCGCCGACCTGCGCAACGCCGTGTACGGCCACGTGCTGCGGCAAAGCCCGCAGTTCTTCGAGACCACGCAGACGGGCGAGGTGCTGTCGCGCCTGACCACCGACACCACGCTGGTGCAGACCGTGGTGGGCTCGTCGCTGTCCATGGGCCTGCGCAACGCCGTGATGGGCGTGGGCGCGCTGGCCATGCTGGTGTGGACCAACCCCTACGTCATGTCGGTGGTGCTGCTGGCCGTGGTGCTGGTGGTGCTGCCCACCATGTGGATCGGGCGGCGGGTGCGGCGCCTGTCGCGCGACAGCCAGGACCGGGTGGCCGATTCGAGCGCCATCGCGGCCGAGGTGCTCAACGCCGTGCCCGTGGTGCAGAGCTACACCGCCGAGCCCCGCGAGGCCGCGCGCTTCACGCAGGCCACCGGCAACGCGTTCCAGGTGGCCATCAGGCGCACCCGCGCCCGGGCCCTGCTCGTGGCGTTCATCATCATCGCCAACGCCGCCCTGCTCCTGTGGGGCCTGCACCGCGGCACCGAGGCGGTGCTGGCAGGCCAGATGACGGCCGGCCACCTGGGGCAGACCGTGGTCTACGTGATCCTGCTGGCCGGCGCGGTGGCGGTGCTGGGCGAGGTCTACGGCGACCTGCTGCGCGCCGCGGGCGCCACGGAGCGGCTGATGGAGCTGCTGGACAGCCGCTCGCCGGTGGGCGACCCGGCCGTGCCGCGGGAGCTGCCGCTCACGGATCGGGGCCTGGAGGTGGCCTTCGAGAATGTACGCTTCCACTATCCCTCGCGCCCCGACCAGCCCGCGCTGCAGGACTTCTCCCTGCACCTGGCGCCGGGCGAGACGGTCGCCCTGGTGGGCGCCAGCGGCGCGGGCAAGACCACGGTGTTCCAGCTGCTGCAGCGCTTCTACGACGTGGACGCGGCGGGCCCAGCGGAAGGAGCGCCTCCGGGGCGCATCCGCCTCAACGGCGTGGACATCCGCGACCTGCGGCTGGAGACGCTGCGCGCCTGCACGGGCACCGTGCCGCAGGACGCGGTGATCTTCTCGGCATCGGCCATGGACAACATCCGCTATGGCCGCCCCGAGGCCACGGATGCAGAGGTGATCGCCGCCACGCGCGCCGCCTTCGCGCACGACTTCATCACGGCGCTGCCCGAGGGCTACGCCACCTTCCTCGGCGAACGCGGCGTGCGGCTTTCGGGCGGCCAGCGCCAGCGCATCGCCATCGCGCGGGCCATGCTCAAGAACCCGCCCCTGCTGTTGCTCGACGAGGCCACCAGCGCGCTGGACGCGGAGAGCGAGCGCATGGTGCAGGCGGCCCTGGACACCGCCATGCAGCGCCACACCGGCCGCCGCACCACCCTGGTCATCGCCCACCGGCTGGCCACGGTGCAGAACGCCGACCGCATCGTGGTGCTGGAGCATGGGCGCATCGTGGAACAGGGAACGCACAACGCGCTGCTGGCGCAGGGCGGCGTCTATGCGCGGCTGGCAGCCCTGCAGTTCACCGTGTAAGCCACCGGGATCCGGGCGAAATAACTACCAGAATGATAGCTGCTAGCGCTTACTGGATAAGCGCTGGAGGCCGATTTGACCTTGAAACTACTGCAGGGTTTCCTTGGCAGCCACGGGCAGCGGCAGGGGCAGGACGGCAATGCCCTCTTCCAGCAGCTCCAGCGTCTCGTCGGGCGTGGCCCGGCCACGGATGGCGCGCTCCTCGGTCTCGCCATGGTGCATGCGCCGGGCTTCTTCGGCAAAGCGCGTGCCCACGTCCTCGGTCTGGGCCACGACCTTGCGCGCCAGCTCCAGCCAAGCCGCCTGCAGCGGTGCGGGCAGCGCAGCGGCGGCAGGCGTGGGGGCGGCTGCTGGCGCCGCTTCGGGTTCGGCCGCGCCCAGGTTCAGGCGCGGGGCGCTCAGGCGCTTTTCGATGTGGCTGTCGGCACACAGAGGGCACTGCACCAGCCCGCGTTGCCGCTGGCCTTGGAAATCATCCTCAGACGCAAACCAGCCCTCGAAGACGTGGCCCAGCCGGCATTGGAGGTCGAGCACCTTCATGGCAGGAAATCAGGGGGGCAACAAGCGGCGCTCCCGCCATCAGCCGTGGCGGCGCAGCAGGTACCGGTAGACGAAGCCCGGGAACGCCAGCGTGACGAACAGCGTCCCGGTGATGGCATAGAACTCCCAGCCCTGCGGGGCGATCTGACCCGCGCGGCGTTCCAGCAGCAGCGCCAGGCCGCCCACCAGGAAATACAGCAGCACCAGTTCGGCCAGCCGCCCTGCCAGGGGCTTGCGCGGCGCGGCGGCCGGTCCCACCACCAGCCAGCGGTGGTTCACGAACGGCAGGTTGGCGGCAATGAACGCCGCCACGATGACCAGCCAGACGGAACCGGTGAGCGACACGGCAGCTTCAGGTGCAGGCTCAGGTGCCGAGGGCGCGCACCACGGCGTCGGCGCACAGCGCCATCAGGCCGCCGGGCAGCAGGCCCAGCACCAGCAGCAGCGCGCCGTTCAGCGTGAGCACCACGCGCACGTCCGCCGGGGCGGAGACGTTCGAGGCGGTGAGCGGCGCGTCGAAGTACATGACCTTGACCACGCGCAGGTAGTAGAACGCGCCGATCAGCGACATGATCACCGCGAACACCGCCAGCGCGATGTACAGGCCCTGGCCCGAGGCCACCAGCGCCTGCAGCACGGCCAGCTTGGCATAGAAGCCCACCAGCGGCGGAATGCCGGCCATGGAGAACAGGCAGACGGCCATCACGCCGGCATACAGCGGGCTGCGCTGGTTCAGGCCGGCGAAGTCCGAGATTTCCTCGCTCTCGAAGCCTTCGCGGGCCAGCAGCAGGATCACGCCGAACGCGGCCAGCGTGGTCAGCACGTAGGTCACCACGTAGAACATGGACGCGCTGTAGGCGTTCTCGACCGCGGTGGCATCCACGTTGCCGTTGACCACGCCCGACATCAGGCCCAGCAGCACGAAGCCCATCTGCGAGATGGTCGAGTAGGCCAGCATGCGCTTGAGGTTGGTCTGCATGATGGCGGCCAGGTTGCCCACCAGCAGCGAGCCGATGGCCAGCACCGCCAGCATCTGCTGCCAGTCGATCGCCAGGGGCAGCAGGCCGTCCACCAGCAGGCGGATGGCGATGGCGAAGGCGGCCAGCTTGGGCGCGCCGCCGATCAGCAGCGTGACGGACGTGGGAGCGCCCTGGTACACGTCGGGAATCCACATGTGGAACGGCACCACGCCCAGCTTGAAGGCGAGGCCGGCCACCACGAACACGAGGCCGAACACCAGCACCTGGTGCTTGATCTGGCCGGCGTTGATGGCCTTGAACACCTGGCCGATGTCCAGCGAGCCCGTGGCGCCGTAGATCATGGACAGGCCGTACAGCAGGAAGCCGCTGGCCATGGCGCCGAGCACGAAGTACTTCATGGCGGCTTCGGTGGCCGTGGCGTTGTCGCGGCGCAGGGCCACGAGCGCGTAGCTCGACAGCGTGAGCAGTTCCAGGCCCAGGTAGATCACCAGGAAGTTGTTGCCCGAGATCATGATGAACATGCCCAGCAGCGAGAACATGGCCAGCGTGAACATCTCGCCGCCGCGCAGCATGCCGCGGTCGGCCGCGTAGGGGCGGCCATAGACCAGGGTGACCATCATGGCCACCGTGGCGAAGCACTTGAGCCAGTTGCCCATGGCGTCGCTTACCACCATGTTGCCAAAGCCGTAGAAGGTATTGCCGCTGCTGGCGTACATGGCCTGCAGGGTGGCCACGACGGCCAGGGTGAGCAGGGTCAGCACGTAGGTGCCGGTGCGGCGCACGCTGTGCACGCCGAGGTCGACCAGCGCGATCACGCAGGCCATGGTCAACAGCACGATCTCGGGGTAGATCGCCAGCCAGCTGATGTTGTCAATCATCGTCTTGAATCTCTCAGTTCAGCTTGGACAGTGCCACGTGCTTGAGCAGCTCGGCCACCGAGGTGTCCATCACGTCCGTGAACGGGCGCGGATACAGGCCCATGGCCAGCACGGCGATGGCGAGCAGGGCCAGCACCAGGAATTCGCGGCTGCCGATGTCCGTGAGCGCCTTCACGTGGTCATTGCCCACCGGGCCCAGGTACACGCGCTTGAACATCCACAGCGTATAGGCCGCGCCGAAGATCAGTGCCGTGGCGGCGGCCAGGCCGATCCAGAAGTTGGCCTTGACGGCACCCAGGATCACCATCCACTCGCCCACGAAGCCCGCCGTGCCCGGCAGGCCGCAGTTGGCCATGGCGAACAGCAGCGCGAAGGCCGTGAAGTTGGGCATGGTGTTGACCACGCCGCCGTAGGCCGCGATCTCGCGCGAATGCACGCGGTCATACAGCACGCCGATGGACAGGAACATGGCGCCCGACACAAAGCCGTGCGCGATCATCTGCACCAGGCCGCCGGAGACGCCCAGGTCGTTGAAGATGAAGAAGCCCAGCGTGACGAAGCCCATGTGCGCCACGGACGAGTACGCCACCAGCTTCTTCATGTCCTTCTGCACCATGGCCACCAGGCCCACGTAGATCACGGCGATGAGCGACAGCGCGATCATCAGCCAGGCCCATTCGCGCGCCGCGTCGGGAGCGATGGGCATCGAGAAGCGCAGGAAGCCGTAGGCGCCCAGCTTCAGCATGATGGCCGCCAGCACGGCAGAGCCGCCCGTGGGGGCCTCCACGTGCACGTCGGGCAGCCATGTGTGCACCGGCCACATGGGCACCTTCACAGCGAAGGCGGCGAAGAAGGCGAAGAACAGCAGCGTCTGGGCCGTGCGCGACAGGGGCAACTGGTGCCATGCGGCAATGTCGAAGCTGCCGCCCGACTGGTTGTACAGGTAGATCAGCGCGATCAGCATCAGCAGCGAGCCGAGCAGCGTGTACAGGAAGAACTTGAACGCCGCGTAGATCTTGTTGGGGCCGCCCCAGATGCCGATGATGAGGTACATCGGGATCAGCGTGGCCTCGAAGAACACGTAGAACAGCATGCCGTCCAGGGCCGTGAACACGCCGATCATCAGGCCCGACAGGATCAGGAACGCGCCCATGTACTGGTTCACGCGCTCCGTGATGGACTCCCACGACGCGATCACCACGATGACCGTGATGAAGGCCGTGAGCGGTACGAACCAGAACGAGATGCCGTCCACGCCCAGGTGGTAGTTGACATTGAAGCGCTCGATCCACGACGCCTTCTCGACGAACTGCATCGCGGCGGTGCCCAGCTCGAAACCGCTGTACAGCGGCAGCGTCACCAGGAAGCCGATCAGTGCGCCCAGCAGCGCCAGCCACCGCACCACGGGGGCATGCTCGTCGCGGCCCACGGCGAGCAGCAGCACGCCGAAGGCAATCGGCACCCAGATGGCAAGACTCAACAGACCCATTTTTGTTCTTCTCCTACTTGTTGAGCCAGACGAAGTACGTCATGAGCGCGAAGACACCCAGGATCATCACCAGCGCATAGTGGTAGATGTAGCCCGACTGCACCCAACGCACCATGCCGGCCACCCAGCGCACCAGCTTCCACGAACCGTTGACCAGCGCCCCGTCGATGACGGCCTGGTCGCCGCCCTTCCACAAGCCGGTGCCCAGCGCACGGGCGCCGCGGGCCACGATGTTCTCGTTGATCCAGTCGAGGTAGTACTTGTTTTCCAGCAGCGTGTACAGGGGCTGCACGCGCGCCTTGATCGCAGCAGGCAGCGCGGGGTTCACCATGTACATGTAGTACGCAGCAGCCACCCCGGCCAGCGCCAGCCAGAATGGCGCAGTTTGCAGGGCATGCAGGGCCATGGCCACCGGGCCATGGAACATTTCCGCCAGTTCGGCCATGGCATGGTGCTTGGCCCCATCGACGAAGATCACGTCCTTGAAAAAGTCGCCGAACAGCATGGGCTGGATGAACATGAAGCCCACCACCACCGACGGGATGGCCAGCAGCACCAGCGGCACCGTCACCACCCAGGGCGACTCGTGCGGTTCATGGTGGTGATGGTCGTCATAGCCGTGGCCGTGGTGATCGTCGTGGTGCGCGTCCGGGTTCTGGTCGTAGCGTTCCTTGCCGTGGAAGACCAGGAAGTACATGCGGAACGAATAGAAGGCCGTGATGAACACGCCCGCCAGCACGGCGAAGTGCGCGAAACCGGCAGCAGGCAGGTGGCTTTCGTGCACGGCCTCGATGATGCTGTCCTTGGAGTAGAAGCCCGAGAACAGCGGCGTACCGATCAGCGCCAGCGAGCCCAGCAGCGATGTGATCCAGGTGATGGGCATGTACTTGCGCACGCCGCCCATCCAGCGGATGTCCTGGTTGTGGTGCATGCCCATGATGACCGAGCCCGCGCCCAGGAACAGCAGCGCCTTGAAGAAGGCGTGCGTCATCAGGTGGAACACGGCCACCGAATAGGCCGAGGCGCCCAGCGCCACCGTCATGTAGCCCAGCTGCGACAGCGTGGAGTAGGCCACCACGCGCTTGATGTCGTTCTGGATGATGCCCAGGAAGCCCATGAACAGGGCCGTGATGGCGCCGATCACCAGGATGAAGTTGAGGGCCGTGTCCGACAGCTCGAACAGCGGCGACATGCGCGAGACCATGAAGATGCCGGCCGTCACCATGGTGGCGGCGTGAATCAGCGCGGAGATGGGCGTGGGGCCTTCCATCGAGTCGGGCAGCCACACGTGCAGCGGGAACTGGGCCGATTTGCCCATGGCGCCGATGAACAGGCAGATGCAGATCACGGTGATGAGCATCCAGTCGGTGCCGGGGAAGGCCAGGCCGCCCAGTTCGCCCGACTTGGCGAAGATCTCGCCGTAGTTCAGCGTGCCGGCGTAGGCGGCGATCAGGCCGATGCCCAGAATGAAGCCGAAGTCGCCCACGCGGTTGACCAGGAAGGCCTTCATGTTGGCGAAGATCGCCGAGGGTTTGTTGAACCAGAAGCCGATCAGCAGGTAGGACACCAGGCCCACGGCCTCCCAGCCGAAGAACAGCTGCAGCAGGTTGTTGCTCATGACCAGCATGAGCATGGAGAAGGTGAACAGCGAGATGTAGGCGAAGAAACGGTTGTAGCCGTCGTCCTCTTCCATGTAGCCGATGGTGTAGATGTGCACCATCAGGGACACGAAGGTGACGACCACCATCATCATGGCCGTGAGGCTGTCCACGAGGAAGCCCACTTCCATCTTCAGGCCGCCCACGACCATCCAGGTGTAGAGCGTTTCGTTGAAGCGCGCGCCATCGACGGCCACGCTCCACAGCGTCTGGGCCGACAGGACGAAGGCCACCAGCACGCCGAGGATCGTCAAGGTATGGCTCAGGCGGCGGCCGATCCAGTTGCCACCAAAGGTCGTGCCGAAGATGCCGGCTAGCAAGCTGCCCGCCAGCGGGGCCAGCGGCACGGCCAGGAGCGTGGATGCAGAGAGGGTTTGACTCATTCTTGAGAACCTTGGGAATGCCGGTAGCCCATCACCCCTTGAGGGTGTTGAGGTCTTCCGCGTTGATGCTGGACTTGTTGCGGAACAACAGCACCAGAATGGCCAGGCCGATGGCCGACTCGGCTGCCGCCACGGTCAGGATGAAGAACACGAACACCTGGCCGTGCATGTCGCCCAGGTAGTGCGAGAACGCCACGAAGTTCATGTTGACCGCCAGCAGCATCAGCTCGATCGCCATCAGCAGCACGATCAGGTTCTTGCGGTTCAGGAAGATGCCGATCACGGCCAGCGCGAACAGCATCGCGCCCAGCGAGAGAAAGTGGCCCAAAGTCAGCGTCATGCTTTTTTCTCCTCGGCGGCGGGCTCCGGCGGCACTTCGGCCGCGGCCTTCTGGGTCGCTGCGACCTTCACCACCTCCAGGCGGTCACCGGCACGCACGCGGATCTGCGCGGACGGGTTGATGGCCTTGCTGTCCTTGCGCTGGCGCAGGGTCAGCGCAATGGCGGCGATCATGGCCACCAGCAGGATCACGGCCGCGATTTCGACGGGATAGAGGTACTCGGTGTAGAGCAGCTTGCCCAGCGCTTTGGTGTTCGAGTACTGGACCACCTGCCCTGCCGCATCCACCACGGCCACGGCGGCCTTGGGCTCTTCCATGCCCCGGAAGCCGCCCATCAGCACGGCCGCCATTTCCAGGGCGATCAGCGCGCCCACGGTGGCAGCCAGGGGAAAGTGCTTCCAGAAGCCCTTGCGCACGGTGTCGATGTGGATATCCAGCATCATCACCACGAACAGGAACAGCACCATCACTGCGCCCAGGTACACCAGCACCAGCGCGATGGCCAGGAATTCGGCCTTGAGCAGCAGCCACACGGCGGCGGCTTGCGAGAACGCGAGGATCAGATACAGCACCGCGTGCACGGGATTGCGTGCCGTGATGACCCGGAAGGCCGCGAACAGCAGCACGACCGAGAAGAGATAGAAGAAACCAGTCTTGGCGTCCATGAATCAATACCCTCAGCGGTACTTGGCGTCCGCTGCCTTGGCGGCGGCGATTTCGGCTTCGTAGCGATCGCCCACGGCCAGGAGCATGTCCTTGGTGAAGTACAGATCGCCACGCTTTTCGCCGTGGTATTCGAAGATATGCGTCTCGACGATGGAGTCCACCGGGCAGCTTTCCTCGCAGAAGCCGCAGAAGATGCACTTGGTCAGATCGATGTCGTAGCGCGTGGTGCGGCGCGAGCCATCGTCGCGCACGTCCGATTCGATGGTGATGGCCATGGCGGGGCATACGGCCTCGCACAGCTTGCAGGCAATGCAGCGCTCCTCGCCGTTCTCATAACGGCGCAGCGCGTGCAGGCCGCGGAAACGGGGCGACAGGGGCGTCTTCTCCTCGGGGAACTGGACGGTCACCTTGCGGCGGAAGGCGTAGCGCCCGGTCAGGGCCATGCCCTTGACCAATTCCACGAGCATGAAGCTCTTGAGAAAGTCCTTGACCGAGAAAGGTGCGGCAGCAACAACGGCAGTCATGTGTGATGTCCCCGCTTATTTCCAGATGTTCCAGGGCGAGAGCAGCCACCCGCCGACGATGAGCAGCCACACCAGGGTGACCGGAATGAAGATCTTCCAGCCCAGGCGCATGATCTGGTCATAGCGGAAGCGCGGGAAGGTGGCGCGGATCCAGATGAACATGGACACCACGAGGAAGGTCTTGGCGGCCAGCCAGATCCAGCCCGGAATGAAGGACAAGAACTCGACCGGCGGCAGCCAGCCGCCCAGGAACATCAGCACCGCCAGGATGGACACCAGCCACATGCTGGCGTACTCGGCCAGGAAGAAGATGGCGAAGCCCATGCCCGAGTACTCGACCATGTGGCCGGCCACGATCTCGGCCTCGCCTTCCACCACATCGAACGGATGGCGGTTGGTCTCGGCCACGCCGGAGATCAGGTAGACCAGGAAGATCGGCAGCAGCGGCAGCCAGTTCCAGGACAGGAAGCCCAGCCCCATACCGGCCATCGTGCCTTGGCCCTGCCCCATCACGATCTGCGTCAGGTTCATGCTGCCGGACACCATGATCACCACCAGGAAGCAGAAGCCCATGGCGATCTCGTAGCTGACCATCTGCGCGGAGGCGCGCAGGGCGCCCAGAAATGCGTACTTGGAGTTCGATGCCCAGCCGGCGATGATCACGCCATACACCTCGATGGAGGTGATGGCCATGACCAGCAGCAGGCCCGCGTTCACGTTGGCGAGCGCCACGTCGGGGCCGAAGGGAATCGCCACCCAGGCCGCCAGCGCGGGCATGATGGCCATCACCGGGCCCAGCACGAACAGGCCCTTGCTGGCCGCGGCGGGCTGGATGATTTCCTTGGTAAGCAGCTTCAGCGCATCCGCGATGGGTTGCAGCAAACCCATCGGACCCACGCGGTTGGGGCCATGGCGCACCTGCATGAAGCCCAGCAGCTTGCGCTCCCACAGCGTCAGGTAGGCCACCGCGCCCATCAGGGGCGCCAGGATGCAGACGATCTTGATCAGAATCCAGAGCACGGGCCAGACGATGCCAGTCCACCAGCCAAAGGAGAGCAGGTTCAGGCCCGCGTTGTAGATCGCGTCGATCATGCGGCCACTCCTTCCCAAGCCATGCGCGCGTCGGCAGTGAGCTGCAACGACGTGGAACGGCGCACCAAGCCATCCAGTTGATAGATGGAAGCGACCACGGGCTCGCCCACCACTGCAGCCGCAGCAGGCACGGCCTTCACGGCGTTCGACAGCTGCTCGGCCGGCACATGCGCCATGGCGCCTGCAGGCGCATTCGTGGCGCGGGCGAGCACGTCCTGCGAGGTTTCGAAATCGAAGCCGGCCACGCCCAGCAGGTTGGCCAGCACGCGCAGGACCTTCCACGCAGGACGCGTATCGCCCAGGGGGCGCACCACGGCATGGAAGCTCTGCAGGCGGCCTTCCGCGTTGATGAAACTGCCCGAGGTTTCCGTGAACGGAGCGATCGGCAGCAGCACGTCGCTGAATTCCATATTGGCCTTGAAGGGGCTCAAGGTGACCACCATCTCCGCTCCCGCCAGGGCCGCGGCGGCTTGCGCGCCAGCCGCCGAGTCATGGGCCGGCTCGGTGTTGAGCAGCAGGGCTGCCTTCAAGCCACCGGAAAGCATCTGGCCCGCATGCAGGCCCCCATTGACGGGATGAGCGCCCACGAACTGCGCACCCACCGTGTTGGCGGCCTCCGTGAGATAGCCCACGGTCGCGCCGGTGTTCTCGCCAATCCAGTTGGCGAGTGCCAGCAGTTGAGCGGCCTGCGCATGGTGCGCGGCGGCATTGCCCAGGAGCACAGCCTTCCGCTCGCCGCCCAGCAGAGAGCGGGCAATGGCCTGGGCGGCTTCGTCCGCCGGCGCGGCGCCGTCAGGTGCGGCGATGCCCTTCTCCTGGGCTACGGCAGAGGCAATTCCTCCGAGAATCTGCGCCCATTGGCCGGCGCTCTGCGCGATAAACGGCTGGACGGGCAGCGCCCAGTCGCGGGCGACGGAATCCACGGCGCTGACCTGGCAGCCATGGCGCGCGGCCTGGCGGATGCGCTGGGCAAACAGCGGGTGGTCCTTGCGCAGGTTGGAGCCCACGACCAGAACGCGCTGCAGCATGGACAGCGAGGCGATGGACGTGCCCAGCCAGCGGATGCCTTCGGGCGCTGCGAACTCGGCGTTGCGCAGGCGATAGTCGATGTTGTCACTGCCCAGGCCGCGCAGCAGCGCACCCGCCAGGTACAGCTCTTCCACCGTGCTGTGGGGGCTGACCAGGGCGCCAATGCTCTGGGCGCCATGGTCGTTTTTGATGTTCTTGAGGCCGTTGGCGACGTATTCCAGGGCTGTCTGCCAATCCACCGTCGTCCAGACACCGCCCTGCTTGAGCATAGGCTGGGTCAGGCGCTCATCGCTGTTCAGCGCTTCATAGGAGAAGCGGTCCCGGTCGGCGATCCAGCATTCGTTGACGGCTTCGTTCTCGAACGGCACCACGCGCATGACCTTGTGGTTCTTGACCTGGACGATCAGGTTGGCGCCCGTGGAGTCGTGCGGGCTCACCGAGCGGCGGCGCGACAGCTCCCAGGTGCGTGCGCTGTAGCGGAACGGCTTGCTGGTGAGCGCGCCCACGGGGCAGATGTCGATCATGTTGCCCGAAAGCTCGGAGTCCACTGTGTCACCGGCCACCGTGGTGATCTCGGAGTGCTCGCCCCGGTTCACCATGCCCAGTTCCATGATGCCCGCCACTTCCTGGCCGAAGCGCACGCAGCGGGTGCAGTGGATGCAGCGGCTCATCTCTTCCATCGAGATCAGCGGGCCCACGTCCTTGTGGAACACCACGCGCTTCTCTTCTTCGTAGCGCGACGAAGAGCCGCCGTAGCCCACGGCCAGGTCCTGCAGCTGGCATTCGCCGCCCTGGTCGCAGATGGGGCAGTCCAGCGGGTGGTTGATCAGCAGGAACTCCATGACCGACTGCTGGGCCTTGATGGCCTTGTCGCTCTTGGTGCGCACGATCATGCCCTGCGTCACGGGCGTGGCGCAGGCGGGCATGGGCTTGGGCGCCTTTTCCACGTCCACCAGGCACATGCGGCAGTTGGCGGCGATGGACAGCTTCTTGTGGTAGCAGAAATGCGGAATGTAGGTGCCGGCCTTCTCGGCTGCATGCATCACCATGCAGCCTTCGGCGACTTCCACTTTCTGACCGTCCAGTTCAATTTCAACCATATGTCTTCTCGCGATCAGGCGGAGGCCGCAGCCTTGTTCCGGATCAGTGCCTCGAATTCGGGGCGGAAGTGCTTGATCATGGCGCGCACGGGCATGGCAGCGGCATCGCCCAGCGCGCAGATCGTGCGCCCCTGGATGTTGTCGGCCACGGAATTGAGCAGTTCCAGGTCGCCTTCACGGCCCTGCCCGTGCTGGATGCGGTCGATCACGCGCCACATCCAGCCCGTGCCCTCGCGGCACGGGGTGCACTGGCCACAGGACTCGTGCGAGTAGAAGTACGACAGGCGCAGCAGGCTCTCGACCATGCTGCGGGAGTCGTCCATCACGATCACGGCGCCCGAACCCAGCATGGAGCCGGCCTTGGCGATGGAGTCGTAGTCCATCGTGCATTCCATGATGATGGACGCGGGCAGCACCGGTGCCGACGAGCCGCCGGGGATCACGGCCTTGAGCTGGCGGCCCTTGCGCACGCCACCGGCCAGCTCGAGCAGCTTGGCGAACGGCGTGCCCAGAGGGATCTCGTAGTTGCCTGGCTTCTCCACGTCGCCGGACACCGAGAAGATCTTGGTGCCGCCGTTGTTGGGCTTGCCGCATTCCAGGTACGCTGCGCCGCCGTTGCGGATGATCCAGGGCACCGCCGCAAAGGTCTCGGTGTTGTTGATCGTCGTGGGCTTGCCGTACAGGCCGAAGCTGGCGGGGAATGGCGGCTTGAAGCGGGGCTGGCCCTTCTTGCCTTCCAGCGATTCGAGCAGGGCCGTTTCTTCGCCGCAGATGTAGGCACCAAAGCCGTGCGCTGCATGCAGCTGGAAGCTGAAGCTGCCGCCCAGGATGTTGTCGCCCAGGTAGCCCGCGGCGCGCGCTTCTTCCAGCGCGGCCTCGAAGCGTTCGTAGGTCTGGAAGATCTCGCCGTGGATGTAGTTGTAGCCCACCGAGATGCCCATCGCGTAGGCCGCGATGATCATGCCCTCGATGACGATGTGCGGGTTGAACTGCAGGATGTCACGGTCCTTGCAGGTGCCGGGTTCGCCCTCGTCCGAATTGCAGACGAGGTACTTCTGGCCGGGGAACGAGCGGGGCATGAAGCTCCACTTCAGGCCCGTGGGGAAGCCTGCGCCGCCACGGCCGCGCAGGCCGGATTCCTTCACGGTGGCGATCACTTGGTCCTGCGTGAGGCCTTCGCCGCCATCCTTGCCGAGGATCTTGCGCAGCGCCTGGTAGCCGCCGCGCGCTTCGTAATCCTTGATGCTCCAGTTCGTGCCGTCCAGCTCCGCATAGATCTGCGGATTGATGTGGCGGTCATGGAAGCAGGTCTGCACGCCCGTGGCGCGGAACTGCGAGAGGATTTGTGCGGCGGTCGTCATGCTTGCCCCTCGGCGGCGCGAAGGCCGTCCACCAACTGGTCCAGCTTGTCGTTGTCCATGAAGCTGCACATGGTGCGGTCGTTCACCAGCATCACGGGCGCGTCGGCGCAAGCGCCCAGGCATTCGCACTGCTGCAGGGTGAACAGGCCGTCGGGCGTGGTCTCGCCCATCTGCACACCCAGCTTCTTCTCCAGGTGGTGCAGCGCCTTCTGCCCGTGGCGCAGCTGGCACGGCAGGTTGGTGCAGACGTTGAGCTTGTACTTGCCCACCGGCTGTTGGTTGTACATGTTGTAGAAGGTCGTGACCTCGTGCACGGCGATCTGGGGCATGCCCAGCACCTCGGCGATCACGGCCTCGCTCTCGGCGCTGACCCAGCCCTGCTCCTGCTGGACGATGGACAGGCAGGCCATAACGGCCGACTGCTTCTGGTCGGCCGGGTACTTCGCCACTTCGCGGGCGAAGCGTTGCTTGGTGGCTTCGGTAATCATCGGTCAATCTCCCCGAACACGATGTCCATGGTGCCAATGATGGCCACGGCATCCGCGATCATGTGGCCGCGCGCCATTTCGTCGAGCGTGGCCAGATGGGCAAAACCGGGCGCGCGGATCTTTAGGCGATAGGGCTTGTTGGCGCCGTCGCTCACCAGATAAATGCCGAATTCGCCCTTGGGGTGTTCCACCGCCGCGTAGGCTTCGCCTTCGGGCACGCGGAAGCCTTCGGTGAAGAGCTTGAAGTGGTGGATCAGCTCTTCCATGTTGGACTTCATGGATTCGCGCGAGGGCGGCGCCACCTTGTGGTTGTCGGTGATGACCGGGCCGGGGTTGGCACGCAGCCAGTCCACGCACTGCTTGATGATGCGATTGGACTCGCGCATTTCCTGCACGCGTACCAGGTAGCGGTCATAGCAGTCACCCGTCTTGCCCACCGGGATGTCGAAGTCCACGCGGTCGTAGGCGTCGTAGGGCTGAGTCTTACGCAGGTCCCAGGCGATGCCGGAGCCGCGCAGCATGGGGCCGGTCATGCCCAGGTTCAGGGCGCGCTCGGGCGGCACCACGCCGATGCCGACGGTGCGCTGCTTCCAGATGCGGTTGTCGGTGAGCAGGGTTTCGTACTCGTCCACGCAGCCCGGGAAGCGCTTCGTGAAGTCGTCGATGAAGTCCAGCATCGATCCCTGGCGATTGCTGTTGAGCGCCTCGATGGCCTTGGCGTTCTTGATCTTGCTGACCTTGTACTGCGGCATGCTCTCAGGCAGGTCGCGGTACACACCGCCAGGACGGAAGTACGCCGCATGCATGCGCGCGCCAGACACGGCCTCGTACATGTCGAACAGGTCTTCGCGTTCGCGGAAGGTGTAGATCAGGATGGTGGAACTGCCGCAGTCGTTGCCGTGCGAGCCCAGCCACATCAGATGGTTCAGCAGGCGCGTGATCTCGGAGAACATCACGCGGATGTACTGCGCGCGCAGGGGTACTTCCAGGCCCAGCAGCTTTTCGATGGCCAGGCAGTAGGCGTGCTCGTTGCACATCATCGAGACGTAGTCCAGGCGATCCATGTAGGGCAGCGACTGGATGTAGGTCTTGTGCTCGGCCAGCTTCTCGGTGGCGCGGTGCAGCAGGCCGATGTGAGGGTCGGCACGCTGCACGACTTCGCCGTCGAGCTCCAGCACCAAGCGCAGCACGCCGTGCGCGGCCGGGTGCTGCGGACCAAAGTTCAGGGAATAGTTCTTGATTTCAGCCATGGTGATTCACGTGGGGCGCGGCGCGCCTCAGTGCAGGCCTCCGTACTTGTCTTCGCGGATGATGCGCGGCGTGATCTCGCGCGGCTCGATGGACACGGGCTCGTAGACCACACGGCGCTGCTCGTTGTCGTAGCGCATTTCCACATGGCCCGACAGCGGGAAGTCCTTGCGGAACGGGTGGCCGATGAAGCCGTAGTCGGTCAGGATGCGGCGCAGGTCGTTGTGGCCGTCGAACACGATGCCGAACAGATCGAAGGCCTCGCGCTCGTACCAGTTGGCCGAGTTCCATAGTTCGGCCACCGACGCCACCACGGGGAAATCATCGTCAGGGCAGAACACCTTCACGCGCACGCGCTGGTTCAGGCTCACGGACAGCAGGTGGGACACCACGCAGTACCTTGCGCCCTCGTTGACGAGATCGGCATACGAGGAGTAATCCACCCCGCACAGGTCGATCAGTTGCTCGAAACGGCAGCCCTCGGCATCGCGCAGCGTCTGCATCGCATCCAGGTAGTCGGCAGCGGCCACCACCACCGTGACCTCGTCCAGCGCCAGCGTGATCTGCCGCGCCTTGCTGCTCAGCACGGCGGCGATGTGGTCTTTGAGCTTTTCAGGCCGAATGGCAACGGGAGTCATCATCAACCCTTCAGACACGAGCAATGGTGTTGGTGCGGCGGATCTTCTGCTGCAGCTGGATGATCCCGTAGATCAGCGCCTCAGCCGTGGGCGGACAGCCCGGCACGTACACGTCCACCGGCACGATGCGGTCACAGCCGCGCACCACCGAGTAGCTGTAGTGGTAGTACCCGCCGCCATTGGCGCAGGAGCCCATCGACAGGACCCAGCGCGGTTCGGACATCTGGTCGTAGACCTTGCGCAGCGCGGGGGCCATCTTGTTGCACAGCGTGCCGGCGACGATCATCAGGTCGGACTGGCGGGGGCTGGCGCGGAACACTTCGGCACCGAAGCGGCCGATGTCGTAGCGCGCGGCCGCCGCGTGCATCATCTCGACGGCGCAGCAGGCCAAACCGAACGTCATGGGCCACAGGGAACCGGTCTTGGCCCAATTCACCACGGAGTCATAGCTCGTGGTGATGAAGCCTTCCTTCATCACGCCTTCAATCATTGCATCATCCTTGCTTGTCGAAGCCCGCTCATTCCCAATCCAGGGCACCCTTTTTCCATTCGTAGGCGAAGCCCACGACCAGGATGGCCAGGAAGATCACGACCGCCACGAAACCGGCTGCACCCACCTCGTGCAGCGTCACCGCCCACGGGAAAAGGAACGCGATTTCCAGGTCGAAAAGAATGAACAGAATGGCCACGAGGTAGTAGCGCACGTCGAACTTCATGCGCGCATCCTCGAAGGCTTCAAAACCGCATTCGTAGGGGGAGTTTTTCGCGGCATCCGGGCGGTTGGGGCCCAGTATGTAGCCTAGGACAAGGGGGACAACGCCGACGGCGATGCCGACCAAGATGAACAAAAGGACGGGGAGGTACTGATCGAGGTTCATCTTGAGGATGTGCTCACCGCTGTGACCCGCCCATCACGACCCGGTGGGTCTGCAGGCTGGCCTTTGTTTGGTGCCGTCGGCGAGACTCGAACTCGCACAGCTTTCGCCACTACCCCCTCAAGATAGCGTGTCTACCAATTTCACCACGACGGCTGGTTTTGCATCTGGATGGCATGAGGAACCTTGCGGTTTTGGCTTTCCAGACAATCCGGGATTCTACCCCGGAAAAACCCTGCTTCGGCCCAGGCGGCCCAATTTAGTGCAGTTTATTTGGTCGGGATCTGCGCTGCACCCGAGGCAGGCACGACCGGGGCCACAGCGGCATCCGGCGCGGATACGGCGGGCGTTGCGGGCACGGCGGCGGCAGGCGTTTCCAGCACGCTGCCCGAGCTTGCGGGGCGCGAATTGCCGAAATAGGCCAGGGCCAGCGTCGCGACGAAGAACACCACCGCCAGCACGGCCGTGGTGCGCGACAGGAAGTTGGCGCTGCCGCTGGCCCCGAACAGGCTGCCGGAGCTGCCGCTGCCGAAGGCGGCGCCCATGTCGGCGCCCTTGCCATGCTGGACCAGGATCAGGCCGATCATCCCCAGCGCCGCCAGCATCTGCACCGCCAAAACCACGTTCACGATCACGTTCATTCTCTGTTCACTCCTGATGGGATTGATTACTTACTTTTCGCCGCGGCCTCAGCGGGCCACTGCAATGATTTGCAGGAAGTCGGGCGCCTTGAGCGACGCGCCGCCCACGAGGCCGCCATCGATGTCAGGCTGCGCCAGCAATTGCGCGGCGTTGGCAGCATTCATGCTGCCGCCGTAGAGCAGGCGGATGCGGTCGGCGTGCTCGCTGGCCGCGGACAGCTGCGCCCGCAGCACGGCATGCACCGCCTGCGCCTGCTCGGGCGACGCCGTGCGGCCCGTGCCAATGGCCCAGACCGGTTCGTACGCCACCACCACTTCGCTGATGCAGTGCCCATTGAGGTGGATCACCGCCGCCAGCTGGCGCTTGACCACGGCCTCGGTCTGCCCCGCTTCGCGCTCCTGCAGCGTCTCGCCCACGCAGACGATGGGCGTAATGCCCGCAGCCAGGGCGCGTTGCGCCTTTTCCGCCACCACCGCGTCGGTCTCGCCGTGGTACTGGCGGCGCTCGGAGTGCCCCACCAGCGCATAGCGCGCGCCGAAGTCCTTGAGCATGGCCGCCGACACTTCGCCAGTGTAGGCCCCTGCCTCGTGCTGCGACACGTCCTGCGCGGCCAACGCCACCACGGACCCGAAAGCGAGGGACTGCACCTGCGCCAGGTAGGGCGCAGGCACCGCAACGGCCACGTCGCATGCCGCGTCCGGCAGCCCTGCCAGGATGGCCTTTAGCAAAGCCTCGTTGGCAGCCAGGCTGCCATTCATCTTCCAGTTGCCTGCGATGAGTTTTTTCTTGCTGTTGTTCATGGTCACCACGTCAAAACGATCTTGCCGATATGCCGGTTCGACTCCATCAGCGCATGGGCACCGGCCGCATCGGCCGCCGCGAACGTGCTGTGGATGACCGGGCGCACACGGCCCTCGGCCAGCAGGGGCCAGACATGCTCGCGCAGCGCGCGGGCAATGGCACCCTTGAAAGCCACGGAACGCGGGCGCAAGGTGGAACCGGTGATGGTGAGCCGGCGGCGCAGCACCAGCCCGGCATTGAAGCCGCTCTTGGCACCGCCCTGCACGGCGATGATGACGATGCGGCCATCCTCGGCCAGGCATTCCACCTCACGGGCCACATAGTCGCCCGCCACCATGTCCAGCACCACATCCACGCCCTTGCCGTCAGTGATGCGCTGAGTCTCGGCCACGAAGTCCTGCGACCGGTAGTTGACGGCATGGTGCGCGCCGAGCTGCAGGCAGGCGGCGCACTTGTCGTCGCTGCCCGCCGTGGCGATCACTGTCGCGCCGAAGGCGCGCGCGAGTTGGATGGCCGTCACGCCGATGCCGCTGGTGCCGCCCTGCACGAGCAGGGTTTCGCCCGCCTGCAGGCGCCCCCGGTCGAAGACGTTGCTCCACACCGTAAAGAACGTTTCCGGCAGCGAGGCGGCCTCGACGTCGCTGAAGCCTTCGGGCACGGGCAGGCACTGCGCGACCGGCGCCACGCACCACTCGGCATAGCCACCGCCCGCCACCAGCGCGCAGACCCGGTCGCCGATGCGGATGCCCGCCTGCGCCATGGCCTCGGCATCGCCCGACTCCACCACACCCGCGACTTCCAGGCCCGGCAGGTCCGAAGTGCCCGGCGGCGGGGCGTAGTGCCCCATCCGCTGCAGCACATCGGGACGGTTGATGCCGCTGGCGGCCACGCGGATCAGCAGCCCGCCAGCACCCGGCTGCGGCACCGGGCACTCGCCCAGGCGCAGCACTTCGGGTCCACCGAATGACGTGATTTCGACAGCACGCATGTTGCGTTTCATGGGATGGTTGGAATATGAATGATTTTGGCCTCCAGCGCTTTATCCACAAGCGCTGGCAGCTACAAAATCAATAGTACTCAACCACTCAGCCGGTCACCTGGCCGGATGCATCACCCGCAGGCTGGGATTGCTGTTGTTGCTGCTGCTCCGCCGGCTGGCGCTCGCGACGGGGCTCACGGTCACCGCGCTCGGCACGCGGCGGACGGTCGCTGTCCGCCGGGCGCTCGGCCAGCGCCTTCATCGATAGCTTGATGCGGCCCTTTTCATCGGTTTCCATGACCTTGACCTTCACGATCTGGCCTTCGGTCAGGTAGTCGGACACCTTCTCGACGCGCTCGTGCGCGATCTGGCTGATGTGCAGCAGGCCGTCCTTGCCGGGCAGCAGGTTGATAAGCGCGCCGAAGTCCAGGATCTTGGTCACGGGGCCTTCGTAGATCTTGCCGATCTCGACCTCGGCCGTGATCTGCTCGATGCGGCGCTTGGCCTCGTCGGCCTTGGCGGAGTCGCTGGAGGCGATGGTGATGGTGCCGTCTTCCTCGATGTTGATCTGCGTGCCGGTTTCCTCGGTCAGCGCGCGGATGGTGGCGCCGCCCTTGCCGATCACGTCGCGGATCTTCTCGGGGTTGATCTTCATCGTGTAGAGCTTGGGCGCGAAGGACGAGATTTCGGCCTTGGCCTCGCCCATGGCTTCCTGCATCTTGCCCAGGATGTGCATGCGC
>Ga0222427_100374_pt1 | contig 75483 bp, 73 predicted proteins | sample 2B20Ametagenome_FD_182890 | JGI IMG/M metagenome (GOLD analysis project Ga0222427, IMG submission 182890) | Enriched microbial communities from leaf-cutter ant dump, University of Wisconsin, Madison, United States - 2B20A (version 2) | ecosystem: Environmental > Terrestrial > Nest > Insects nest... | reverse complement strand
CGCGATCCAGCACGGCAAGGTGATCTTCTTCTGCGCGGCCTCGTTCCAGCAGGCCGAGCGCGGCGCCGAGCACCAGCACAAGATGCCCGAGGTACCGCAGCCGGAGGACATCGAGCCCAACCGCCCGCTGGCGCCCGAGGTGCTGGAACGGCTGCCGGTGAAGGTGCAGCGCTGGCTCTCGCGCGGTGGCCCGTTCGAGTTCCGCCACGTCTATCCACGCGATGAACTGAACCCGCCCAAGCGCCCGCCCTACCACCAGGTGTGGATGCGCCTGAGCGAGCGGGTCGGCGACGCGCCGGAGCTGCACCAGGCGCTGCTGGCCTACGCCTCCGATTTCCACCTGCTCGGCACCGCCACCTTCCCGCACGGCATCAGCTACTACCAGCCGCACGTGCAGATGGCCTCGCTCGACCACGCCATCTGGTTCCACCGCCCGTTCCGCGTGGACGACTGGCTGCTGTATTCGCTGGACAGCCCCAGCGCGCAGGATTCGCGCGGGCTGGCGCGCGGCCAGTTCTTCACCCGCGACGGCGTGCTGGTGGCCAGTACCGCGCAGGAAGGGTTGATCCGCGTCGCCCCCGGCGACAAGGACTGAGGCATGCGCAAGATCTTCAGCAGCCAGCGCGTGGAGAATGCCGAAGGCGTGGCGCAGATGTTGCGCGAGGCCGGCATCGAAGTGCGCATCAGCAATGGCCGCTCCTACCACAGCAAGCGCCGCGGCCAATTCAGCTACCTCGACAACAAACTGGGCGATGACAAATTGCCGACGGTGTGGGTCGTGCGTGCCGACGACCAGACCCGCGCGCGCGAAATCCTGCGCGACGCACGCCTGCTCGACACAACCCGCCGCGACCATCCGGTCGCCGAATACGCCTTCCGTGAAGCGCCGGGCGAAGGCAACGGCCGCCGCTGGGCATGGCGCATCCGCATCGCACTGCTGGTGGTGATTGCCGGCTTGGTGCTGATGATGGTGCTGCGCCACCGCGCTGCGCCCGTGCCGCCACCGGCCGAGCCTGCGCAGCAAGTCCAACCGGCACAGGACGACGGCGAGTTCCGCGTACGGGTGCAGCCGGCGAACTGAGGTGGTACCGGCCGCCGGCGGGTATCTGCACGATGTTGCGTAGGTGCCGGGCTTGCCCGGCACGGGGCCTGGCCGGAATGGCTTCATGCGGGGCGAGCCCCGCATCTACGGAATGGTGGGCGCGCAAGGTCGCTGGCACTACCAGTCACATCCGCTGGCAGCCTTCGTCATGGCCTGCATCCACACGGGAGCCGCTGCATGACCGCCACGACGCTCGAATCCATGCTGCACCGCGAACTGCCTGCCGCCCGCGGCGGCTGCACGCAGTCCTACGGCCGCATCGTCGTGGCCTGCCAGAACACCGTCACCGCCATCGCGCTGGCCATCACCCGCGACGTGCAGGCCAGCGAGGACATCGCCCAGGAAGCCTTCATCAAGGCCTGGCAGCAACTCAACCAGCTCAACAACGCGGCCAGCTTCCTGCCTTGGCTGCGGCAGATCACCCGCAACCTCGCCCGCGACTGGCTGCGCGCCAACCGCAACCGGCCGCTCAGCGGCGAGGCGGCCGAAATCGCCATCGGCATGGCTGCCGATCCCGCGCCCGGCGCCGCCGAGGCGATGGCGCGGGTGGAGGAAGAACTGGCCGCCGAGGAAATCATTTCCGCGCTGCCCGAGGACAGCCGCGAAACTTTGCTGCTGTTCTACCGCGAAGGGCAAAGCTCGCAGCAGGTGGCCGCGCTGCTGGGCCTGAGCGACGCGGCGGTGCGCAAGCGCCTGTCGCGTGCCCGCGCCACGGTGCGCGAGGAAATGCTCAAGCGCTTCGGCGAATTCGCGCGCGGCAGCGCGCCGTCGGCGGCGTTCGCGCTGGTGGTGGTCGGCGCGCTGGTCGGCGCGACCCCGGTGGCCAGCGCCGCCACCGTGATCGGCTCGGGCATGCTCGGCGGTGGCCTCGGCAAGCTCGGCACCGGTGGCATCACCGGCGGCATTGCCGGCGGTTCGCTGGGCGCGATCGTCCAGCACCTCACCGATCATCCGGCGGTCCTGCTGGGCATGCTCGGCGGCGTGCTCGGTGGCGTCGTCGGCTATGGCCTGACCTGGTGGTATCTGGCGCGCTTCTGCGCGGGAGCCCGTGAGCGCGCGCAGGTGCAGCGCTTCATGCTCCTCAACATGACGACCGGCACGACGATGCTGTTCTGCATCATGCTCGCGGTGGTACTCACCCCTGGTTGGCAGGCGACACTCGCGACCTTCGCCATCGGCATCTCCATCGTCAACTACCAGTACCTGGTCACGCTGCCGCGGATCATGGACCCGATCCTCGCCCGCGCCGACAACGCCCGGCGCCGGCGCGGATATGCCTGGGTGATCGGCAAACCGGCGGTGGTGGCCAGCACGCTGGTGGCGGGAACCTGCCTGCTGCACGCGCTGCACAACGCCGGGCGGTTGTAGCTTCGGTACCGCGACCAAGCGTAGGTCGGGGCTGCACCACCGACGCACGGGACATCGGCACACCGCTGTCGGGGATGTAACCCCGACCTGTGATTGATGGCTCGACTCCGCAAGCCAGCTCCCCCCACCTGCGAGGTGGGAGGGGCTGCTTCCTCCCACTTACTTCGCGGCCGGCGCCGGTGCATGCGGGCCGCGCGGGCCCGCCTTGGCGCGCGCCGCGTCCAGCTCGGCTGGGCTCAGCTTGCCGTCCTTGTCGGCATCGGCCTTGGCGAACCATTCGTCACGGCGTTGCTTGGCACGGGCCTCGCGGTCGGCACGGTCGATGTAACCGTCCTTGTTGACGTCCATGCGCTCGAAGAACGCCTGCTGCTCGGCGGCGCTGATGCGGCCGTCATGGTCGCTGTCCATCATCGCCATGAAGCCTGCGCCGCGATGGCCGCGGTGATGACGGCCCATGCCACGGTGGCCGTCGCCGCCGCGCGCGTGCCAGCGTGGCAGTTCGTCGCGCGAGAGCTTGCCGTCCTTGTTCTTGTCCAGCTCGTCGAAGCGTTGCGCGAGCCACGGCCGCGCGGCGGCCTCCTGGCGATCGACCACGCCGTCGCCATTGGCGTCCAGCCGCTGCGGCGCGGTCTTCTGCTGTGCCGCGGGGGCGGCGGCCAGCGCAATGCCGGTGGTGGAAGCGGCCAGCAGCACGGCCAGCAGGATCAGGGGTTTGCGGTGGGTCATGGGGTGGCTCCTGTAGTGGACGAAAGGTCGCAGTGCCTGCGCCTTGGTGACATCAACGCGCCAGCGGCAACGGCGTTGACCACGCGGCGGACGCATTCATCAACCGGACAGGCGCAGGTACTGCGACCACGGGCGGCTATGCTTGCGCGCATGGCTTTGCACGGCGACTCCAACGAAGAACTGCGCCTGTTCCAGACCGGCGAGCACCCTTGCGGCTATTTCCCCGAGCGGCAGGCGCGCGACCTGGTGCTCGACCCGCAGGACAGCCGCCTCGGCGAGCTGTACCCGATGGCGCTGGGCTGGGGCTTCCGCCGCTCCGGCGACCTGGTCTACCGCCCGCACTGCCAGCAGTGCCGCGCCTGCGTGCCGGTGCGCATCCCGGTGGCGCGCTTCGCCCCCGACCGCAGCCAGCGCCGCTGCCTGGCCCGCAACGCCGACCTCGACTGCCGCGTGCTGCCGGCCGAGCGCAGTGACGAGCAGTTCGCGCTGTACCAGCGCTACCTCGCCGCGCGCCATGCCAACGGCGGCATGGACGACCACGGTCCGCACGAGTTCGACCAGTTTCTGGTCGGCAGTTGGTCGCACGGACGCTTCCTCGAAATCCGCACGCACGGCGCACCCGGCCGGCTGCTGGCGGTGGCCGTTACCGACGTTACCCCGCTGGGCCTGTCGGCGGTCTATACATTCTTCGACCCGGACGAACAGGCGCGCGGGCTGGGCACGCTCGCGATCCTGCAGCAGATCGCCTGGGCGCAGCGTGCCGGCCTGCCGCACTTGTACCTGGGCTACTGGATCGACGGCCACCGCAAGATGGACTACAAGCGCCGCTACCAACCACTGGAATACTTCGACGGCCGCCACTGGCATGAACCGTAGGCGCGCAGCTTGCTGCGCGCCTGCAACACGCTGCACCGCATGTTTCATGGTGACGGTGCGAGAATGCCGGCATGAACAAAACCAGCCTGCTACTCGCCCTGTCCATGCTCTGCGCCGCCTGCACCAGCACTTCCTCCACCACGCCGGGCGACGCCCCGGCCGCGTCCCGGCTGCGGCTGGCCACCTACAACACCTCGCTGTATTCGGACAGGGCCGGCGGCCTGATCCGCGAACTGCAGGGCGACAGCACGCACGCGCGCAAGATCGCCGCGGTGCTGCAGCAGGTGCGCCCTGATCTGGTACTGCTCAACGAATTCGACTATGACGACGCCCACCGCGCCGCCGACCTGTTCCAGCAGCGCTATCTGGAAACCGCGCAGCCCGGCGGCGGCGCCCCGCTGCACTACGCCTACCGCTACCTGGCACCGGTCAACACCGGCGTGCCGAGCGGGCTGGACATCGACAACGACGGCACGGTCGGCGGCGAAGGCCGCGCGCATGGCAACGATGCGTGGGGCTACGGCCTGCACCCCGGCCAGTACGGCATGCTGCTGCTGTCGCGCTACCCCATCGACGCCGCCGCGGTGCGCAGCTTCCGGCTGCTGAAATGGAGCGCGATGCCCGGCGCGATGCGCCCGCTCGACCCGGCCAGCGGCCAGCCGTTCTGGAGCGATGCGGTGTGGTCGCAGCTGCGGCTGTCGTCGAAGTCGCACTGGGACGTGCCGGTGCAGACCCCGCTGGGCACCCTGCATGTGCTGGCCTCGCACCCCAGCCCGCCGGCCTTCAACGGCCCGGAAAAGCGCAACGTCGCGCGCAACCACGACGAGTTGCGGCTGTGGAAGGAATACCTGGACGGCGGCGACAAGCCGTGGCTGTGCGACGACCAAGGCCGCTGCGGCGGGCTGGCCGCCGACGCGCGCTTCGTCATCGTCGGCGACCTCAACAACGACCCGGTCGATGGCGATGGCCGCCACGAGGCCATCCTCGAACTGCTCGAACACCCGCGCGTGCTGCGCTACCCCACGCCCACCAGCACCGGCGCCGAACAGACCAGCTTGGCCTACGCGGAAAAGGGCGTGGCCCGGCGCGGCGCCCCGCGGCAGGCCACCGGCGATTTCGGCCCGCGCTCGGGCACGCTGCGGCTGGACTACGTGCTACCGTCAGCCGGCTTCAGCCACCTCGGCAGCGGCGTATTCTGGCCGGCCGATGGCAGCCCCGAAGCCGGGATCGCCGGCGGCAGCGACCACCACCTGGTATGGGTGGACGTGGATTGAGCCTTGCCTGATGGGCACAACGAAACGCCGGCATCCGCCGGCGTTTTTCATTGCATGCGAGGACGCATCCCGCGTCAACGCAGCTCGATGCCGATGGCCGCGGCCGCCGCGCGCGCGGTCGCACGCGCCTGCTCCACGTCGGCCGCACGCGCGAGGGTGACCCCGACCCGGCGGTGCCCTTCCACCACCGGCTTGCCGAACAGGCGCAGCGCGGTATCCGGCGCGCGCAACGCGGCGTCGATGTTGTCGAAATGCGGCACGCCGTGGCCTGTCGCCAGCAGCGCGCAGGAAGCCGATGGGCCGTTGTGGCGAATCGACCCGCCGTCCTCGGCACCGACCGGCAGGCCGAGGATCGCGCGCGCGTGCAGCGCGAACTCGCTCAGCTCCTGCGAGGCCAGCGTCACCAGCCCGGTGTCGTGCGGGCGCGGCGAGACTTCGCTGAACCACACCTCGTCCCCCTTCACGAAGAACTCCATGCCGAACACGCCCCAGCCGCCGAGATCGTCGGCGATGGTGCGCGCCACGGCCTGCGCGCGTTGCAGCGCCGCGGCCGCCATCGGCTGCGGCTGCCAGCTTTCGCGGTAGTCGCCATCCTGCTGCAGGTGGCCGATGGGCTCGCAGAACGACGTGCCGCCGGCGTGGCGCACGGTCAGCAGGGTGATTTCGTAGTCGAAGTCGACGAAGCCCTCGACGATGCAGCGGCCGGCGCCGGTGCGGCCACCGGTCTGCGCATAGGCCCATGCCGGGCCGATGTCGGCCGCGCTGCGCACGGTGCTCTGGCCCTTGCCCGAGGACGACATCACCGGCTTGACCACGCACGGCAGGCCGATCGCGGCCACCGCGTCGCGGTATTCGGCCTCGGTGTCGACGAAGCGGTAGGGCGAGGTCGGCACGCCGAGGGTTTCGGCGGCGAGCCGGCGGATGCCCTCGCGGTCCATCGTCAGCCGCGCCGCGCGCGCGGTGGGGATCACGCGGGTCGCGCCCTCGGCCTCCAGCTGTTCCAGCGTGGCGGTGCTGATCGCCTCGATCTCCGGCACCACGATGTGCGGGCGCTCGCGCTCGACCAGCGCGCGCACCGCGGCGCCATCGAGCATGTCGAGCACGTGGCTGCGGTGCGCCACCTGCATCGCCGGGGCATCGGCATAGCGGTCGGCGGCGATGACTTCCACGCCGAAGCGCTGCAGTTCGAGCGCCACTTCCTTGCCCAGTTCGCCCGAACCCAGCAGCAGCACGCGGGTGGCGGAAGGCGACAGCGGGGTACCAAGCGAGGTCATCGGGCGGATCCGGGGCAGGGACGGGGCCGCACATTCTAGCCGCCGGCCCCTGCCACGCCCCTATTGCATATTGATATCAATTTGATATCTTTCATCACAACCACCACGGAAGACGCGCCATGAAAGAGAAAGCCCTCGGTTCCCTGCCCGGCATCCCCACCCTGCTCGGCGCAATCGTCCTGATGCTGGCCGGTGCCGGCGCCCTGGTCCTGGCCATCGCCCACGACGCCGGCGGCTTGCCGGCCATCGCCGGCATCGTGCTGGTGGCGCTGGGCATCTTCACCGTCACCGGCCTGTACATGGTCCAGCCCAACCAGGCCGCGGTGCTGAGCCTGTTCGGCAAGTACACCGGCACGGTCAAGGACAACGGCCTGCGCTGGAACAACCCGTTCTTCAGCAAGAAGAAGGTCAGCCAGCGGGTGCGCAACTTCGAGAGCGGCAAGCTCAAGGTCAACGAGCTGGACGGTTCGCCGATCGAGATCGCCGCGGTGATCGTGTGGCAGGTCGTCGATGCCTCCGAGGCGGTCTACAACGTCGACGACTACGAGAGCTTCGTGCACATCCAGTCCGAATCGGCGCTGCGCGCGATGGCCACCAGCTACCCCTACGACCAGCACGAGGAAGGCCAGCTGGCGCTGCGCAGCCATGCCAACGAGATCTCCCAGCACCTGAAGGACGAGCTGGCCGAGCGCCTGGCCGACGCCGGCGTGCAGGTGCTGGACGCGCGCATCAGCCACCTCGCCTACGCCCCGGAAATCGCCCAGGCGATGCTGCAGCGGCAGCAGGCCAACGCGGTGATCGCCGCGCGCCAGCGCATCGTCGCCGGCGCGGTGGGCATGGTCGAGATGGCGCTGGCCGAACTGCAGCGCAGCGGCGTGGTCGAGCTGGACGAGGAACGCAAGGCGCAGATGGTCGGCAACCTGCTCACCGTGCTGTGCTCGGACCGCGGCACCCAGCCGGTGGTCAATACCGGCTCGCTGTACTGATCCCCGCCCCGACAGGAGCAAGGCCGTGAATCCCGCCTATCCCGCCATCGTCGTCTTCATCATTCTCGCCGTCGCCATCGGCGCGCGCCGCCGCCGGCACCGGCAGGCCGGCCGCAACCACGGGAACGGCGCGCATGGGCAATGAAGTGATCGCCGCCCTGGTCATCGCCCTCACCGGCGTGCCGGCGCTCGGCATCGCCGCATGGAGCGGCCGCGACGGCAGCGCCCACGCACGCGGCACCGGGCTGCGCTGGGCATTGATCGCGCTGTGCAGCTTCATCGCCGCGATCGCGCTGTATTTCTCCGGCGGCAACCGCAGCGCGGCGCTGGCCGTCGGCATCGGCTTCGCGGTGGCGGTCAACGCACTGGCGGTGTCGATGGTGCTGCACCTGCGCCGCGGCAATGACGGAGTACCGCGCAGGTGAGCGAGAAGAAGGCCTACCCGCTGCGCATCAATGCCGAGGTGCTGGCGGCGGCGCAACGCTGGGCCGACGACGAGCTGCGCAGCCTCAACGCGCAGATCGAATACGTGTTGCGCGACGCACTGCGCAAGGCCGGGCGCCTGCCCAAACCGAAAACCGAGCCAAGGGAAGAGCCATGAACAAGCAATGGAAGTACCTCGTCGTCAAAGTGAACACCAGCGTGTTCGGCGGCTTCAAGATGGAGACGCTGCAGGAGGAACTGGACAAACACGGTCGGCAGGGCTGGGAACTGGTCAACGTGGTGCATTCCATGCCCGGCTATTCCTCGCCAACCCTGCTGTTCAAGAAGGAAGCCTGAGATGAAGCGGCCGCAGGCATGGCTCGCCGCGGCGGCGATGATGGTTTCGGCCACGGCGTCCGCCGCCGACTCCCCCACCACGCTGGCCACGCGCCTGCTCGACCAGCTCGATGCCGGCCAGTACGCCGCCGCCGAGGCGTCGTTCTCGCCGCAGATGAAGGCCGCCGTGCCCAGCGACAAGCTCAAGGCGGTGTGGGAGTCGCTGCCCGCGCAATTGGGCGCGGCCGGCAGCCGTGGCCAAGCGACGACCAGCGAGGCCGATGGTTTCCGCATCGTGGCCGTCCCGCTGCACTATGCCCACGGCGACGTGCAGGCACGCGTGGTGCTGGACAGGGACGACCGCATCGCCGGCTTCATGGTGCAACCAGCGCCGCCCCCGCCTCTCGCCGCCCCCGCCGATGCGCCCTTCACCGAGCAGGACCTCACCCTGCCCGCACCCGCCTCGGGCAAGCCGGGTCTGCCGGGCACGCTCACCGTACCCAAGGGGCAAGGTCCGTTCCCGGCCGTCGTGCTGGTGCACGGCTCCGGCCCGCAGGATCGCGACGAAACCATCGGCGCCAACCGTCCGTTCCTCGACATCGTGCGCGGCCTTGCCGCGCACGGCATTGCCACGTTGCGCTACGACAAACGCACGCAGGCCCGGCCGCAGGATTTCACCAGCGAATCGGGCATCGACGACGAAACCACCGACGATGCCGTCGCCGCGGTCGCCGCGCTCGTCGGCAACCCCCATATCGACCGCAGGCACGTCTACGTTCTCGGCCACAGCCAGGGCGGCCTGCTCGCCGGCCGCATCGCCCGCAACAGCCACGGCGAAGTGGCCGGGCTGATCCTGCTGGCCGCACCCGCACGCTCGATCCTCGACCTGCTCGGCGAACAGAACCGCTACCTCGCCAATCTCGACGGCAGCATCAGCACCGCGGAACAGACGCATCTGGATGCGCTGGATGCCGCCATCACCAAGGTGCGCCACGACCCCGAAGCCAAGCTGCTGGAACTGCCTGGGCGCTACTGGCAGCAGTTGGAGAAAGTCGATCCCGTCGCCGATGCGCGCGACAGCCAACTGCCGATCCTGCTGCTGCAGGGCGGCCGCGACTTCCAGGTGGTCGACGCCGACTGGCAACGCTGGCAACAGGGCCTGCGAGGCCCGCGCTACCGCTTCCATCTCTACCCGGCGCTCAACCACCTCGGCATCGCCGGCGAAGGCAAGGGCACGCTGGACGAATATCAAAAGCCCGGCCACGTGGACGCCACGCTGCTCGACGACATCGCCAACTGGGTGAAGGAACGGCAATGACCCCGTCCTCGCCCACCCCGTGGAAACCCGACCTGAAGCTGGCCGGCATGCTGGGGCTGGCCGCGGCGCTGGCCACCGCCGCGCTGTTCCCCTACCTGTTGCAGTTGATGCCGGACAAGCTGGCGCGGATTCCGTTGCCCTTGCCGGTGGTGGTCGTGGCGCAGTCGCTGCAGGCGCTGGTGCTGCTCGGCGGCATGTCGTTGCTGGGCCTGCGCATGGGGCACCGCGTTGGCCTCGGCGCACCGCTGCTGCAGGCATGGCTGGGCGGCACGCCGGCTGCGGCACGGCCGCGCCCGCAGCCGTGGCTGGCGGTCGCGCTGGGTGCGGCAATGGCGTTGCTGGTGGTGCTGGCAAGCCAATGGATCGACCCGCTGCTGCCGGCCATGCGCAACCCGCCCGTGCGCGCCGATGCCGCGGCCTCGGCATTGAACGGCCTGCTGGCCTCGTTCTACGGCGGCATCGTCGAAGAGCTGCAACTGCGGCTGTTCCTGATGACGCTGCTGCTCTGGCTGGTCGCCCGCGTGCACGGCCGCATGCCCGGCAACACCACGTTCTGGCTGGCGATCCTGCTTGCCGCGCTGCTGTTCGGTGTCGGCCACCTGCCGGCGGCGGCGCACATCTGGGGGCTGGACACCATCGTCGTGCTGCGCACCCTCGCCCTCAATGCGGTGGTCGGCATCGCCTGCGGCTGGCTGTACTGGCGGCGTGGGCTGGAGATGGCCATGCTCGCCCACTTCAGCGCCGACCTCGTGCTGCACGTGCTGATGCCGTTGCTTGGCAGCGGCACACCCTGACCCACAAGGAAGACCCGAGCCGATGACCACCGCGTCCACATCGAAGTCCTACGCCGTCGCTCCCGCTTCACCGTGGTTGCTGCTGTGGATATGGCTGCCGCTATTGCTGGCCTGCGGCCTGACCCTTGCCAGCGCATGGCGCAATCCGCCCGTGCCGCCCGGCATCTGGCTGGTGCTGGCGCACCTGCCGGTGGTGGGCATCGTCCTGCAATGGGCCTTCAACCGCCGCCGCATCAATGTGCAGGGCCGGCAGCTGGATGTGGTTTCGACCTTCTACCGCAAGCGCGTGGACGTTTCCGAATTGCGGCTGGAACAGGCGCGCGTGGTCGACCTGGCCGAACACCACGAATACCGCCCCGGCTTCAAGACCAACGGTTTCGGCATGCCCGGCTTCCAGTCCGGCCACTTCCGCATGCGCGGCGGCGGCAAGGCATTCTGCCTGCTCACCGACCGCAGCCGCGTGCTGGTGCTGCCCCTGCGCGGCGGCGCGATGCTGCTGCTTTCACCGGAACAACCCCGCGTCCTGCTCGACGACCTGAAACGGCTGGCGTAGATCGGGGCTACGCCCCCGACGCTCCGTGCCCGGCACCTCGCGCATATCGCCGTCGGGGATGTAACCCCGACCTGCTGGCGGACGGAGCACCGGGGATGCAGCTCGGGCATTAGACAGCCCCCGCATCGATGCCCCAAGCTGCCTCCATGCGCAACGCCCCGCACCTGCTGCTCAATACCCCCGACATCGAAATCTGGCCCGGCGGCCTGCTGCGCGCGCGCAGCAACCACGACGCGCGCCTGCTCGCCCGCGCCAGCCACGTGCTGCGGCGCAAGCACGACGGCCGCTATCTGGCCGTGCAACTGCGCGGCGGCCTGATGCCGCTGGTGACGCGCCTGCCCGAAGAGCCCGGCGTCGAACCGGCACTGGCGCTGCTCGATGCCCGGCTGTCGCAACCGGCGCGCATGCCCCCGCCCGCCGGCACGCTGCCGCTGGACGGGCTGCAGCAACGGCTGGACCAGCTCGGCTTGGACGCCAGCATCTACGCCGCGCGCACCGGCCTGCCGCTGGTCGCCGAACCGGCATGCCTGCAACTGGCCGGCTTCGACCGCTACCGCCGCCCGCTGTGGCTCACCCGCGGCGCCGCGCGCGCATGGCAGCGCCTGCATGCGGCCGCCGCAATCGACGGCGTCGCGCTGGACGCGATCTCCGGCTACCGCAGCCATGCCTACCAACTGGGCATCTTCGAACGCAAGCTCGCCCGCGGCCTGGACGTGGCCGCGATCCTCACCGTCAACGCCGCGCCGGGCTACAGCGAGCACCACGGCGGCAACGCGCTGGACATCGGTACGCCGGGCGAGCCGCCCGCAGAGGAATCCTTCGAGCGCACCCCAGCCTTCGCCTGGCTGCAGCGCCACGCAGGCGAATTCGGCTTCCACCTGAGCTACCCGCGCGACAACCCGCACGGCATCGTCTACGAACCGTGGCACTGGTGCTTCCGTGGCTGAGGGCGGCCTGCCCGGACTGGCCGACATCGAAACCCTGCTGGCGGCGTGGCAGGCACTGCAACACGAGCCCCGGCACGAGGCGGCAGGCGCCTTCTTCGCCCTGCTGGCATGCCCGCCGTGGTGCGACACCGGCTACGACCCGGCCGCCGCGGGCAAAGCCATTGACGACCCGCAGCGGGTCGAAGACGCCACGCTGGCCGAACTGCGCCCGCTGCTGACCTGGTGCGAGCACGGCGAACGCTTCAACGCCGGCCACCATGCCGCGCTGCTCGCCGATGGCCGCCTGCAACGCCTGATGCAGCGCCTGTCGTGCATCGCCGGGGCGATGGCGCAACGGCAAGCGCACGCTCCCCTCGAACCGGTGGCCTATGCCGCGCTCAACAGCCGCCAACGCGAAAACCACAACTTCCAGAAAGTCTCGGCACGGCTGGCCGACTACGGCTACGTCACCCTGCGCCTGAGCGACGACTGGCAGGGCGCCGATTTCATCGCCCAGCACATCGACGGCCGCACCTTCCTGCGCGTGCAGCTGAAAAGCCGCATGGGCGTGGCGCGCAAATACCGCCACCGCGGGCTGTGGCTGTGCTTCCCGCATGCGGGGCAGTGGTATCTGTGCCCGCATGATGGCCTGCTCGAATACCTGCTGGCCGAATGCGGCATCGGCCATACCGCGTCATGGATCGACAAGGGCGAATACACGCAGTCCGCACCGGGCAGGAAGCATCTGGGCTACCTGCAACGCTATCGGCTGTAACCGCCGCCGGGACCGAATCGGGGTTCTTCGGGCACCTTGTAGATGCGGGGCTTGCCCCGCATGAAGCCTTCCCGGTGAGGCCCCGTACCGGGCAAGCCCGGTACCTACGAGGCACAAGGCCATTTCACGCGATACGGGGGAGCACCACCATCGCCCGGAACGCAGCCCGTGTTCCGGAAATCAATCCTGCGAACGGTTGGTCTTCGCGCCACCGGCGTCGGCGGCATCGGCGATGCGCCACAGGTACAGGCTGGCCCAGGTACGGTACGGCCCCCAGCGTTCGCCGCGGGCCTGCAGTTCCTTCGGCGTGGGCATGGTGTCGGTACCGTCCACGCGCTGGGCGCCCTTGCGGATGCCGAGGTCGTCGACCGGCAGGATGTCCGGCCGCCCGAGCCGGAACATCAGCATCATCTCCACCGTCCAGCGGCCGATGCCGCGGACCGGTACCAACGCCTCGACGATGGCGTCGTGGTGCATCCACGCCATCTGCCGGGTCGAGGGGATTTCCCCTGCCTGCTCGCGCCGGGCCAGGTCGCGCAGCGCCAGCGCCTTGTTGCCGGAGACGCCGCAGGCACGCAGGCCGGCGTCGTCGATGCGGGCCAGCGTGTCGGCATGCAGGCGCGGGCTGCCAATGGCCGCCTCCACCCGCCCGACGATGGTCGAGGCGGCCTTGCCGCTGAGCTGCTGGAACAGGATCGCGCGCGCCAGCGCATCGACCGGGTCGAACGGGCGGCGCCAGCCCGCCGGGACTTCCAGCGGCCCCAGCCGGCGTATCCAAGCGGCCAGCCGCCGGTCGCGGCGCTGCAGGTGCGCCAGCGCCTGCTCGATGTCGAATCCGCGCGCGTAACGGGCCATCGCCGCGTTACCGCCGCAGCGAGCCCAGCGCGAACAGCAGCCAGCCGGCGATCATCGCCATGCCGCCGGCCGGGGCCAGCGTGGTCGGCCAACCCATCAACACGCCACCGGCCACGCTGCCGGAGAACAGCAACACCCCCAGCAGCAGCACGTACAGCGCCACCCGCCCGAAGCCGTTCAGCGAAGCAGGGCCCAGCACCGCCAGCACCACGCCGTGGCCGAAGGCGTGCAGCGCGGCGGCTTCCAGCCGGGATTGCAGCAGGGGATCGCCGACGCCATGCGTGGCATAGGCCGACAGCGCCACCGCGGCGGCGGCCAGCAACGCGCCGCAGAACGCCAGAAACGAAGGTTTGCGTACACGCCGTTCCAGACCCAGCATCGTCTTCCCTCGGGTTTTGCGGCGCGGGTCGGGCACACGCGGGTGTGCGGCCGGCCGCCGGGCCACGGGGCCAAAGAAAAACGCGCCGCAGGAGGCGGCGCGTTTTTCGTCGATCACTGCATTCGTCGCGACCGGTCGGTTACTTGATCGACCAGTACACGTCGTAGCTGCCGTCGGTGGTGAACGCCTTGTCCACGCCACCCTTCCACGATTCGTACGGGCGGTCGGTCACCTCGTTGCCGTTGGTGGTCGCCCATGCGCGCAGCGCGTTGCGGGCCACGTCCAGACCCGCCATGTGGCCGGTGTAGGAGGCGAACGCGGAACGATGCGGCGCGACGTGGCTGTAGGTGGCCGGGTTGCCGTCCGGAATCTTCACCTTCAGCTCGCCGTCGGCGACGGCGACCGGGGCGGCCTCGGCGGCGTCGGCCTTGTCGTCATCCTTCTTGTCCTTGTCGGCGGCGCTCTTCTTGCGGACCGGCTGGACCACGTCGAAGGCGTACTTCTCGGCACCGAAGTCGGTGGTGACGATGCGCACCGGGCCGGCGGCCTCCAGGCCGTTGGCCTCCATCGCGCGCTTGATCCACTCCTGGTTGTCCTGGATCGACTTGCGGATGGTCTCGTTGCTGCGATCGATGTTGCCGGCGTTGACCGCCAGCAGGTCCTCGGCCGGCACGTCCACGATCTTCAGGTCGGTCAGCGGGGCTTCGGCGGCGCGGTAGTCCACGTTCGGTACCGAGGCCAGCATGTTGGCCAGACGCCCAAGGCCCAGCTTCAGGTCGTCGCCGATGTGGCGGCTGACGTACAGGCCGGCGTAGCGGCCGAACAGGTCGAAGCCGTACTTGACGCTGTAGTCCTGGGTGATCTTGACGTTACGGTCGTTCTTGCCGGTCGGCTGCAGGGTGAAGGTGGTCACCTTGTCATGGCCGCGGGTCTGGTCCTCGATGGCGATGGAGACGCGCCGGTTCTCCTCGCTGTCGGTGATCTCCCAGCTGCCCCGGCCCAGCACGTCGTTCTTCGAGTCGAAGTCGAGGCGGGCGCCCTTGCCGGCATCCGGGCCGCTGAGCTTCAGCTCGACGGCGGGATCGCGCAGCACCAGCGGGTTCCAATCCTTGAAGCGGCGCAGGCTGTTGACCGTGTCGTACACGATCGTCATCTTGCGGTTGGTCTCGATGCTCTCGGTGATGTGACGCTCGCCCGGCAGCATCACGCCGATGAGGACGAACAGGCCAGCCACGATCCCCAAGGCGATCAGGAACTCGATAATACGGGTCATTCAGGAGTCTCCGAGGCCGATCCCACGGCCGGGTTGATTGAAGCGAAGCCCCCATCCTATCAGGCTTTGCGCGGGTTGTTGACAGGATTGGCGCACCGGTTTCCCTGCCGGATGCGAAACTTCCTCGACGGGTTCCAAGGGTAACGCATCACCCCGGCCCCGGCAGCGTGGCCGCGGTGGTTTGCGCCGGCGGCCGGCCGTTCAGACCAGTTGCAGCTCGAACGCCTTGAGCACCGCGCGGGTGCGGTCGCGCACGCCCAGCTTGCTCAGTATGTTGGAGACATGGTTCTTGATGGTGCCCTCGGCCACGCCCAGCGAGTTGGCGATCTCCTTGTTGGAGAAGCCCGAGGCCATCAGCCGCAGGATCTCGGTCTCGCGGTCGGTCAGCGGGTCCGGGCGGTCGAGGCTGACGAACTCGTTGCGCATGTGCTCCAGCCCGGACAGCAGGCGCTGGGTCACCGCCGGCTGCACCAGCGAGCCGCCCTCGGCGACGGTGCGGATGGCGCCAACCAGCTGCTCCAGGGTCACGTCCTTGAGCAGGTAGCCCTTGGCCCCGGCCTTGAGCCCGGCCAGCACCAGCTGGTCGTCGTCGAAGGTGGTCAGGATGATCGACGGCGGCAGCTGGCCGCGCTGGGACAGGGTCTGCAGCGCCTCCAGCCCGGACATCACCGGCATGCGCATGTCCATCAGCACCACGTCCGGCGCCACCTCGGGGATCAGCTCCACCGCCTGGCGGCCGTCGGTGGCCTCGGCCACCACCTCGATGCCGTCATCGAGCGCCAGCAGCGAGCGGATGCCCTGCCGTACCAGGGTTTGGTCATCGACCAGACAGACACGGATCATCGGTTCACTCCTTGTGGCCCGGAGGCCAGCATCATGTTGGTTGCCACCGGCAGCCACAGGCGAAGGCGGAAACCCTCGCCGCGCTGCGTCGACATGTCCAGGTCGCCGCCATGCTGGGCCAGCCGTTCGCGCATGCCGCGCAGCCCGTTGCCGGGCAGTATCCGCTCCACCTCGCCGCCGATGCCATCGTCATGTGCGTCGATGACGATGCGCTCGCGCTCCCGCCCCACTTTTATCCACAGGTTGCGGGCACCGGCATGGCGCACGGCGTTGGTGATGATCTCCTGGGTGCAGCGCAGCAGCACGTGGGCGCGTTCGGGGTCTTCCACGCTGAGCGGGTCATCCATGTCCAGGTGGATGTGCAGCGAGGGCACCCGCTCGGCCAGCGGCCGCAGCGCCGCTGCCAGGTCGATCGCGCCGCTCTCGCGCAGCTGGCTGACCGCCTCGCGCACGTCGGTGAGCAGCAGCTTGGCCAGCGTGTGCGCCTGCCGCACGTGCTCCTGCGCCCGCCCCTCGGTGATGTGCCCGGCCACCTCCAGGTTCAGGCTCAGCGCGGTCAGGTGGTGGCCGAGCAGGTCGTGCAGCTCGCGGGAGATGCGGGTGCGCTCGTTGACGCGGGCGCTCTCGGCCAGCAGCAGGCGGGTGGCGCGCAGTTCGGCGTTGAGCCGGCGCTGTTCCTCGCGGGCCTGGGTCTGCTGCCGCGCGACCAGGCTGGTCACGAAGATGAACATCGAGAAGCCGCCGTACAGCAGCGACTGCATCAGCGCCTCGAACAACGAGAAGCCCAGCATCAGGTACACCGGCAGTACCGTCAGCTGGCTCACCAGCAGCCAGAACACGCCCAGCCGCACCGGCAGCAGCCACGGGATCACCCCGGCCGCGACCATCATCAGGATGCTGCCCAGCCCCGAGCCGTTGAGGAAGCTGACCGCCAGCGCGCAGATGGTCAGCACCAGCAGCAGCAGGCGGTCGTACCAGTGCGCGTGGCCGCCGCTGTTGAGCCGCCGGGTCAGCCAGAAATAGCAGCCGCCGAAGGCCATGTAGAGCGCGAACAGCCACAGCTCCTCGCCCGGCCGGCCGGGCACGGCTTCTTCGTCCAGCGCGTACTGGCTGTAGATCAGCGGCAGGCTGACGATGGCCCAGGTGAACAGGCCGGCCAGGCGCAGGACGCGGGTATGGCTGAGTTTTCCCAACATGTGCGCATGGTAAGGAGCCCGGCGCGCACGTGCCCTCCCACGGAAGTCATGGCTCGCCGGGCTCGGGCCGGCCATGCGATAATCGCCGGCCAGCCCCTTCCCCCACCCGGGGCCGCCTGTTTCACCCACGGAGTCACAATGTCGATCGTCATCCGCGACGTGCGCGAGCACGAGCTCGATTCCGTCCTGGCACTGAACAACAACGCCGGCCTGGCCATCCTGCCGCTGGATGCCGCCAAGGTCCGCCGCTTCTACGAAACCGCCGAGTATTTCCGCGTCGCCGAGCGCGACGGCAACATGGCCGGTTTCCTGGTCGGCTACGGCAGCGACAGCGCGCACGACAGCTGCAACTTCGCCTGGTTCCAGCAGCGTTACCCCAGCTTCTTCTACATCGATCGCATCGTGGTCGCCAGCCGCCGCCGCGGCGGTGGCGTCGGCCGCGCGTTCTATGCCGACGTCCAGAGCTACGCCGAGCTGCGCTACCCGCAGATGGCCTGCGAAGTGTTCCTCGACCACGGCGCCGACGCCGCCCTGCTGTTCCACGGCAGCTTCGGCTTCCGCGAGGTCGGGCAGAACACCATGCCGGAAGTCGATGTGCGCACCAGCATGCTGCTCAAGGACCTGTGCAGCCATGAATGGGTAAAGGAAACCTATGGCGACAACCTGCCCGACGTCCCGTGGGTGGGCCATGCACGCCGGCCCCTGCAGCAGCGGCCGACGGGAACCTGAGATGGCAGCGAATCCGGATTACGAACAGGCTGGCGAACTGAAGATCGGCCAGGTCGGCGTCGCCAACCTGCGCATCCGCACCCTCGACGTGGCGCGGCTGGTCCAGGAAATGCGCGAACGCGTGGCCCGCGCGCCCAAGCTGTTCGGGCGCGCGGCGGTGATCCTCGATTTCGGCGGCCTCAGCCATGCCCCGGACACCGCCACCGCACAGGCCCTGCTGGATGGCCTGCGCGAGGCCGGCGTGCTGCCGGTGGCATTGGCCTACGGCACCAGCGAGATCGAGCAGCTCTCGGTACAGCTGGGCCTGCCGCTGCTGGCCAAGTTCCGCGCCCAATACGAATCGGCCGACGCCGCCCTCCCCGCGCCACCGCGCCGCGCACCTGAGCCGGCACCGCCGCCACCCGCACCGGCCGCCGCGCCGCAGCCCGGGCGCATGCAGCTGGGCACGGTGCGCTCGGGCCAGCAGCTGTACGCCGAGAACTGCGACCTGACTGTCATCTCAACGGTGGGTGCCGGTGCCGAGGTCATCGCCGATGGCAGCATCCACATCTACGGTACGCTGCGGGGCCGCGCCCTGGCCGGCGCCAAGGGCAACGAGGGCGCGCGCATCTTCTGCCGCGACTTCCACGCCGAACTGGTCGCCATTGCGGGACGTTACAAGGTGCTGGACGATATTCCCGACAACCTGCGCGGCAAGGCCGTGCAGGTCTGGCTGGAGCAGGACCAGATCATGATCGCCGCGCTGGATTGACGCGGCCCACCCGAACATTCAGGAGAAATCCTTTGGCTGAAATCATCGTAGTCACCTCCGGCAAGGGCGGCGTGGGCAAGACCACCTCCAGCGCCAGCATCGCCTGCGGCCTCGCGCGCCGCGGCAAGAAGGTCGCCGTCATCGACTTCGACGTCGGGCTGCGCAACCTCGACCTGATCATGGGCTGCGAGCGCCGGGTGGTGTACGACTTCGTCAACGTCGTCCACGGCGAGGCCACGCTGAAGCAGGCCCTGATCAAGGACAAGCGCTTCGACAACCTGTTCGTGCTGGCCGCCAGCCAGACCCGCGACAAGGACGCGCTGAACAAGGAAGGCGTGGAGAAGGTGCTCAAGGACCTGGCCGCCGACGGCTTCGACTTCATCATCTGCGACTCCCCGGCCGGCATCGAGAAGGGCGCGTTCCTGGCGATGTACTTCGCCGACCGCGCGGTGGTGGTGGTGAACCCGGAAGTGTCCTCGGTGCGCGACTCGGACCGCATCATCGGCCTGCTCGATTCCAAGACCGCCAACGCCGAGGCCGGCAAGAGCGTGCCGGCCTTCCTGCTGCTCACCCGCTACAGCCCGGCCCGGGTGGAGAGCGGCGAGATGCTCAGCATCACCGACGTGGAGGAAGTGCTGGGGCTGAAGGCGATCGGCGTGATCCCCGAGTCCGGCGACGTGCTCAACGCCTCCAACAAGGGCGAACCGGTGATCCTGGACGCCGAATCGCCGGCCGGCCAGGCCTATGAAGACGCCGTGGGGCGCATCCTCGGCGAAGAGCGCCCGATGCGCTTCACTACCGTGGACAAGAAGGGCTTCTTCAGCAAGCTGTTCGGAGGGTGACGATGGGCATTTTCTCCGACCTGTTCAAGAGCAAGAAGACCACCGCGGAAACCGCGAAGAACCGCCTGCAGATCATCATCGCGCAGGAACGCAGCGCCCGCGGCGGCCCGGACTACCTGCCGCTGCTGCAGCGCGAGCTGCTGGAAGTGATCAAGAAGTACGTCAACATCGACGCCGACGCGGTCAAGGTGGACCTGGTCAAGGACGGCGAGCACGATGTGCTCGACATTTCCGTGGCCCTGCCCGAAGGCCCGCAGAACTGAACCACCACGGGGCCGCCGGCGCGGCCCTTGACGTTTCCGCCCATGCCCTCTTCCGCCACCGCCGACGCCCCTGCCGTGCTGTGCGTGGGCGACATCTGCTGGGATGACGCCGCCGCACTGCTGGCGCGCCACGGCCTGCGCCTGAACCGGGTCGCCGATGGCGCCGCCATCCCCGGCAGCTACTGGGGCGAGCCCGAGGCCGGCATCATCGCCAGCGACGTCCATGTGCGCGCCGACACGCCGGTGCATTCGATGCTGCACGAGGCCTGCCACCTGATCGTGCTTCCGCCCGAGCGCCGCGCGCAGGTGCATACCGATGCCACCGACTCGGTGCCGGAGGAAGACGCCACCTGCTACCTGCAGATCGTGCTGGCCGGGCAGCTACCCGGCGTCGGCAGCGCGCGACTGATGGCCGACATGGATGCCTGGGGCTACAGCTACCGGCTTGGCTCGACCCGGGCATGGTTCGAACAGGATGCCGCGGACGCGAAGGCGTGGCTGGTCGAACGCGGCCTGTTGCCGGTCCCTGACGACCGGACCGCTTCCTCGTAGATGCAGGGCTTGCCCCGCATGAAGCTTTCCCGGTAGCGCCCAGTACCGGGCAAGCCCGGTACCTGCGCGTTGCCGCCGGACGGGCCCGGCACCTGCAGGGACAGCGTCATGGCAGCGAGGCCCCCATGTCCAATGTGACGCGGGTGCCGCGCTCCGGGCCGGAATGGATCTCCAGCTTCCAGCCCAGGTGCTCGCACAGGCGGCCGATCAGCTCCAGCCCGATGCCCGTGCCCATGTTGCGCTCGCCGCGGGCGACCTTGGCATAGGCGGCGGCCACTTCCTCCGGGGTCATGCCGTGGCCCGGGTCCTCGATCGTCACCACGGCCCGTGGCGCGAGCGTCAACCGGATCACGCCGCGGTCGCTGTTCTCCATCGCGTTGCGCAGCAGGTTGCCCACCGCCGCCTGCACCACCCCCATCGGCGCCAGGATCGTGCAGGCCGCCAGTTCCGCCGTTTCCACGGCCAGTTCCTTGCCGGCAGCCAGGTGCGCATGGTCGGCGGCGATTTCCGGCAGCAACTGCTCCAGCGCCACCGGCTCGCTCAGCGCGGCCAGCCGCGCCGGGTCCCGTGCCAGCATCAGCAGCAACTGGATCAACTGCTCCACCCCCAGCGCGGTGGTGCGTACGCGCTGCAGCTGCTGCTGCGCGCGCGGCGGCAACCCCGGTTGTTCCAGCGCCAGCTCGGCGGCGCCGCTGATCACCGCCATCGGCGTGCGCAGTTCGTGGCTGGCGGCGCCGATGAAGGCCTGCTCGCGCGCGACGAAACGCTCGTTGCGTTCGAGGTAGTCGTTGACTGAACCGGCGATCACCTCCAGTTCGACGCTGCCGCGCGCATCGACCTGCAACCGCTGTCCGCTGCGCTCTGGCTGCAGCCGGGCGATGGCGGCGGCCAGGCTCGACAGCGGCCGCACCAGCCGGTTGGTGCCCACCCACGCCATCAGCAGGGTCACGACCGCCATCGCGATGCCGGCCAGCACCGCCCAGCGGGTGATGAAACGTTCCAGCTCGGCAAAATCGCCGATGTCCAGCGCCAGCATCACCCGCCCGAAATCATCGGTATCGCGCACCATCACCGCGCTGTTGCGCCCTCCCAGCCATACGTCGTCGTGCAGCCCCGGGGCCAGTTCGACGGGCAGGCCGCGTGCGTCGCGCGCGCTGAAGAAACGCAGGGTGTCCGAATCCTGCCAGCGGTAGTCAGGCTCGCTGCGCGCGTTGTGGAGGATGCTGTCCAGCTCGGAATTGAGCAGCGCGCGCCATACCGCATGCTCGGCGCGTTCGTGCACGTAGTTGGCGGCGCTGAACACCACCAGCGTCAGCAGCGCCAGGTACAGCGCCAGCCAGCCCAGCAGCTTGCGGCGCAGGGTCCGGCGCGCCCTCACCGGGCTTCGCCCGGCGCCGGCGCGCACAGCCGGTAGCCCACGCGCGGCAGGGTGTGCAGCAGTTTCTGCTCGAACGGGCCATCAACGCTGCGGCGCAGTTCGTAGATGTGGGAGCGCAGCATGTCGCCGTCCGGCGGCTCGTCGCCCCACAGCGCGTATTCGAGCTGGCTGCGCGGCACCGCCGCCGGGCTGGCGCGCATCAGTACCTCCAGCAGCTTGCGGCAGGCTGGGTACAGGTGCAGCGGCTTGCCGGCGCGCTGCGCCTCCAGCGTGGCCAGGTCCAGCTGCAGGTCGTGCACCTCCAGCAGTTTGTGCGGGTTGCGGCCCCGGGTGCGCGCCAGCACCGCCTCCAGCCGCACTTCCAGCTCGGGCAGGGCGAACGGCTTGGTCAGGTAGTCGTCGGCGCCGGCGCGGAAGCCGGCGATCTTGTCGGGCAGTTCGTCGCGCGCGGTGAGCATGATCACCGGCACCTCGCTGCGGTGCTCCTCGCGCAGCCGCCGCAGCACCTCCGGGCCTTCCATGCGCGGCAGCATCCAGTCCAGCAGGACCGCGTCGTGGGCCTGGCTGGCGGCCAGGTGCAGCCCGGTCACGCCGTCGGGCGCGACGTCCAGCACATGGCCGCGCGCCTCGAAATAATCGAAGAGGTTGGCGACCAGGTTGCGATTGTCCTCGATGACCAGCAGTCGCATGCGCTCGCTCCGCGTCCGGCATCCCGGGATGGGCTGCCGCGCGGCCATCGTAGCGGCGCGGACGTCGCAGGAACGTCGAAAACGGCGACAATTCGCCCTACGACATGCTTTCCACGGCGGGGGTGCGATGCTCTTCCCTTTTCCAAGCGAGCCGCGCGTGCGCCCATCCAGCTCCCGCCTTTCGATCAAGTCTCCGTGGTTCCCGCTGCTGCTGGCGCTGGTCGCCCTGAGCCTGCTGGCCGGGCTGGGCATGCGCCAGCCCTCGCCGCCGGACGAGCCGCGCTTCGTGCTGGCCGCGCGGCAGATGGTGGAAACCGGGCAATGGCTGCTGCCGCACCGAGGCAGCGAGCTGTACGCGGAAAAACCGCCGACCTTCATGTGGATCCAGGCCGCCACCTACAAGCTGGTCGGCAACTGGAACCTTGCCTTCCTGCTGCCGTCGCTGCTGTCGGCACTGCTGACCCTGTGGCTGACCTGGGACCTGGCGCGACGGCTGTGGAACCGGCAGGTGGCGCGCCATGCGGTGCTGGGCCTGTTCGTCATCGTCCAGTTCGGGCTGATGGCCAAGCGCGCGCAGATCGACATGGTGCTGGTGGGCATGACCACGCTGTCGCTATGGGCGCTGCTGCGGCACCTGCTGCTGGGACCGGACTGGAAACTGCTGGCGCTGGGCGCGTTCGCCGCCGGCCTCGGTACCGTGACCAAGGGCGTGGGCTTCCTGCCGCTGCTGGTGCTGCTGCCGTGGCTGGCATGGCGCTGGCGCCACCCTGCCGCGGCCGGGCCGGGACGCAGCTGGAACTGGTGGCTGATCCTGCCGCTGTTCGTCGCCGGCGCCGCGGTATGGCTGGCGCCCCTGGGCATCGCGCTGCTGCGCAACCCGGACCCGCACCTGCAGGGCTATGCCCATGAGCTGCTGTTCAAGCAGACCGGCACCCGCTACGCCAACGCATGGCACCACCAGAAGCCGGCCTGGTATTACCTGCAGGTGATGGCCACGCTGTGGCTGCCGGGCAGCCTGCTGCTGCCGTGGTTGGTGCAGGGATGGTGGCGCCGCTGCCGCCGTGCCGATCCGCGCTACGTGCTGTTGCTGGGCTGGGCGCTGCTGGTGCTGCTGTTCTTCAGCGCCAGCCCCGGCAAGCGCGAGGTCTACATCCTGCCGATGCTGCCGGCGCTGGCGGTAGCGGCGGCACCGCTGCTGCCGGGCCTGCTGCGCCGCATCGGCGTGCGCTGGGCGCTGCTGCTGTACGTGCTGGCGCTGGGCGTGGCCACCGTGGCCATCGGCTACGGCGCGCTGCAGGGTGCGGAATGGGTGATGCGCAGCGCGGCCCGGCGCGCGATCGAGCCGTGGGTGCAGGCGCAGGTGGGCGCATGGCTGCTGGGCTTCGGTCTGCTCGCGCTGGGGCTGGCCGCATGGCTGCGCCTGCGCCGCGCCGGGCTGGCGGTGGTGCTGGCCAGCGTGCTGCTGTGGACGATGTACGGCGTCGGGCTGATGCCGGCGCTGGACCCGTACAGCTCGGCATCGGCGGTCATGGACAAGGTGCGCCAGCGCATCGGCGACGCCGAACTGGGCATGGTCGCCTGGCGCGAGCAGAACCTGCTGCAGACCCATCCGCAGGCGCTGGACTTCGGCTTCAAGCGTCCCGTCGCCGAGCAGTGGGAGCAGGCCGCGCGCTGGGTGGCCGCCGCACCCTCGCACCGCTGGCTGTTCGTGCGCGACACGGCGATGACGCCCTGCGCCGACCGCGCGCAGATGATCGACATCGGCAGCGCCAACCGCAACAACTGGCAACTGCTGCCCGGCACCGCACTGGACACCGCCTGCGTGGCGCGCAGCCACGGCGGCCTGGCCGACGTGGAGCCCACGGAAGCGGACGACGAGGATTGAACGCGGGCCACCGTACCGGTGGCCATTGCCACGTCGCCACTGCGCGGGCGCCGCGGCTGAACCGTTAACACGGCTCGGACATCCCTCCGACCCACCTCCGACAACGGCATCACGACGATGCGCCCACCTTCCGTTGGCGTATCCGTTCCGTGTCCGTTTCGCCCCCTTCGTCACACGTTCTGCCCATCGCCGGCAGCCCCGCCCATCGGCGCGGCTTCCTCGTCCGCCACCTGCTGCTTCCCGCTTTCGCGTTGACGGTCGCCAGCCTGCTGCTGATGGCCGGCAATGGCGACCAGTGGCTGGCCGACCTGCTCTATCGCGCCGAGGGCGGCCAATGGGCGCTCCGGGATGCGTGGTGGACCAGCCATGCGCTCCATCGCGGCGGCAAGCACCTGAGTACCTTCGCCGCCGGGCTGGTGCTGCTGGCGCTGCTGCGCACCTGTATCGACAACCGCCGGAAGCCGTTGCAGCGGCCACTGCTGTACCTGCTGCTGGCGGTGGGCCTGTCCACCGGCATCGTCGCCCTGCTCAAGTCGTGGACGCAGGTGGACTGCCCGTGGGACCTGCAGCGCTATGGCGGCCTGCATCCGTTCATCGGCCTGTTCCAGCCGCGCCCGGCCGCGCTCGGCCATGCCGCCTGCTTTCCCGCCGGCCATGCCAGCGCCGGCTACGGCTGGGTGGCACTGTACTTCTTCGCGCTGCGGCTGCGCCCGCAGTGGCGCTGGCCGGCGCTCGTGCCGGCACTGGCCAGCGGGTTGCTGTTCGGCTTCGCCCAGCAACTGCGTGGCGCGCATTTCCTGTCCCACGACCTGTGGTCGCTGGCGGTCTGCTGGACGGTGGCGGTGCTGCTGTATCTGCTGATGTTCCCATCGCCGAAAACCGGCGCTACCCCGGTCTGGAGCACGCCATGAACGTCGCTTCCCCGCACCGGTCCCTGCCGGTCGCATCCTTCGCACGCCTGCGTGATTGGCGCCCGGAAATCACCACCGAGCAGTTGATCCTGTTCGCCAGTGCCTTCTTCGCGCTGGCCTGCAACGGGCTGTTCTGGCGCAACGCGATGGCGACCAATCCCGGCAGCGCGCTGTTCGCGCTGTCGCTGTTTGCGCTGCTGGCGGGCGTGCACGCCTTGCTGCTTGGCCTGCTGCTGTGGCGCTGGAACGCCAGGGTGGTGCTGACGGTGTTGTTCATCGCCACCGCCTTCGCCACGCACTACATGGACAGTTTCAACGTCTATCTCGATGCCGACATGCTGCGCAACGTGCTGGCCACCGACCACAAGGAATCCAGCGAACTGCTGACGCCGGCGCTGCTCTTGCCGCTGCTGGGCCATGCGCTGCTGCCGTGCACGCTGCTGTGGCGGCTGCGGCTGCGCAGGCGTTCGTGGGGCCGTGCATTGGCGTGGCGCGCGTTGTTCCTGCTCGGCGTGGCCGTGGCCACCGCCGCCGGCGCGCTGGCCTCGTTCCAGAACGTGTCCTCGCTGATGCGCAACCACCGCGAGGTGCGCTACCTCGCCACGCCGATCAATTACCTGCTCGCGCTGAAGCAGAACCTGTCTTCCGCCAACCCGATCAGGAGCCAGCCAAAACTGCCGCTCGGCACCGACGCCACGGCCATGCCGCGCGCGGCCGGCAGCAAGCCGCGCCTGCTGGTGCTGGTGGTCGGCGAAACCGTGCGCGCGCGGAACTGGGGCCTGAACGGCTACGAACGCCAGACCACACCCGAGCTGGCGCAGGCCGGCGTGATCAACTTCCCCGACATGCACGCCTGCGGCACCAGCACCGAGGTGTCGCTGCCGTGCATGTTCTCGCCGTTCGGCCGCCACGACTACGACGAGAAGAAGATCCGCGCGCACCAGTCGCTGCTGCACGTGCTCGAACACGCCGGCATCGCCACGCTGTGGCGCGACAACCAGTCCGGCTGCAAGGGCGTGTGCGACGGGCTGGAAATCCAGCGGCTGGACGATGCCACCACGCCCGGCCTGTGCGCCGACGGCCGCTGCATGGACGAGATCCTGCTCGACGACCTGCCCGCGCAGGCCCGCACCAAACCCGGCGACCGCGTCATCGTCCTGCACCAGCTGGGCAACCACGGCCCCAGTTATTTCCAGCGCTACCCGGCGCAGTTCCGCCAGTACGCGCCAACCTGCGACACCCCGGACCTCGGCAAGTGCAGCCGCGCGCAGATCGTCAACAGCTACGACAACGCGGTGCGCTACACCGACCATTTCCTTGCCCGCACCATTGCCACCCTGCGCGGCATGGACGACTACGACACGGCGATGGTCTACCTCTCCGACCACGGCGAATCGCTGGGCGAGAAGGGCCTGTACCTGCACGGCATGCCGTATGCGATCGCACCGGAAGAACAGACCCGGGTACCGATGGTGATGTGGTTCTCGCCGCGGTTCGCCGCCAGTCGCGGCCTCGACTTGGCCTGCCTACGCGACCGCGCCACGCAGCGCACCGACCAGGACAACCTGTTCCCGTCGGTGCTGGGGCTGATGCAGGTCCGCACCTCCGTGCATGCGCGCGAGCGCGACCTGTTCGCCGCCTGTGCAGCTGAACCGCTGTAGGTGCCGGGCTCACCCGGCACGGGCCTCCCCGATGGACGACGGCATGCGGAGCGGCCCTGCAACCACCGCATGCGCCTACGTCCTCCGCCACTTGCGGGGGCCGCAACGGCCCTCTAGCCTTCGCCGGTCAAACACCACCGGGGAATCGCGTGAAACATCGTCACCTGCTGCTGGCCCTTGCCGTGAGCGCGGGCGTGCTGTCGCTGGGCGCCTGCAAGAAGGAAGCCGCACCCGAAACCACCGCCACCGGTGCCGCCGCGCCCGCCCCGGCGGAAACCGCCGACCAGTTCATCGCCCGCGTCAACGCCGAATACAAGGCCATGTACCCGGAGATGACCTCGGCGCAGTGGCTCTCGTCCACCTACATCAACGACGACTCCGCGCGCGTGGCGGCCAAGGCCAACGAACGCTGGCTGACCACGCTCAACAGCTGGATCGAGCAGGCCGGCCAGTACGACGGCCAGCCGATGAGCGAGGACAGCAGGCGCGCCCTGCACCTGCTCAAGCTGATGACCGCGATGCCGGCCCCGCACGACCCGGCCAAGCTGGCCGAACTGGCCGCCATCGCCACCAAGCTGGAAGGCGACTACGGCGCCGGCACCTATTGCACCGGCGAAGGCGACAAGCAGGACTGCCGCCAACTCGGCGACCTGGAGCAGGTGCTGGCGCGCTCGCGCGACTACGACAAACAGCTCGACGCTTGGCAGGGCTGGCATTCCACCGCCGTCGCCTCGCGCAAGCCGTACCAGCGCTTCGCCGAACTGGTCAACGAAGGCGCGCGCGAACTGGGCTACGACGACGCCGGGCAGATGTGGCGCAGCGGCTACGACATGCCCGCCGAACAAGTGGGCCCGGAGACCGACCGCCTGTGGGAGCAGGTCAAGCCGCTGTACGAACAGCTGCATTGCTACACCCGCGCGAAACTGGACAAGGCCTACGGCAAGGACAAGGCCGAAGTGGGCGGCGGCATGATCGCCGCGCACCTGACCGGCAACATGTGGCAGCAGGACTGGAGCAACCTGTGGGACATGCTCGAGCCCTACCCCGGCGCCGGCAGCCTGGACATCACCGCCGCGCTGGAAAAGCAGTACCAGGACAACCTGAGCGCGGCGCTGCGCAAGCTCGACGGCAATGCCGACGTCGCCGCCCGCTTCAAGGCCCAGCGCGAGGCCGAACTGGCCACCGCCAGGCAGATGACCGAGCGCGCGCAGGACTTCTACGTATCCCTCGGCATGCCCAAGCTGCCGCCGAACTACTGGCAGAACACCCAGTTCATCAAGCCGCAGGACCGCAACGTGGTCTGCCACGCCAGCGCCTGGGACATGAACATGGGCGGCGATGGCAAGGACGTCGGCCCCGACGTGCGCACCAAGATGTGCATCACCCCGACCGAGGAGAACTTCACCACCCTCTACCACGAGCTGGGCCACATCTATTACGACCTGGCCTACAACCCGCTGCCGCCGCTGTTCCAGGGTGGCGCCAACGACGGCTTCCACGAGGCCATCGGCGACACCATCGTGCTGGCGATGACGCCGAAGTATCTCAACTCCATCGGCCTGGTCGGGCAGCCGCAGGAAAGCCGCGAAGCCACCATCAACGCGCAGATGCGCATGGCGCTGAGCGGCGTGTCGTTCCTGCCGTTCGGGCTGATGATCGACCGCTGGCGCTGGGGCGTGTTCGATGGCTCGATCAAGCCGGAGCAGTACAACCAGAAGTGGTGGGAACTGAAGGCGCAGTACCAGGGCGTAGCCCCGGCCAGCGTGCGCGGCGAGGACTACTTCGATGCCGGCGCCAAATACCACGTGCCGGGCAACACCCCGTACCTGCGCTACTTCCTGGCCCGCATCCTGCAGTACCAGTTCTACAAGGGCCTGTGCGACGCTTCCGGTTACGCCGGCCCGCTCAACGAATGCACCTTCTACGGCAACAAGGAAGCCGGGCAGAAATACTGGGCCATGCTCAGCAAGGGTGCCAGCCAGCCGTGGCAGGCCACGCTGAAGGAGCTGACCGGCACCGAGAAGCTCGACGCCGCGCCGATGCTGGAATACTTCGCCCCGTTGCAGGAATGGCTGAAGCAGCAGAACGAAGGGCAGATGTGCGGCTGGCAGGCCGATGCCGCGCCGCCCACCGGACCGGCGGCGCCGTAACCATCGCGCCACTGCTCAACGAGGAAGGGCGCCATCAAGGCGCCCTTCGTCCAACGGCATCGCGGGCAAGCGACATCTCCTGCCTGCACGCTTCGTGCCGAATCAGCCTGCACGCGGCACAAGCGCGCGCAACAGGCCGCGCGCCTTGGCGCGGGTTTCGTCCAGTTCCTTGTGCGGGTCCGAATCGGCGACGATGCCGGCGCCGGTGCGGAAGCTGGTGCTGTCGCCCCGCACTTCGGCGGTGCGGATCAGGATGTTCAGGTCCATGTCGCCGTCGCGGTTCAACCAGCCGAATGCGCCGGTATAGGCGCCGCGCGCCTGCCCTTCCAGTTCGGCGATGATCTGCATGCAGCGCACCTTGGGGCAGCCGGTGATGGTGCCACCCGGGAACGTGGCGGCGATCACCTGCCCCGGCGTCACCCCCGGCCGCAGCCGCGCGCGCACGTTGCTGACGATGTGGTGGACGTGGGCATAGCTCTCCACCGTCATCAGTTCATCGACCTCGACGCTGCCCGGCGCGGCGATGCGGCCCAGGTCGTTGCGCTCCAGGTCGATCAGCATCACATGCTCGGCGCGCTCCTTGGGATGGCCTACCAGTTCGCTGATGCTCGCTGAATCATCCTCATTGCCATCGAAGCGCGGACGGGTGCCGGCGATCGGGCGGGTCTGCACCACCTCGCCGCAGACCGACACCAGCCGCTCCGGCGAGGAACTGACCACCGCGCGCCCGGCGGCATGGAACAGGCCTGCGAACGGCGCCGGGTTGGCCTGCCGCAACCGCGCATACAACGCAGCCGGATCGAGCGGCTGGGCGAAGCATGCCTGCCAGCGGCGCGACAGGTTGACCTGGAACACGTCGCCGGCACGCAGGTAGTCGATGACGCGGGCCACGCCGTCGGTGAAACGCACGCCATCGTCTTCGTCGATCCGCGTGGGCGGCTGCCATTCCGGCAGCGCTGGCAACGCGGCCGCGTCATGCAGGTCGCGTTGCAGTTGTTCGAGCAGTACGGCACCGGAGTCTTCCAGCACCGCGAAACAGCGGCCATCGCCGCGATCACGCAGCACCGCCGCCGGACAGCGCAGGGCCAGCGCCTGCGGCAGGCCGTCACCGCGCATCGGCAGCGACAGCACCGGCTCGACCTGCGCGGCCAGTTCGTAATCCAGCAGCAGCGCCCAGCCGCCGCGGAACGGCACGTCGTCCGCGTTCGCGTCGCGCGGCAGGCGCTGCGCCTGCCATTCGCGGTCCAGCGCGGCGAGGAAGTCGCCCTCGACCAAGGCGCCATCCTCGCGCCGGACCCGGCCATCGGCATCCAGCCGCAGCTGGCTGCCAGCAGCCATCAACAGCATGTCCCAGCGGCCCTGGCGGCCGGCGGCGGTGGATTCGAGCAACAACGGGTAACGCTGCGGGGCGAGCCGGTGCAGCGCCAGCAGGTCGGTGTCGGCGTGCAGGGGGATCAGGCGGGTCATCGGCATGGGGCGGCACAGACCGCTGGTGGTTTTCCGCCCGGATCTGGCGAAGAAAGCCGGATGAGCAGAGTTTGTTTCCTTCTCCCTCCGGGAGAAGGTGCCCGAAGGGCGGATGAGGGGCGAACGGAGCCAGTGCAACCTGAACGATCATGACTTCGTTCGCCCCTCACCCCAACCCCCGCTTCGCGCCCCGGCCCTTGCGCTGGCGCAAGGGCGTTCGTGGGGCAGCGAACCGGTGGTTCGCAGACTTGCCCCTCTCACCCCGGAGGGAGAGGGACTCAAGCAAAAGCAGGCGTCAAACGCGCTTGAACACCAGCGTGCCGTTGGTGCCGCCGAAGCCGAAGCCGTTGGACATCACCACGTCCACCTTGGCCTGGCGGGCAACGTTGGGCACGTAGTCGAGGTCGCAGCCCTCGCCCGGCTGGTCGAGGTTGATGGTCGGCGGGATGACACCGTCGCGCAGCGCCAACACCGAGAAAATCGCCTCCACGCCGCCGGCCGCGCCGAGCAGGTGGCCGGTCATCGACTTGGTCGAGCTGACCATCATCTTGTAGGCATGCTCGCCGAAGGCGGCCTTCATCGCCATCGTCTCGCCGAGGTCGCCCAGCGGCGTCGAGGTGCCGTGCGCGTTGAGGTAGCCCACCTGCTCCGGGGCCACCCCGGCATCCTTCAGCGCCGCGACCATGCAGCGCGCGGCGCCCTCGCCGTTCTCGCTCGGCGCGGTCATGTGGTAGGCGTCGGAGCTGGCGCCGAAACCGGCCAGTTCGCAGTAGATCTTCGCGCCACGCGCCTTGGCGTGCTCGTATTCCTCGAGGATCAGGATGCCGGCGCCGTCGCCCAGCACGAAGCCGTCGCGGTCCTTGTCCCACGGCCGCGACGCCTGTTCCGGCGCATCGTTGCGGGTGGACATGGCCTTCATCGCGCAGAAACCACCAATGGCGGTCGGCGAGGAACCGCGCTCGGCGCCGCCGGCGACCATCACGTCGGCATCGCCGTACTGGATCATGCGCATCGCGGTGCCGATCGAATGGTTCGAGGTGGCGCAGGCGGACACTGCCGAGAACGACGGCCCCTTCAGCCCGGCGATGATGCTCAGCTGCCCCGGCAGCATGTTGATGATGGTCTTGGGCACGTAGAAGGGCGAGATCTTCCTGCCCTCGTGGAACTCGATGGCCTGTTCCTCGATGCCCAGCAGGCCGCCAATGCCAGCGCCGACGATGGCACCGATGCGCTCGGCGTTGGCCTCGGTGATCTCCAGCCCGGCATCGTGCAGCGCCATGAATGCCGCACCCAGGCCGTAATGAATGAACGGGTCCATCTTCTTGGCATCCTTGCCGCTGACCCGATACTTGCCGAACAACGCGTTGTCGGCGGTGATGTCGAAATCCTTGACCTCACCTGCGATCTTGGTGGTGAAGCGTTCCAGATAGCTGTCTGCAACATTCGTCAGCGGGCCGATGCCCGAGCGGCCATTGATGATGCCTTCCCAACTGCTGGCCAGATCATTGCCCAGCGGCGACACCATGCCCAGGCCGGTAACGACGACACGACGACTCATTGCGGATTCTCCTGGTCCCGTTCGTGGGGACGTTCCCGGGGGATTGCGGGATTGAAGCGGAAATACACGGGGCCGCGTTTCGCGGCCCCGTGAGTGCGGCGTGGCCTGGCGCACGGCCCGGCCACACCTGCGTCAGGCATGGATCAGGCCTTGACGTGGGCCTTGATGTAATCGATGGCGGCCTGCACGGTGCTGATCTTCTCGGCCTCTTCGTCCGGGATCTCGCACTCGAACTCCTCTTCCAGCGCCATCACCAGCTCGACGGTGTCCAGCGAGTCTGCGCCCAGGTCATCGACGAACGATGCGCTGTTGGTGACTTCCTCTTCCTTGACGCCAAGCTGTTCGACGACGATTTTCTTGACGCGTTCTTCGATGGTGCTCATTGGATATCGCTCCAGATGGAGTAGTGGTTCAAAAGGCGCCATCGGATTGATGGCCGTGGGATAGTGTAGTGGAAACCGCCGGACCCATGCATTCTGGCAAAAAGCCACGGCGATCAACCACTTGGGCGCAGTCCCTGCGCCACACGCTTACGGCATGTACATGCCGCCGTTCACGTGCAGGGTTTCGCCGGTGATGTAGTTGGCCGATGGACCGGCCAGGAATGCCACCGCGCGGGCGATGTCCGCCGGTTCGCCGAGGCGGCCCAGCGCGATCTGGCCGAGCATCGCGGTCTTGGCGTCCTCGGGCAGATCCTTGGTCATGTCGGTATCGATGAAGCCCGGCGCGACGACATTGACGGTCACCCCGCGGCTGCCGATTTCCTTGGCCAGCGACTTGGAGAAGGCGATGATGCCGGCCTTGGCCGCGGCGTAGTTGGCCTGCCCGGCGTTGCCGGTGACACCGATGACCGAGGCTATGTTGATGATACGGCCCTTGCGTGCCTTCATCATGCCGCGCATCACCGCCTTGGACGTGCGGTACACGCTGGTCAGGTTGGTGTCGAGGATGGCCTGCCAGTCCTCGTCCTTCATCCGCATCAGCAGGTTGTCGCGGGTGATGCCGGCGTTGTTGACGAGGATGGTGATGGCGCCGAATTCCTTGCTCACCGCGTCGATCAGCGCGTCCACCGCACCCGGCTCGGTCACGTTCAGCGCGCGGCCGTGGCCGCCCTGCGCGGCCAGGCGCTCGCCGATGGCGGCGGCACCGGATTCGGTGGTGGCGGTGCCGATGACGGTCGCGCCCTGCGCGGCCAGTTCGTCGGCAATGGCCGCACCGATGCCGCGGCTGGCGCCGGTGACGAGCGCGATTTCACCCTGCAATGGCTTGCTCATGCATTTTCCTCGATGGCGGGCGGCCGAACGGCCACCGGAGGCGATGCGGCACGCGCGGTGCCCCATCGCGGCTCGCATTGTTTAGTGGGTCCACTCGTCCAGCGCGGCGTCGAAATCGGCGGGCGTGCCCAGCGGACGGGCTTCCAGCGACTTGTCGATGCGCTTGACCAGCCCGGTCAACACCTTGCCGGGGCCGCATTCGGCCACGCCGGTGACGCCGCGCGCGGCCAGTGCCTGCACGCATTCGGTCCAGCGTACCGGCAGGTACAGCTGGCGCACTAGTGCATCGCGGATGGCCTCGACGCTTTCGTGCACCTGCGCATCGACGTTCTGCACCACCGGCAGCGCCGGCAGGCGCCAGTCCAGCCCGGCCATCGCCTCGGCCAGGCGATTGGCGGCCTCGCGCATCAGCGGCGTATGCGAGGGCACGCTGACGGCCAGCTTGACCGCCTTGCGCACACCCTTCTCGGCCAGCAGCGCCAGTGCCCGATCGACCGCGGCGGCATCGCCACCGATGACGATCTGGCCCGGCGAGTTGTAGTTGGCCGGCACCACCACCTGGCTGCCCGAGGCCTGCCCGCAGACCTCTTGCACCAGCACATCCTCGGCGCCAAGCACGGCCGCCATCGCACCGACACCGGCCGGCGCGGCTTCCTGCATCAGCTGCCCGCGCAGGCGCACCAGGTGCGCGCCCTCGCGCAGCGACAATGCGCCGGCCGCGACCAGCGCGGTGTATTCGCCCAGGCTGTGCCCGGCCAGTACCAGCGGACGCTGCACGCGCTGCCCGGCCCACAGGCGCCACACCGCGACACCGGCGGCCAACAGCGCCGGCTGAGTGTATTCGGTGCGATTGAGCTGCTCTTCCGGGCCGCCCTGCGACAGCGCCCACAGGTCGACGCCGGCACCGTCGGAGGCCTCGGCGAAGGTTTCGCGGACCTGCGGGTGCAGTTCGGCCAGTTCGGCCAGCATGCCCAGCGACTGGGAGCCCTGGCCGGGGAATACGAAAGCGAGTCGGGAATCGGTCACGCGGTCATTCACTGCATGAATCAAGACCGCCCATGATAATCGCGAATGTCGCCACCCGTCTGTACTGCCGCGTATGCGGACGCGGCAGCACCGCTCAGCCGATGAGGTCGAACAGGTCCAATTCGCCGTCGCCCAGCAGGTCCAGGGACAACACCGCCAGCACCACGAAACCGAAGGTGGTGGCCCCATGCACGACAAGGATGGCATGGGCCAGCGCGCGCCCCGACTTGCCGGTGCGGCGCAGCATGCGGGCCAAGCGTCGCATGCGTCCGGTCACCGCATGCGCATGCTCGACCACCGGCTTGCCGGCCTGTTCCATCGCCGCGGCCAGCATCGCTTCCAGCACCTGCGGCCCGTCGTCGTAATACCTGGCCACGCCATAGCCGAACATCAGCCAGTCGCGGGCCTGCGCCTGGGCCTGGTCCATCACTTCCAGCGGGTCTTCCTCGAAGTCGATGAAACCCACGCGCTGCCCGTCCCAGGTCATGTTGCGCGGCAGCGGCTGGCCGAAACAGGCGCCGTTGCGGTGCGCCTCGGCGATCGCGGCGATGGCCGCACTCACCAGACGGTCGCGTCCGGCCATGTCGGCCTTGCGCAGGCAGGCATTGAACGAGTCACCGGTGTGTTCGAGCACCAGCACGGTATCGCCCTGGCCGATCACTTCCGGCACGTGCACGCCCTGCGCCTTCAGCTCGAGCAGGCGCCGCGCCTCGATCCCGCACGCGCCGGCGCCACCGCGATGGGGCGGCGATGGGGTTCAGCCATGACGATATCTCCCGGAATCGACGGCCCTGTGGCCATGCCGGGAGCCTCGTGCCCCCGGCCATACCCGGTGGATCAATAGCGCAGCAACGCCGAACCCCAAGTGAAACCGCCGCCGAAGGCTTCCAGCAGCAGCAGCTGGCCGCGCCCGACGCGCCCGGAGCGGATCGCCGCGTCCAGCGCCAGCGGCACCGAGCCGGACGAGGTGTTGCCATGCTTGTCGACGGTGACGATCACCTGTTCCATCGGCATCTCCAGCCGCTTGGCGGTGGCTTCGATGATGCGCAGGTTGGCCTGGTGCGGGATCAGCCAGTCCAGGTCGGACTTGTCCAGGCCATTGGCGTGCAGGGCTTCGTCAACGACAGAGTCCAGCGCCTTGACGGCGTACTTGAACACGTCGTTGCCCTTCATCAGGATCTTGCCGGGCTGATCCAGGCCGGTGGAGACGCCGATCGGGTTCCACAGCAATTCCTTCTTGCTGCCGTCGGCATGCAGGTGGGTGCTGAGGATGCCGGTTTCCTCGTCGGCCTTGAGCACGACGGCGCCGGCGCCATCGCCGAACAGCACGCAGGTGGTGCGGTCGCTCCAGTCGACGATGCGGGTCAGGGTTTCCGCACCGATCACCAGCACGTGCCTGGCGTCGCCGCTGCGGATGAATTTGTCGGCCGTGCTCAGCGCGAACAGGAAGCCCGAGCATGCCGCGTTGACATCGAACGCCGCCGCACCATTCGCGCCGAGGCGCGCCTGGATCAGGCAGGCGGTGGACGGGAAGATCAGATCCGGCGTGGTGGTACCCACGATGATCATGTCCAGCTGCGACGGCTCGATGCCGGCCGCTTCCAGCGCGCGCAGGGCGGCGTTGTAGCCGAGGTCGCCGGTGGTCTCGCCCTCGGCGGCGATGTGCCGCTCGCGGATGCCGGTGCGCGACTGGATCCACTCGTCGCTGGTGTCGACGATCTTCGTCAGATCATCATTGGTCAACACCTTCTCGGGCAAATAGCTGCCGGTGCCCGCGATCCTCGAGTAGATCCGCTTGCTCATGCTGGTTCCTGTTGCGCGGGCCACCGCAGGCGGCCCTGAAGAAACGAGTGAAGCCGCCACCCTTGCAGGTGGCGGCTTTCACCGATCAATCTTCTTCGACGACCGAGGACTTGGTCGTGATCACCTTCTTGCCGCGGTAGAAGCCGTCGGCGGTGATGTGGTGGCGCAGGTGCACTTCACCGGTGGTCGGGTCGGTGGACAGCTGCTTGGCGCTCAGCGAATCGTGCGAACGGCGCTGGCCGCGGCGGGACGGGGTAACACGGGATTTCTGCACAGCCATTGGGATTGCTCCAAACTCGGTTCGTTTGCTTCGTCGTTGCAGTGCATGCGGACGCCAATGTCCGGCACTGTTTTTCGCTTTCGCCGCAGCCGCCGACGACAACCGGCCGCTATTGTTTCTTCAACGCCGCCAATGCCGCGAACGGATTGGCCTTGTCCAACTCTTCACTGGTCGCGGAGAAGTCGCGTTCGACCGCTTCGCTTCCCGGCGCCAGCGGCACCACGGGCACCGCCAGCACCAACTCGTCCTCCACCAGGTCCAGCGGCCGCAGGTTGCCGTCCTCGGGCACCAGCAGTGCTTCGTAATCCGGCGGAAGCGCCTGTTCCTCGTCTTCGTCGCGGATCAGGCCCAGCCGCTGCACCAGCGACACCGGCAGCAGGAAACGCTGCATGCTGCGCTGGCAGATCAACGGCAGCGCGGTTTCGATGGTCAGTTCGACATAGGGTACCTGCAAAGCCTCGTCGCGACCGAATTCCAGTGCGTACGCGCACTCCCCTTCGGTATCGGCGACCAGCCCCTGCAGGCGCTCCAGCCCGGACAGCGGCACCCGGCCGTCAAAGCGCCTGCGCGCCGCGACCATCCGCCAAGCATCCAGCAATTCGGGCACGTTCGCGGACATAAGCCGCAGAATGTTAGGGCCGGCCCCGGCCGCTGTCAAACCCGCCCCGGCCGCCGTTGCCATGCCGGCAACCGGGCCACAGACTCGGCGACGCCTTCATCTTGGGATTTTCGCATGTCCGTCCTCGTCCTCGCCTCCACCTCCCGCTACCGGGCCGAACTGCTGGCACGGCTGCGGCTGGCGTTCGACTGCGCCAAGCCGGAGGTGGACGAGGCGCCGCTGCCGGGCGAGCCCCCCCGCACCGTGGCCGTCCGTCTGGCCCGCGCCAAGGCAATGGCGGTGGCCGTGCAACATCCCGGAGCCTGGGTCATCGGCTCGGACCAGGTCGCCGAACTGGACGGCCAACCGCTCGGCAAGCCCGGCAGCCGCGACGCCGCCTGTTCGCAGCTGGCGGCGATGTCCGGCCGCGAAGTGGCGTTCCATACCGCCGTGTGCGTGGCCGGCGCGGGCGTGCAACGGGAAGCCTGCGACCTGACCCGGGTGGCGTTCCGCCGGCTGCGATCGGAGGAGATCGAACGCTACGTCGATGCCGAGCTGCCGCTGGACTGCGCCGGCAGCTTCAAGTGCGAAGGTCTCGGCATCGCCCTGTTCGAGGCAATCCACAGCCGGGACCCCACCGCGCTGATCGGCCTGCCGCTGATCGCCACCGCCGGGCTGTTGCGCGAAGTAGGTTTCGCCCTGCCCTGATCCGGCATATCGATGCGGTCACCACCCGCATCCACGGACATCGCCGTCCGCCTCCTGCGGTATGTCGGGCGACCTCGCACTCTCGCGAAATTTCACCGTAAAAGCACTTGTTTTCAGGCTTCTCGCGCACAACGCGGATTGCAGAACGGCCATATGCATGCGCCATGCGATTTGAGCCGCGAGGCCAAAATCCGTAGAATCCGCACACTTCCACTCTCAAAACCTGGGCCGGCATGCGCTGCATGCCCTCGACCCTCGGTCTTCTTTTGCCCAGTGTTTCCCGCGCTTCAGCAGAAGCGCCGTCGCGCGTTCCCGTGGACGCCGTGGCATCCCAACCGGGCAAAGGAGCCATGCAGAAAATACGCATAGAACACCTCACGAAAATATTCGGGCCGCGCCCGGCCGAGGCACTGGCCTTGCTCGAACGCGGCCAGAGTCATGCCGAGATCCGCAAGACCGGGCACGCCGTCGGCATCGCCGACGTCTCCTTCGACGTCGAGGAAGGCGAGCTGCTGGTGATCATGGGCCTGAGCGGCAGCGGCAAGTCCACGCTGCTGCGCTGCCTCAACCTGTTGAACGAGCCGACCGGCGGCAGCATCTTCATCGATGGCGAAGACGTGACGCGCCTCGACCGCGCCGGCCTGCTGGACCTGCGCCGCCGCAAGATCAGCATGGTGTTCCAGCATTTCGCGCTGTTCCCGCGCCGCACCGTCGCCGAGAACGCAGCCTATGGGCTGGAAGTACAGGGCGTGGACCCGGCGGAGCGCCGCGCACGCGCACTGGAGGCGCTGGAACTGGTGGGCCTCAAGGGTTGGGAAGACGCCCTGCCCACGCAACTCAGTGGCGGCATGCAGCAACGCGTGGGGCTGGCCCGCGCGCTGACGGTGAAGTCCGACATCCTGCTGATGGACGAGGCGTTCAGCGCGCTCGATCCGCTGATCCGCCGCGACATGCAGCAGGAACTGGCGTCGCTGCAGCGCAAGATGAAGAAGACCATCGTGTTCATCACCCACGACCTGGACGAGGCGCTGGAGATCGGCGACCGCATCGTGCTGATGAAGGATGGCCGGGTGGTGCAGATCGGCACGCCGGAGGAGATCCTGAACCAGCCGGCGAACGCCTACGTCGAGCGCTTCGTCGAACACGTGGACATGTCGCGCGTGCTCACCGCGAAATCGATCATGGGGCGGGCACGCGACGTCGCGCGCCCGGACGACGGGCCGCGCACGGTGCTGCACAAGATGACCGAAGGCAACGACACCAGCATGCTGGTGGTCGACCGCGACTACACGCTGGTCGGCGCGGTGACGCTGGACGCGCTGGACGAAGCCGTCCGCGCGGGCAGCCGCAGCATTGCCGGGCTGATCCAGCGCGACGTGCCGACGCTCGCACCGGAAACGGCCTGCACCGACATCATCAACCTGATGGCCGGGTGGCCCTACCGCCTGCCGGTGGTGGACGAAGAGCACAAGCTGCTCGGCGTGGTCACGCGCCCGCGCCTGATCAACGCGCTCGCGCAAACCAGGCAGGAGACACCCGCGCCTGCCGTCACGACTGCTGGAGACGCCGCATGATGCCCGCGATTCCGCGCCTGCCGCTCGCGCACTTCATCGACATCGCGCTGGACTGGCTGACCACCCACATCGCCGGCGCGACCAAGGGCCTGAGCCACGTCGTGTCCGCGCTGATCGACCACATCGTCGATGGCCTGACCTGGTTGCCGCCGTGGGTGGTGATCCTGGCCGTCGCGCTGCTTGCCTGGCGCACGGCCGGCTGGCGCGTGGCGCTGGGCAGCATGCTGGGCCTGCTGCTGTTGTGGAACCTGCGGCTATGGACGGCCACGGTGGAGACCTTCACGCTGGTGTTGATTTCCACGCTGGTCGCGGTCGCGATCGGGCTGCCGCTGGGCATCGCCGCGGCGCTGTCCCGGCGTGCCTCGCGCGTGGTCATGCCGGTGCTCGACTTCATGCAGACCATGCCGGCGTTCGTGTACCTGATACCGGCAATCCCGTTCTTCGGCCTCGGCGCGGTTTCGGCCGCCATGGCCACGGTGATTTTCGCCACGCCGCCGACGATCCGCCTGACCGCACTCGGCATCCGCCAGGTGCCGAAGGACCTGATCGAGGCCGCCGACGCCTTTGGTTCCACCCGCCGCCAGAAGCTGCTCAAGGTGCAGTTGCCGATGGCGGTACCGACGATCATGGCCGGCATCAACCAGACCATCATGTTGTCGCTGTCGATGGTGGTGATTGCGGCGATGATCGGCGCCGGCGGCCTCGGCGGCGTGGTATGGAGCGCCATCCAGCGCCTGGAGCCCGGCAAGGGCTTCGAGGGCGGCATCGCGATCGTCATCCTGGCGATGATCCTCGACCGCGTCACCCAGCGCATCGGTCGGTCCCCGGCCACGAAGGAGTAAACACATGAAGCAACACACCGGGATATTCCGCCGCGCCAGGCTGGCGCGGGCCACCGCGGCCACACTGCTGGGCAGCATGCTTGTGCTGGCCGGCGGCTGCGCCGCGCCCGACGGCGACGGGACCGCGCAGAAGGCCGATGGGGCGAAGAAAATCCGCCTGGCCTACATCGAATGGTCCGACTGCACGGCGGCCACCCATGTGGTGCAGGCCGTGCTGGAAGATCAGGGCTACCAGGTCGAGGCGCTGTCGGTCGGCGGCGCAGCCATGTACAGCGCCATTGCCCAGGGCGACGCCGACGCAACGGTGTGCGCATGGCTGCCGAGCACGCACGAAGGCTACTACGCACGCACCCGCGACAAGCTGGAGGACCTCGGCCCGAACACGCAAGGCACGAAGATCGGCCTGGTCGTGCCCGACTACGTCACCATCGATTCGATCGACCAACTTGCCGAGCATGCCGGGAAGTTCAAGGGCCGCATCATCGGCATCGACCCCGGTGCCGGTGAAATGCGCATTGCCCAGCAGGCGGTGGATGACTACGCATTGCCGTTGAAGCTGGTCGACGGCAGCGACGCGACGATGGTCGCTGCGTTGAAAGATGCGATCGACCAGCATGAATGGGTCGTGGTCACCGGTTGGACCCCGCACTGGAAGTGGGCGCGCTGGCCGCTGAAATACCTGGACGACCCCAAGGGCGTGTTCGGCGGGCCGGAGAGCATCAATACACTGGTGCGCAAGGGCCTGGCCCAGGATGACCCCGTCGCGGCACACATCCTCGATGCATTCGCGTGGACGGCCGAGGACATGCAGCAGGTGATGGATGCCGACAGTGCTCAGGGGGCCGACCCGGCGGCAAATGCACGGGACTGGGCCGAGGCGCATGCCGAGCAGGTCCGGTCTTGGCTCCCGCCCGCGACGACCCCGTGAGGAACACGCATCATTGACGCATGCAACGCCCCGGCGCGCCGGGGCGTTTGCGTTTCAGGCAACCGGCTCGTCGCGCACCGGCGCGCCGGCGGCGACGTGGTATGGCGCGCTCGAGCGCGGCAGTGGATCGCGGCCGCGCAGGGCATCAGCCAGCTTCTCGGCCATCATGATGGTCGGCGCGTTCAAGTTGCCACTGACCACCTGCGGCATGATCGAGGCATCGATCACGCGCAGGCCTTCCAGCCCATGCACGCGGCCGAAACCATCGACTACCGCCATCGGGTCCGAGGCCGGGCCCATCTTGTTCGAGCACGAAGGGTGGTAGGCGGTTTCGGCATGCTGGCGCACGAATGCATCGAGCTGGGCGTCGCTGACCAGCTCCGCGCCGGGGCTGAGCTCGCGCCCGGCATAGGGGCGCAGCGCGGGCTGGGCGAAGATTTCGCGGGTGATGCGGATGGCGGCGCGGAATTCACGCCAGTCCTGCTCGCTGGACATGTAGTTGAACAGGATGCTCGGGTGCGCGTGCGGCGAACGCGAGGTGAGGCGGATGCGGCCGCGGCTGGGCGAGCGCATCGAGCCGACATGGGCCTGGAAACTGTGGATGGCGATCGGCGCAGTACCGTTGTAGTTCACCGCCGCCGGCAGGAAGTGGTACTGGATGTTCGGCCAGGCGAACTCCTCGTGGGTGCGGATGAAGCCGCCGGCCTCGAACTGGTTGCTGGCACCGATGCCGCTGCCGAGGAACAGCCATTCCGCGCCGATGCCCGGCTTGCGGTACCAGCGGTTCGCCGAGGCCAGCGTGACCGGTTTCCTGCAGGCGTACTGGATGTACATTTCGAGGTGGTCCTGCAGGTTTTCACCGACGCCGGGCAAGTCCAACACCACCGGGATGTCGAATGCGCGCAGTTGTTCGGCCGCCCCCACGCCCGAACGCAACAGCAACTGCGGCGAGGCAATCGCCCCCGAGCACACCAGCACTTCGCGCCGCGCCCGCACCCGCCGTTCCTGGCTGCCGCGCAACCAGGCCACGCCCGTCGCACGCCGGCCCTCGAACAGCACCCGGTCGGTCACCGCACCGGTGACGATGGTCAGGTTCGGACGCGAGCGGGCAATGTCGAGATAGCCGCGCGCGGTGCTGCAACGGCGGCCGGAAACGGTGGTCGTGCGGTCCATCGGACCGAAGCCTTCCTGCTGGTAGCCGTTGAGATCGTCGGTGCGCGGGAAACCGGCTTCGACGCCAGCCTCGACCAATGCGTGGTACAGCTCGTTATTGCCGGCTTTCGGCGTGGTGACATGGAGCGGGCCGGAATCGCCGTGATAGTCGTTGCCGCCAATGTCGCGGGTCTCGGCCTTGCGGAAATACGGCAGGCAATCGGCATAGCTCCAATGCTCCAGGCTCGGCGTTTGCGCCCAATGCTCGTAGTCCAGCGCGTTGCCGCGGATGTAGCACATGCCGTTGATCAGCGAGGAACCGCCCAGACCCTTGCCGCGCCCACATTCCATGCGCCGGCCGCCCATGTGCGGCTCGGGGTCGGTGCGGTAGGCCCAGTTGTAGCGCCGGCCCTGCAACGGATAGGCGAGCGCGGCCGGCATCTGGGTGCGGAAGTCCATGCGCCAGTCGCGGCCGCCGGCTTCCAGCAGCAGCACGCGGGTGTCCGCGTCCTCGGTCAGGCGTGCGGCAAGCACGGCGCCGGCCGATCCGGCGCCGATGATGATGTAGTCGTAAGTGTCATTGACGTGGGGCATGGGGGTTCCTGAAAACTGCGCCGCAGTGGATATGCGCGGGTCAGAACACCGAGGCGAAGTCGCCCAGTTCCACCTGCACCGACTTCAGCCGGGTGTAGTGGTGGAGGGCCTCGATGCCGTTCTCGCGCCCGATGCCGGAATGCTTGTAGCCACCAACCGGCATTTCCGCCGGCGATTCGCCCCAGGTGTTGATCCAGCAGATGCCGGCTTCGAGGCGATGGATCGCGCGATGCGCGCGCTGGATGTCGGCGGTGACCACACCGGCGGCCAGGCCGTAGGGCGTGGCATTGGCGCGGGCGATGGCCCCGTCTTCCTCGTCATAGGCCAGCAGGCACATCACCGGGCCGAAGATTTCCTCGCGCACGATGCGCATGTCGTCGCTGCAATCGGTGAACACCGTGGGTTCCACGTATGCGCCCCGGGCCAACCCGCCAACCGTGGCACGCGCGCCACCGGCAAGCAGGCGCGCGCCTTCCTCGCGGCCGGACTCGATGTAGTCGAGTACATGCTGCATGTGGGCAAGGCTCACCACCGGGCCGAAATTCGTGGCCGGGTCGAGCGGGTCACCGATGCGGATGCGGCGCACACGTTCCAGCACCGCCGCCTCGAATGCGGGCAGCATCGCCCGCGGCACGAATACCCGCGTGCCGTTCGTGCACACCTGGCCGGAACTGAAGAAGTTCGCCATCACCGCGATGTCGGCGGCGCGCGCCAGGTCGGCATCGTCGAACACCAGCAGCGGCGACTTGCCGCCCAGCTCCATCGTCACGTCCTTCAACGTGGACGCGGCCGCGCTGGCCATCACCCGCTTGCCGGTGGCGACCCCGCCGGTGAACGACACCTTGGCGATGCCGGGGTGCTCGGTGAGCCACGGCCCGACTACCTGCCCCGGCCCCTGGACAACGTTGAACACACCCGCCGGCAGCCCTGCCTCGGTATAGATTTCGGCCAGCTTCAGCGCCGTCAGCGGCGTCACCTCGCTGGGCTTGAAGATCATCGCGTTGCCCGCCGCCAGTGCTGGCGCCGATTTCCACAAGGCGATCTGGATCGGGTAGTTCCATGCGCCGATGCCGCACACTACGCCCAGCGGCTCGCGCCGGGTGTAGAAGAAGCTCGACTCGCGCAGCGGCACCTGCGCACCCTCGATTGCCGGCGCCAGCCCGGCGTAGTACTCCAGCACGTCGGCCCCGGTGGCGATGTCCACGCTTGCGGTCTCGCTGAGCGGCTTGCCGGTGTCCAGCGTCTCCAGCCGTGCCAGCGCGTCGTTGCGCTCGCGCAGCAGGTGCACCGCGCGGCGCAGCACGCGCGAGCGCTGCATCGCGGTCAGCGCCGCCCACACCCGCTGGCCTTCGTGCGCGCTTTGCACCGCACGCTCGACGTCGGCGCGACTTGCGCACTGCACGCGTGCAAGCACTTCGCCATTGGCGGGATTCACGCTGTCGAAAGTATCGGCATCGGTGCGGATGCCGAGGCGGGCACCGTGGATGTAACTGGTTTCAACGGGATGCTTCATGGCTCTCCGGCGGCGCAGCAGGGCCGCGGTTCAATTGCTGGTCGAGATATTCACGGGCGATGTGGCGCACCTGGTCGAGGTCGATCGCATCCTTGCCCAGGCAGCCGCGCAGCCACAGGCCGTCGATCATCGCGGCCAGCCCGGTTGCGGCCGCACGCGCGCGTTCGGCATCCAGCACCCGCCGGAACTGCACGCACAGGTTGGATTGCAGGCGGCGCTCGTTCGCCTGTTGCAGGCGTTCGAGCTGCGGGTCATGCAGGCTCGCCGCCCAGAACCACAGCCAGGCACGCGCCGAGGCACGGTTGATCTGGCCCTCGTCGAAGTTGCCATCGATGATCGCCAGCAACTGCGCGCGCGGCGATGCGTCCGCGGTACGGCGACGGGCGGCGATTGCATCGCGCAGGTTGCGCAACAGGTAACGCATCGTCGCCTCGATCAGGCCGCTCTTGTCGCCGAAGTAGTGACTGACGATGCCGGTGGACAACCCGGCCGCCCTGGCAACGTGCGCAAGGGTGGTCTCGGCCAGCCCGAGGCGGTCGATCGTGGCGAGCGTGGCGCGGATCAATTGATCGCGCCGGATCGGCTGCATACCGACCTTGGGCATGGGGAACTCCAAACGGCTTGCGCCGATACGGGTGGTCATTTTATCTGTTGTTATTTGAACGATCAATCAATATCCAATAGACTCCCCTCTGGTTGTGGCCTCGGGACCTTTCGTTCCACCCCCGGACAAACCCCGCGCGGGGAGCGCGGCACATGCTCCGGAACCCGCCTTCGCGCAGCCCTCCGAGGTGCATGCATTGCCACGGTGAAGGCCTTTTCCTTCCGCAGGGGGCAGCCCTCGTGCCGCTGTCGCAGCCATCTCGTCTCCGGGCGACACCACCTTCCTTTCCACTACGGAGAACACCACATGACGAAACCATCCTCGTGCGCATCGGCCGTGGCGCTCGCGCTCGCACTGGCGGCGCCGGGCGCGGCCCATGCCGCCGACGGCTGGAGTGGCGACCTCGCGCTCACCTCGCGCTATGTCTCGCGCGGCTTCGTGCAGAGCTGGGACAAGCCCGCCCTGCAGGGCGGCGTGCAATACGACCGCAACGGCTTTTTCCTCGGCACCTGGGCCTCGACGGTCAGCAAGTACTTCATCGAGGACGCCAAGGTCGAATGGGACCTCTATGCCGGCTACGCCGGTGAAGCCGGCAGCCTGCGCTACACCGGCAGCGTCAACTACTACCAGTACCCCGGCGCGGAAATGAGCGCGACCGGCACCCGCTACGACTATGGCGAGGTCATCGTCGGCGCCGGCACCGGGCCGGTGGACATTTCGTATGCGGTGACCTTCACCCGCGACTACTTCGGCTACAACAGCGCCACCCTGGGCAGCGGTGTGGATCAGCATTCGCGTGGCTCGGGTTACTTGTCGGCCGATGCGGCGTTCCCGCTCGGCGAGCAGTTGTCGCTCGGCCTGCATGCCGGCAAGCAAACCGTGCGCAACTTCCATGAAGCGAACTGGAAGGACGCGAAGGTCTCGCTGGACACCACGCTGGCCGGCTTCGGCTGGTCGCTGGCCTGGACCCGTGCCTGGGACAAGCACGGCTATTACCGCGACTACACCACCTGTGTGCCGGATGGCGCCGGCCGCGTGCACGTATCCGACCCGATCAAGAGCCGCGTGACGCTCACCGTCAACCGCGCGTTCTGAGCCCGTACCGCCCCGACCACACCAAACACGGGAGAAACCCCATGAAGCATTCCACCCGCAACCGCCGTGCCGGCGGCACCCTGCTGGCCGGCCTCGCGCTGGGCATGGCCTTCACCACCGGTGCGTCCGCGGCCGGTGCAACCAAGGTCAACCTGTGCGCGCCGAACTGGCCGGGCGAACTGGTGAAGGCCGAAGTCGCCCGCCAGATCCTCGACACCGCCGGCTACCGCAGCTCGGTCACCCATGCCAGCTGGATCATCTGCCTCAAGGGCGTCGCCGACGGCGAAGTGGACGTCGACATGGCGCTGTGGCGGCCGACCCAGAATTCCGTGCTGAACCCGATGCTGGAATCGAACAAGGTCAAGCTGCTGACCACCAACGTCGAGGACGCGCTGTACGACCTCGTCGTGCCCGATTACGTGTACGACGCCGGCGTGCATTCCATCGCCGACCTGGCAAAACACGCCGACAGGTTCGGCGGCAAGATCTACGGCATCGAGGCCGGCAACGACGGCAACGAACTGGTGCTGGATGCGATCCGCGACAACCAGTATGGCCTCGGCGACTTCCGCCTGGTCGAATCCAGCGAGGCAGCGATGCTGTCCCAGGCCGGCGATGCCATCAAGCACGGGCGCTGGGTCGCGTTCCTCGGCTGGAAACCACACTGGATGAACGTCATCTACAAGCTCAGGTACCTGGAAGACCCCGAGCTGATGTGGGGCGGCACCAGCACGATCAATACCGTCGTGCGTCCCGCGTATGTCAACCAGCAGCCGAACGTCAGCCGCTTCTTCAAGCAGATGTTGATTCCCTCCGAAGCGCAGAGCAGCTGGATCTACGACTACGGTTACAAGGAGGAACCGGTCGAACAGGTGGCTGCCCGCTGGATCAAGGCCAACCCCGGTCTCGTCGGCCAATGGCTGGAGGGCGTGACCAGCGCTGATGGCAAGCGCAGCGCGATGGATGCGCTGATTGCGGGCGGTCGAGTCGACGCCACCAAGTGATGTACCGTCCCCGCGTGCCGTGGCGCTGGCACGCGGGGCACTCATCCAATGCTGATGCGCCCCCTTCGAATCAGCGCACCGGAATTTCGAACGGCTGCTCCTTCCAGTCCTCCACGCTGCCATCCGCACCATGCAGGCGCAGCCCCAGCCAATGGCGGCCCGGTGCCAATGTGCGGGTATCCAGGCTGGCAGTGAAGCCAGCCTTGGGGTGGTTCGGGTCTGTGGATATCTTCCAGTAGCCGGAGACGTCGTATTTGGCGCCGTAATCGGCCGACGTCATCACCCGGCCATCCACCAGTATCTCGACGCTGCTCAGGCCCACGCCATCCTTGAAGGCCCAGCCCTGCATCTCGACGACCCCGCTCAGCACTTCGTCCGGCAACGGCGTGTCGATCCACGCCATCGCCGGCGTCACGCAGGGACCAGGCTGCTTTTCGGCCGGCAGCCGGAACAGCAGGAAACGCTGGTTGCCGTGGTCGAGCGCCACTACCCGTGGTGGCGGCAGCGGCCCGACCAGGTCGCAGACCTGGTGATAGCGCTGAAGCAGGTCGCGATAGCGCTGGTCGCCTGGCGCGAGCACAAGCAGCCGCGGCGTCGAACGGCTGCCATCGCTGATCAGCCGCCACAGCGCCAGCTGCGCGGTGCGCCCGTGCTTGTCGTTCAATGCATGCGGCAGCACCTCGATGGAAGCATCGCCCAGCCGGAATCCAAGCTCCGCGCCGATCTTGAAATTGCCGGCCAGCACCTTGGTGTCGGCCGGCATGTCCGCCAGCTCCTCACCCACCGCCACCGCCAGCGGCCGCCAGCCGGCGAAATTGCGCGGGTAGAACTTGTTGCCGGCCAGTTCCCCGCGCAGCGACGGTGTCGCCGCCATCACGTAATAGGCAAGCGCCAGCAGCAGGCCGAGCGAGGTCAGACCCCAGGTGATGCGGCGCCAGTAGCGCGGCCAGCGGCTCAGCACCACCGGCGCGGCCACCAGCAGGGCGAAGTAGCCCGGCAGCGGCCAGTGGAAGCTGATGCGCTCCACATCGGTGAAGAAACCGAAAAGGAAGATCGCCAGCGTGGAAACGCCGCCCACCAGCGCGAAATAGCGCCATTGCACCCGGTAGGTGTCGCCATGATTCGGGCGGAACCCGGCGACGCCTACCTGCCACATCGCCAGGCACAGCAACGGCGTCACCAGCAGCGGCTGGATCACCAGGAACCACAGCCCGGTGGCCTGGAAGGACCACGGGTGGCGCTCGACCAGCTGGAAACGCAGGCCGGCATCCTGGTTGCCCAGGTTCCAGGCCAGCAGCGGCAGCCAGGCGACGATGCCGACCGTCAGCGCCATCCATACCCGCGCGTCGCGCAGCATCCGCCGGCCTTCCGGCAACAGCAGCAGGGCGATGAAGCCGAAGCCGATCACGCCGATGAAGCGGTAATGGCTCAACGCCCCGACCAGCAGCCCGGCGGCCAGCAGCAGCGCGCCGCCGGCATCGACGTTGCGCAGCAGCTTCGCCCCGGCCCCCAGGCACAGCACCGAGGCGAACGCCATCGGCACGTCCGGCACCGCGAGGATGCCCAGCGTCGCCGACAGCGGCATCAGCAGGGTCAGCGAGCCGGCCAGCCAGCCGATCCTGCCGCCGAACCAGCGCGCGGAAATCCGCGCCACCATCCACGGCAACAGTGCGCCCAGCAGCAGGAACGGCAAGCGCAGGCCCAGCCGGTGGCCGCCGCCGATTTCCACGCCCAGCCGCGTCAGCCACGCGGTCAGCCCCGGCAGGTCCGAATAGGCGGCGGCCAAGTGCTGCCCTTCCTGCCAGTAGAACGCCTCGTCGACGAACAACGGCAGCCGCCAGGCCACGAATGCCTTGATCGCCGTGACAATCACCCACAACAAAAGGAAGATCGCCCGCGCCCGCTGTTCGCCCTGCATTGCCACTTACACTCCTTCCGGATATCCCCTGCGAGACACAGACATGTCCCCGGCATCCCCCGAAATGCTACCCGAAGTCACGTTGCAGGCCTTGCAGCGCGCGCAGGCGCAGGTCAACGCCCTGCTGCTGGGCAAGGCCGAAGAAGTGCGGCTGGCCTTCGTTGCCCTGCTCTGCGGCGGCCACCTGCTGATCGAGGACCTGCCGGGGCTGGGCAAGACCACCCTCGCCCATGCGCTGGCCTCCGCGCTGGGGCTGCAGTTCCAGCGCGTGCAGTTCACCTCCGACCTGCTGCCGGCCGACGTGCTGGGCGTGTCCATCTACGAAGCGGACAGCCGCAGCTTCCGCTTCCACCCCGGCCCGGTGTTCAGCAACGTGCTGCTGGCCGACGAGATCAACCGCGCGCCGCCGCGCACGCAGAGCGCGCTGCTCGAAGCGATGGCCGAGCAGCAGGTCACCCTGGATGGCACCACCCATGCCCTGCCCGACCCGTTCTTCGTCATCGCCACGCAGAATCCGGTGGACCTGTCGGGCACCTTCCCGCTACCCGACTCGCAATTGGACCGCTTCCTGCTGCGGCTCACCCTGGGCTACCCCGACGCCGCCACCGAACGCACCCTGCTGGCCGGCAGCAGCCGCCGCGAACTTATAGCGCAGACGCTGCCGTGCTTGTCCGAGCAGGACATCCGCGCGCTGCGCACGGCGGTAGAACAGGTGCATGCCAGCGATGCCCTGGTCGATTACGTGCAGCGCCTGCTCGCGCGCAGCCGCCAGCATCCGGGCATACGCGTGGGCCTGTCGCCGCGGGCCGGCATCGCGCTGCTGCGCGCGGCGCGGGCGCATGCGCTGCTGGCGGGCCGCAACCATGTGTTGCCGGACGACGTGCAGGCGTTGTTCGTCGCCGTCGCCGCGCACCGGTTGGTAGCCGAGGCCGAGGCCACCGCCGCACCGGCGCTGGCCCAGGCCATCCTGCACGGCGTGCAGGTCGATTGAGATGCCCGGCTGGCTGCATGTCCAATCGCGGAGGCTGCAGTTGCTGGCGCGTCCGCGCCGGCCCGAGGTGCTGCCGGTCACGCTCGACCGCCACCGCATCTACGTGCTGCCCACCGGCTTCGGCCTGTTCCTCGGCACCCTGCTGGCGGTGATGCTGCTCGGCGCCCTGAACTACAACAACAACCCGGCGCTGCTGCTGGCGCTGGCGCTGGCGGCCAGCGCACTGGCCAGCGCATTGCAAGCGCATCTGCAGTTGTCCGGATTGCGCCTGCGCGCCCTGTCCGCCGAACCGGTGGCCGCCGGCCAGCCGCTGCGGCTGCGGCTGGCCATCGCCCGCGACGACCACCGCCCGCGCCGTGGCCTGCAGCTGTCCTACGGGGCGGCCGGCGCCTGCGTGGACCTGCTGCTGGGCGAGCAGGTGGAAGCCGACCTCTGGTTGCCCACCGAGCGGCGCGGCTGGTTGCCGTTGCAGCGCATCCGCCTGTCCACCCTGCAACCGCTGGGGCTGGTGCGCGCTTGGGGCTGGGTCTGGCCAGCCACGCCGGTGCTGGTCTATCCCGCCCCCGAGCACAATGCCCCGCCACTGCCCGATACCGGCGGCCGCGGCACCCACACCCGCCCCGATCCGCTCGGCGACGACCTGCAGCAGTTGCGCCCATACCGCCACGGCGACGCCCGCCGTGCCATCGCGTGGAAGCACTCCGCCCGCCGCGACAGCCTGCTGGTGCGCGAGCACGAACGCGCCACCGGCAACGAGCTGCTTCTGGACTGGCACGCCCTCGGCCCGATACCGCACGAACGCCGCATCGCGCGGCTGGCGCGCTGGGTCGACGACGCCGAACGCGAGGGCCGCCGCTACCGCCTGCTGCTGCCCGGGCAACCGGCGCTCGGCCCGTCCATCGGCGACGCCCACCGCCACCAGTGCCTGCGCGCGCTGGCGCTGATGCCCACCGCATGAAAAAACGACAGGACAGTCGTTTTTCACGGCGAAGCCGCCCAAAGGGTGGCACACACGGATGTGCGCCATGAAAAAACGACAGGACAGGCATTTCTCACGGCGAAGCCACCCGCAGGGTGGCGCGCCGGGGTATGCGCCCACCGCCCTGCCAACGGCCACGCGCGGCTGGCTGCTGCTGGCCACCGCACTGGCCCTGCTGCCGCTGCTGCTGCAACTGCCGCGCGTGCTGGCCGTCGTATTCGCCGCCAGCGCGCTCGCGGTCGGCGCGTTGTCATGGCGACGCACGCTGCCCGCGCCATTGCGGCTGCTGCTGGTCGTCGCGCTGCTGGCGGTCATCTACTGGCAGATGGGCGCCACGCCTGGCCGCGACAGCGGCTGCGCGTTGCTGGCGGCGATGCTCGCGCTCAAGCCCGGCGAGCTGCGCACGCTGCGCGACGCCCGCAGCCTGCTCGGCTTCGCCCTGTTCGCCCCGTTCGCCGCCTTCCTGCTCGACCAGGGGCCGGGCTCCCTGTTGCTGGCCGTGGCCGCGGTGATCGCCGCCCTGCTCGCCCTGCAACGGCTGGCCGATGCCGACACCGGTACCGCGCCACTGCCGGCACCGCGCCAGCTGCACACGGTCGGCCGGTTGATGCTGGTGGCGTTGCCGCTGGCGTTGTCGGCCTTCTGGCTGGTGCCGCGCCTGCCCACGCCGCTGTGGGGCATCCCGCAGCGGGCCGTGGCGCTGCCGGGGTTGTCGGACACGATGCAGCCGGGACAATGGCTGGACCTGATGACCGACGACAGCCCGGCGCTGCGCGTGCAGTTCTCCGGCGCCGCCCCGGCACCGGAGCAGCGCTACTGGCGCGGCCCGGTACTGACCCGTTTCGACGGCCGCCGCTGGAGCAGGCTGGACTACCAGCGTGGCGCGCCACCGCCCCCCATCAGTACCGGCGCGGCGCAGTGGGACTACCAGGTCGAGTACGAAGCCAGCGAACGCCGCGAACTGGTCGCGCTGGACCTGCCACTGGCCGCCCCGGACGAAACCCGGCTGGACGCCGACTACACCCTGACCAGCAACCGCCCGCTGACCGCGCTGACCCGCCTGCAGCTGCGTTCGGCGGCCCCGGTCCGGTTCCAGCCGGAACTGCCCGCCCTGCTGCGGCGGCAGGCCCTGCAACTGCCGCCCGGCTACAACCCGCGCACGCTGGCGCTGGCCCGGCAGTGGCGCCATGACGCGGGCGACGACGATGCCGCCCTCGTCGAGCGCGCGCTGCAATGGATCAGGCGCGACTTCAGCTACACCCTGAGCACGCCGCTGCCGGGCCGGCACGGCGCCGACGAATTCCTGTTCGACTGGAAGGCCGGCTTCTGCGAGCACTTCAGCTCGGCCTTCGTGGTGCTGATGCGTGGCGCCGGCATCCCCGCGCGCGTGGTCACCGGTTATGCCGGCGGCACCCGCAACCCCTATGGCGATTACTGGCTGGTGCGCAGGATGGACGCGCATGCATGGGCCGAGGTGTGGCTGCCCGAACGCGGCTGGACCCGCGTCGACCCCACCGCCGCGGTGGCGCCCGAGCGCATCCGCGACACGCTGGAAGACCGGCTGGCGCAGGCCCGCGCCGGCGGCGGCACGTTTGACCTCGGCACGCGCTGGCTGCAGATGGCGCAGGTGGGCGACTGGCTGCGCCGCAACTGGAACGGCATGGTGCTGTCCTTCGATGCCCGCCGCCAGCAACAACTGCTGCGCGCGTTCGGCGTCGAGCGGTTGCAGCCGGCGCAACTGGTCGGCCTGTTCGCCACCTTCGCGCTGCTCGCCATCGGCATGATGGCCTGGCTGCTGGCGCGCGGCGAACGCGAGCGCGACCCGCTGCTGCGTGCCTGGCATCGGCTGGACCGCCGCTACGCCCGCCTCGGCCTGGGCCGCCTGCCGCACGAAACCGCCGGCCACTGGGCCACGCGCGTGGAAGCGGCGCGGCCCGGCAGCGGCCTGCCCGCGCTCAGCCGGCGTTTCAGCGACGCACGCTACGCTGGCGCCGGTCTGGACAGCGCATTATTGTCTGACCTGCGCAGGCATCGCCCCCGACGCGGAGCACGAACCGGAGCATGACCATGAACATCCGCATTTTCCTGACCCTCGGCGCCAGCCTCGCACTGGCTGCCTGTGCCACCGCCCCCAAACCGTTGCAGGGGCAGTTCAACACCGTTTCGCCGCGTGATTCCGTCGCGCAGCAGCAGACCGGCACGCCGGTGCGCTGGGGCGGCCGCATCATCGAAACCCTGCCCGGCCAGGGCGAGACCTGTTTCCAGATGATCGCCCGCCCGCTCAACGGCAACGGCCGCCCGAGCACCACCGCCGCCGACGCCAGCGACGGCCGCTTCCTGGCCTGCCGCGCCGGCTTCTACGACCCGGCGGTGTTCGAACCGGGCCGCGACGTGACCTTCATCGGCCGCATCGACGGCTACCAGTCGACCAAGATCGGCGACTACGACTACCCGCTGCCGAAGATCGCCGCCGACGTGGTCTACCTGTGGCCGGTGCAGCGCGAAGTGGAAGTGGTGCCGGCCTATCCCTACGGCCCGTGGGGCCCGGGCCCGCGCTGGGGAGGATGGGGATGGGGCTATCGCGGTTGGTGGTAAACCTGCACCGCGCATGACGTAAAACGCCGCCCGATGGGCGGCGTTTTTGTTTTCCACATCCGGTTGCGGCTCAAGCCGCGCCGAAATGTCCCAGCGGCGCGCCAGCCAGCAGATGCATATGGATGTGGAACACGGTCTGCCCGGCATCCTCGCGGCAGTTCATCACGATGCGGTAGCCGTTTTCGGCAAAACCCTCGCGGCGGGCATACTCGGCCGCAGCCAGCGCCAGCTTGCCGATCAGGTGCGCCTGCGCCGGCTGCAGGTCGTCCAGGGTCGGGATCAGCTCGTTCTTCGGGATGAACAGCACGTGCACCGGCGCCTGCGGGGCGATGTCCTTGAAGCCCAGCACTTCCTCGTCCTCGTAGACGATGGTGGCGGGGATCTCGCGGCGGATGATCTTGCCGAAAAGGGTGTCGTTGCGCATGGTCTGCCTCGGCGGAGTATTTCCCCGCATTGTAGGCAACGCCACCGCGCTCTCAATCGCGGATTTCGCTGCGGCTGCCAAAGGCGTGCGACAGCGTGCCTCGGTCCACGTATTCCAGCTCGCCGCCAAGCGGCAGGCCCTGCGCCAGCCGGCTCGGGCGCACGCCGTGGCGGCGCGCCAGCTGCGCCAGGTAGTGCGCGGTGGCCTCGCCTTCAACGGTGGAATTGGTGGCGATGATCAACTCGTTGACCTCGCCCTGCGCCAACCGCGCTTCCAGTTGGTCGAGGCCGAGCTCGCGCGGGCCGATGCCATCCAGCGGCGACAACCGCCCCTGCAGCACGTAGTAGAGGCCGCGATAGCTGGTGGCATGTTCGATCGCCAGACGGTCGGCCGGCGACTCCACCACGCACAGGGTCTGCCGTTCTCGGCTGCTGTTGGCGCACACCGGGCACACCTCGGTCTCGCTGAAATCGCGGCACTGCACGCAATGCCCGATCTTCTCGATCGCATCGGCCAGCGCCACCGACAGGCGCTGACCGCCCTCGCGCGCGCGTTCGAGCACGTGGTAAGCCATGCGCTGCGCGGTCTTCTGGCCGACGCCGGGCAGCACCCGGAAGGCGTCGATCAATTGTTCGAGAAGTGAGGACACTGGGAGTCGAGAAGGCTTGGCTGGACGTGATTGGCGTGAATGCAGGCTGTTTCCCTCTCCCTTCGGGAGACAGTTTGGCAGGATTGCCAAGCTGCACGGCGAAGCCGCCCAAAGGGTGCGGCACAGGGATGTGCCGCATGCAGGTGTCCCGCAGGGGCGGATGAGGGCACGGGCGAAGCCTCGTGTAGACAAACATCGCGAGGGCTTCGCCCCCGACCCTCACCCCACCCCCTCTCCCGGAGGGAGAGGGGCTTGATGGCCGGCGTCCGCTGCCGTCAGAACGGCAGCTTCATGCCCGGCGGCAACTTCATGCCGGCGGTGGCCGAGCCCATGCGCGCCTGCGATTCGGCGTCGATCTTGTTGGAGGCATCGTTGAACGCCGCCGCGATCAGGTCCTCGACCATTTCCTGGTCGGACAGGATGCTCGGGTCGATGCGCACCTTGCGGCACTCCTTGGTGCCGGTGAGGGTGACGTTGACCATGCCGCCGCCGGCGCTGCCGGTGACCTCCAGCTTGGCGATTTCTTCCTGGGCCTTCTGCAGGTTTTCCTGCATTTTCTGGGCCTGTTGCATCATCTGGGCGATATTGCCGCGCATGCTTGCTTACTCTTCAAAGGGACGGATGGAATCGGCCACGACCCGTGCGCCCTGCGCGAGCAGGTGCTGCACCTGCGGGTCGGCCATGAAGGCGGCCTCGGCCGCGGTCTGTCGTTCGCCACGCTGGCGGTCGGCGCGGGCGTGCAGGGTCTCGGCCTGCGCCTCCTGCCCGGCCTCGATCACGATCTTCGGCGTGCTGCCCAGCGCCTGCGCAAGGGTCTGCGCCAGCGCCGCCAGCGAGCGCTCGGACTGCAGGTATTCGAAACCCGGCGGCAGCGCCAGGCGCAGCACGCCATTGCGGTAGCTGACGAAGGCGGCATTGGCCGCCAGTTCGCGCGACGGCCCGGACAGGCCACTGGCGGCGATCAGGTCCAGCCATTGCTCGGCGCTTTCCAGCGCGCGCGTGGCGACAACGCTGCGCTCGACGGCGGGCGGCGGCGGGGCAATCGCGATGCCGTCGGCGCGGAACGGCGAAGGCGGCGCCTGGCGAACCGGGGCCGGCACGGCGTCGGCCGCGTCGTCGCGCGCCTGCGCGGCGGCGGTTTCCTCCATCCACGGCGGCAGGTCGTCGTCGCGGCGGGCTGTTGCCGGGGCCGGCGACGGCGCGGCAACCGGCTCGGACCGGGGTTCGCCCACGCGCAAAGGCCCGGGCGCGGCGGCCACCGGGTTCGCTGCCGCATGGGCCACCGGGGAAGGATTTCCGGGCGTGGCATGCGCCTGCTGCACCGGCGCGGCCACGGCAGCGGCCGACGCCACAGGCGCGGAACCGCTTGCCGACGACGCTCCAGCGCCCGCATCCGGGCCGGCGCCTTCCGGCACCGCCGGCACCGCCGGCACGCTGCCGGCCGGGCGGAAGGCCAGCATGCGCAGCACGGTCATCTCGAAACCGGCGCGCGGGCTCGGCGCCAGGTGCAGGTCGCGGCGGCCGCCCAGGGCCATCTGGTACCACAGCTGCACCACTTCCGGGCGCAGCCGCGGCGCGAACGCCACCGCGTCGATGCCGTCGCCGGGCACCGCCGCACCCGGCACCAGCTGCTGCACCTGGATGCGATGCAGGGCCTCGGCCAGCGCGTCGAGCACGCCGCTCCAGTCCGGCGAGAAATCGGCCAGCGCGGCCACCACCTGCAACAGCCGCGCGCCATCACCCGCGGCCAGTGCATCGAGCATCGCCGCCACCTGCGTGCGGTCCACCGTGCCCAGCATCGCGCGCACCACCTCGTCGCCCAGCACGCCGCCGGCATAGGCGATGGCCTGGTCCAGCAGCGACAGGCCGTCGCGCAGCGAGCCATCGGCGCCACGCGCCAGCTGCGCGATGGCACCTTCCTCGAACTCGATCTGCTCGGCGCCGAGGATGCGGGTCATCTGCCCGCGGATCTGTTCCTCGTCCAGCCGCTTCAGGTTGAACTGCAGGCAGCGCGACAGCACGGTCACCGGCAGCTTCTGCGGGTCGGTGGTGGCCAGCAGGAACTTCACGTGCTCCGGCGGCTCCTCCAGCGTCTTCAGCAGCGCGTTGAACGCCGCCTTGGACAGCATGTGCACTTCGTCGATCAGGTACACCTTGTACTTGCCGCGCGACGGCATGTACTGCGCGTTCTCGATCACCTCGCGCACGTCGTCCACGCCGGTGTTGGAGGCCGCGTCGATCTCCAGCAGGTCGATGTAGCGGCCGGCGTCGATGTCCAGGCAGGCCGCGCACTGGCCGCACGGGTCGGCGCTGGTGCCGTGCTCGCAGTTCAGCGACTTGGCGAAGATGCGGGCGATGGTGGTCTTGCCGACGCCACGGGTGCCGGTGAACAGGAAGGCATGGTGGACGCGGCCGCTGTCCAGCGCATTGCTCAGCGCGCGGACCACGTGCTCCTGCCCCACCAGCTCGGCGAAACGCTTGGGGCGCCACTTGCGGGCGAGGACGAGGTAGGACATCAGGCAACCGTCTTCATCTGGACCGTCATTGTGCCGGTGCCGGCCGGCCGGTGCCACACCCGCGCCGCCGGCCCGGTTAAAGATCCGGCCGCCGGGGGCGATATCTCCAGCAACGGGGCCGGCATCGCCGCCCAGCCTTGTGCTGACTGCGCTCCGGCAACATTCCAGGGGTTGGACCAATGCAAGTTCGCCGAACGGGTTTGAAATCGGTGGTGGCGCGTACCGCGCTGGTGCTGGGACTGGTGGCCGCGGCCTGCTTCGCCGGCGCGGCATGGCTGATCCAGCAGAAGGCGGCGGCGGTGCAGGAAGCCGCCGCCCTGAACGAGCTGGAGCATCTGGCCCAGGCCGAGGCCGCCAAGGTCCGCGGCGACGCCACCGAGACGCTTTCGCGCGTGCGCGGCCTGGCCGACGCCACCGAGGCGCTGATGGCCCGCGGCGACGCCAGCCGCGGCGAGGTGTCCGCACTCACCCGGCGCTTCACCGCCGCGGACGCGGCGGTGCTGGGCTACTGGCTGGAATTCGAACCGGACGGCTACGATGGCCGCGACGCCGAGTTCGCCCGCAGCTGGCCCGGGGGCGAACCCGAGGGCGACGAACTGCAGGCCTTCATCGCCGGGCTGGGCCCCGACCAGCAGGTCAGCAGCGATGCCGGGCGCGTCTCCATCTACTGGACCCGCCAGGGCGCTGCGGAACCGGCGCTGCAGGACACCGTCGGCAGCAGCAACGAGATCAGGATCGACGGCCCCGACGCCGAGAAGTACTACGTGGCGGTGAAGGAGCGCGGTGACGAACTGATGTTCGAGCCGTACCTGGACGACGTGGGCACCACCAAGGTGCTGATGACCAGCCTGATGGTGCCGATCAAGCTGGATGGCCAGTTCCACGGCGTGGCCGGCGCCGACATCGCCCTGTCCGCCATCCAGGCCAACCTCGCCAAGGTGCGGCCCTACCAGCGTGGCGTGGTGCGCCTGCTCTCGCCCACCGGCGCCGTGCTCGCCGCGCCGGAGCAGCAGAGCCTGGGCAAACCGTTCGCACCGGACCTGGCGCCGCTGCTGGCGCGGCTGGCCAAGGGCGAAATCGTCCACCAGCGCACCGTCGACGCCAGCGTCGGCGGCGAGGTCTTCCGCGTCTACGTGCCGATCACCGTCGGCCACGCCCCCGACGCCTTCGCGCTGATGGTCTCGGCCCCGGTCGATGCAGTGATGGCCGGCGTGGTGCAGATCCGCAACCGGGTGGTCTGGGTCGGCGTGGCCAGCGTGCTGGTGCTGGTGGCGGTGGTCGTGCTGCTGCTGCGGCAACTGGTCGGCACCCCGTTGCGCGGCATCGTGCAGGGCGTGGATGCGGTGGCCGCCGGGCAGCTGGACTACCCCATCGCCGCCGGTGGCGACGACGAAGTGGGACAGGTCTCGCGCGCCCTGCGCAAGATGCAGGCCGACCTGAAGGCGCGGCTGGACGCCGAGCGCCGCATTGCCGCGGAGAACCTGCGCGTGCGCATCGCCCTGGACAACGCCGGCACCGCCATGCTGATCGCCGATGCCAGCGGCCTCGTCGCCTATGCCAACCCGGCGATGCGGCAACTGCTGGCGCAGCACCGCGCCGAACTGGCCCGGCACCTGCCCGATGCCGATCTCGAGCGACTCGAGGAACAGCCGCTGGCGCAGCTGCAGCCCGGCGACGGCGACGCACTGGCCCACATCGACGGCATCGTGCAGCGCGAGCTGGCGTTCGGCAGCGCCGTGTTCGCGCAAACCGCCGCACCGGTGGTTTCCGGCGACGGCCAACGGCTGGGCGTGGTGGTGGAATGGCGCGACCGCAGCCAGGAAGTGGCGGTGGAGGCCGAAGTGGGCAGCGTCATCGACGCCGCGGCCGACGGCGACCTGTCCCGGCGCATCGGGCGCGACGGCAAGACCGGCTTCTTCCGTCGCCTGGCCGACGGCGTCAACGGCATGCTCGACGCCAACGCCGGCACCATCGGCGACGTGCAGCGCGTGCTCGGCGCACTGGCGCAGGGCGACCTCACCCAGCGCATCACCGCCGACTACCGCGGCGTGTTCGGGCAGATGCGCGACGACACCAACGCCACCGTGGAGCGCCTGACCGGCATCATGCAGGGCGTGCGCGGCGCGGTGGACGCCATCGGCACCGCCGCCCACGACATCACCGCCGGCAACAACGACCTGGCCGCCCGCTCCGAGCAACAGGCGGCCAACCTCGAGGAAACCGCCGCGTCGATGGAGGAGCTCACTTCCACCGTGCGCAACAACGCCACCACCTCGCAGCAGGCGCGGCAGCTGGCCACCGGCGCGGCCGACATCGCCGGCCGCGGCGGCGCACTGGTCGGCCAGGTGGTCGAGCAGATGGACGGCATCAGCCACGCCTCGCGGCAGATCGAAAGCATCATCGGCGTGATCGACGGCATCGCCTTCCAGACCAACATCCTTGCGCTCAACGCCGCGGTGGAAGCGGCGCGCGCCGGCGAACAGGGCCGCGGCTTCGCCGTGGTCGCCAGCGAAGTGCGCCTGCTGGCGCAGCGCTCGGGCGAGGCCGCGCGGCAGATCAAGGGCCTGATCGGCGACTCGGTACAGCGCGTGGGCCAAGGCGCGGCACTGGTCGGCGACGCCGGCGACACCATGCGCGAGATCATCGCCTCGGTGCAGCGCGTCAGCGACCTGATGGCCGAGATCGCCGCCGCCTCGCAGGAACAGAGCGCCGGCATCGAGCAGGTCAACCAGACCATCGTGCAGATGGACGGCGCCACCCAGCAGAACGCGGCGATGGTGGAGGAAGCCAGCGCCGCGGCCCGCTCGTTGCAGGAACAGGCCGACGAACTGGCGCGGATGGTGGCGGTGTTCCGGCTGGCCTGAACAGGCCAGCGCCACCGGGCGGCGCACGACGGCGGCCTGCCGCCCGACTCCGTCTCCCCGACTTGTAGCCGCCGCCCCGCCCCTATAGAATTCCCGCCCTTGCCACCGCCCAAAGTGGCGGCAAGTCCCGGAGAGGTGTCCGAGTGGTTGAAGGAGCACGCCTGGAAAGTGTGTAAGCGTCTAAACCGCGCTTCGGGGGTTCGAATCCCCCTCTCTCCGCCAGATCATGCGAAACCCCTGACTCGTCAGGGGTTTTTCTTTGGTGAAGAACCCGTACCGGAACCATCTCGGTCAAGCGCATGCCAGTGCCATTCCCGCATTGCCGCTACCATCCACAGGCTCATCCGCATTCAAGGCTCTTCCCCTTTGTCGCTCGGCGCCCTCCCTACCCGTCATCTCCGCGTCATGCCGAAGGCCAAGCCTCAGCAAACCGCCAGGTCCGGCACATTCACCGACAACATGCGGCTCCCGATCCATCGCTGGTTCCGCTATTCAGCCGGCTTCTCTGCCGAGTGGGCAGAAGCCGTGATCAACGATCACGGTGGCAGGGAATGCGTCGTACTCGATCCTTTCGCCGGGTCCGGCACTACGCTGGTTGCCGCCGAGCAATGCGGCGCCACGGCATTCGGGTTCGAGAGCCACCCCTTCGTCCAACGCATCGCCTCGGCCAAATTGTCCTGGTCGGCCGATGTGGAAGCCTTCGTGGCGGCAGCCCAAGCGGTACGCAAGCATCACCGCAAGTGGCAAATGCTCGGTGCCGGCATGGAGCAGGTACCTGCGTTGCTGCAAAAATGCTACACGGCCGATACCCTCGCCCAACTGATGGCCCTGCGCAATGGCTTCACCAAGGAATCCAGCAAGCTCGACCCTGCATCAGCCCGTCTCGTCTGGCTGGCCATCACCGGCATCCTGCGCTCCTGCAGCGGCGTCGGCACGGCGCAATGGCAATACATTCTGCCCAGCAAGGCCAAGGCGCGCGTGCTGGAACCGCTGGCGGCCTTCGACGCCAAAATCGAGCAAATGGCTGCCGACATGCGCACGGCACAAGAGCAAGGCCGGAACGGCCGCGCACGCGTGCATGCCCACGATACGCGCGACACACAGATCCCGATCGAGCCTGGCTCAATCGATCTCGTTGTCACCTCGCCGCCTTATGCGAACAACTATGACTACGCTGATGCCATGCGCTTGGAAATGATGTTCTGGGGCGAAATCTCGGGATGGGGTGATTTGCAGGGTTGCGTACGTCAACATCTAGTCCGCTCCTGCTCGCAACATGCCACCGCCGACCGCGTGGACGTGGCGAATCTGCTTGCGCATCCTAGACTCACCGCCATCAGCGGCGAGATCGGCGAAGTCTGCAAGGAACTGGCGGTAATCCGGCTCGGCAAGGGGGGAAAGAAGGCGTACCACGCGATGGTTGCTGCCTATTTCCATGACATGGCAGCCACGTTCGCCGCGCTTCGCGGTGCTTGCCGCGATGGCGCGCGGATGTGCTTCGTCGTCGGCGACTCCGCGCCCTATGGCGTGCACGTGCCCGTGGAAGACTGGCTCGGCCGGCTCGCGGTGGCCGCCGGCTTCCAGAGCTTCTCCTTCGACAAACTGCGCGACCGCAACACGAAATGGAAGAATCGCAAGCATACCGTGCCTTTGCATGAAGGCCTTCTCTGGATCGAGGGCTAACCGTGGCAAAATCCCCTGCACACCGTTTCGGACAGATCATCGGCGATCTCCTTGAGGAAATTGTCCTGCCGCAACTTCAGCAGTACTGCGACCAGCGCGGTCTTTACCTGGACAAGAAAGGCAAACGCACCGCGCGTACCGGCAAAAAGGTCAGCTGGCAGGACCGCTACGACAACCACCACGATCTGGATTTCGTCATCGAATCCGGTGGCAGCGACGACATCATCGGACGCCCCGTGGCTTTCATCGAGGCCGCATGGCGGCGCTATACCAAGCACTCGCGTGCCAAGGCCCAGGAAATCCAGGGTGCGGTGATGCCGATCGCCGAAAAGCATTACTGGGACAAGCCGTTCATGGGCGCGATCCTTGCCGGCGTATTCACTGGGGATTCCCTGGCACAGATGCGCAGTTGCGGCTTCGAAACCGTCCTGATGCCCTATGAATCCATCGTCAAAGCGTTTGCAACGGTCGGGATCGATGCGCGCTTCGACGAGGCAACTCCCGATGCGGAGTTCGAGCGCGCGGTCGGGCAAATCGAGAGCCTGACGGCCGCGCAGCGCACTTCACTGAAAACGCAATTGCTCAAGCACAACTCCATACAACTGAGTGGGTTCTTCGACAGCCTGAAGAAAGCCATCGACAGGAAGATTTCCCGTATCGTCGTCGTTCCCTTGCATGGCACGGACCATTCATTCGGGTCGGTGGAGGCGGCAACGCAATTCCTCGCCGACCACAACCGCAATGACGCTGAGCCAGCGCCTTTCAGAAAATACGAAATCACCGTGCGCTACTCGAACGGCGACCGTGTCGAAGCCGAGTTCGAGGACAGGCAGGCCGCCCTCGGTTTCCTTGCCTACATTGGTGCCCAAGCGCACTAATCCGGCCATACGACAGGTCATGGCAAGCGGAACCACGGTCCCGCGATCGGGATGACGCCGGCAACCTACCGGGCCGCTACACTTCCTGCCACTGTCCCATTGGTATCCGTCATGTCCGAAATCCTGGTCCCCGTCTCCTTCGGCGAGCTGCTCGACAAGATCACGATCCTGCAGATCAAGTCCGAGCGCATCGGCGACGCGGCCAAGCTGGCCAACGTGCGCAAGGAACTGGCCGCGCTGGAGGCCACCTGGTCCGCGCATCCGGCCGCGGCCGTGGACATCGCTGCACTGCACGCGGAGCTGAGGGCGGTGAACGAGCAACTGTGGGACATCGAGGACGACATCCGCCTGAAGGACAAGGCGCAGGCCTTCGACGACGGCTTCGTCGAACTGGCGCGCAGCGTGTATTTCCGCAACGACGAGCGCGCGCGGATCAAGAAGGCGATCAACCTCGCGCTGGGCTCGGGCTACGTCGAAGAGAAGTCCTACGCCGACTACGGCACGCGCTGAGCTGCCCACTTTTGCAGGAGCGACGTGAGTCGCGACTGGGGCTTTCCCGCTGAAGCCCGGTCGCGACTCACGTCGCCCCTACAGAGGTTTTCAGGCCAGGTGGTCGGCCACGTAACGTTCGAACGCGGCGATGGCGTCGTCCACCATCACCAGGTCCATCACTCCGTCGAACTCGACCTTCGCCCCCCACTTCAGCGCGCTGGCCGGCTTGTGCAGGAAACGGCGGGCCGCGTCGTCGTAGCGGTCCACGCAATAGCGGCGGTCCGAATACGGGCCGCTGCGCTCGGGGTTGCTGGCCGCATGCAGGCCCAGCACCTTGGTGCCGACGGCGTTGGCGATGTGCATCGGCCCCGAATCAGGCGTCAGCAGCAGGTTGGCACGGGCCAGCAGTGCCGGCAGCTGCTTGAGCGTATCCTTGCCGACCAGGTCCAGCACCGGTTCGCGCATCGCCGCGAGAATCGCATCGGTCGTGCTGCGCTCCAGTTCACTGCGGCCACCGCACAGCACCACCCGCCAACCGCGCGCGGCGGCATGGTCGGCCACGGCGGCGTAGCGGTCGGCGCGCCAGTTGCGGCGCGCATGGCTGGAACAGGGGGAAATCATCAGTACCGGGCGGCCATCGTCCTCCCATTGCGCGCGTGCCCATGCGTGCGCTTCCGGCGGTGTCGCCAGATCCCACGCGACCTCGGTCTGCTTCAGGCCCAGCGGTTCGCAGAAGCTGCCGATGGCATCGAGCACGTGGATGCCCGGGCGGTCGGGGATGCGCTCGTTGATGAAAAGGCCATGCAGGTCCTTCGAGCGCGACCGGTCGTAGCCGATGCGCCGCCGCGCCGGGATGAAGGCCGACAACACGTTGGCGCGTAACGCCACCTGCATCTGCAGCAATGCGGCAAAGCCCGCCGGCGGCAGTTCGCGGCGCAGCGCGCGCATGCCGGCCAGCCCGCTGTTCTTGTCGTAGACGTGGAAACCGACGCCCGGCAGGCCGTCGAGCAGCTTGTGCCCGGCCTTGTCGATCACCCAATGCAGCTCGGTATCGGGCAAGCCGCGTTGCAGCGTGCGCACCAGCGGCAGCACATGGGTCACGTCGCCCAGCGCCGACAGGCGCAGCAGGCACATTGGAGAGGACGTTGCGGGCATGGTGTTGTTAGACTCGCCGGAATGGTCGCTTTCGACGCCACTGAAGCGCTGACGCCTTGCCGCGAAGGCCGCGGCCAGGGCGCCATTCTGTTCGACCGCGAATATCTGCGGCAAGCCGAAGCCGCGATGTTCTCGCCCCCGTGGTGGGGCGACAAGGCGCGGCCGGTGGGTGCGGGCGGCCGCGGCGGCGCATGGTTCGTCAACGCGCCCTTCGGCCAATGCGTGCTGCGCCACTACCTGCGCGGCGGGCTGGCGGCCCGGCTCAGCCACGCGCATTACCTGTGGCATGGCGCCAACCGCACCCGCAGCTTCGCCGAGTTCCGGCTGATGCGGAAACTGATCGCGCAGAAGCTGCCGGTGCCGCGGCCGGTGGCGGCGTTCTACATGCGCGACGGGCTGCGCTACCGCGCGGCCATCCTGATGGAGCAGCTGGACGACGTGCGCTCGCTGGCCGACCGCGCGCTGGTCGCCGGGCGCGGCGCGCCGTGGGAGGAAGCCGGGCGCCTGATCGCGCGCTTCCACCGCGCCGGGCTGGACCATGCCGATCTCAACGCCCACAACATCCTGTTCGACGCCAACGGCCGTGGCTGGTTGATCGACTTCGACCGCGGCGTGCTGCGCATCCCCGCCACGCGCTGGCGCGAGCGCAACCTCAAGCGCCTGCTGCGCTCGCTGCTCAAGCTGCGTGGCGAGCGCAGCCGCGAGGACGTGGAGAAGGATTTCGCGCGCCTGCGCCGCGCATACGACCTGGCCTGGAACCGGGGCGTGTGAAGTGAGCTGGGCACTGCGTTTCCTTGGCGTCGGCAACGCATCGGCGGTCGAGCTTGGCTCGCCGATGGCGGTGATCGAGCGCGACGGCTGGCCGTGGTTGACCATCGACTGCGGCGGCGAGGGTTTGACCGCCTACCGCGCGCACTACGGCGCGATGCCCGATGCGGTGTTCGTCACCCACGTGCACCTGGACCACGTGGCCGGGTTCGAGCGGATGTTCGTCGCTGCGTATTTCAACCCGCAACGGCGCGGCAAGGTCCGCGTGTACGTGCCGGCACCGGTGGTGCCGCTGCTGCACCGGCGCGTGGCTGACTATCCGAACGTGCTGGCCGAAGGCGGCGCCAATTTCTGGGACGCGTTCCAGTTGGTCGTGGTCGGCGAGGCGTTCTGGCACGACGGCCTGCGCCTGGAGGTGTTCCCGGTACGCCACCACTGGCCGGAAACCGCCTGGGGCCTGCGCCTGCGAGGCGCGCTGGCATGGAGTGGCGACACCCGCCCCATTCCGGAAATGCTGGCCCGTCATGCAGACGATGGCGAACTGATCGCGCACGACTGCGGCCTGCACGGCAATCCGTCGCATACCGGCATCGACGACCTCGAGCGCGAATACCCGCCGGAACTGCGCGCGCGGATGATGCTCTACCACTACGCCAGCGCCGCCGATGGTGCCGCCCTGCGCGCACGCGGATACTGTGTGGCCGAGCCGGGGCAGTGCGTGGCGCTGGCCGCGCCCACGGCACCGCAGGCCGAGCCATTCGCTTTCCCGTAGGTGCCGGGCTCGCCCGGCACGGGGCCCTGCCGGGAGGGCTTCATGCGGGGCAAGCCCCGCATCTACAGCAAGCCCAATACCCACAGGGCCACAGCATGCCGCGGGCCCGAAAAGGTGGCGGCCCCGCCGGCTGGCCTCGGCGCCCGCGTCAGTCGATACCGTTGCTGCCTTCCGGCCCTGGCGGGATTTTCGACCTAGCGTCGCGAGGGGCCGACGGGGCCACCATAGACGCAGGCCGCGCAATGCGCGGCCCGGTTTCGATGTTCCGCGCAGCATTGCGCGGGGTTGCGAGCGACTCGCGTGTCTGGCGGGAAGGGGGGGATTCGAACCCCCGATGCGCTATAAACGCATGCCTGATTTCGAGTCAGGTACATTCAACCACTCTGCCACCTTCCCGGTGGTTCCCGGCGAACCGGGCTGCGAATGATAAGGGGCGCGGGCGGCGTGGACAAGCGGTTTTTGCCCTTCCACCCCGGCAAGACGCTTGCCGTGCACCGGCCGCGGACGCGATGATGCAGGCCGTTCCCGCAGAAAGCCGCCGCCACCGGCGCCCATGATCGAATTCGGACACCTCAGCCACGTCGGCCTGCGCCGCCAGCTCAACGAGGACACCTACCACGGTGACAGCGAACTGGGGCTGTGGCTGGTGGCCGATGGCATGGGTGGCCATGCCTGCGGCGAGGTCGCCAGCGCGCTGGCGCGCGAGGCCATCGTCCGCGAGGTCCGCGGCGGCACGGCGCTGCCGCAGGCGGTCCGCATCGCCGACGAGGACATCATCCGCGCCTCGCGCCAGCGCAACGACAGCCTGCCGATGGGCACCACGGTGGTCGCCGCGCGCGTGCTGGGCAACCGCTTCGAGGTGGCCTGGGTCGGCGACAGCCGCGCCTACCTGTGGCGCGACGGCAAGCTGGCCCAGCTCAGCCAGGACCACAGCTACGTGCAGGAGCTGATCGCGCAGGGCTCGTTGACCGCCGAGCAGGCCCGCGCCCACCCGCACCGCAACGTCGTCACCCAGGCGCTGGGCGTGACCGACCCGGCGCACCTGAACGTGGCGACGATGACCGGCGAGCTGCGGCCGGGCATGCAGCTGCTGCTGTGCAGCGACGGCCTGACCGAGGAAGTGGACGACGCCGGCCTCGCCGATACCCTCGCCCAGCACGACTGCAGCGCGCAGGAATGCGTGGACATGCTGGTCGCCGCGGCGCTGGACGGCGGTGGTTCGGACAACATCACCGCCATCCTCGTGCGCTGCCATTGAGCTGATGGCGGAGCGCTCGTAGGAGCGACGTGAGTCGCGACCGGGCCTTATCGAAAAAAGCCCGGTCGCGACTCACGTCGCTCCTACGATTTGCATGTCATGCCGGGGTGCCGGCGGCGGTTTCCTGCTTCGCGCCGTCCCACAGCGCATGGCCAGCCTTCTTGCGCAGGCGTTCCAGCCGCACCGCGTGCGCTTCCAGTTCGGAAGCGGTGACCAGCACGCGCGGCCGCGGCAGCAGCACGGCGGCATCGAATACCTGCACCACGCCACCGGCACTCGCCGTTTCCGCCTCCGGCAGGCCGAAGCCGATCTCCTCCTGCCCCGAGGTCAGCGCGATGTAGACGTCGGCCAGGATCTGCGCGTCGAGCAGGCCGCCGTGCAGGTGGCGGTGCGAGTTGTCCACGCCCAGCCGCTTGCACAACGCATCCAGCGAGTTGCGCTGGCCGGGGAAGCGCTCGCGCGCCATCGCCAGGGTGTCGGTCACCGTCACCCGCTCGTCCAGCCGCCCCCTGCCCACGAGCAGCATCTCGTTCTCGAGGAAGCCCATGTCGAACGCGGCGTTGTGGATGATCAGCTCGGCGCCGTCGACGTAGGCGAGGAATTCGTCGACGACCTCCTCGAAGCGCGGCTTGTCGGCGAGAAATTCCAGGCTCAGGCCGGTCACTTCCTGCGCACCGGCCTCGAACGCGCAGTCCGGCTTCAGGTAGCGGTGGAAGTTGTTGCCGCTGGGACGGCGTTCGAGCAGCTCCACGCAGCCGATTTCGACCACGCGGTTGCCCTTCTTCCATTCCAGGCCGGTGGTTTCGGTATCAAGGACGATCTGGCGCATGGCCCACCTCAGTTGCTTGCGGCGCCGTTGCGCACGCGGATCGCGGCATCGCGGGCCAACTGGTCCACGCGCTCGTTGTCGGGGTTGCCGGCATGGCCCTTGACCCAGCGCCAGTCGATGGCATGGCGGCCGGTCGCCGCATGCAGGCGTTCCCACAGGTCGCGGTTCTTCACCGGCTCGCCGCCGGCGGTCTTCCACTGCCGCCGCACCCAACCCGGCATCCACTCGGTGATGCCCTGGCGCACGTATTGCGAATCGGTATGCAGCACGATCCGGCACGGCTCGGTCAGCGTTTCCAGCCCCATGATCGCGGCCATCAGCTCCATGCGGTTGTTGGTGGTGTGCCCCTCGCCCCCGGCCAGCTCGCGTTCGTGGCCCTTATAGCGCAGCAGCGCCGCCCAGCCGCCCGGCCCGGGGTTGCCGAGGCAGGCCCCGTCGGTGTGTATCTCGATCTCTTTCATCTTGTTCCGTCGTTCAGGTCGCCACCGGCCCGCGCCAGCCTACCGGCTGCACTTTTTCCGGGCCGATGAAGGCTACCGTGCGTTTCTCGAATTCCAGCACGCATACCGCGCGCAATGCCGGCAGCACCTTGCCGGCCGGCGCTGCCGCGTCGTTCCACAACGGGCCGACATGCCGCGTCGTGCGGATGCGCAGGCCCTCGCGCTGCAGGCCAGTGCGGCAGCGCAGCGCCGTGGGCGGGCGCATGCCGCGCCACTGCCAGTGCCCGCGGTACAGGCTGTGGCGGTTGAGCAGGGTCAGCCACAGGCGTCCGCCCGGCATCAGCACCCGCGCGCATTCGGTCAGCAGCGGCTCCAGTTCCATCCTCGCCGGGTGTTGCAGCACGATGGCGTTGACCGCCTCGGACGGCAGCGGCAGCGGCAGCGCGCAGCACACATCGCCTTCCCAGCCCGCGCCTTCCGGCGTCCGCTGCAGGCGCAGGCCGCGCCCGTCGGGGGCCGGCTGCGGGCGCCATGCATTGCACGGCGCCAGCCACAACCAGGGTTGCGCGGGAACGCCCTGCAACTGTTCGAGCAGATGGCGGTGCTCCATCGCCCTCACCGTTTCCGCACCCGTCTTCTCAAACCAGGTAGAGACTGCAGCTTGACGGGGGAACGGGGCGGCAGGCATGGTCCCAATTCTATGCGACTGACCGCCCTGCCCGCATTCCAGGACAACTACATCTGGGCGCTGCAGGCGCCGGACGGGCACACGCTGTTCGTCGACCCGGGACAGGCGCAACCGGTGCTCGACGCGGTGGCGCAGGGCATGCAGCCGGCGGCCATCCTGCTCACCCACCACCATGACGACCACATCGGCGGCGTCGCCGAGCTGCGCCGGCAGTGGCCGCAGCTGCCCGTGTTCGCGCCGGAGGAGGAACGGATCGGGCTGGAATGCGAACGGGTCGGCGAAGGTGACCGGGTAAGCCTGCCCGGCTTCGACTTTATGGTCCTGGCCGTTCCCGGCCATACCCGCAGCCACGTCGCGTTCCACGGCCACGACCACCTGTTCTGCGGCGACACGCTGTTCAGTCTGGGCTGTGGGCGCATGTTCGAAGGTACGCCCGCGCAGATGCTGGCCTCGCTGCAACGGCTGGCGGCGCTGCCGGCGCGGACGCAGGTCTGCTGCGGGCACGAATACACCTTGGGCAATGCCGCGTTCGCGCGGCATGTCGATCCCACCAACGCGGCATTGCAACGCCGCCAGAAGGAAGCTCAGGACATGCGCAGCCGCTCGCTCCCCACCGTTCCCTCGCTGCTGGCCGACGAGCTGGCCTGCAACCCGTTCCTGCGCACGTCCGCGGCCCCCGTCGTCGCGGCCATTGCCTCGCGGCTGGGACGCGCGCCGGAGGACGAGGTGGAGGTATTCGCCGAGCTGCGGCGCTGGAAAGACGGTTTCCGCGCGTGAAGCGGCACCTGTCGGTGGTGTTGGGGCTGTTGCTCGGCATCGGTAGCGGCATCGCCGCCGCGCAATCGTTCCCGGCCGGCATCGGGCTGGCGCAGAACCTCGCATCGCTGAACAGCCTGCCCACCGACCCGGTCACGCTGCCGGCACCGCTCGTGCGCAACGGCCACCGGATCCTCGCTGATTTCCGCGACGGCCTGGCCACGCCACAATGCGACAGCGAGGCGACCAACCCGCGCTGGCGCCGGCAGTTCGCGCATGCGCCAATGCGGCTGGGCAATGCGGAGGACGATGCGTTGCCGTTGTTCGGCTACGTGGTCGACGAACTGCGCGCCGCCGGGCTGCCCACCGAGTTCGCGCTGATTCCCTTCGTCGAAAGCGGCTACCGCCCCGGCGCGCGCAACGCCAGCGGGCCGGCCGGGTTGTGGCAGTTCATCGCCACCACCGCCCGCAACCACCGCGTGCCGATGGAAAAGGGCTACGACGGCCGGCTTTCGGCGGTGGAGTCCACGCAGGCGGCGGTGCGCTACCTCAAGACCCTGTACGGCATGTTCGGCGGTGACTGGCAGTTGGCGGTGATGGCCTACAACGCCGGCGAATACCGCATCCTGCAGGCGCTGCGCCGCGGTGGCATGAACGCGCAGAACGCGCGCCCGGCCGAGCTGCCAGGGCTGTCGCCGATCACCCATGCCTACGTCGAAAAACTGCACGCGCTGGCCTGCGTGCTGGAACAGGCGGAGCAGGAGCCGGAGCTGATGGCGGCGCTGGACCGCCCGGTGCCGATCCTGCGCGGGCACAGCTTGCCGGCCGGCACCACGCTGGCCGAATGGTCGGCGGCGAACGCGCTGGACGCCACCCGCATCGCCCGCCTCAACCCGGCACTCACCGGCAAGCGCGACGGCGTCCGGGTGCTGGCCCCGGCCCTGCCCGAACCGGGACCCGGCGGACAGCCACCGCGCGCGACCATCGCCAGTGAAAACGAGCCCGCATCCGCCACCGCTGCCGTCGCCACGGTGGCGGCGACAGATACGAAACGGCACACGGTCCGCCGCGGCGAAAGCGCCTGGTCGATCGCGCGCCGCCACGGCATCCCGCTGAAGGTACTCCTGTCGCGCAACAACCTGGATGCCAATGCGGTGCTCAAGCCGGGCATGGTGCTGCGCTTCGACGATCCGCGCTGATCGCGGCCTGCCCGTACCGTAGGAGCGACGTGATTCGCGATGGGGCTTCCCCGCAAATCCCCGGTCGCGACTCACGTCGCTCCTATGAGCCAGCGGTCCGCAGCAGATGCCCCATATGGAAAACCCGGCCAGTGGCCGGGTTTTCCATTTCAGCGATGCGTTGCGCTCAGAGCTGGGATTCCTGCACCTGCACCTTGAAGAGCTTGCGCATGCCGTCCACATAGGCCTTGGCCGCCGCCGCGCCGTCGATCTGGCTCAGCTGCTGCTTCAGCATCGCCCGCTGCGGCTCCGGCACTTCGTCGAGCTTGCCCGGCGTCACCTTGGTCAGCGCGAACACCGCATAGCGGCCGTCGTCCAGCTCCACCTTGCCGTAGCTGGGCTTGTCGCCAGCGGGCGGGGTGGCGGTGAACACCGCGCGGTTGGCGGCCGCCGTCGGCATCGGCGCCGAGCGCGGCAGGCCCGGGATCGGCAGCAGCTGCAGGTGTTCGCCCTCGGCCAGGGCCTGCAGCGTCTGCCCGCCTTCCAGCTTGGCCAGCAGCGCGTCGGCGGCCTTCTTCAAGGCTTCTTCGGCGCGGTTCGCACGCACTGCCGCGATCACCTGCTCGCGGGCCTGATCCAGCGGGATGGCCTGCTCCGGGGTGTGCTCGGTGACGCGGATCATCACGTTGTGGTTCGGCCCCAGCTCGATCGGGTCGCTGACCGTGCCGTCTTCCTTCAGCGCATCGGAGAACGCGGCACGCAGCACCGCCGGGTTGGCGGCGATGCCGCTGGCGGTGGCGCGGCTGAACGGCCCCAGCGTCTGCACCGGCAGCTTCAGTTCCTCCGCGGCCGAATCCAGCACGGTCGGGTTCTTGTAGACCAGGTCCACCAGCTTGCCGCTGAGCTCGTTGAAGGCGCGCTCGGTGTCGGCCTGCAACTGCTCGGCCGCCAGCTGGTCGCGCACTTCCTCGAACGGCCGGCCTTCGCCGCCCTTGGTCTCGCGCAGCTGCAGCACGTGGTAGCCGAACTCGGTCTTCACCGGACCGCTGACTTCACCCGGCTGCATGGCGAACAGCGCGTCCTCGAACGGCTTGACCATCACCCCGCGCTCGACCCAACCCAGGTCGCCGCCGGCCTCCTTCGAGCCCGGGTCGTCGGAATTGGCCCTGGCCAGCGCGGCAAAGTCGGCGCCCGGCTGCTTTGCTTCCTCGGCCAGCCTGGCCGCCTTGGCCTCGGCGCCCTCGCCGTTGCCGATCAGGATGTGCGAGGCCAGCCGCTCTTCCGGCTTGACGAAGCGCGCCTTCTCCTCCTCGTAGCGCTGGCGCAACGTGGCGTCGTCGGCCGCGGCCGCCGGCGGCATGCTGGCCGCATCCAGCTCGACGTATTCGATGGACACGCTCTCCGGCTGGCGGAAGTCGGCCGGGTGCGCCTCGTACCACTGCTTGATCTGCGCATCGTCCACCGCCGCGGTATCCGCTTCCGGCGCCGGCAGGATCGCGAACTCGACGTCGCGGGTTTCGCCCAGCAGCTTCAGCAGGCGCTCGCTCTCGCCCTGGGTCACGAAGCCCGACTGCGCCAGCGCGGTCGGAATGATCGACTGCTGCAGGCTGGTGCGCACCACCTGGTCGAACATCGCCGGGGTGCGCGGCGGCATGCTCTGCGCCAGCGTCAGCCGGTACTGCTCGGCGTTGAACTTGCCGTCGCGCTGGAAGGCCGGGATGCTGGCGATGTAGTCGCGCACGGTGGCATCGCCGATGACGATGCGCGCGTCTTCCGCGGCCAGCCGCACCACCTGTTCGTCGATCATCTGGTCGAGCACGGCCAGCTTGTTTTCGGTGGTCTCGAACTCGCGCGGGTCGAAATCATCGCCCTGCTGCTCGCGCGCCTGCATGCGCGCCTGCTCGAAGCGGGTACGGAACTCGTCGTTGCTGATCTCATGGTGGCTCCACAGGAACGACATAGGCCACCACGACGGCGCCGAACGCCACCACGACGGCGGCGCCGATACCTTGGCCACGTTCTGCCCGCCGACGCCACCGAGGTAGCTGTTGTCGATCACGAACAGGAACGGGATCATCAGCAGGCCCATGATCACGGTAACGATCCAGCCTGAGGTCTTGTCGCGAAGTTTCTGCAGCATGGGAAAGCAGGGCCTGATGGCGAGCCGGGCAGTGTAACCCGCTTCCCGCCCCACGCCCAAACGACGGGCCTTCCCGCCATTGTGCGCGGCCAACGAAAAAGCCCCCGGCCTGCGCCGGGGGCTTTGCGATCAATGGCGGAGCGGACGGGACTCGAACCCGCGACCTCCGGCGTGACAGGCCAGCATTCTAACCAGCTGAACTACCGCTCCGCGTTGTGCTGCTGCGCCCCGCCGACACCGCGGCGTGCGCGCCATTGCAGGGCAATGGCCGGGGTGGAACTGGCGGAGCGGACGGGACTCGAACCCGCGACCTCCGGCGTGACAGGCCAGCATTCTAACCAGCTGAACTACCGCTCCGCGCTTTGACCCTTCGTTTCCCCGCGCCCTCGCGGGCGTCGGAGAAAACAAGGCCCCCGATCGCTCAGGGGCCTTCTTGAAACTGGCGGAGCGGACGGGACTCGAACCCGCGACCTCCGGCGTGACAGGCCAGCATTCTAACCAGCTGAACTACCGCTCCACATTTCAAAACTGCTTACTGACGGTGCTTCGTGGTGGGTGCTGAGGGTTTCGAACCCCCGACCCTCTCCTTGTAAGGGAGACGCTCTACCACTGAGCTAAGCACCCCCGGTGAGCCGCTTAGTTTACGGCATCCTTCAGGGCTTTGCCAGCCTTGAACGAGGGATTCTTCGACGCAGCGATCTTGATCGTGTCGCCGGTCTTCGGGTTGCGGCCGGTGCGCTCGGCACGCTCGCGGACCTGGAAGGTGCCGAAGCCGACCAGCGTCACCGCATCGCCCTTCTTCAGCGCCTTGGTGATTTCGGCAACGACGGCATCGACCGCACGGCCGGCTTCGGCCTTGGAGAGGTCAGCAGCAGCGGCAACGCCATCAATCAATTCGGTCTTGTTCATTTACGTAAAACTCCCTATGCGGACGATCCCGCGGAATAGATTGGGTTGGTCCCCGCCCGTGACGGCAGCGGCGGCAACCGGAAGATCCTGCAAACACGCTGCCCGCTTTGACGCGGGCAGGTGGGTCGAGCTTTTATACCAGCGCCCCCCTACCCACGCAAGCCGAAAAGCCAGCAATGGCGCGGGTTTCAGGGCATTTCACGTTCATCTTCAATGCTTGACGCGCGCGCTCGGCGCCGGCTTCGGTTTGCCGCGCACCGCCACCCGCTGGGCCTTGCCACGCGCCTTCTTCGGCGCCAGCGGCGTCTCCAGCGCGAGGTCGAGCACCTCGTCGATCCACTTCACCGGCACGATGTCCAGGCCGCGGGTGACGTTGGCCGGAATGTCGGCCAGGTCCTTGCGGTTCTCATCGGGGATGATGACGGTGCGGATGCCGCCGCGCAGCGCGGCCAGCAGCTTCTCCTTCAACCCACCGATGGCGGTGACGCGGCCGCGCAGGGTGATCTCGCCGGTCATCGCCACGTCGGCCTTCACCGGCACCTTGCTCAGCGTGGACACCAGCGAGGTGACCATCGCGATGCCGGCGCTGGGGCCATCCTTGGGCGTGGCACCGTCGGGCACGTGCAAGTGCACGTCGTGCTTCTGCAGGAAGTCCACGTCGATGCCCAGCGCTTCGGCGCGCGCGCGCACCACCGACAATGCCGCAGTGGCCGACTCCTTCATCACGTTGCCGAGCTGGCCGGTCAGCGTCACCGCGCCCTTGCCGGGGATCAGCGTCGATTCGATCTGCAGCAGGTCGCCGCCGACCTCGGTCCAGGCCAGGCCGGTGACCAGCCCGACTTCGTTCTGCTCCTCGGCGCGGCCGAAGTCGAAGCGGCGCACGCCCAGGTACCTGTCGAGGTTGGCCGAATCGACCACGACCAGCGCCTTGGCCTTCTTCGTGGATTTCTTCGCCGGCTTCTGCGGTTGCTGCGGACCGGCCAGCGCAATCTCCTTGACCACCTTGCGGCAGATCTTCGCCACCTCGCGCTCGAGGTTGCGCACGCCGGATTCGCGCGTGTAGTAGCGCACGATGTCGCGGACGGCCGCTTCCTCGACCACCAGTTCCTCCGGCTTCAGGCCGTTGGCCTTGAGCTGCTTGGGCACCAGGTAGCGCAGGGCGATGTTGAGCTTCTCGTCCTCGGTGTAGCCGGGGATGCGGATGACCTCCATGCGGTCCAGCAGCGGGCCGGGGATGTTCAGCGAGTTGGAGGTCGCCACGAACATCACTTCGGACAGGTCCAGGTCCACCTCGAGGTAATGGTCGTTGAAGGCATTGTTCTGCTCCGGGTCGAGCACTTCCAGCAACGCCGAGGACGGGTCGCCGCGGAAATCCATCGACATCTTGTCGATCTCGTCGAGCACGAACAGCGGGTTCTTGCTGCCGACCTTGTTGAGGTTCTGCACGATGCGGCCCGGCATCGAGCCGACGTAGGTGCGGCGGTGGCCGCGGA